>Ga0160429_1000003_pt1 | contig 383425 bp, 296 predicted proteins | sample SolpanmetagenomR_FD_108199 | JGI IMG/M metagenome (GOLD analysis project Ga0160429, IMG submission 108199) | Solar panel surface microbial communities from Lawrence Berkeley National Laboratory, California, USA - R | ecosystem: Engineered > Built environment > Solar panel > Unclassified ... | reverse complement strand
CTTGCCGGCTAGACGTCCATTTGACATGCTCGGGACTTATGTGTATGCTCTACGCCGTATATGTCAACTTTTTGAGATTGTTGGAAATCAGGTAGACCGAATGATCGTGGAGCAATCGATAATCAACAAGTATCACCGGCTTGTTGTTGATGATAGATAAGGGTACAGGAATACCCCGCCAAAACATGGGGAACTGTCACGCTGCTACTCCACGATTTTGCCCCAGGAAACCCCCACATTTGTCAATCTGTTGTTTCAGTGGGGTAATGTTGCTCCATTACTGTAATAACCATTCGAGCATTCGAAATCATTGTACATGAATCGCTTTTGTGCATTGCGAATGTCGAATCTAATGAGCAAAGAAAAATAGTTCGTTTATCGATCCGCGAGCAAGATCGAAAACATGGTCATTACCGATGATGCTTCGACACTTCTGGTAGAAGATCTATCAGACTTGTTGAGGAATGACGACAGTGTCAAGGTAGCGGGATGTGATATTGATGGGATACTTCGGGGTAAACTCATGTCCAAGAAAAAGTTCTTGTCTATCGCCGCAGATGGATTTGGATTCTGTTCTGTTGTTTTTGGATGGGACATGCACGACAAGACTTATTTCAAGGAATTACAGGTATCAAATGCGGGTAATGGCTATAGAGATATCATAGCACGGATAGATCTTAGCAGCTTCCGACGTATACCATGGGAGAATGATGTCCCCTTCTTTCTCGTCAGTTTCGATGATCCTGACGGTGGTAGTTTGTTAGCGTGTCCACGTAATTTACTTGCAAAAGTGGCAGCAAAGATACAGACTACGGGTATGGAAGCTCTTGCAGGAGGTATGTCCATCAGTCTCATGGATCATTGCTCGGATTGTCGACTAATGAATTGAGCCTAGCTGAGTATGAATTTTATCAGTTTCGAGTGCCGGGAGAATCGAATAGCGAAGAGCGAAACTCTTCTGCTACAGCAGGTTACCTTATGAACAACCCACCTCATACTTTGCCGTCGATAACAGACGGCATGTTCGGTTACAGTCTTACACGGCCTGTACATAACCAAAAATACTATTACGACATTTTTGAAACGTGTCAGAAGTTTGGATGTCCAATAGAAGGATGGCATACAGAGAGTGGACCAGGAGTCTTTGAGGCTGCGTTAGAATATGGTGATGTAAAGTCCATGGCAGATAAAGCTGCATTGTTCAAGTTAGTGAATCATACGTAGCCTTACTTTCATTGTGAGATTGCTGACTCTTGGATAGATTGACAGTCAAATCTGTTGCAAGTAGATATGGCATAACGCCTTGTTTCATGGCGAAACCACGACAAGGACTGCCAGGAAATAGTGGACATATGCATATATCACTTGTAGATTCCAATAAAAACAATCTATTTTGTCGGGAGATTCCTGATGAAAATGCGCCATATTCAGATTTAAAGAACGTATCTGATCTTGGCAGACATTTCCTTGCTGGATTACTTGATGGTCTGCCAGACATGATGCCAATCGTTGCACCTACGATCAACAGTTATAAAAGACTTGTCGAAAACTTCTGGGCGCCAGTGACTGTCAGCTGGGGCCTTGAACATCGAGCGGCTAGCATCAGACTTATAGCTCCTCCAACTGCGTCACCAAAATCCACAAGGTTTGAGATTCGTGTTGCTGGGGCAGATGCCAATCCGTATCTAGTACTTGCTGCGATATTAGGTTTAGGATGGAGAGGCATAGAGAAGAAGTTGGAAATAAAAGTAGCTCCATTAGGAAAGGGTGAGAATGTAGGAGGAGTCGGTGATAAAGGTGCGCGATTGGCCAAAACATTGAAAGAAGCTACCGAAAGATTTGCTCGGAAGGAAAGCATAGCCAGAGAAATATTTGGTGATGAGTTTGTGGATCATTTTGCTGGTACAAGGGAGCACGAAGTCCGATTATGGGATGAAGCGGTTACAGACTGGTAAGTTTGTGTATTTCCACTACTGATTAATGCATTCATGGGACTTATGACAATTTAGGGAAGTCAAGCGGTATATCGAGACGGTATAATGAGATGTAACAAGTATGAGTAGCGTGACCAGATGCATCAATAGGAGTCGACCCCAGTATAAAGATACCCGGTGAAATAAATTCTTATCGCCAAAACTTTTAGACTTTACTATATTCACCATGACGTAGTTTCCCCATTCTAGACCACCTCCATATGTAGAGCTCTATTTGCCTTTGCTTGAATGTGGATTCCTTTTCCTTATTTCACAATCTTTCGACAATAGTCTAGCAACCAATTCTAACAATTCTGAACCAATTCAAAATGCAGTCCTCAATGCAATCCAATGCTTGTTGCAGCGTGCCTCCAGTCAAAGTTGATGATTACCAGCGTCAAGGAAAAGACATTACAATTGAGGGAATGAAAACATACGTCACTGGATCTAGCTCCGCAAAGTATGGCTTTTTGGTAATCTACGACATATTTGGGTTCTCCGATCAAGCACGTCAAGGATGCGATATACTTGCATCTGGTGACAGCTCACAAGAACATCAAGTCTATATGCCAGACTGGTTCGACGGCAATAAATACGATGAAAATGACATGCCTCATAAAGGAGTAGGTTTTTGTTTTGTCGAGGGAAAAGATTAAAGACTGATGATTTTAACAGAGGACGGATGAGGAGAACAAGGAATCGACGGAAAAGTTGAATAAATTCTTCCAAGGTCCTGCTGCATTCACAAAGACCCTTGAACGCATTCCAAAGGTGCTCAACGCTATAAAGAATGAGAATTCGAATATAACCACATGGGGAATCATTGGCTTATGCTGGGGTGGTAAAGTGGTCAACCTGGCTTCGGGCAAGGACACTTTGTTCAAGGCCGCCGTCGCAGCTCATCCTGCTATGGTGAATCCGGAAGATGCAGAAAAGGTTACAATTCCATACTTGATGCTTCCTTCCAAGGATGAGAATGCCGAAGATGTCAAGAAATGGCAACAGGCTATCAAGGTAAAACACCATGTTGAGACGTTTTCTGATCAAGTACATGGATTTATGGGTGCACGGTAAGTTTCAAAATGTTGTGTGTGTTTGTCTGTTGCTAATATTGCTTGATAGTGGTGATTTGAAAGACGCTCATGTTAGGAAAGAGTTTGAACGTGCCTGGAAGCTTGTGTTGAATTGGTTTCACGATAATCTGTCTGCATAAAATACAGTAGTCCATAGAGATGATGTAAATGTCAAGTCAATGTCAGAAATTGTTTGGATTTGTGATTACTAAGCAAGAATTTTTCCAATGGTCAGCCATGACGGTGATGTAGAAACTAGTAATAAAATATAATAAGGAGAAATGTATCGTAAAAGTGCATTGAAAATAGAGAGTGTTGTCTAGTCATGCAGATAGGGAACAATCATGGCTTTCTTACTCCTTCTACAGCTGTGCTCAAGTATCTGAGCAGAGCTTTGCACACATCTACACTTTCCCCGACAGCGCATACAAGAAATCTTTCTACCTGCTTTGCCAATCAATCACTTTTCTCTTCCAGACCACGACTATCAACGTGGAGTCATGATTGTTTATTTCTAAAGTCACGCCATATACAAACACATGCAATATCAAGTCGAAGATCACACCAATCCTCTAGATCATTTACTCGACGCAATCTTTCCATCTCCAACACATCACCATCTCTTCTTTCTCAACCCACTTCTTCACTCACCGATGATCCACCCTTTTTCCCTTCTTTCTCCGACGATCCTCCCAACGCCATCTCTCTCTCGTCCCGCATTCTCTCCAAACCCCTCCCGGATCTGCGCCTTCGATGCACCGAATTCGACGTGCACGGAAACGTCACGCTCGTAAACTCCGAGTTCAAAAAATCAGAACTCATTGCAAAATACGGTCTTCAACAACGAGATCTGCGCAAGATCGACAACAGCTCGTCTCTCCTCCCTACAATCCTCGTCCGGGACCGCGCAATCTTGTTGAATCTCCTACACATCAGATGTCTCATCCAAGCGGACCGAGTTTTAGTCTTCGACGCCTATGGAAGTACAGACAGCTACACGCAGAGCCTGTTCATGTACGATCTCGAAGGCCGTCTCGCGGGACATAATTCCACCAGCGGACAGTTGAAAGACGGCGTCTTGCCGTATGAATTCCGAGCGTTGGAAGCAGTGCTGATCAGCGTGACTACCGCTTTGGAAAACGAGTTCGAAGGGGTCCGAGGGCCGGTGGTGAGAGTGTTGAGAGATTTGGAGGAGAATATCGACAGGGAACAGTTGCGGTTATTACTCGTCCTGAGTAAGAAACTGGGAACTTTTGAACAGAAAGCGAGATTGGTCAGAGATGCTCTCGATGAATTGTTAGAGGCAGACGACGATCTTGCTGACATGTACCTCTCGGAAAAGAAAATGGGAGTCGTCAGAGAAGAAGATGGCGACCACACCGACGTCGAAATGTTGTTGGAATCATACGATAAAGTCTGTGACGAAATCGTCCAGGTCAGTGGCAATCTAGTCAGTAATATCAGAAACACGGAGGAGATTATCAAAGCGATCTTGGATGCGAATCGGAATTCACTCATGTTGTTGGATCTTAAATTCAGTATTGGCACTTTAGGACTCGGCGTAGGGACGTTCATCGCCGCGTTATATGGTATGAATCTCAAATCCTACATCGAGGAAGTAGACTGGGGTTTCCCACTCGTGTCTGGCATGTGTGGTATATTTACCGCTATCGCTTGTACTTATGGATTGAGAAAACTACGACGAGTGCAGAGATTGAGTATGCACGGTGAAGGTGAATTCAACTCTGGTAAAAAAAGAAGTGCATTTGATTTGAAAAGAGGAAACGCTATAATGTCTGGTGGTGAAGATATGACTTTACCTGATGCCACGTCGACAAAAGTGTCTAAATGGGGTACATCAGACGTGGCTGCGACTGTCGAGAAATTGGAAAAGACACAATGGAAGACTGCTGAAAGGTTGAGACGGATGAAAATGGCCGAAAGAACCAGATCTTGACAGAGTAGTTGATGTTGTTTTTATGATTTTATGGATGTCTGGCTGTATATACTGTACTACTATTTGTATATAAAAAAAACAATAAACTCCTCTTGCTATTCATAGTCATAAGGAATGGAGAATACTATCTACTTTTTAATCAATTACAACTACAAAACTTATAACAATGATACATATCCGAACAAAATACTCGATCAAACCTGATATAACACATCACCACCCTATTACGCTTAGGCACAACAATTACATATAACTCCTTCGTCATCATTCCCTCTGGTAACTCCAATCAAATATATTGATCAGATAGAATTATCAGCACAACTAAAAGGTTTCTTTGTAGTAGCCGATTTCAAAATCGAACAGATGGAAGCATAAGTTCCTAGTATACACTATATCAAACAGCAATCAGTAAAAAGTCATCAATGAAGATTACGAGAATTGACTTACGATAACAACGCACGACAAGAAGATACAAACGTTGATTACAGTCAAAAGCTTCTTCTTCCAATCCTTCATATATTCACCTTTATTGAGATAAAGCCACAACCAAGCGGGAATGCCATGACTGAACCACGAACAGAACAAAGCTCCGAGAATACCGAGGAGTTCATTAAAGACCGGGATGGCGTTGCCGATTACAAAAGCGATGAGCCAGCCGACGACCAAGATGAAGATCCAAGAACTCCACGCTTTGAAATTCTTCTGCGAAGCCGTGCCGGTTCCTTTCCAGAATCGAACGTAGATGGTCTTTGCGCAGACGTTGGCATTGACGACTCCTGCGACGACGATTGTGGGAATGGCGATTCCATATGCAGCTTTACGCATGACGGGACTAGCGGATCCGAGAGCTGGACTTGCTACGTGTTCTCCGGCGTATCTGTAAATAACTACCGCGACGACGGTGTAGAAAGTAATGGCAATGACTTGGAGTAAAGCGAGGGATTTGGCAAAGTCGGCTGGTTTGCGAAGTTCGGAGATGAAGCCAAAATATGCCATGTGGCCGGTGAATGCAATGATGATGTTTGAGATCCCGATGGAATATGCTTGAAGACCAGTCTTGTTTGATGAGACTACAGCTACGGCGGTGTACGGATCAGGTCTGTGGTAAGCGACAGCAGCCATGCAAACTATGACTGCTATTATGATTGATGCACAAGCTGTTAAACATTCGTTAGTAAATATCATTCTGATGATGATGATGATGCGAATGGATGAATGAATGACTTACAAAAGATTGAAAAGGTAGCGATATTCTTGCATGTTCTTGGTATAGTAAGAATAAAAGATATCAGAGTACCAATAAATGCAAACAAAACTGTACAAGCACGATGATTGGTCATGACATTCATCATGATTGAAAAAGCCAAAACATGAGCAGCCATGATAAACACAAAAACCAAGATTTGCATGACTGCAATGATATAATCAACTACCGGTCCACCGATTTGACGACCAGCATCGGCAAAGCTATGTATATTAGTATATCTTTGTTTGAATTGTCCGACGATATAACCAGTATATGTCGCGATAACTCCACAGCCAAGAATTAATAATATTCCTGGAATATAACCCATTGTCGAAATTACAGAAGGTAGAGATAATATTCCAAGAGAAATGGTTTCTGCAATCATGAGGAAACTACATTGCCACCACCGTAGTGATTTATAATGTACGGTATCACCGTTTTGTGGTCCGAAGATCTCATCAACATCCACTTCAATTTTTTGAGGTTCAACATTAGCAACGACGGTGTCTGGTGTCAATTCTTGTTTGACACTATAACCAGTAGATGTCGATCCATGTTTTTCCATAGCAGGTGATGCCATGGACATGATTAGAAGAGTATATATGAGAAGCAGAAGAAAATTAAATATAAAAGGAGAAAAGAAAGATTATACGATGGGTTTGAGCTTGAATTTAAATACATCTCCCATCTCGACAGACGAGCGGGAAATGTCGTGTCTGGTCTCAAATAAATTGGTGGAGCACGCGCCAATGTCTCAGTAAAAGAGGTATATTCATAGATATCAACAAAGGAGAATTTTGGAGTGGTTGGAAAGTAAATCCCGCATCTGCATCGTGCGTCAAGTATATTTTGTATCGTAGACTTACCTAACTTTACTATTTGACATCACAAAAGACGTGCAAGTCTGTCTTGATTGTGATGCTGCCAAAAAACAAGTCTCTTATCTGAGACTCTGCTTTAACCTCAACTATGTATGGATCTCTTCAAAAAATAATCATAACACGGAAAGATAGTGAAAGACAAAGTGCTGCACGACGTTGCCAGTATAGCGTGGAGTCAGATGTGTACCATTCTAAACCTATTCTATATTATTCTGTAGACCAATCAAGAACTATACAATAAGCAGCTATTTGATATGTAAGAAATAGTACAGTACAGCTAGAAGTAAGCTCTGATAGACTACCCCGCTCGTTCCATAAATTTATTCACGACGTCATAGATATTGACCCCACCTTACAAATACAGTACAGCATGTAGTAGTTATCGAGTAGCACGATCTATTTGCGTAGATTGGTATCTATCATCTATAACACTTTTATTCCAACATGGTCGAGCTGCGTAAACGTCAACTCCCATTCCCGACCTCTGACAAACCAGCAAAAACTCTCAAAACAACCCCGGTCTCCCTAGACAATGAGTTCTCCGATAACAAATCAAGTAATAAACCCCCACCTCTCCAAACAGGCGATACGATCCCCGACCTCGCCCAATTCGGCAACTCCATCCTTTTACAGACCGGAGAATCGACCACTTTCGAAAGTATACTTTCCAAAAGCAAAAAGGGCGTCGTGGTATTCACATATCCAAAAGCGAATACACCTGGCTGTAAACCACCCCCCCAACCTTTCCTCCTCTTCTTCTGTGTTTTAGTTTTTGGAAATGTGCTGACGTTGGAGAGTAGGTACTACACAAGCATGCTCGTTCAACACTCACTCTCCGTTCATTACTTCAGACTCGTCAGGTTTGGATATATACGGCCTGAGTAGAGACTCACCGGTGCAAAACACAAAATTCAAAGAAAAGTATGGATTTGGATATGATTTGTTGTGCGATACAAAAGGAAGTCTTGTAGATGCGTTTGGGCTTGGAAGTGGAGGGAAGACGCAAAGAGGGGTGGTCGTCGTGAGTAAAGAGGGAAAAGTGTTGGAGAAAATGGTTGGTGGACCGGCGAAAACAGTGGATGTTGTGTTGGAACTGGTGAAACGACTTGGAGAAGGAGGAGGTAATGCTACAAAAGGAGAAGATGATGTGACGAATGGAAAAGATATAGATAGCAAAGAGACAATAGGAGGAAAAGAAACTGATATGGAGGATAAAAACAGTAATGATGAAGATAAAAAGATGTAATGAAACAAGAACAACCAGAAGATGTAAAAGTAATTGTATATATTCATTTTTGGATATAAATTCAATCATCAAATCGTTGTAAATATTATCAATCATATCAAAGTCGTATGTTAGTAGACGACGCATCAGACTTGGTTCGACTCAGAGCAGTTCCCAAAATAGCGACCGTATTGGCTCTCTCCTCATACAATCTCTTCAAATAATCTACCGATTGTTTTCTTTCATTTATAGGACGTATCGGCTGTGTTGGTCCAATACCTTGTTCGTCTGGATTATTTTCCTTTTCCCATGACATCATCCTCTTCATCAAACCGGGAGAGGGCGTACGTGGTTTCGGTAGATATGGCGGAATGTTGACTGATACACTATCAACTCTGATATCACCAGATTTAGGATTATTGATAGACGAATTAAATATTCTGGATGTCGAAGACGTCGACTCAACACTTGATACGGATGTTTGTCTCGGTTTTGAGACAGGATATGGCTTTTTAAACACAAAGTCATCATCGTTTAATATGTTGGAATTGATTGGTGCCGTTATAGACTTTGCTGAATCGACAGATACGGACCGGAGCTGGGTAGATTGTATTTCGGCGAGAGATGGTACATGATTGAATGACTTTTGACCAATTGAACTAGCATGTGCGGTTTTCGGACGTTGGGATTCACTATAAGACGTCGTGCTCGACTTTGAATCACCGAAGCCGTTCTGAAGGTCAATTAATTCATCTTGAGTTGCCTTGAAATCCGTCGCAGTCGAGTCAGACATCAAGACTGAATATCTAGGCGGTAAAGCTATAGGAGGAGCGGGCTTTCTTTTCGGTATAATCGATGACTGTGACTGGTTCATGATCAAGTTGGGTGTACCTTGTAATGAAGAAGATCTCGGAGGGAGTAATGGAGGATTCTCATTTTCATGAGATATCAGACCCTGTCTGGTCGATACGCATGTCGATGGTGTAGGATCCTCATAATCTGCAGGGTCTTTTGGAGCTTTCAAAGCAGTATAAAAATCGGAATCTTTAGACTGACATGCTTTGGCAAGTCCTTTAGACCATTGCTCAACAGCCTGACCAATGACCGTACGAATGATTGAAGTCATGTTGGCATCTTCTAGCTGATCATTTCCATTAATCATGGCTGGTGCAAAACAGACAGCGATATTATCCGGACTCATTTTGTTATCAGCTTTGTATGAAGCAATGATACTTAATAATGGCAATAAATGCATAGTCAAGATCTTTCTACTCTGTTGGGGAACACACGAAGTTGTACTTGATACTGACAAGAGCTCTTGAAGGTCGAGTCTATCGTTGTCGTTAGATGTAAAGCCTTTCAGTCTCATATAACAAGATTCTGGAAATATTGGATCTCGCAACTCGCGATACCAAGTCTTGATAAGGCCAGTAGCTGAATGGATTCCATAAGCATCACAAATTTCAATTTCCTGAAGTGTATGGGACGGCATTCCTGGGTCTACACAAGTCACAAGACCTTCTTTCCAAACAATAAATTTTTGGCCACGATCGTAAGCCTCTCGCAATATTCCCTGCTGTATATTATGCGCAGAGACACGAAAGACGCCCTCAACTTTTGGATTATCACCTTTGAGCAAGAAATTAGTCGTCTCCCGAAGAACCCGTGGAAGTCGACATGATCCGCCTTTGTTTTTCGGTAAAGGTTCCCTGACACCAAAAGCTCTAGGACCAACATAGACCGGAGATACAATGTTAGGCGATACTTTTCTATCGTGAAGGAATACCACCGGAGGAATCAGTAAACTTTCAATCTGAATATATTGGGCTAATGTCGACAAAGAATTCGCATGGGTGACCTTTTTCCTGAACTTTGGTGAGACAATCGTACTGAACAATTCCGTCAGAACCCGAACCCAACTTCTTTCGTGAACTATGTAGATATGTCTCAATCTCTTTCTCAAAGCCCTACTTAAAACTTGATAGACTTGTATATACCACGTCATACCAGGCCCTTCTCTTTTGTCTCCAACTATATTATCCACTTGACCTCCAGCGAAGAATATTATTTCATACTCAATTCCAGAGAGTAAATGATCTTCATCAGGGAGTCGTGATAAAACATAAGGTAATAGTTGGTCATAATCGACATCGTTTGAGTCCGGAAAGGCGGCTGCGTTAAGAATGAATAATGGCAGACCATCATGGAGAGGTATAGGCGATTGGTAAAGAATTGAAGCTGCTATAGAAGCATATCGAGCATCATAATCTTCCGATTCTAGTCGTGGTGGGATTGTTTTTAGCGAGTTACTTCGCATGCGACTTGCACGCTGTATGATGGCTGATCGCATGTTTCTGGATAGTTTGCAAGGACTGATGTTATCATCTCGTAGGTCTTGGTTGTGACACGTTTACATGCATGATTCAACCCCTCTGAATGAATGGAAAATATCCTAGAAGGAGATGGGCCTTGTTTCGTTTTATATATATTATATGTACAATCTGCTTGATTATTTACCAGTACAGATGATCAAAAGATAGGAACGCCATGCTTGAACAAGATTCGTCATACGAATGCTTATCAAGCATAGACAACGGTTCTACATTTCTGTTGTCATGTTATGTAGTTGTACATTTGGAGCTCTGTTGTAACAAAAATGTGGGGATGGAAATGCTATTATAAACTTCGGCCAGAGCATACGTCATGAGGCTGACTTGTCCCGATACTGTTACAGTAGTAATTTTAATAAAAGCGGGGTATATGTACTTGATGGCTACATCAGAAACGGATGACTTCCACTTCGGTCTAGTGTTCCATGACACCAACATTGGTAGAGCTATTTTTACCACGAGAAAGACTGTAGGGTACGAATCTTTTGTGCAATAGCTCAGTCATGACGCTTTGCAAACTGTCTGTTATGTGTGCAGAGTCCGGACCGGAGAAAAGGGATCAACATCTAAGACATGGATATATCCTCTAGATGCGAAATTGCACACTCAATAATAAAAATCAAGACGAGTCCCGAATTCGAATATGTGGACTTTCGAAGCCTTGGCGTTCCTTCTGGACCATCTATTAATACTTCATGAGCCAACGATTCCAGCCCTCTCGTCTTTTAATTCTTACCTCAAAAGCAACTGCTTCCAGCTCGATCTTCGTACTTGACTCATTAGACTTGTTATTCAACCTGCTCGCGATATAGGCTCAAGCTAGTATAAGAAGAAATTCTATACTCACCATGGACGAACCTGCTGAACCTGCTACTCGGCTTGAGGTGTTACAGAGGAAACTTGACGATTTGGAGAAGGGATATTACAAGATCCGCAAAGATTGCTTTGATCGAAGAGAACCTGGAGAGTTCGCGGCATATTCCGTATTACAAACTGATGTAGAGAAAGCAATCGAGGTAGCTCGGGGTTGTATCAAAGCAGCAAAACAAAACACGAATGAGGACAAGGTTTGTACGACCAAAGCATGGTTCTGAAATTGTTCTTGACAGACTGAAATAGGTTGAAGCACTTTGGAATCCTGCTAAAGATTCTGTTTCTAAGATACGAAGGAGCATTGACGTTTTCGGCGTGAGCAAGCCTTTGTTAAGTATAATCTATAGCGAACGAACGTTCTTCGAGGGTAATCGACCCTTCGTCCATGGTGGCAGAGACATGGTCCGCTTTAAGAGCACTTATATTCTGGCAGATGACCTTTTGCGCGTCGTTGTGGAAACTCTCGACTATATGGAAAATGCTGTTGACAAAATAGTTCTTGCGCATTATGTACATGATACTGGGTGCGATTACGAGTTAAAGGAGGACGAAAAATACTTCAAAAACGAGCTTGATTTTGTGACGCAATTCAGGAAAGAATCTTGGACAGAGATCTTGCCGAAATTGAAAGAAAATCGGGCAGTCTGCAGCAAGCGCAAGGAAAAAGATGACCAAAAAGTTGGACGTGAAATGCACAGGTTACACAAGCTTCTACTTGGAAAAAGGGAGAAACTCGAAAAGGCCGGGCTAGTCGGAGGGGGTTTCCTGAAGGGGCTGTCACACGGATTTCGAAGTCTGCTATCAGGTCATTATGCTATGCAGCCGCGATATTTGAAAACAAACATAAATGTTAGAAAGATTACTGAGCTTGATACGAGAGTCGCACAAAAGGTAGAGTCGAAACACTCCATTAGACCATACTCAACTGCAACCATTTGGCTTGATGTGCGAGAGTCGCAAAATAGGGCTGACGGTACTTCGTTGTAGTGTAGAAATGATAATGTCCATCAAAGACATAATGCACCATTATATTCAACCGCACTATTGGGTTCATTATCAACAAGACTAGGCCATTGTACAATAACCCTGTCAGCTATATATTGCATAATCTTCCCACTGAGACTCAAAGTATGAATTCTCGCCCAACTTTCTATATATATGCATCTCAACTTTCCATCTGTACTACAGCTCTTGTAATTAACAAACTTGAGTAGAAAGGCAACAATGACCATAATTGTAGCAGTCGCAGGTCCATTCAAGAGTATCAGATCGGGTAATTCCGTTCTTGACTGCTTTTCACCACCCTTGCGTGTCCGTATCGGTTCATCTTGTGCTATACCAGTTGCTTGTTGAAACCGCTCATCGACTGATCTTATCTTTTCCTTCATATTTGACCCCTTGTCTTGTCTTCTAAAGCTCGTATCCCTTTTCCCGGAAGAAGAAAAAAGTAAAAGTCTTAAACACGCCCATCCACAAACCAAACAACTCCACGGAGCAGTTACAAGACTCTGATGTATCCTCCTCGCTCTAGGCACTGTATATATCCCATACCGTCTCTCTGACCCTTCCAATCTCTGTTCGTATGATTCCCCACCTCGTAACCCCTCTTTCTCTATCCTCGTCGTCATCTCATCACGTTCATATGGACTCTCCCGCACAAGTCTCTCCTCAAACTCCCTCGCTTTTGTAGCCGACACACGATCCCCCGACGACGCAACGTACGTCGTATGCGCAAACATCTCCCAATCTATAAGCTTACCCACCTCTTTACGCTCTTTACGTCTGGAGATCCCTGATGTTTCTCTATCTGATGGGTGTTGTGGAAATGGAGAACCATACGTGGCTGTTTCGAGCATATACATCATTTCCGCCGTGTGGCCTCCAGAACCAAGAACGACCATTAAATGTTTCCGACATGGCTTCGAGTTTGGTCTTGGACGTGGTCTATTGCGGCGATTGGAAGGGAGGATGGCGATTAAGCGGATCGTAAAGGCCGTGAACAATACTGCGAGAATAGACAGGATTGTAGATGTGATGAGGGTGGGAGTAAGCATGTTGTTCTGGAAGGGAAGGTGCTGAGATGATTGATCATTATATCAGATTCTTGGAGCGAAGAGTGAAGGAGTAGATGTGTTGGTCTCCCGCCATCTTAAACCGTTGTGGGTGCGAGATGGAGAATCACCAGCGAAAAATGAATATCAAGTCTGGGGGACGAATTTCGCTTGTCACCATATCAACTCTGAGCTTATAGATAAATGTTCATTTTGTTGAGATAGGGTCAAAACACTACACTATATGACCTCTAGCTATATCTCCCACCTTCTGCAAGGCCGAGCATTTATACAACTCCTTAAACTCTACTTTAATATATTCACTTAACCTCGTCTTCACCAATCCCGTAATCTCAAATATAAAAATAAAAAGCACATAACATGGGTATATCGTATAAAAGCAAAAACTGCCACCCTAGATATATAAAAAGATCATAATGTAAGAATGAAAAGAAAAAAAAGTACCCAAACGCTAAAAACAAACAAAATATGCATACTTTTGCAAAGCCATGCATGAGGAAGTTGAACGAAAAAGGTAGAATTCCAGCATCACACTACGGTAATGTTGTGATCTACTTCTCGACAGTTGCTTCTTAACAAATTGAAAATCTGCTTATCTATATGGAAAAGTAAACTTTTGTGTCGATGAGCTTGCTTTTTGGGTTGTTAAAATCATAAAATCGTCGTTCATGTTAGACATTTGCTTAATGTCCATTAGTAGGCATCATAAAGTTCAGACCGGCAGCACCACTTTGCAGATCACCCTCGGCCATTCGTGTCAAAAGACTGAAGAAAGTATCTTTATTCGTTTCGGAAGAAAGACTTCCACTAGTGCCAAGATCCGAATGCATATGGTGCAAGTTCTGATGAGGGTGATGCTGTTGGAAAGAATGCTGTTGTGAACCAAAGACTTGGTGATGAGACTGAAGTTGATCGTGATAACTTGATGACGGCGTAGTCTGCAATTCTGCATCAACATAAGGTAAAGGACTATCATAAGTAACAGATTGAGAATATCCTGGATAAGATGCTGGACCTTGAAAGGCAGCATCGTGTGCATTGAATCCAGGTTGATTTACTGACCAGTGATTAGTTAGCTCTGCCTGCAATGAATGACGTTGCAGGAGATATGGTGGTTTCGAAGGAAATGAATAATGCTGTTGCGCTTCTTGAAAATTTTGAAGTTGTTGTTGCAGTTGATGATGATGGTGCTGTTGTTGATGTGCATCTTGATGTTGCTGACGCATCGTCGCGAGTGTTTGTTGATCCTGAAGATCAAAAGACATTGGTGTGGTGGTATACTGACTGTCGATTGATTGTTCGTGAGACAAAGAAATGGGCAAATGTACTGACTTTGCCGAATCTGCCGACTGAATTGACGGTCTATCATCATCGTTTGTTCGTCTACGTTTCTTGTCGGGAATGTCTATACTGGATGACTCCGGCAAAACCGGTGTGTCGACAGGTGGTTGAGTTTCTAGCGAGCGTGACTGATATAATCGATTACGTTGTGATGTTTCACTCGTTGCACTTGGTAGACTATGCCAGTCATCATTAGTATTCTTCAGGATCAAATTAAAGGCAATAGACTACTTACTCGTCAGGAGGGTGATCCATGGCCACATCACTCAATACCACATGTCCAGCATCTACAATTAGACCCGGATATCGGTCAAAAAAGTTATCGAAATGTAAGATTGGCGAATAACGCCCAGAAGCTGCAATAGATTTCACTAGATGAGAATGAGCCGCACAAACTCGCTGAAGTGTTTCTCCGGCGTGAAAGCAGCCTGCATGATAGGCTTTAATCTCGTCTAATTGATTCATTGTTTGTGTCAAATAATCGATACTCTTCGAAAAGTTATCCGACCCTTCTCTTGGTGTATACAGGGCTCCATGAATATGGATTGTACCTGCTGTACAAAGACAATAACCAACAAAAGACGTCCATTCCTGAGTAGATATCCTTGTAGCATGATCTAGTAAATCATTAATCGTACTTGCGTGGAAAAACGCCATATTAGTTGCCTCCATCTGCCAACTTTTATGATGTTCTGGACCTGTGAGCTCCATCAAGTCTAATGGCAAGAATGGCCGATATAACAAACAATGAATGACATGGAACACCAATCTAGACAGTATGATTGTGGGTGATTCGATCTGAGACAAGAGATGGTCGACTCCGGAAAACATCTGCGGGTGTTCATTAGCCCAGATCTGTAATTCACCACGTATGACAGACAATTCTGATTGTGTCTGCCATGGAACATGTGAATCGCTTCTGTTTTGACTACTACCGAGATATCGGTTTGCCAAACCAAGAACACGAACAATCCCGATGAGCGACGCTGATGGACTATCACTACCTACTCCACCAGTTTCATGACGTACAATGTTTCCGGTAGAGAAAAGTGCACCTTCTTGGTAGACATTGCTGACATCGTATGGCCAGGCCGGGAGGCGTAAAAGTATGGATTCGTCAGCAATCAAAGAAGGTCTTTTGGAACCTGTAGCTGTGAATCTGTCCATGACGTAGCACGTCCAGAGTAGTCGTCGCCGGCCCTCTCGCTCGGCAGATGGAGCCTGCATACCATCGGGAAACTCTCGATGCAGCTCCAATGCCATGGCCATGGTAATGGCAATTGCTAACAACCATCAGCACTATCTAGGTTCACTACAGCTTGGCTGACTTACATAATAACATATATGAGCGTTTACATTTTCCTGCCTGGAAATTCACATATGACAATAGAAGGGCAGTTTGAAGATTTTCAATCGTTGGTTCATCACTGTTAAGTGATGTCCTCGCTCGTGCAGAATATCGATCACTCAGACGAATGCCGTTACTGTGTGAACCAAACATGCTTCGTTCTTGTCTAAGGAATCTATCAGCAAGGGTATTCTAGAGTCGAAGCTGATTTCGATAACATACCTGGCAGCGATCGCGTAAACGCCATGAGCGATATTGCTTGGCAATCGGCCAGCTTCCCACTTTTGGCGTGTAAGAGCTTCATCAAGAATAAAATACGGCTGTCCGTGATGTCGTTCAAAGAAGTGATTAAGAAGGGTATCCTTTTGCTGTTTTGTCGGTTGTGGAAGACTAAATCTAGTTAGCGCGAGTAAATAGTACTCAAGATGTGAAATCGACGAACGGGTGTGTTGCCTTGGATGGAGAAGTATTTGTAGTAGCAGAACTATTAAGAGATAGTCGTATATTGCTTCCCTTTTCAGATTTGAGAGGCACGACTGAAGTAATTGAATCTCGATCTCTGCTCGGTACCTCTTCGCTCCGCAAAGTTAGCGTGTTCTGGGGCACAGACGTTGCTTCCAGAGATCCTCCAGTTAAATCATCTTGGTAATCTTCTCTTAGCTTCTGCTCAAGGCCATTGACTCTTTTCAGCAACGCATCTATCACATCACTTTTAGGCCCTCTTTTCTTCGGAATAGCATCTTCGTAAATTGGGTTAGCATCAGTATTGAAAGGACTAGATAGTGTTATAAAAGAAGGAAATGTCGACTACCAACCATATATGCAGTCCACGTTAAACACTTTGCAAGCCTCACAAGATGGACTTATTCTTGTGCATTTGATCTGCTTTAAATCAGCTTTTATTCATAAATTCCCGAGCACCGCAAGCTGACCTTTCTTTTCCTGCAGCTCTTGCAATTCATCGCTTCTCGTGGTTCATTACTCAAACGTCGGATAGTCAGCCTATCCATAGGTCTGGAAATGCCAGAAACGAGTCCATCTGATGAATTCGACGCCATATATTGGAACGGATTCGAAGCGTCGTACTGCTGAACTGACCACGCTTGCAACTCTGGCGTATCGGTCAATCTTGATACTTCAGTCGGTGACAAGTTTGCACGGTTCTGCTCGGACAGAAATTTGTCCGAGACATCTGAGATTAAAGTAGCCAGTATTATGTCGCGAGGCGAATTCAATGAGGGATATGTATGAAACACAGTAAAAGAGTGACTGGCCTTCAAAAACAAAGGGGTTTGATGTCTGAAGCTTTAGAGCCGCAAAAGTGGAAACGGTTCTAGCGACGACGAGGTTCTGGAAGACTTTTCAAGTAACAAATCCTTCTTTTGCTCGCGCGGAAATCCTTCCAGTCCCACCAATGAAAGATCTGCAAGAAGAAAAAAATTTCTCGCTGAAGGATCGAAGAGTTTTGCTTCGACGGATTCTGATGAAAGATGTGTTCCGGTTGACTTGACCATCAAAGAACAAACCGAACAATTATGAAACGTTCGAGAAAGAGTTAAGCCAGACTGGAAGACTTTTTATTAGTCTGGGAGTACTTGTTGATGATATAATCCGAGAGTATGCGATAAGTCGAATCCTGCCAATAAGCCACCTTTTTACCTTCTATCTATCTATTAGTAGGGGTCTTTGCACGCGGATCACGGTCAATTCCGTGGAGAAGCCAGCAACAGTAGTAACATAGCGCAAATTGTATGTAAATCGGTTGATATGTTTGACAGGCAAAAATAATGCAACAGATCAGACTAGCTCTGTGAAAGACCGTGTGGCATCTCGGGTTGCTAAGGAAGCCGCAAGTTCGTGTGCAGAGATTGTAATTTACTGTCGGGTGGTTTTATCAGCCTGGAGGTAGTGCATATCTATGGAAGCCCAAGAGAAGATATAGCAAATGCAAGGAACCAGTTGCAGAGAAGCCGGGGAATAAGTGAAGCTCACCTGAGTACGGAACTTACTCACAATCTATAGATTTTCGAAAGATATCATAGAAACCAAGAAATCATGTAGCATCACCAAAAGTGTACAGCCGGTTTGTCCCAATAGTACAGATGACCAGTGCAAGACCGTGTACCTGCGCATCACCAAACACAATAATAAAGCCTTACAAACCGACCAATCAAATCTTACCTTTTCTACACATTATATAGCGGTCTATAACCTCCATGCCAACAATGTTTGGCATTCTTGTTTAGATGAAGATGTACCACCACTATTCTCGTCCCCGCGTTGAATAGTGGAGACTTAGCTTTGTGATCCGAGTTCGAATCCTTGTGCGATCCGTCGATGTAAAACTCTGCTTCAAGATGGAGCGAACTGTAACCTTGGCAAACGTGGCAGAAACTGACACATGCTTTCACCGCCGAGCTAATTACCCTGTGTGTCTGGTTGGAAGGCTGGGAAGTTGTTCGGTTTGCATCAATAAGCTTTGGATCGAGACAAGCTATATCTGCTATATTTTGCTCCCAAATGCAGATCATTATATGCTAACGAGCTTAACCCAGCAATCGAATCTGTACATTCGATTCATGTGATATTATTTAGTCTACCGTTGTACCAGATGAATGTGCGACAAGAGCTTGGAATGTCACGGCTTCCTTTTGCTAGTCCGTGCCACCAAGAATGGCGTCATAAGGATCTGACAAAATCTCAAGCCCTTACAGGGAATGAGCCAGCGCATAAACTTTCCTTCACTACTTTGGTTCCTAGACGGTACCAAAGAATTCGTTTGTGCTTTTTCGGCGCCCCGGCTGATGTAATCTGCCGAGATTGATGAAACAAGCAAACAGTGCGTCCGTGCATTTGATTTTTGTTGTTATTCTGCTTGCCGAGATACTGCATGAGCTAAACAAACCCTGACCAAAAATTACGAGTGCGGTAGTCTAGTGTGTAGTCGACAGTAATTAACACGTAATGTGATTACTGTTTACATCAGAATTCATTTTGATGACGCATGAGAGTCTATCTGTGTTCGTGACATCATCAAGATTCCACTATTAGCGCCCGCGAGACTGCTCACATCCAATATTGTCCTCCCTGCCGGAAGATTTTACAGAGTATCAACACGGTAAACTTCCCTGTAGAGATCATGTAATACCGACGAAACATTGAGCACGCTAAATCCATGTCCTGAGGCTCGATATGTTACGCAGCAGAGCAATCTGAGGCGTGTTTTACGTGCTCAACCTTTTAATCGATATCTGTGATGGTTTTCTGATACAGAGATCTAAGCGAGTATTCATGCATGTAGTCCGTCTGGGCTTCGACATGTGGTCTTCTCGTGCACTTGTGTCTTAAACAGTGCTGCTCGTTCCAGAACAATTGACAAAGGCAGCATACAGGTGTAAAAGTCGCACATTAGAATGCTGAGCGGCATTGAAGAACAAGCTGTGGGTAAAAGTCAACGCCAAATATCCAAAACAACAACGTCATTCTGAAGCATGGGACATTGAACACCAAGCAAGACAGTGTAACATTCTTATTCATGTTGCCAACGATAGTAGTCAATAGATACGAAACTTGGGCATTACATAAATCGCCGAATTACTTTGGATTACTTGACTTCTTGATTAGACGAATGAGAATTGCTAATACCTGGGATAGAGTAATTTCAAGGCCCTTTTCCATCGCGACGTGACGGTTGTGCACATTGTACGATTGATTTGCTTACAGAAGGGTCTACAGGTAGCTCTATATATTTTTGTATCATGGCTTCCATGCAAAAGTAGTATGCTCTTCCCTATATTACTTCTCCCCCCTTAACAAACCAAATGTAGCGAATATTGTTATTGTACCTGCCCATGTTGTATAATTAATGCTTGAATCGATCAGCATTAGTATCTGACCTGTCTTGTAAGCCAGCGCTGAAGATGTTGAGCGATTTATAGAATGCCTTTATGAGTGAATGGTAAAAGCCTTGAGAAGTGTCAGAGGGCTGGACATATTTGCGGCGAGTTATAACACGGATGATAGTGTTGCTACCTCAATTAGTGTGATATATAGTTTCATCATCGGGAGTGAACCTTTCGTTGACGTTGTTGGAATCGAAGGAAGTCAAACGTGTTATATATTGCAGTAACTAGTTCTGAAACAGGGGAGCCCATCCATCATGTTCTAATTTTTGAGAAGCGGTAAATTTTTCTAGCTTGGCATCATTTTGTTCAGAGCGTGACATGAACTCCGTAAGCACCACTTTTCAGAAGCATGAGACGATCTCGTGATTCTATCCCTTTAAACACAGACTGTGGGCTCCATAGATAGAATCTTTCAGATGAGATGTTTATTACTCCATAATATGTACGCGACAGTAGCAGGATCCTTAATTTCCGTCTCGGTCGTTTCTGGAAGCTAAGGAACCGCAAAACAGCCCGTGAACGCCTGGAGTACAAACTCTATCCACATAACGTTCATCCTTATGATCTCCTGAAGTGGATCTTTTGAAAAATTGAGCACTGTTTAGTCTTTTGCTATGAAACAAATGCTTCCAGCAATACGAAATTTGGAAAATGTTGGCAGGACTTTGATTATCTCCGCTCTTATCAAGTGTAACTTTCGTTCTGTCTTGTTTCTTTTTTCTTCCTTTCGCGTCTTTCCTTCATCAATATCATTGTCGCTCCTTTCCGACACATTCGTTTCCTTGCATTCTTTGTGTCCTTTACAGACGCGTCCAATCCTTTCTTTACACAGTTGTAAATACAGATTATCGTCTTGAAAAGCGTCTATCAGACCACCGAACGTTACTCCAGTTCAAAAATAAATATGTTGTTTAACAGATCTATTCCATTTGCCGCGCTGGTCGTGGTAACTCATGCTCAAGCCTCTTTTCCATGGAATACTGAGCTGGGTGGCAATTCTCCATCCTCTTCATTGACTGCAAGTTCTGCAACGTCAAGTCCTTCCAGTGCTGTCGTCAGGCCGCTAATCTCTGGTGTTGATGCTTCCAACGCAACTACAGCCATTGTAAGCGATGTAATATTACCTACCACCTCGTCCGAGGAAGCTACTGTCAGTGCGATTGAAGGCACTTCAACGACGTCGAATACTTCGGTCATTCTCACCACCAGTTCGACAGGATCTTCCGCCTCAAGCAAAGTGTCTTCTTTTGGACCATTCACCTTCACAAATGGCACAGTATCGAGTCATGTAGCTGCTGTAACCAGTGGATCAGTTGTGACTTATGCTTCAAGCCTTCCATCTCCATCAGCTACATCAACTCAAGAAGATAGCGAGGATTGTACAGAATATCTCCATGTCTCAAAATCGGAAGAGATTACTGGTACAACAACTCTGACTGTCTTCTCTACACTCTATACTACAACACTCGTTGCTCATTCGGACAAGTCCAATGCCGCCTCTCAAACTGCAGCTGCAGGGTCTGGTCCTTCAGGATCTGGATCAGGTTCAGGCTCAAATTCAGGATCGGGAGTCAACAACGGCAATTCTGGATCCGGTTCAAGCTCGGGATCAAATCCAAATGTAAATGCAGGCTCCAACTCTGGATCAGTATTTGGCGGAGCAGCAGGAAATATCAAAGCACAATGTGAACCCGTCACTGTGACTGCATCTCCCGTCACTGTAACTGTCACTGCATCCCCTGTGACTGTTACAGCCACAGTTACAGCCACTGCTATCTCAAATGCTAATGGATCGGGAAGTGGAGTCATCAAGGTTGCATCTGCCACTGCAGTCGTTCAATCAACTTCAACAGCTGCTGCAGAAGAATCATCAGAAGAGGAGCCATGTCCTACGCAATTCATCACAGTATCGCGTCCCAAGAATGGTACTTACTCGGCAACTGCTGTTGCTCACCAAAAACGTCGTCACCACAAAGCTCGCAGATGAGATCTGGTCGATGATTCAGACATTGCATGAAGGTTTTTCTTCTTGCAAATATTTTCTCTTCGCTTCTTCAATCTGGAGCCGGATCTCCCATTTATTTCACTTCAAACAATGATGCTTCGAAAGCATAGTATATGAAATTTGAGAATATATAGTTATATATGTGATGTAAACTAGCTCATTTTAAATATACCCCTTTGATTTCAAATCCATACCTTTTAAACGCTTTACGTGAATCAAGTTGGTTTGAATGCCGATTAATAAGCTATCTGAGTCACTTCAACCCTTTGTAACCCACAAGTCTACTATATAACACATCATGAAAGAGAACCTGCATATTGATAATATATCGCTCGATGATTTCAAGCTTCACCTCGATCGGTATCCTGCCTGCGTGGATGAAACGTTACAAAAGCTAGACGATGAGAGATTACGTACGATCCCTGAATTACTTCTAGAACGAGGCAAGACAGAGCCTTTGTACTTTGAGAAATCAGAGATAGAAACTCTAGTCGACTGGAAGCTGTCAGTATCTATCATTCTCATCTATCACTATATTTCACTCGTTATTTCATCTTCCCAAACTCGCTTTGATATCATTCACATATCCTTTTCCACTATTATCTCTGCTCACCGTTCTACGACACCTTCATTATTCACGTACTGTAATATCTTCTTTCTACACCCTTCATAACCTCACATTTCTTGTACGTTTCTCACACCCCAAAAGCTCCCACGGCACATTCCGACCCGCGCTCAAAGCACGAGTAAAAAGCAACGACCCGACTTTCATCCACGCCACGACCCGCGAAGCGTTTTCCGTCCTACAATCTTCCCCTCCTGCAGCTGGTGGAGATGACGTTACGTTCTCAAACGAACAAGTCCTCAAAGCGCTGAATATACTAACGCGATTAAACGGGATAGGACCAGCTACTGCATCGTTGCTACTGTCGTCTGCTTACCCAAAGCATATCCCTTTTTTCAGCGATGAGTTTTATCGCTGGAGCGTCTTTGGAGATGCAGGAGGTTCTACGAAAAAGGGAGGGTGGGAGAGGAAGATTGGCTATACGGTCAAAGAATACGGCGGGTTACTTGATGCTGTACGACTGTTGAGGGAGAGACTAGGGGTTGATGCACGAGATGGGGAGTGTGTGGCTTATGTATTGGCGAGAAAGGGCGATGATGTCGAAGATGAAGATGGAAGTATGGAGAAAGGTGCTAAAGGAGATGGAGGTATGGAAAAAGATTCTAAAAAAGATGTTGATGGTAGTGTCAAGAATGGCAAGAAAAGGAAAGACGGCAAGAGGAAAACCAGTGATTCATCAGCTGAAGAGGAAAAGGATACGAAACGAAAGAGGCAAAAGTAGTAGTGAGTGAAACAAAATGGAACCTTAACAATAGGTATCCATGACAATCATATCTCATGCAGATCATTCCGTCATGACAACATATATATATACAAAAACATCATTATTCATTCCCAAAACACCAAACTTCAATACAATGCTCCAACTTGCTCCACCGAAATATTCAATGCCCAAGGTCGAGTACATCTCAACCATTCCCGCAATACCCTACTTCCTTCACTTTCTAAACATCCTGGCCATTCTTTGACATGTTTTACTAATCTTTGCCAAGATTGTAATGTCAATCTAGGCTGTTGCTGTTTTATATGGTTAGTCCGTGCTCCAGGACTTGATGATGTATTATTAAAAGTGAATTCCCCGCATTCTCTCCATTCTACCACAAATGGCAGTTCACAATTAACATAGGATTTTGATCCTTCCCTTAATTTTCCCTGTAATAGTTCCAATTTAGGGTTTTCTTCATGACCGTCATGGTCGATTGGGTGGTATCGTTTTGCCCACCCTCTACTTTTGTTCTTGGCGGCAAATGAATCGTTAGAAAAGCTGGTAATTCCAGCTAGTAGAACTTCTGATCCATCGACTTGGAGAACTACTTGTGGGTGATTAAACGGCTGTGAGCCGTGCAGGTCTCTTGAATAACCCCCGTGGAATATAGATCCAGAGGATGGCGTAGGTAGCCATACAATTTGACCTATTTTTGGAGGTAAAATGAATGTCGGTCGGCCGTCCTGACATTTCAAAGGTGATGTTTGAGTTTTGAATGGTTGTACATCACGTCGACGCCATTCAAGTGGCTCTTCAGTCTGGAGTGATATTAGTGAAGGCGAGTCTTGTATGGACGATGCTTGGGCTTACTCGTTGATTATTCTCCGGTTTTACAAGAGGATTGGGCTTTCGCCAAGTGTCTAATGTTGTAGCAGATGCCTTGGAGGTGATGGAAGGCGATCCACCGTTTTGGTGTTGAAATGGGCTTGCCGAGTTCGTGCTTCCCTTTGGTGTTGATCTACCTTTAGAGGTGGTAGAGGGTGTTGAAGGTGTGGGAGAGTCCAGAGAGAAATGACCAAATGCTGAGTTTTTAGCAAACATGTCTTTGCTTCTCGGAGGATGGGTTTATGGTAAAAGAGGGTTGAATCAGGGTCGAAAGGAATGATATGAGATTGGAGTGGATGGTAGTAGTAGTGAATTATAACTATTTCAATTGCTTTTTCTTGTAAATTGGAAGTGATTCTAAATTGACTGATGTCAAGCTGACTAGTATATGATATGAAGGAGAAGAAGAAGAGGAGCAGACAAAGGGAATAGCATATGAAATATATAGGTATAGATATGTGAGTCTGCTCATATTTGAGGTATTTTGGGATATCATGCAAATGCACAGCACTACCAGGCATCATGGCTACGGTTGTTCCTTGCATCTTGTTGCTTACTACAATGGTATCCATGAGGAAAATTTTCATCAATGTTGTCAGATACCAAGTGCTGAGGTTTCAGATAGGAAGATCAATATCTGCATGTTCTGGAACAAAACAATATCAGGCTGATGAAGTGAAAATAGAACATAGCAACGGCTGTCTAAAAAAAAACTTTAAGAGGACGGATCTTGGCAAATTTCGTCATTGGCTCAAAACATACTACTGTACTCGAGGAAATACCGCAGCTCGGCGTCGAAAATAGATAACCACGAAAACGAAAAATTAGGGCCACGCGATCTGCGAATGACAATGCAGATTTGATATCATTTATTTTATATTTGCTCATATTATCCTAACGTCTCAGATTCTCAAGACACTTTTTCTGCACTTAGACACACAGTGACGTGAACCTAATTCCACGCGATACATCAGCAGCTCTTTTGGAACAAGAACTCTTTCTCGACATTTCCATCAAAAGAGCTTCAATTATACTCTGCTTCATCACGATTATTCACTCATAAACACATCTTGAACTAGTATCTCGGTCATATACTCTCTCTCCTTGCCCGCACTATGGGTCAAACATTATCAGAACCTGTAGTCGAAAAGGTTTGTGAAAAACTCGACTCCTGATTTAATCATTATATGTTTATAAATACTGACTTTGATTTTTTCAACAGAAGTCAGAACGTGGACAAGATGATCGACTCGCATTTGGAATCTCATCAATGCAGGGTTGGCGTATAAGTATGGAAGATGCTCATGCTTGTATCTTGGATTTGCAATCTACAGAAGGCGGCGGAGAAGCGACACCAGCAAACTCTGATTCACGAATTTCTTATTTTGGTGTCTATGATGGACATGGTGGTGATAAGGTTGCGATCTATACCGGCGAGAACTTGCACAAGATTATCGCAAGCCAAGAATCTTTCAAAACCAAACAATTTGAACAAGCGTTAAAGGATGGCTTCTTGGCTATAGATCGGGCCATACTTAGTGGTAAAATCCTTCTGAAATCCCTGTCTTAGTTGTTCATGCTGACTCTCATAAGACAAGAGATACGAAGACGAAGTTTCTGGTTGCACAGCAACAGTTGCCATATGTACAAAGGATAAAATATACGTTGTATGTCAGAACCAAGACATGAATTTTGGAACATGTACTGATTTAATTAGGGAAATGCGGGTGATTCTCGAACTGTCCTTGGAGTAAAAGGTAGAGCAAAGCCACTTTCGTTCGACCACAAACCACAGAATGATGGTAAGTTCTACTTTCGCCTTCTTTAGTAGTCCAGACAACTAATGTCCATGATAGGTGAAAAGGCTAGAATTTGTGCTGCTGGTGGATTTGTCGACTTTGGTCGTGTCAACGGAAATCTCGCCCTTTCGCGTGCTATCGGTGATTTTGAATTCAAGAAAAGCACCGACTTACCCCCCGAACAACAAATTGTAACAGCGTTCCCTGATGTCACTTCCCATAACATGTCTGATGATGATGAGTTTTTGGTCGTTGCTTGTGACGGTAAATGCTACATGTTTTTATTGTATTGCTTTTGATATTTGTCTAATGTCTTTTAGGTATATGGGATTGTCAATCATCACAAGCAGTCGTCGAATTTGTTCGAAGAGGAGTCGCAGCCAAACAAGAGTTGTCAACAATTTGTGAAAACATGATGGACAATTGTCTGGCATCGGGCAGTGAGACTGGAGGTGTTGGTTGTGACAACATGACGATAGCAATTATAGCGTTGTTACGAGGAAAGACAGAAGAGGAATGGTATAAGATGATTGCCGATAGAGTTGCACAAGGTGACGGTCCTTGTGCTCCTCCAGAGTATGGTAAGTTATATTGTCGTTACCGAGATAACAGCATTGTTTTCACTATTAGCGGACAATCACTGATGTAATATTTCAGCCGAGTTCAAAGGACCAGGAGTGCATCACGATAGCAGTAACGACGGCTGGGAAGATGAAGACGGTGCTCATGACAACAAGCTTTTGTCACGAAACAATCGTGTCATTTTACTAGGTAATGGTGTGGAATACGACCCGGAAGAAGATCGTGAGAATGAAATGTTTGATCAGAGCGAAGACGAAGAAAAAGATCTTGCATCTCAGGTCAGAAAAGGCCAAGCTGCAGCAAGCGAGAACAATCGTGAAGAGACACCTGGACCGGAAGGACAGTCACCCCCAAAATCTAGTCAAGCTTCTGAACAGCATCACGAGCATCATGGTGAAACCAAAGAGCAGAGTTCAACAAATCCAGAAGAGCCCAAGATGCAAGCTGTTGCGGATGATCCTAAAAACAAGTCCTGATACGGTTTACATTTTGGAATCAGTGGCATCTATATAACATGATATCAATCAAACAAATACTTCTGACGATGATGACGGGACTTGACTTTGTTTCAAATCAAAACAATTGGCCGACATGCATATTATATATACACCCTACAGATTAGAAGAGAATTGTAAATGTAACATTATCACAGTGCGAGCATACCGTGGGAAGAGACTTTTTGTCCTGGAATAACATTATCTATATCCCTAATATCATGATCATTATAGATTGTCTTCTTCGTAATCGTAGTCATTATCAACGAGACCTCCTCGTCGTTCGTCTTCATCTCGTTCTCTCCGGGCTTGTTCTCTCGAAGCATTGATTTTTCTACATTCACTCTTAACCTAGTTTATATGACCATTGTAGAAAAGAAACTCACCTCAGGCCGTCAACAACCTCACTAATCATCCCCCGTGATTCTGCAATCTCCATTGCTCCTACACCATTCATTTGCGTTCCAGCTCCAGAACTTAATACACTAACACCTTTTCTCAATTTTGCCATTCTTACTTCCCTCAAATCCCGGACCAAACTTCTAATCGTATCCGCATCTTGTATATCATCCTCGGCGTGTGATAATAATAGATGTGCCATTTCCATCCAGTGATACGGTAAAGCATTACTTTGCGCCTTACTAGTCGCGCTATTGGGATGGAACGGTGAGGACGTTTCAAAATGGGAAGCATCAAGGTAAATTTCTCGACCATACGACGCAATTGGATCAGAAGGAACCGTTACCGCGATTGAGGGAGGGGATATAGACATAGGCTCCTCGAGCCGAGGACCAGGTGAAAACGCTTCACCGGCATGTTCGAGTTCAAAATCGAGAATTGATTGTAAAGCCTCTACACGAAGCCATGGCGGAGATTGAATATTACACCTTTTTTGTCGTCGTAACAGTAGCGCATACCAAAGAGGGAGAGACACTGGAAATGGCGGTTTGAGATCAGGCACTCTACCCTGTTGGAATATGGTTAGTCCAAGGGAAGACTTGATGTATAGATCAAAGTGTATAAATCACCCCAATTAGATCTAGACTGGCAAGTCGTTGTCGGGGTATCACAGTGACTTGTTCCATTTCGCACAAGAATGCTACCTCGGCAGGCGTCAAGCCCGGCTTCAATGGCATTGCCATCACATTTCCGACTATCGATCAGTCTTGTCGATCGTGTAGAGGATGAAGTGAAGACGCGCCGACGCTCCACATGTTTCAAAAAATAAAACTCATGACGTTGGTTGTTAGTCACATCATTGAAGACGGACTACATTACTGAACTCAACCATGCCAGCGTTGGTTATACCTGCTACGCCATCACTCTCTACCTTTTTGAAATCACTGAAACAAACTGATGAGATTGAAAGAGCAGTAGAGAATCTAATCTCGTATGCCATATGAATTGTTGAGATCGCATTAAACACTAACAAAGGGATAGATTGTTGAGACGGAGACAGATTAAAAATTCTAGACCATGTGCTATAGCTACTGCACATCTTCTACTACGAGTCATTGCCGCTGCAAAAGTAAAGGATGCACTTGTACTTATCGGACGAGTTCGCAAGGTCGGACAACGACTTGTTGCTGCCCAACCTAGGGAAATGGCTGTCGGTAACATGGTCAGAAGAGTGCTTGGGTTGATTAGAGAAATATTAGATGAAAGAGATGGATCAGACACGGCAGATACAAGTGAAGCAGGTTCAGTCTCGACTTCACAAACTTCAAGACGACCTCAGTTGTCGTCACAAATATCAAGCTTAAATTCTTTCAATTATGGTGCACCATCGGTCAATGATCGATCTCTAAGGCCTGCGAGTCGCAATCCATCACAATCACCTATAGATGTTGGACGTGGAACGGACATGGCTAATCGACCTTCAATCCATCAAACCGCTACAACTTCACATATGACTTCACTTTTTGGACTTCTCTCCACCCCAGATAGAGTTTCTCCTGCTCAAACGCCAATTTCCGGAGCACAATCTCCGGTAGGAGTAGGAAGGTCATTAACGAATTCACGATCAGTCACGAATTTCCAAACAGAATCGGAATTCGACGTCAAAGCAGAAGTCATTGACGGTATCAAAGAATTGATTGACGAACTAGAACAAGTGGATGATCAAATTGCTAATTATGCTCCTGAACATATACATAGTAACGAGATTATTCTCACACAAACTTCGTCACAAACAGTACAGCGATTTTTATTGGCCGCTGCTCGAAAACGGAAATTCACAGTCATACACGTCGAAACTTTCCCAAATGATCACGAAGCTACACATGATACGATAATGCGTGGACATGCAAAGAATGGTAATAATGCGGGTGAAGAAGGTACTGATAGATGGAAAGCTCTTACAAGTCTCGGAATCAATGTCGTTTTGATCCCTGATTCAGCCGTTTTCGCAATCATGTCTAGAGTCAACAAAGTCATTCTAGCACCACATACCGTTCTAGCAAATGGCAGTCTGATTGCAGCTGTAGGTGCTACGATCATAGCACAAGCGGCAAAAGTTCATCAAACTCCTGTCGTTGTGCTAAGTGGAGTTTATAAATTAAGTCCAATATATCCTTTTGACATCGATGATCTTACAGAATATGGTGATCCTGGAAAGGTGATTAGTTTTGATGAGGGAGATCTGGTTGAGAAAGTAGAGGTTATTAATCCTATCTATGATTATGTTCCTAGTGAATTGGTTGATTTATATATTACAAATCTGTAAGTTTTCCATCTTCTACTGTAGATGTACTGATAAGTTTACTGACGTGGTATCAAGTGGTGGTCATGCACCTAGTTATTTGTATAGAATAGTAGCAGAGCATTATAGGGTAGAAGATATCGACATATGAAGTCATCAGCATTTCATCTTTTACATGAATCATTATCATATATTATCGTAACTCTGTTATACTATTCATTATTGTATATTACATGTCATTCCATCAGCCTTTTGTAATTATATCTGTCCACTAATCTTCTGCCACAATCCTACTACTCTACCTTCTACATTCTCACCTACTCGTTTCCAATCAACAGCGTATAATTTTCTCACACCATCTTCTAATTCTTTATTCCACTTGTCTTTCAATCTCTCATTTAAACCCTTTTGATCGACGTGGTAGTCATTCACAAGTCCATACCGAGGTGTGATGCGATGTATATCAGACGTCAACAAGTTCTGTAATATAATATTCTGTCTCTGTAGGTTTGCTGCTTGAGATATTCGATTTCGCTCGTGGATTGATAAAGTTACGTAGAGAAGTGTGGTGGTGAGTGTAATTCCACCTAGCTATTTTTCATCAATGTATTAACATACGTTTTTCGAAAAAGTATTTCATCGAGAGATCGTAGCTTACGAATCCAGTTGTGAATCCCATCTTTGACACGTCTTCTACAGGCACGATTGTAATATGACCCAGCTAAAAGTGTGAATAATCGGAATGTTAATCGTCACAGCATGTTTTTACGAAGCAGTGATAAATTTCCCCAGTCCATCTTTTTTCCATCTCTTTCAACCTCCCTCCAGCAAACGCAAGATAACCCTCAACTCACCATCTGCTGTACAAACCATCTGGCTCCAGTCGCTACTACAATAGATACTCGAGCAGTATAGGTTATTCTTCATCATGGCAGGCGGACACATGAAATACCGCACGCTCTCCCGCTCCTCTTCGCACCGCCAAGCCCTCCTCCGCAACCTCGTCACGGCGTTGATCGCCCACGACCGGATCCACACGACGTGGCACAAGGCGAAAGAAGCGCAGCGGGTTGCCGAGAAACTCATCACGCTGTCGAAGCGCAACACGCAAGCGAGCCGCGACCGAGCGAGGGGCATCTTGTTCCATCTCCCCACCGTGAACGTGATGGAGAAATTGTTCGGAGAGGTCAGACAGCGCTACGAGACGCGGCCGGGGGGGTACACGCGCGTGATAAGAGTCGAGGACGGGAGGGATGATGGAGCGAAAAGAGCGGTGTTGGAACTAGTAGATTCCGAAGGAGACGTGAGGCTCGGACTAGTAGCGAGGACGATTGCGTTTTCAAGACTGAAGAAACAGATCAAGGATGAGGAGAGAGGGGCGGGAGGAGTAAAGGACAAGGATAGAAAGATTAATATGGATGGATTGAATGATGTTACAATGGGAAATGTAATAAAAGCTACGAGGTTTAGAAAAGATGGAATGGTAGAGTTGGAGAGGTTAGTAGGAGAATTTGAAAAGATGGGTTGGGAGAATGATGACTCGTTAAAGATTTAATAGTCATAGCAAACATCATTCATGTGTATATATGTACATACTATAAAAATACATTTGTCAAGAAAGAAATAATTGTCAATCATAGTCGTATTCGTGCACCAATTCCATCACCCTCGAACCAGATCCTTTCATACCAATCACCAACTAATATACCGATAGTAGCTTTTGTAGATAATTTCAACTTTCCTCCTACCGCATTCTTTATCGCATCATAACCCACACTACCTAATTTCCATGTGACGGGCATAGAAGGTGATAAAGTAGGAGTATAAGGAGGTATTGCAAAGACTTTTTCATAATGTAGTTGACCTGCTTCATCACCTTTATAAAGTGCAACAGCGTCAATAAAAGTAATATACAAAGTTGTATATCTCAACGGAGAGATCAACACAAAGTTAGCCGTAGAAGATACCAAATGCATTGTTGCTTCTCTGATGAATCGAGATGCACTTTTTGGTAAATCTCCATCATCATCATTTTCACCGTCTGATGGAAAAGGTAACAATGGTGTTGGAATGTCAACTGGAAATCGCGACAACGCACGACCGAGACTTGGTTGGTTTGGTATACTTTCCTCATGTGCACGTAATGTGATTGTAGTATTATAACCAGAAATATATTGACTCAGTAGCTCAACCGCAATATCATGACCTATTTCACCACCTTCCAATCGTGGATTCCAAGTTGCCGTGACAGGGAGATTTATATTCTTTCCAGGTCTAATATGAATATCTCTAACAGTTCCATGTCCTAATATTGATCCGTTTTTCAATATTTCAACATCGACATATGGTATACGTGCAGCGTATTCTGATGGATTGGTAAAGTTGAGTAATGCCGCAATGGTCAAAGATGATGGACTAGTGTCTAAAATCTGTAAATCGCCCACGACAGGTTTAAAAGTGTCAAGATTTGCTTGTTTTCCGATTGCTAAACCATAGAAAGTATTAGTCCCCTACTCGTATAATAAATTCTGACAGGTAGCCAGATAGTATACTACCATAAAATAAATCTAGATAGAAGAATAGTACATTACGAACGTTTTACAGGTACTCGACCTTCAGCTGGCAAACCCTTGACAGTAACCTGACCAACAGCTGTAATTAATCTAACATCTACCGAAGCTTTGATATCCAACATGACATCCTTCTCACCAAACAATAATGCTTGTAGAATTTGGTCAAATGTTCCGTCGTCAGTAATATTAATTGGTGCTCGATGAATGTCACATTCGACTTGAAGATAATTCAAATCGTCAGGGCTTTCATGAGACGATTGAGAAGATCTTGCAGATTGCCAGTTCTTGAGATCAAGTTTACCTAATTTTGAACCTTTATAAAACACATCAGCATCTGCTTTCAATTGTTGAACCGCTAAACTCGTATTGATCTGAGACGGAATCAGAATCGTTGCGTTCAAGGTTGCAGAGACTGCAGGGTTTGATTCTGGTGAACCATCTTTGGCAAAAGGATTAGGCAAATCAATTTGAACATTATCAAGCGTTAAATTATCAACTGTAGGAGCCGCAAAGCCTTGAGTTGGTATTAATATTGGCAAAAGAATACTAGAAACCAGATCTGATATCCACTTTGGAACATCATCGACATGAGCGCTCGATCCCTTGATAAAGACTTTACTTTCTTCTCCACGAAAGAATGCTTCCATCATGCGGTCGAGTGGAGATGAAGAACCACCCGGACATGCCTTTGTGAAACCTTCTGGTAGATTCTGCACAAGACCGTAAAGATCAACAATAACATCTTGAAATGCAGAAACATGCAACATCTGTGAAGTCACTCGACCAATAGGAATTACAGGCATCTCAGTGTCGCAATTGGGAGAGTAAACTTCGAATGCCATGGCCGGAACATCAACATTAACTGGATAATCGTTCTTTACTACCAGAGTTGCATTGATCGCTAAACCACTATTATCCTCTGGTAACCCGGCATCTTCAAAAATCATCTTGTCAATACTATAAGCAGGCAACGTGCCTAATTTATGGAACGTCAAAGTTTGTATGATAAGTTGATGTCCAAAAGAGAAGATTCCAGATTTGATAGGCACATTAGCTTTTCCCACCATCTTCAGCTCTTTCAACCCGCCTGCCGCCCATTTGTTTGCAATCTTCTTGATACCATCAGAATCGCCGGAATTGATTTCGATCGAAAAGTCTAAAGGTGTTCTTTCCTGATTTCTCACGTTGACAGTGATTGGTCCAACATTCGCACTTCCAAGTAAAATATTATCAAAGTCCGAAGCGTGTACTTCCACCGTTGTCCAACCACTATGTACCTCTCTGGCTATCCAAGTACCAAAACGACCAAAACCTCGTACACTCTTTCTTTTAACCTGCGAAGCGTCCATATAAAAATCTCCTTGTATTCTTGCAATGACACCTCTTGACGTCAAGTTTTGTATGGACAGAGTCGTCGGTTCAAATGTAGCTGCTTCCATAGCGTATTCCCGCATCGCCCTCGGCGCTATAAAGCCCAATATGATTATGAGAATGACGAGGAAGCATAATGAGATAAGTGCTATTAGACTCGGCCAGCGTCGGGTAGGTTTTGTCTCGACTTGAAAGGATTGGAATCTTGATATCACTGATCGACGCCATGTGCTATTTTGACTACGGTTTCGAGACTGCGATGTTGGTCCGGGTAGAAGCGGTGCATCTTCTCCCGCATTGTCTTCGTCATTGACATGATGTTGTGGAATGTCATCTACTTCTCCACCTTCTACTTGTTGTTGGCCATGATGTTCACGATCCACATTCTCTCCTCGGACAGACGGCATAGCGATGTAATATCACAAAAGCATTGATGGACATCAACCGGTAGAAGTCATTGTCATGCAACGATGGGGTTCCGTTTGTTATACTTATGACTTGCCGAAACTCAGATGTCAGCATGTGATCATAGATTCATAATGTGCCAAGACTTTGAATACTGTTCATCTTCACTTCACTTTTGGTCCATAGTCACATAACTACAAATCGCTCACTGTTCACTTTGTGGGCATGTCAGCTCAACAGACAGTTCAGTTAGGTCATATCAACGTCAGTCTACAAGATCGGCAAGTGTGTTGTGATGTATATTTTTCTATAACAATTTCACCTATTTCATCGCTGCACTTTTCCAATATTCTCACTTTGAATGATCTTCTGAGATCTGAGTTGTATTGGTTTCCTCGGACGACTCAAACGTCTATTATACTAAGTGCTCTATGTCTCGAGGACTCGTGCTATGCGGGGCTTTTACGCAATGACATGAGAATGTTGTGTGAACATGTAAAAATTGTAGAGGTAAAATCAGATGGTGTTATGATAGTCATCAACTCAAGCTCATCAAAACCATAGCTTTGGGAGGAACTCGGTTTTCGATGTGATGCCAGCTATATGTTACCTTTTGACGATAGTCATACTCATGAGATGAAGATTGACCTTGTCAGAAGGGATGCTGATGACTCCAACTCGGACCGGTCTCCAATACGGGATGTTAGATCGTCACCGATTAACGCTGTCGATCCGCCTGCTGGTATTCAGTTGGTTACTATAGATCAAATTCGCGTTTCTCTAGCGTTCTCAGCTTCAGATGACACTCAAAGACCGACTAGAACTCAATCGCGATTACCTCGATACGATAGTTTTTTCAATTCAGACACTGATGAAGACGCAGTAATGTCCGATGATGTGCCTACAGAAAGTTTCTCTCCAGCTGCCGAGCTTCGTGAAATTATCATCACGGCATTGCATAATCTCGTATATCCACGATTCAAGAGTTCGGCACATGAAGTGAGATATGATAGGCCTCGAAAGCTCGTTACGTTGCAAGAACTTGCACCAGCAGTTTGGAAACCAGGTTGGTCAGAGGTCAGTATAATAGTCTACTCCCATCGACGTACATACAATTGATCCAGTCTAATAAATAGTCGTTTGCTTGTCATGCCACATATATCCCGAGACTGGCAACCCTGTTGACGGAAAGGGATAGCCCAACCTCTGGTTCAGAACGACCAGGTGATGATGATCAAGTCCATCAAACGAAACTGTGGAGACTACTATATTATACATTACTCGATTCCTCCAGGAATCGACGATCGTCGAAGCAGACCTTGACCGCGAGAAGGAGACCATGATGCAAGAAAACTATTTGTCTTTTATCACTTATGTCGAATTGGTAGACACTACCATATTGTATATAAAATATTCGATAAATCTATAGTATTTTATAATTTTGCATGTACACATACTTACAACATGAACGCAAAGATTGTAAAGATCATAACAACGCAGCATAGCATCCGAAATGAACCAAAGATAATCCAAAAAAATCAATCTAGGAATTAAAGAAATATAGCCATGTGCTTTTTACGTACAAAAAGATTCAAAGAGTAAGAAACAGAGAAATGTGACCATGTGCTTTATACATAGAAAAGGTCAAATATAAGAGATAAGAAAATGTGAACATGTGGTTTTTACATAAAATGTAAGAGAAAAAAAGAAAGCCCGTACTGTGTTTTGTTTGTCCGTCTATTGGTCCAAAAGAAATTGACAGAAATTCTATAGTGTTGTAACGTTTGTTGATATAGGAGAATGAAGACTGAGATGTCGAGACTAACCAAGATTTGATCGTAATTATTTCTTCGGGCAGGCCCAGTCATTCTTACTGCCGGACTGGCAATACTGTGGAGCACTAGCAAGAATAGCAGCATTGTCAAAGTTGGTGCTGCTGTCAAATCCGGGTGGAGAGCCTGAATTGACAAGAGGGCGTACGTATTTACTAATACTTTCCGACACTCCCCAATTGTTGCCTGAAATCACACAGTCAGTCGCAAGTAAATTGTCTTCCGAATAGTAGACATACCTGGAGGCCATTCATTGCATACGAGGAAATTCGCGGCTTGGGGCGGAGGTTTCTCTACACCATTGAAGGCAACATCACAAGTCACGTAAGAGCAGCCGACACTCGTGGTAGTACTCCAAACCATCCCTGTAACTCCCATTGCTAAATGACAAATTAGGATCGTGCAACAAGAGGGTGAACTTTTTGCCGTAGTACTTACAATATTCTTCGGGGGAAGTGTTTGCCAAATCTGAAGTTAAGTTCTATGCCTTATCAGTAACGGTGTATTAATATAATAGCTGAACAGATTGGTGTAACTTACATAAGTCTGATCCAAGAGAAAGTCGTTAATTCGTAATGAATCAGAGTAAACCATGCCCAGGAGAGAATTAACAAATTGTGGAGGGTATCGCTTTGCTTCCAATTGGTTACAGAGTTTAGCTTGTGAAAGTGCCAAGTCAGCGAGACTCTGATTCCAACAAAGTTCCGGTGTGCCGTGTAATTGTCTGACAAGGTTATATGACTTAACAACTGCTTCTGGAAATGTTGTGGCAACTCCGCCCGTCAATCCCTACAAATCATGCGTCAATATTCACATCAAATGCCAACTTCCCGAAGCTTACTTACTGAGAAACACGTAGTACCGCCTGAAGCAATCGCGGATACGGTCCCGGCTGTATGAGGACTTTGATTACCACTCGATTTTGTGTCTAACGGTGGAGCTGGTTGCGTTTCTGGTGTTGGATTATTAACGGGTGACGCCGTAGGCGAGGTTTCCTTGACCTCTATGACAGGGGGCCTAACGACAACGATGCTTTCGCCTGTCCCAGGTGTCTTTATCGATTTTGAGTCTGTGCCAGTCGCTGAGTTTGACGACATCATTGCGGTAAAAACGGGAGATGAAGTCTTGTCGGCATTATTTATCGAGGCTGTCTTGGTGAGTCGACGGTCAGACTCTAATCGAAGTGGAGCGGCATTGCCGCGATGATGGGCTGAGCTGGTAGATGTACTTGTTTTACCAGCAGATATCTGTATAAAGACAATCTCTGTTTCCACAACAATCACGTTTGTCACTGCGGGATTCGCCGCAGGTAGAGCAAGGGTACTTGAGATGTGAGAAATTATAAGAAAGATTAAGAGCTGTAAGGAGAGATCTCGTTGCATATTGCGCTTTACTGGGAGAGAATGACAAAGGTTATGCAACAGATGGTATAGAAATTAATGAAAGACAAGTAAGAGGAAAGAAGAGAGGAATTAAGTCACCTACAGCAAGACTTTTATCATTGTAACGAAACTCGACGAGGCTGACGCTCAGCTCTCAATCGAGTGCATTTCGAGCCCTAAAGCACTAGGCATGCCAAAATCACTTCGCACGAGAAAAGAATGGTTAGTAAACCCTTGAATAGCTCAGTTTAAATTGCACCAACCCATTGTGGAGATGGATGCAACCATGGCTTGAGAAAAGTTGCAGTTTGGTTTGGGAGAATCTATTTTTATTTTTGCGGGGGTGGGCAAATTCTTCGCGAACAGACAGTTAAAAATAGATAATCCAACGTGCCCGTGGGGTGGTGGTGTCCACTCTACCGTGGCTCACAGGTGCTCGGCAGACAGACTTTGGTGACTCCGCTCTTGTCCATGCTAACGAATCATGAATGTCACTAAGATCGTAAAAGTAGAAATTGTCACTTGGCCTGAGATGTAATATAGCACACCCTAGATGTCTGAGCCGAGGCGTTTAGATGTCGGTAGCATTTTCAAAATCCTTTTTCAGTCTTTGACAATCTACAAGTACTGTAGTGGCCAAACCATATATGCACCATGACGACCAGTTTGAAGATCTACCAAACCGTTATCGATCAACCACAGGGCCGTTTCAGAAATCGAAATTCTCAACCCCCAGCCGTTTCGGCTGTGGTCCCGGGACATGATACGAGAATTACAAAATTTCACCCATTGATTGCCTCAAGCATGGTTCCATCTCATGTTGCAGCTCTATGATTGTAAATTATGTGATATTTTATCCTGAACTCTCATATGTCATACAGATCATTTCCTGCCTACAATATGGTCAAAGCTGTGCAGGTGAGTTTTTTACGAATACAACGAGAACGGTTCGGAGTGAAGTGTATGCGGTCACTTCCGTGGAGTCGAGTGTGATTTTCGATGTTTCCCGTTCGACAAATCGAAAGTTACTTATTTCACTTTGACGCTACTTTCATCTTCCATAGTAACGGCTACACCTGCCGTCCAGGCTTCGATAAATGTCGGCACATGTTCCTATCGTTAACGATAAGGTACATTCTGTTATAATAATTCCACGAGTTCCTAATATGGTTATCCAAATTCCTATTTGCTCGACGTTCGATTAGATCGAATCCCTAACTCTTGTGTTACAAGACCGGCTGGTCTTAAAATTGTTCTAGCAGAGGCGGTTGCAGATACAACATGGCAACTCGAGGATACGATGTGGGCGATATAGTCCCATGGCACTTTTCGCCAGGCATTGTTGTAGCTTCATTTCTGGCTAGTTTGTTAGGTACAACACTTACAGTTGAGTTACTCCATCGCAAGAGGACTGGTCGTAACCTGGTATCGAGGTAAGAATTGAGGATAATTATCATAGATGTAAATTCTGAATCTAGATTAGAGTACAGATTATTTTATGTGCCGCGGCAATGGGTTTGATAGGTGTCTGGTGTATGCATTTTATTGGTAATCGATCAATCATTCTGGCCGATGGCGCAAGTGAACTTCAAATGGTCTTCAGTCCCGGTTATTCATTCCTCTCTTGTCTTCTGCCTGTCATCGGTCTTAGCTTTGCTTTCTACATTGCCGAATGTCGTATTTCAAACGCTCTACTACATGGCGTATTTGTCATTATCTGTGGAGTCATCGCTGGTGTTTCAATAGTCGCAATGCATTATGTAGGTAATTTGGGAACGAAGAACTACAAACTCATATACCCTCGACGTTACATTGTAGCATCATCTATCATTGCCATTGGAGACTCTATGGTAGCTCTTGCACTATTCTTTTATTTTCAACAAAAGTGGATAAACATCTTCTGGAAGCGATTCGCTTGTGCTACACTCTTGGCCGTGGCAGTGTGTGGAATGCATTATACTGCATCTGTGGGTTGTACTTACGAGTTAAAGGCACTTGGAGGCAAAGGAACATCAAGGAATACTGCCGTAATTGTGGCGGCTGTTCTTGTAAGTTTGGAACGATAATCTTGTTGTGTCGGTCACTGATTGATTTGCCAAGTGCCTCGTTGCTGCTATGGCAGGATTATGCATGGTCCTTTACACCAATTTAAGGAACAAGCAGCTCCAAGATAAAGCACAGCAAGTCAACATTGCTTGCGCCTATTTTGACAAGGATGGTAAAGTCCTCGTAAATAATGAAGGCATCATTCCAACACAAAAAATTGCAAAGCGGTTCAACGTGCAACACTTTGACGAGGAATTTACTACCGCTCATCCCGTTTTCCACTGGATATGGAAGATTTCTAACGATTGGTCTGCCGTAAGTGATCTCATACCGGGCATGCGGGCTCATCTCCGACGCTTTGCTGTCCGTGTCAGCCGTCCAACGTCGTCATCTTCAGACAATGGTAGTTTTATGGATGAAGAAAGTGGTGACGATCAAACTCTTCTCTTCCGTCAGAGTTTCTGTGTAGCTTCTGCTGATCTGGCAGCTCGATTAGGCGTGCAACTTAGCCAACTTGGCTCCTTGTACGACCGTATCACCGGGACAGGTCTAACACCCAGCTCTGTCAAAGAAAAGAACATTCTACTCTCCGATGTGGCTAGTATCGCATCAGCGAATATATTCGAAAAAGGTCAAGTCCTGTTCTTCACACAAACACTTTCCAATGATGAAGTCGAGGAATATATCGCAAAAGGCTATAGATTTGCACCAGCGACCTTTGTGGAAGGCACTATGGCCAAGGTCATGCAAGTTCCCATTCAATCTGTGTCAACTTACATCAAATCCCTTCATGAATATGCTTTGTCACTCAATGCTGGTACAATTGTGAAGAATGGCACTTATATTACCTGTTTCGCCGCACTAGGACGTGTCAACCGATATTTCGATATAATTGTGTCTCGTGCTCATCAGGATCAATTGCCGGATGTGCAGTTAGCGCCCCAACATCTCAACAAAGTCCAACTACAGTATCTCGAGCAGTACGATGGCATGACAGCTGGCGACATGATGACTGATCTTAAAACGAACGATCACCAAACAACAGACGCCGAAACGAAAGATTTTGCTATAAGTCTCTTCAGCACAATGTCAAAATTGTCAGATCAAGTGAACGAAGAATGGTTTCCAGAGCTTATTTTTAATGCCAAGCCTATTATCTCACAATACGACCAGAGTAAAACACCAAATGCAGCGATGGTACTTGGTCTGACAAAGATGCTCAACATTCATCATAGTCTGCTCAATATATCTAACAATCTTACACTTGTACCCCTCGAGTTTTTCCGTGTCCGCGCGGCGTACTTTCCAGGTAGCCCAAAGAGATTACGATTCCGAACTCAAGTACATGTTGAATTTGCTCCGCTTTTTACAAAGTCAATAACCAACGGTATGCCATATAACGAAAAGGATAACATGATCAAGACGCAGCGAATGTTTGCTAATCAACAGAAATCACCGACCAATAAGAGTGACGTTGAAATCGTTGTTGATGATGACAAGTCTCTCCGCTCCAACGGTGGTAGAGGCAACAGCGATGATGTTGGGAAGATACGACCTTTGATGTGGGGCGGCATTCTCGCAACTACAGATACCATTCTTGTGCAAGGTTCTGTGGAGGAATCAAACCTGTCTGATCTTCTGAAACGAGGTGTTTCTCCACTGTCGTTTGCAGACTCTGCTGGTATCAAAGATGAAGATAAGACATATGCAGACTTATTGTATGCTCGCGCAAAGGCACGGGCTACAATAAGACCTAACGGACAGAACAGTATAAGTTCTTAGTCGTAGCACAATGTCTGATGGTCTCAAAATCATGTAAATTCTATTTGCCTTTTATTCATGTACATTATAGTCTTTACTCGTTGAGAGTACGGTGGATATGTTTCACAAGTCATTTGTCCAAGAGATCAACCACTATTATTTATACTAATGCGCTTTTTACTGATGTGCTTTTTATTAATGTGCATTTTACTGATGTGCTTTTTATTAATGTGCATTTTACTGTGCTTATTCCTGGATCTGATATACAGTATGATGATGTCATATACAAGACACAAAAAAATGTCACACCCGACCCTCGTCTAGCACTCAATCTGGTTTCATTGATCGGTTATACATCTTATCCTTTTGGGTCGTCTTTCACGAAATACTGAATTCATGTCGAATGTCAGCAATGGCAGAAAAACACACCGGGCCACTGAGCGATTTTTCGTTTGAAACTTTGTCTTTGCAGATACGACACCTGGGCACCATAACTCCGACCTCGCCCAGCCGAACATGGCAATCCCGACCCCATCCCACCCTACCATTAATCGCGACAGCGTGTGCAGATAAATCAGTCCGTCTTTCAAGTTTGACGTCCCTCAAAGGGACGAGCTGTATATCCGGAGGTCACAAAAGATCAATTCGGACGGTAGCATGGAAACCAGGATCAGGTCCCGTCGGAGTGACCAGACGTATACCTAAATTATATCACAGCTCAAAGAGTAGCGCCGAGCACCACAGCACGTCGTCCGTAACGACTACGGCAGATGACGAGACGGAACATGAAGCAGATCATACAGAGATAAAAGGCACAGGTCAAAGCGTTCTTTGCACGGGTAGCTTCGATGCATCAGCTGGGATATGGCGACGATGGGAAACTACATCTCAACACATGTCGTCGTCATCAACCACTCCTGACGATGAGGATACAGAAGTAGAAGAGGACGGAGATGCAGAAGATAAAGAAGAATGGTCATTTGCTGTCGTTCTCGACGGTCACGAATCTGAGATCAAATCGGCTTCGTATTGTCCCACGGCACCATATCTCGCTACATGTTCTCGAGATAAATCGGTGTGGATATGGGAGGAGCTCGAAGATGATAATTACGAAACGGTGGCTGTGTTGCAGGAACATGAAGGTGATGTTAAATGTCTAGCCTGGCATCCTGAAGAAATAATGGTAGCGAGTGGGAGTTATGACGATACTGTACGACTATGGAAAGAGGAAGTTGAGGGTGAGGGCGAGTGGGCATGTGCGGCGCTACTGGAAGGTTTTGGTGGAACAGTGTGGTGGTTGGAATTTGAACCGGCAGGAATTGTAGGATGGATACGAGATGGTAACGGTGATAGTGACAGAGAAGAAGCGGAAAAGAGGAAACAGGCAGGCGCTAGATTGGTCATTGCTTCGGATGATTTGACAATACGAATATGGAGGAGAATACCGAAAGAGAAGAATAATACACAACAACAAGGTCAGAGATTACCGAGTATCCTACGGACGAATAGTATCGCTGAAGAATGGATCGAAGAAGCGAAATTACCTCCCGCTCATGAGAGAGCTATATATGCTGTCAATTGGAGTCCTTATACTGGTAGAATAGTCAGTTGTGGAAGTGATGGTAGAATAATAATATATGAGGAAAGATGGCGTGATGCGGCAAACAAAGCAGTAGATACAAACAATACTTCTAAAACCGAATGGGTTGTGGTAGGACAGATGCATGATGCACATGGTGTAGCAGAGATCAATCATGTCACATGGGCTATTAGAGCAGACAAGGGTAAGCAGTATGGGAATGAAGAGGTTATTGTAAGCACGGGTGATGATGGAGAAGTTGAGATATGGACTGTAACACGAGATTGATCGTCATGACCATCAGAGATAATATATTAGTGTGACATCCTCTGATCGATCATCTACATCCAATATTTTTGGAGATTATCGGCTCGGAAAGAAGTCCAGTATTTGTATTTCTTGATTTTGAAAAACAAATCTGGGGGGTTCTAGCTCTTTTTCGGATAGTCGAGAAGAAGAAGGCGTGATCTGTTCCGGAGCCGCGATCGCCGGTCTGTAGTGGCTTCGTATTCATCTGCTGACATGTGCAACGTCTGAGTCATCCAAGTAATAATATATACAAGGCTTAATAGGAAGAAGTCGTGACAGACGATAATGATTGTATGTATCACGATATATAGTAATAAAGAACAATATTATACTGCATAGAACTTATTTTTTAAAATTCGCAAGGGTCTTACGACTAATGCCACGCGACATGAGCTGACTTTTCATCTGTGCAGATAGTGTCATGCAGAACCCTGTCGTCTAGAGAAAGGAGCAAACTATCATTATTTTGTTGCATCTGAAGAGTTGGTTTTTCTTTTTTACCTGAAAAGCGTATGGCTCCACATCCAACATAACTTTGACGGGCGTTTTTCTTCTGACAATTGTACAGTAATCATGTAATCATGCTTCGCCTCTGCCTTACTCTGTGCTTTTTGATCCATTGCTTGCATTAGTTTAGTGCATTCGAGAACTAACACATACAAGGATACGAATAAAAATCTGCCGATTCACGCTTGCGATATATTGTTACCAACGAATTTTCATCAATTTCCTATAAACCTCCGCAACGACATTCCGTGGTACCATTGATTGTTGCATTTTTGTTCTTCCGACCCGGTAAAAATTAAAACATTCTTCATGCTACTGAATGTTATTTGTCGACTCATCGCGTCTTGTATCCAACGGTTCGAATATGGGACATATCTTTCGAATACATATTTGATCAGTCACCTTTGACATTGACAGAAATATTACAAACACGAATATATATCAATAATTTGTCGTACTTGAATAATAATACTATAACATCCATAATTAGAATATTTTACTAGGGTTCCGGCCCACTAGCCATGCCAACTTCGGTCTGGCAAATGTAAGCCAAACCATCCCGGATAACGCAATCTTGAGCTTATTCCATTTATCCTTTTATTGCCATGCGACCCTAGCTAATTTTCACACTGGCACCATCATTTCAAATGAGGCGCTACCTTCGTCATACCTTGGATTTCTTTCTACGAGAAATTATATTTCGCAGAATTTAATGGGCCGACCGAGAGGCTGTCACACATAGCATGCTTGGATGATGTTATGCACCTAAATAACAAGTGTTGAGCCTGCCTCCTGGTCAATCAAATTTTATTACCGGTTTTTTCTGTAACTTGGCTGAACCTTCCCTTTTAATGTCATCAAACCTCCTTTTGTGAAATCCTCTTCATTTTTGTACTTGTATTTATTTACTGTTGAACCCTTTCTAGATTGTTATTCATCCTTCTTCCCTTTTCAGGCGTGCATTTGCGTTCGTCATGATAACGTCGATATTACAGGGTGCTGTTACCTCTGCTTAGCATTAGAATCATCATTCTCCGTTGCAGAGTGGATTGGTAATCTCTACTTTTACAGCAAAGACAATTTGTCAGTGAACGTTTACGGAGTTTACGCTTTCATCAACTCCACGGCTTGATTCACTTCACTATTACAAATCTTGTTCATCTTTCCACTTGCACTTCAAGGTTTTTACTTTTCATTAATCAAAAACTACTTGTTCATCCGATGACGAATAGAATAAAACGGATCGCATGATCATTTCGAGGACGGTAGCCTCGTCTCTGCAACAGGAATTCGGTATTCATCTGGTTGGACTTTTCGGGCCGTTACAGCTAAAGCTTTGGTAGTTCAGGGTCGTTTTCCAGGCATAACGGACGGATCGCTCCACCAACGTCGTTGGAAAAACTGTTAGGCCTTGCCTATTCAGTATCCTCATCAGCAAACAGATCTGTCTGGCCATATCACAGATCTTACTACTCGGCCGCCCATCGTCACTCTGTCACACTATTAGCATTGTTTGTGGATTCATGTTGTTGGAGTTGTGACGTCTCATATGTCAGCACATTCTAATACCCCTCATCTAGAGTTCCTTTATGGTGATACAACTCGTCAGGCTTCATTATAACTCGATCTTCACTTTCTGGTAACGCCTGTCGATCGATTCGCAACTCAAGAACGAGGACTTATTATAAACTATCATTCAGGTGCCGTCATGGACACGTCTAACAATGCGAACGCAGCTAGGCGTGAGTCTATCAGTCACAATCAACCTATCATCTTCGAAAGTCCATCTTGTCGTCCCAACATAGCAGAATCGAATGAGTCAACAATGGCTTCTGCTATTGTCAGTGTAGCTTCAGAATCGTTGCGTCCCGCTCCTACATCACAATCCTACAGCTATGAACACGATCGTAAACCAGAGGCCCATCATAACAAGAGCGCGAGGAACGATTTACACCGCCCTCGACAAAGCAGTATATCTGACACGTCAGTCGCTGTTGCGTCAAAGACGTTTACAATTTCATTACCGTCATTGTCAGACCGCGGAACACAAACTCGAATTTTCCAGATATTGGACGATGTGGGTGATTCAGAAGATGGTGACCTTGCATCAGCGTTTGGCAAAGCAGCACTTGATCCTCCGATAACTCATCAATCCTTAAGAGAATTGGACATTGCCCGAATAATCAACAATCCAAAGTTACGACATGATGTGAATTTCGACAAAGAATTACACTTCCGACCTAATTTGGACGGCTCAAGAGGTCGACAAAAGATGAAATGTGCAGAGGAATATTGGAGAGCATTAGTGGCAGAATTGAAGCTATATCGAGTTATTGGTGCAGACCTGATGAGTTGCACAAGTCTTGCAGATCAATCGCATTTGTACGGTGTGATGACTGCATGTCAAATCAGAATACCGATTATATTCGAAACCATAAGAGATATACTAAAGACATTGGTGCCTGAGCGAGATCAGGATGTGGTGACGGAGAAGTTTGATAGAGCGATGGTCATGCAAGAGATATCAAAAGGTGTGTTTGATATGATTGGTCTTGCAAAGTGGATAGCGTCATTACTCAAATCACATTGCGCTCCTATGCGTGACGAATGGATAGATCAGATGGTTTTACAGGTTGAAAAAGGTGTCGAAGAGAATTGTGAAAGACGGATTGTAGTCGGTCTGCGACAATTGCTGGGTATTCTTGAGGCTATGAAGCTTGACGTTGCTAATCATCAAATTCGACATCTCCGTCCAATGTTGATTGAAGATGGGGTCAACTTTCAAATCAAATATCACTTTACTAGACTTCATTTTGGAAGATTCGATCGCAGCCGGGCGATACAATGGTTTACACAGGAGAAACAGAGACTTGGCGATAGAAGTGTCGGCGTCGACGATGTTTCGGTGTTTGTCTCTGCTTTATTGCGTTCTCTTTTATCGCAGACATCCCTTTCTACATTCCCAGAAACCTTTTCGCTAGATTCTGACCGATTACGAGCGATCAGAGCTGACTTTTATACTTTTGTATCAGTCCAAACTTGTGTCAAGATTATGGAATCAGTATTCGCGGCGCACGTAAAGAATGATGCTCGAAACAAAGCTACATCGGCTCTAGAGGTCTCTTTGGCTTCTATCGTCAGTGACGCTAGGAAGTATTGGCATAATCGTGGTAACATTGCTGTTGAGATTGTTCGTCTTGTATTGGCAGCAGAAGGATCTTTGGAAACAATGGATGCAGTTCGTATAGATAGTACTGAACGGTCACTCAAGATCGAGCTGTACCCTGCCAGCATGGAGTTTACAGCTCGTTGTAAAGCCTTTTATCGTACACACTTGACTGAATTGGACAAGATGGTACATCAGAATCTATCATTGACGCCTTTACAGCTTCACGATAAGTTGTTCACACCAACGTCATCACAAGTTATGTCAAAAGGGTCACTTGTCTTTTCTTCCTCTTCTCTTTCACCCAGATTAACAGCAGGTCCAGTGCTGACAAAGACTCGTGAGGAAGTTTTGAAACGATTATGTCACGTTGCAGTTCTGCACTGGAAAATTTGGTCTCGTTTGGCCTATGAGATACCGGTAGTGTTTGCACAACAATCGACCGCGACTGTTGACGTGTCTTTGGAAAAGGATGCCACACATGTATCACCTGCAGGTATCGATGTCACTTGATAGCTATTCAACATGTTTTGTCCCGGTGGACGAGATGATTGATTCACTAGATACATTGTTACTCCACTCGTGTCTCAGCTTAGACACTTGTACACATATACACCCACACACTCGCATCCACACACTCATACCCACACACTCACACACTCATATACTCACATACTCACATACTTACATACTCACACACTCACATGCTCACATACAAGTTGACTTTGTCAAGTTGATTTCTTAATGATCATTATGCATTATTCCATTGTCATTAATGACTATTTATTGTTATCTGTATTTAGCGAGCAAGCGAGGAGCGTCCTTTTATACTTTATTGCATGTAATTAATATACCTATTCACGATAACGATTATATTTGCATATATTATGAATTAATGAAGAGTAATTTATTCTTTTGTCAATATATTCATCATTCATAACTGGACGATCAACATAAAACGTACATTTTCTTTTTTTATACTCGACACCTTTGTATTTGAATCGCAGCTTTTGCAGGATTGTGACTAGTTCAATTTCGACATTAAATGACTATCTCGGCGCATCTGAATCATGTCAATGTCGGTAATAATCGATTGGCAAGTATTTTGACTATAACAATAGCTATACTCTGATACAATAATGATTCTCCAAGCCAACATTTCAATTGAACTTCATAGTAAACAAGAAATCTTCTTTGTCAAGAATCAACACTTACTCTACCGACCAAGAACATTATTCATACAAATGAGGTATGGTGAATAATCTCCTAACTTTGTTCGCCATAGTTATGTGAATCCAATCCGATTTTGGCGTTGTTGTGATTGGAGACGTGTTAGTAATGTATGTCCCATCCCTCAGAGTCTTGATTTGGATAGGGACATGTAGGGTCAACTAATAAATCAAGGCTGAGAAGGATTGTGAGCAAGTCCTTATCTAGAAAAGTATCGCAATGCCTAATGGAAATATTTTGAGATTTGGATGGGGAATAGATATGGGTATAGTATCAAGTAGAAATAAGATCTAGCATTATGTCTTTAGTAATCTGTCTGAGGGAATAGAAACAGTGATGAATTACTTACGCTTAGATAGAAATTGAAACTACAATCATATCTTGTGCTTTGACCAATAGCTGGGCTTGAAAATTCAACTGTGGCTCATGACGTCGGGTCGGTAGGAGCAGTAGTTCAAGCCGGGAAAGCTTGGTTGCTAATATCTTTGGTAGCTATAATTAATAATTAGATAATAAAATGCTTGTACCTATTACTGAATATCTAGATACGTATGATCAATTCATGAAGCACTGAAATACACCATCACATATATTCAGCGCACATTCACGCAATCGTAGTTGGTCAATTAAATACATTCAAAATGCCATCAAAGCGTAAAAGAACAGGAACAAATGCTTCAACAAGTTCAATTCAAAGCCAAGAAGAAACGATACAACACAACGACGACGAATTAATTGACAAGAAGGATGGCAATAAAGGACCACCATCTAAAAGAAGTCGATCAAATGATGGTCAAAATAAATCATCAAATGATATTCCACAAATAGTCACCAATGACATTCAAGGACAAGCTACTCCTCACGATAACATTGACAAGACTGAAGGGGAGGATTCACAAGGAGATAACAATGATGTAGAGAACCCACAAGATGATCTACATTATTCAGGCGAGAATGGAGAAGCATCAAAGATGAGAATGGCAGCTGTACCCAAAGCAGGAATGGTTGATCCAGTTGGATTCAAAACAAATCCACCTCCCGAAGGAAGACCAGTTCGTATTTATGCAGATGGAGTATTTGATTTGTTCCATTGCGGGTCAGTCCCTTTAACTTACACATTTTATATTAGATTTGAATATAAGCTAATTTGATTGACGATAATAGACATATGCGACAACTTCAACAAGCAAAAACTGCATTTCCATCCGTCCACCTCATCGTAGGCGTGACTGGTGATGCAGAAACAAACCGTCGAAAAGGTCTCACCGTCTTATCAGCCACTGAACGCGCAGAATCAGTTCGGCATTGTAAATGGGTCGACGAAGTAGTGGAAGATTGTCCGTGGATCGTAACAGCGCCGTTCTTGGCTAAACACTCTATCGATTACGTCGCACATGACGATATTCCATACGGAGCAGCTGAAGGTGATGACATTTACGGCGAGATCAAAAAACTGGGAAAGTTCTTGGTCACGCAACGTACAGAAGGAGTAAGTACGACAGGAATCATCACAAAGATTGTAAGAGATTACGAAAGTTATATCGCGCGTCAACTCCAACGAGGACAGAGTAGAAAAGAATTGAATATCAGTTGGTTGAAGAAGAATGAATTGGATATCAAAAGACACGTCAATGAGATTAGAGACAGTATTAAACAGAATTGGACAACTACTGGTCATGAATTAGGTAAAGAGTTTAGACAGTACTGGATGCCAGCTGGTTCTATGGGCATCAGTAGACCCGGAAGTCCAGCTGTAGGGGACGAAAGTATCAGAAGAGGAAGAAAGGAAAGTCAAGGTGATAACGCTTCACTTACAAGTCCTACAGCTTCTGTTGATGGATTGAGAAGCTCGGCACAAAGTCCTGGTGCGTGGAGCAGACTCAGTGTAGGTACGGGAGGTAGAGATCGAGACTTTGTAGCTGGTTATGCCATGGGATTATTAGGAAGTGTAAGAGGATGGGTACGTATCTTTTTTTTCTTTTTTTTTCTTTTTCCACCCTACCCACTCCCTTGAACTCTTTTAACCCTCTTCATGCATTTACTCATACTAATCATGTCTATAGATGCAACGTAATCGTCGTACCCTGGGAGCAGGTCTCATCGCTAGTCCCAACACAAATCGAAGATCTAGCACCAACACTACAACAACACCTAACAACAACCGACTTTCTTCTTCAGATGACAACGAGAATGACGAAGATGACATGATGAGTATCGCCAGTGTGGAAGACGATCCAGTCGACGGCGGTAACAAAGTCCACAAACCTACTCCCGTGCACGCGACGCCGAATAAGGCAGTCGAGAGGTTAGAAGATAAAGTCGCCGGACAAGAAGCTGGTAGAGACGAGGATGTGGATTAGATTGTGTTTTTCATGTATCTTGTCCTAGTACTACCACTACCACTATGATTGTTCCTCTACTTATTTTTATATACACGTTTTACAGTTCATAGATTGGTTCAGCATATATCTACGCCTTTCAATATATTCTATATAAATGGTTTGTTTTAGCACACACCTACCTCTTCGATATAGTGATTTGGGTGGTTTTTTTCTTGCATATATCTATCGTTCAACGAATAAATCGAGTCAATCATAGAAAAGCTCGAGATCAAGAATAACCAAACAGGGATAGATACAAGTGGATGATTCTGAGTGGGATGAGAACAGTAAAGCTAGTTCAACAACATCTTTCTCCTCTCTAACCTTGGAAAGATCTACAAATTCTCACTTGATGCTTCAACTAAACAAGATAAAAAGGTAAACATGTCATGGATATATTATATTATAATACTAATGTTAATAATTAAACATGTCGTCATCTCTTCTCCCTCCAATACATTAATTTTTTAAAAAAAGAAAAAAGACCCGAATCCCGTCCGTGTATTATAGTTCTGCTCGAATGACATGCTAAGATAAGATATATTTACAGGAGCGGATGTAAAAAAAAAGAAAGAAAAAAAAAGGGGATAAATTTATTTCAAATACAATGTCTTTGAGAATTGAAAAGAGAATAACAACAACAGATAAATGCACTGCGCCGGCGCGTGATATGTTTGTTTGTCTGATTGATACCGAAAGGAAAAAAGTCCAAAAATGCCATCATGAGTAATGCACGTACGCCTCATGGTAATAAATAGATTTCTCAAAAGGAGATCATTAATTGTTTGAAGATTTCAAAGTAAATGTCATTGACGATGTAGAAGATGATGATGAAGGTGTACTGCCACTGAAATGACCTGCTGTGTTGTAAGATTTACGTGATTCTCCTGCCGAGGAATCTCTCTCTACACCTTTTACAGGCATGACTTGAGAATTAGAAAGACTTGTGTTATATAAAGAAGATGGTTGACGTGGATCTCGACGTGACATCATCTGTAAACCTCCATCTTCATCGTCATCGTCGTCATCGTCATCATCGTCATCGTCGTCATCATCATAATCATTAACATCGCCATCGTTACAGACATCATCCTTTTCATAGTTCAGTTCCATCTCTTTGACTTGTTGCTTGCTAGACAAAAATAATTTCTTGTCGCCAAAATCAGATAATGGTTTATTGTCAAGAAATTCCCGTGTGTCTGGAGATATATCAAGATCGGCTGGACTATCATGAATGGCAGTAGGAAGTATGTTGTTAGGATTGATAATCGTAGTAGCGTCAATATTAAGACCAAGGGCATCTCGAGATAACGTTGGAGTTATAATTGGCACGACACTCGAGCTCATACTTTCTGGACCAACATCCAGTGAAGGTGCAAGCGATGGAGGCATTGAAGGACCTGGAACTGACAAATCTCCGAAACGATAAGCTCTCGACATTGGGCTGGATGGACTACTACGTCCTGGACGAGAGCCAAGTGTTGACACATAATGCTGCTCAAGTCTTCTATTGACACTTCGACGAAATTCGTCATCGCCATTTCTAGGACTTCCCGATTCCAAGGGTTGTGTATACATCCTCGAGGCTGGAAGTGTCTGTGGAGTTGAAGGTTTATGTTGATCTGGCAATGAGCCTTGTTGACGATTAGAAGAGTTTATTGGAATTGGTGATCCTTTACTAAAAAATCTTGCGTCTTCGAATTGATGACCTGATCGAGCCGCAGGATCAGGAGTATTGACCGCCGAGGAGGTTCTTGAGGTGGCTGGACTTGCAGATAGACTCGACGCTGGCGTTATATCCTTTACAGAACGTGGCTGGTTCAAAAGCCCAGAAGCAGAAGCCGTACTCAAAGCGATACTTGCCTCACCATGATTATGACTGCCAGTTTCTGGTGATCCACGACTTGAATTGTCTGACGATTTACCTTGTATCTTTTCATTCCCCGTCCCGATTTTGTCCTTTGTAGCAGACTTCATAAGTCGACTAGCACCGCTTAACAATCCAGTTAGATTACTAGGCCCCGGAAAGCCAGCACGGACAGACACTAATGGAGATGTTGGAGGCGATTTGTCAAAATACCCTGCAAAATCACGATCGGTGTTACGTTCAGTACTTGTCATAAGCTTTCTCAATTGTTCTGTAACAGATCGTTCTTCTACAGCACTTGCAGGACCTGATGAATATGCCGATGATGCTTGGCCTGACAATGAAGAAAAGATGGGTGAGTGTCGATTGAAAGAAATCCCTATATTATCTGCCACTAGATGAGATACGATTGGTGAGTTTACGATTGATGAGTTCGCACTCAACCCTTCTGTACCACGAATTATTCTTTTCTCTTCAGTATCCACTGCACTATTAAGAGATGAAGCCGAATAATCCTGAGAAGCATGTCTTTTCTTTGTCGAAGCGCTTCGGCCGAGTCCGACTGACCCGACAGCTCTTTTAAAACTAGATCTGATGCGATCAATGATTGTAATTGGCACCATAGATGCTTCTACATCTTCGTACGAGATCTCTATCTTACGTCCTTCGGCCTGTCTTGCTGGTTGCGACGTTTCCAACCATTTTGTCTTGTCCTGTAGATCAGACAATACCCACGGATGTTGTCGCACTTCTTCAAGCGTGATACGTTGTTTGACATCCTTTGTTAACAGCCGTCTAAGCAGATCAATCAGCGAAGCCTCAAGATTCTCATAATCGAGAGAATAATTATTGCGTGACATTTTCGGATTCTGGTGTTCCAAGGCATGAGATGGACTTCGCGAGATCGAACGAAGATCAACCGGTCGTAGTCGTTTACTTGGTAAATAGACTTCCTCTTCGGCAATCCTCCTCATGACTACATATTCGTTATCAATAAACGGAACACGACCAAATATCATACAATACAGCGTGATACCAAGTGCCCACACATCAATTCCCTTTCCGACTGGAGCATTATCTGTACTCGCAGTGTCGCTAAAACACAGTTCAGGGGCATAGAAAGCAGGTGTCCCGACATTCTTGGCAAGTTCTTTTGCCTCATCCATCCGTTGATCTGCATCGGGATCGTCCACTTCATCATCAATCGGTCGGCCCAGATATGATACTCCGAAATCAGATATCTTTGTTCGATAGTCCTTTGTTTGTAGCAGATTTGGTGGTTTAATATCTCGATGAATGATGCCTTGAAAGTGAAGATATTGTAATCCCAGCAATGTATCTCTGAAACAATCTTTAACAGCCTGCAGAGTCATGCAAGGCACGTAAAATAGATCTGGGTGCATTTCAGAATCTAGTTCTTGTGTGGCTTGTTGCACTATATCTACAGTACTTTGTTTTCGAGACGTAACACGAACACTAGTGACATCATCAAAAGCATCTGTTGACCCGGCTGTGTTTGATAATGTTGATGCTCGGGTCCTATCACCAACTTTTTGTTCCTTGCTCAAACTACCACTAAGGGCATTAGCCAGATCATCGCGTTGTCCAATTGAAAGGTCAGTGCGTGAAGACATCATTGAAGTCAATAAGCCAGAACTCTTTCGTGACACAGGTCTACTGCCGGGTGCATCAGAGGATCTAGAAGGTCGACGACTTTGTTGTGGAGATGTCAGACTTTCAGGTGTTGACGATGACAGTTTTGACCCAGTATCAACGTCAGAGTCTTCTTCGATAGGAGCGTTCATTTCCAGACTCCATCCCTGGTTAGGATTTGTATCCACCTGCTTCCTTGCTTTCCTCTTACTTCTTTCAAACTTTGCTCGACGCATATTTGCAACATCTAGAATAGCCTGATCTATTGTTTCAGCAGAAGTATCATTGAAATGACCCTGCGACTCTCGCTCATATCTCCTGTGCTCTACCACACAGATTTCTTTCGCACCTGGTGCGCGCCATGATATCTCGCCGAGGTCGACCCTTTCAAGAACAATATAGACTTTACTTCTAGCCGGATCATCAATGACTTCAAGTAGTGTAACTACATGAGGGTGACGCGCCTTCTTCAAGATAGCCACCTCGCGTTTCACTTTGTCTTCAGCGTTCCCAGAATTACCCAGACGTCTTTTCTTAGGAAACCTTTCCACAATTTTAATGGCTACCCATTCTCCTGTCGTAGTATTCTGCCCAAGCTTGACTTTTCCATGTTTACCACGACCTAATTCACCCATGATCTCATAATCGTTGATGAACTTGCGGCCAGTCTCCGGATCCTCTGCTATATCAGCAATGTGCGTCTCTTTAGGTGCCTGCGTATGTAGTCGATGAAGGTAAGGAGTCGAGTAAACCCCCGTGCTGGGCATCGCACCAGCAGAGCGTAATGGCGAGACGTCAAAGAGTCCTCCTACAGCTGATGTGGTTGCAGGTGAATTGTCGACTGTGCGACTTCCTGACATGTGCAGTGAAGCAGTAGAAGCACCAAGGTGAGGAAGGGAAGGACGTGTATATGCGGACATACGAGTAGAAGTCTGATAATGTAGTGCTGCGAGAGATTGGTTTGGATATTGTCTAGCTGTCAGACTCATCGGCTGTCCGATTGTGGGTAAAGACGATCCGCCGGTAATTGTCGCCGAACTCTCATTACTTTCAGTACTCAACGAAGAGGCATGTGACAGTTCTCTTCTTATATTCGGCCTAGGCGTGTATAGATTGTTTTGTCTAGTCGCTTCTACAACTGATTCGCAGAATTGGGTTGATGTAGCACTACTCGGAGCCACTGGAGGTGTAATTCTGAGTGAAGGTGACGGCCCGCGCCCAGTATTAAGATTGTGATATGTCCGTCCGGGTGAAGAGGCCTCGCTACCAGGTGATGTTCGTGTGAGAGCATCACTTTCGACTAGTAATGCTCTTGCAGATCCGGCTTTGCGTTCTGGCTCGGTTGAGGTATTTATAATCATACTTTTCGGAGGCATGCCTCGCGCGTTATTATCGTGCTGTTCTGCCATGTGACTTTCTCGACTAATTTATACAGTCGTCCTCTTTTTGTTGAATGATATTGATAACGCAAAACTTTTTAGATCGTCAGCCGATGAGCCGGCCTGCGACTCGTCATGAAGGACGATTCATTCGTGAGATCAAGGTCGTAGTGGCCGTTGCTAGTCGTGAATGTTTCCCTTGTCATAATTCCTCGAGTGTGAATGTTGGCATTATGACAGACATGCAGGTGAACTCGATAATCTGCCCGGCATATCAGATTTTACTCACTGAGCAGTCCTGTGAGCAATAATTAGGGACTCAAAAATACGTTGAACAACAACGCTGAACAGAAACAAAATAAAGACAGAATCGTAATGTGATAACAATAGGTTAGTATGGTTTGATAGCAGTAGTAGGTTCCGAAAAAGGCTTTCCGGTCCGGTTAGATTCGATGAGGTGTGCAGTAGGAAAAGTTGTTTGGTTACGTCAATCACTGATTGTTTGTGTGGTGGCTAATAAGATTTGAGGATATGGTAGACAGAACTGGACTTGCTGAATGGTTGAGGCGAAAGGTATTCTGAGACAGGTCGTCTAAAGAGAAAAAATATGGTCAAACAGGTGGTGACGAAAGTGGTTTTGATTTTGACTTTTAACGCTACCGTACAAAGTGGTTCTTATTTAAACTCCGATCACAGAAGTCATGCTTTTTTTGCCAATTATTTTCCCAAAACCGTTCGCTGGAGAGCGTTGAGGATTCAACGTGATGTAAACTTTGTTTTCCTTTCCACCAGTCAAATCTCAACCAAAATTTATTTATCATAATAAGTTTATCATTACAACAGGTTCAACGATCCTTTGAACTCAACAGGGAATCCACATACCGTAGTACACATGTCATGGCGATAATTTCATTGCCTTGTTTGCTGCTCGAGATCCCCTTGTGAAGTAGTACCAAATGACTACATATAGGCATAAGGTATCGTAAGTTTTAACGGGACCCTTCTTTGACATGTGGTTGACCTCGGCAATTAATAATATGCCGATAATGACACACGCAATTGGGTGAACAGCATTAATATAAGCTTTTTTCATCCCAATCTGAAACGTTTGTCGACATGTGCACGAATCAATAATCAAAGATGGGCTTCTCAGCACATTCCAACCATTACACTTTTGTAATACAACGCATACAAAGAGCATGATATTCAGTTAAAGACTACGCGACACCTCTCATATATATCAGGGTACTGATTTCTTGACTCGTCATGTAGTGATAAAGAGTATCAATGAATATATTCATACATATAACCGTAGACACAACAGTATACCGGGCCAGCACTCTGTCATTGGCACATGTTCAAATAGTGATTGACTCATGACCGAGTGCAGAGAATTAGGCATTCCGTATGGTCATGAGTGTGACTGACGAATAGGCGGTAAGTAACGTCGCAGCAGCACTAATGTACGCACGCTTGCACACCCGGAAAGGTTATTGATAACGCTCGTTCCACAAAGCCGGAATAATCATACAAATCATTATGTATTTTATTGATAATAATAAATATTACACTACTACTTTCCAATGGTATTTTCAGAAAATCAAGTCATATCTCGTGATGACACCACACTATTATATCTCCTTGACGCCGCCAATCATCGTGGAATTGGCTGTTGAATGTCTTCCAGCACTGTTTATATGTAGTATTGGCCAAGAATTCCCGAATCGACGGTGTCAGTTGCTCGTAAAATACCAAATAATCGGGCCAGGATTTCCGCTCCGTATGAGGCGGCGATAAATCTTTCGAGACTGTGCCGTCTTTCATATGTTCATTCAGCCACACGTTTGGATTAGCATAGAATATATCGGCTTCATCCATATACAAGTCTCGCTTCTCCATCGGTACGTGCAATGGCGGCTCGCATGACAGAGCCCAAGCTTTGATGTCATTCCATACCAAATGACTTCGCCATGGCACGCTATGACAAGGCATCAAGAACCCAACACTCATAGTTTGATCTGTCGATAGCTGAGCACGAGTATCACGCAAATAGGTCATAATATCCATCACACCTCGCTGATGGACAGAAGTGGCATAAAGACATATGAAAAGATTACATGCTACAATAGCCCACATGGTACAGCTTTTGTACCTCGGACGCTTCTCTCTTCTCGCAGCAGTTCCTTCGGGTGACGACTCAAAATACGTGTATGCTTGACTACCAGCAAAGGGTAAGATTATAGGCAGGAGTGGATAGAGGAACCGCACTTCTTTGTGTGATATAAGGCTCAGCGCAAGAATCATGACAACACTAGCAATTACTAGCGACGCATTTCTAACATTCGTTGCGCTTCGAGATTCCGAATTTCGCGCGCTGTGAATATCACGCATTGCATTGATCATCCCCAGTACCGCAAAAGGAATAGAGGTGGTCAGCAACAATGGTAATCCTTCGGTCAAATAGTAGTCATTACGACTTTTACCGTAAAAGACTGCTATGTTTTCGACCAAGTTTACACGCAAGAAATGGATGATCGGGACGGTCCATTTTCCATAATACAATCGATCTCCGAGTATTGATATGGACACTACAAATAACCTAAACTCCTGATCAGAGACTCATCGTTTCCAAAATGGATACACTTACCCAGCAAGACATGTTCTAACGACCATTGACAGTTTTAATCGACAACTCTCCGTATAACTGCGTATCAAAATATATACAATATGGCAGCCTATGATACAGGACCATATGATGGCATTTTGAGGTCGAAGTACACATGACAAGGTAGCTAGAGCAATTGACAATGGTAAGTCAGCGATGTCGGAGATTTCAGTAGTCTTGGGGCGTATATGTTTCGGTGGTGTGACAGCATCAGCATTGTTCTGAGAGGATGGAAAGTAATCTATAGGGAGATAATAAAGTGCTGCAGCTGTAAGAGTAGCTTCGGAAGAATTGATAAGTGTCCGAGTAGAACAAAACCATTGCCAAGGGCTCAATAAGGATAGAGCGAGCTATGGGATGAAATGAGAAATATGACTGCCATGAAATAATTTAGTCAACCCACCGTTGCTCCTGATGTATCAAATCTACTTGATTGCTGTTTTTGCGCCAGATGATATATGTAGTAGTCCATAAGAGCAGCACCTACTGCTTGAAGCAATTTAGGCGCCGTGACAAGCATTTCAGCCCGGATCCGATCCGACACACCCAGCAATTGTGCAAGACCAGCTGTGGATCTGTAGAGAGCAGCGAACACCCATATCGGTAAAGAAGAACGCAATTGATTTTTCCATTCCTACTCGATTAGTTATTCTAGTCGTATTTACAATGTATCAAATGATAATCACCCATGTGATCCAGGCACCGCTCTGTTCTCCAAAGGCTAATTGCCAGGCCGGTTCAAGTGTTTGATAGAACTCGTCCGGTTGGAAAAAAGTCTTTACTAACAACGCATTGAGGATGCGAAAGGCAATCAGAAATAGCAAAAGATGCCTAGTCTGATGCCATTGAGTGGGTTTTGTCTTGTTCCGAGGCATGATTAACTACCTATTTTCCATGGTTAGATTTGAAAGGTAGAATTGTTTTCTCCACAATTTTTTGCTCACTTCACTTCGGTTCCTGCTCATAACGAAACAAGGACATATCACATCGGCAGCCCGTGTGGGGTTTTCGTAAACACTCGAGTCAAAGTAAAAGATAGCATCATTCATTCCATCATTCATACTATTATAAAACCCGTCCTTTGGACGTCGTCAGCTTCACGACCATTGTGTAGAACATCTCGGACAAAGGCTTGTTCTATATTACGTGCTTGTCGAAATATAATGTCTTCTACTGATCTGGATTCAAATACAATACCGGCAATGGCTCAGCCTCTAAGATTTGCAGATGTTTGTTACAAGTCACTAATCTTCTTTCTACGAAACATACCTTGCCACTGACCACAATAAATATCAGATCGGCATCAACTTTACAGATCCTATATTTCGAGGAGTTTATCATGGTAAACAAGCCCACGAGAATGATTTAAAGCATGTAATAGCACGAGCTGTTGGAGTAGGTTGTTCAAAGATGCTCGTAACCGGATCGTCGCTCGAGGAATCACAAAAAGCAATTGAGATGGCAAAAGAGTATCGTAAGTGTCATATACTTCCACCACTCATCCTTCTCTAAATGAAACATATACGTCTTTATCCTCTTTTTGTTTTGACACATGTCTGTAATATCGATCTTGTCCATTGCATAATACCCTGAGCTAGTAGACATCTAACATTTCTGTTTTGACAAGCGGAAACTTGCTATGCCACTGTAGGAATTCATCCATGTCAAGCCAATGACTTCCTGCCCCCCTCCTCATCTGACCACCCTCCTTCTCCATCTTCTCTTCCAACTCTAGACTCTCCACCAACCTCGACCGAATCCAAAACCCTCTCTTCGCTCCGCTCCCTCCTAACCACCTCCCCACCTAGTTCCGTCCTCGCATATGGCGAGTTCGGTCTCGACTACGACCGTCTGCACTTCTCCTCTCAACCCGTCCAACTCCGCGCGTTCCAACTCCAACTCTCCCTCGCAATAGACTCTCGTCTTCCATTATTTCTACACAGCAGAAACGCCGCACAAGATTTCGAACGTATCCTCCGTCCGCATCTCGATTCTCTCCTCCCCGTCGGTAGAAGGGGCGTCGTCCACTCGTTCACCGGCACGTTGTCGGAAATGCAAAGCATCTTATTCATGGGCTTCGACGTCGGCGTGAACGGATGTAGTTTGAAAACGATCGAGAATCTTAATGTCGTGAGACAAGTCCCGCTAGATAGATTACAGTTGGAAACCGACGGGCCTTGGGTAAGCAATTCCCCACTCGTCTTCTTAGTTTTCGGTTGAAGAATCCCTAACGTCTTTCAGTGTGATATAAGACCTACTCATGCTAGTCATCAGTATCTATCCGACTATGAGGATACGATAAAGCGATACGGCGAGGCATTGGCGTTGCCGAAGCCGGTGAAAAAGGAAAAATGGTCGGAAAAGGAAATGGTAAAGGGGAGGAATGAACCCTGTACGATTGTCAAAGTGGCACATGTCGTTGCTAAAATAAAGGGGTTGAGCATAGAAGAGGTTTGCGATGCGTAAGTCTAGATAAATACCTATTCGATCGATAACCACAATCAGCTAATGAATGTATTGCGACAGAGCTTGGAAGAACTCGGTGAGAATGTTTGGGTTTGGAAAAGATATATAATATAGTGATGAATTATAGAGTAATAATATTTTGGATATAGATCTAGTCTCTTTCAACTTGATAGAATCGTGAGACATGGCATGGACAATTCTGATATTCTTACATGATATTCTTATTTGGTAGATTCAACATTTGCATTTGCTTGACTGACAATCTTGACTTTACCTTTTCCTCCAGGACCAATCTTGTCAAAGATACTTTTCCTGACAACGGAATTCGAAGCTGAATTATCCACTGATGGGTTTAAACGTGAAGAAGAGGTAGAAGTTCTTTGTGGTACATTGACAGCGACATTATCATTATCATCATCATCACTGTAATCGTCATGGAGATCATCGACATGATCATCTGCTATACTTGCAAAGGCAGCCATTTTAGCTCGACGATTCAGCTCGACCTGCGAGACGTCTTCGACTTCATTTTGATTATTGTTCGAGATTGGATGGTCATCATTCACAGCGTTCCATGCCAGCGTCCCATCTGAACGTGCAGCGCCACCTTTGGACCGACCTGTACTTGCTCTTCTATCATCTTGTTCATCTAGGATCGTAATGGCAGATATCGATTTAGGTGCTGGCAAGGATCTTCTTTTCTTTGCTCGAGAAATATTCGATTGATCGTCGTCGTTGGGAAGTTGACTTTGTCGAGCTTCGAGATATGCAGATTTTCGACCTTCACCTCTCTTTGTGCGGGTTGCTGGGTTGTTTTGGGAGTTATTAGCGTCCTCCTCGTTAGACATGGACATTTCCATGTCCTCATCTCTTGGATCATTTTCACTTTCTTTTAAACCATTTCCTTTACTAGAAGAGCCTTCTTCATCAACAGACATATTAGAATCACGACGCTTACGCTTGATCGTTTTATTTGCTTTCTTCGCTGTAGTTCTAGCCGATGGAAAATCTTTATTGTTATTATTGTTCTTGTTCTTGTCATTGTTTGTACCGTTCAGTTTGACATCAGACTTTAATAGATCAGGTGTAACGCAATCACTCCCGACAGCATTTGCATGTATTTGTCCATTGTTCAACCTCAATGTGTCCACAGATATTGTATGTCGGGGTTTTAATCTAGTGATAAACTCGCTCAGTTTCGCCTTTTCTATTTTTAGTACAACCTTTTTTGATTTGCCTCTTAGCGCACCAAAGACGATGAAGAATCTATTATCTCTCTTTGCCTGATCGAGCGCCGACCTTTCACGTGCTACTTGATACTGTTTAGTAGCTTCGTTAAGTGCCTTTGGAGTTGCTGTGATCGCGTCTGCACCCAATTCAGTGACTCTTCTTTGTTTCTTGGATGGTTCCATTCTAATCAAATCATCACCGGCACTGTTACGGTTGCGTTTAAAGCCAACATACTTTCCTTGCTTGAATGGTTGACGACCTTCTTTGAGAAAGGGCCTGAACTCGGGCATATCAGCGCCAGATTCAGTAGGCATCGCGATATCATGATGTGCGTTTGTGTTAAGATCTGGACCGGCATCAGCTTCATCATGGGGAAATATATCGTAATCTGGATAGCTCGAATTTCCGAGAAACGAGTCATTTGCATTATCATCAAGAGTATGTATCTGTGCTGCAGATGGCATATCACTCCTTAATTCTGGATCAAGAATGTCTTGCTGGAACGAGGCAGAATTACGATTTGCAAAAGTGTTGGAGTGTCCAAGCTGTGGGTGGTGATCCTCATCGTCATCATCGTCATGAACTACCTCTCTAGCCTTTTCTCCTTCTTCTCTTGCACGTCGCATTTGAGCAGTCTCTTGTGCAGCCTCATCTTCCCGAATCCAATTCAAATTCGAGACTGAAAAGTCGACCAGAGCTTCAACACTTCGCACATCGGCGATTTTCTTGGTGTCATGACCGAGCAAAGTGCCCTTTGGTTCAATGGGTTTCTGTCTTGGATCCAGTCGACAAGTGCCTGCGAAGCAAGCCTCGTGACAATGTGCACATTCCCAATCCAAATTCTCCATAATGGATAATGGCATATCATCATGACCTCTGAATAGTGAACCATAACACCACCATTTGTCACATTTTGTACATTGCACCATTTTCCAATTCTCATGTCGAACTTTGCAAACGTGACATATAGAATTTGCTTTTAGCCAAGCCTTGGGATGTTTCTTAACCGTCTTTTTGACGCGGCCATCATCATCCACGATAACGTCTTCTGTCACAGGCTCCGGTGCCTTTTTAGGCTTTTTAGGATCCGTGTATGGCCGTTTTCTCAACTCATCGCGGACGACTTCGGCCAAAGTTTTCTTGACCAATTTTTTGCGTTCATCCGCTATTGGTAGAGGCAGATTTTGAGCGTTCCCGCCAGCTAATTGTATTAGTAGTTGTCGCCAAGTCTCGTATTTCGTCGAAAGATCTTTCCATTTGAATTGTTCTACCCATTGTTGGCCTGATGTACAATAACAGGAACGTCCCATAGCATAACAATCCATGCAAACATCATAAGGCTCTTCTGCATCCGTACCGAGATCATCTTTACACGATTGACAAGACAGGAAACGATTAAATATGTTGCCTCGACAGTATGCACAGGTGACGTTGCCGTCGAATGGAAGGTATTCAAACTTGTCAGCAGTAAACTCCGAAGGCAGTATTTCGGTAAGTAAAATGTCCTTGTACAGGTTGAATAAGCGCTTGAAATATTTTTGCAATTGTCTAACCTTTCCCTTGTATAACAAACTATGAGCAGCCTCTGGAGGCAAACAATCAGCCTGGGCTTTGACATTTGTCAAGAGATCAGCATATTTGTGGAGTGTATAATACACAATTGCCTTGTTTTTATACTGTTCATCTCGACACACCATTCTTGCTGTGGGAAGCGCCTCCGAGAATGCCATTTCCAAAGTCTCCACTGTAGTACGATTCCAAGCGACCTTCATTGTCCTTGTACCTCTATTCCAGACTTGATGAGGCGCCAACGGAGGTATCAGAACAAAATCGCCAGGTCTTTGATCAACAATGTAAACCTTGAACGGAGCCACCTTCCATGAATTGATTTGTGCAAAATGTTTCTCCACCTCTATATCATGTCCAAGTTTCGAAAGCCAGAACTCCGCAACAGAATGTCTATCTTTGGCTTCTGTCATGAACCAAATAGATGATCCAGGCTTTTCGGGCTTTCCATCTTCTCCGACTTCGCCAGAAGCTTCTACCATCAGATTATGACCCATGCTTGCGCACATTTCACGATGTGCTGGCGTATAAGTCCCTTCGTGTCCTATATAACACATCAAGTTCTCCGCGCGCATCTCTGTTGGCAAACTACTCATTAGATCACCTGCGTGAGCAATACCTCTACCCAATCTACCACCCGCGACTGTTGTTGTTTGCGAAACACTGGAACCAGGTCCGCCAAACTCCCCTGTAGACTCATTAAGATAATATAAAAACTGCGGGATGATGTCTGTAAGTTTCTGTTGCCAAACTTCCGGACAATCGATATCTTTGAGATAAATCCGCTGCGGAGGACGCTCGGAGGGGCCGTCTCGTTTTCGAAAGTGTTGGTTAGTAACCGCATTGATACTGTTTAGATAGTGTCGTATCGTCAATGGAATGTAGTCTTGGTTGTTTAAATCTCGCGCATTCTCAACTTTGTCGCCAACATTATCTTTCAACCACTTTGAAGAGAATGTCCATGGATCTAGAACATCCTGTAGACCTTCTACCACCAATGGTAGACCACCTTGTATGACATGCTTGACCACCAACTTTTCAAAGCTATCCACTCCGTGTTCTTGAACTTGAGACCACGTAATTCGTGGACAAAAGTCAAAATGGTCGTAGGATTCTACCAAGTTTCGAAGGTCTAAATCAGGTGAGATTGGCTCGAATTGCGCTCTTGGTCGCTGTGCAGGCATTGCTTGATGTGAAAAGAACTTATATCATAATTTAATTGTTCAAGATGCGTCATAAATACATTTCGTTTAGACAGTCTGATGTTCCAAATATCGCATTTGGATTATACCTGAAGGTATCGTATGTTGGAAATCTTTGGAATGGTGAAGAAAAGATAGAAATACATTTACTAATGTGAAAAATGATAAGCTGGATTGGGACAGTATTTATCACATACTTTATTAATTATAAGGGAATATAGTCAAAACACGTTCTGTTCTGCGCACGGACCATCAATCCATCACGAATCGTTCTCAGATAAAAATGAGAAAGTTCACGCTTCACGGCAGATTGGTTTTTTATTTGACTTGACTGCATCTCGATCGTGTACGTACATCGCATGCTACCAAACTGAAATCCAAATCAACGTCATATTTACGCATAGAATTGGGTGCTAGATCAACTACACATTGACCCGCAGCAGGCCAGCAATATTACTTTCTAAACTGATGTGCAAATGCTGTGGCTGCCATGTCGCCGTACAATGTAATAACTTGACGATATAACACTATGCGTCAAAATTAACTAATCTTGTTCAAGTCATGGCATCTCATTGAGAACTCAACTCAAGTACCTGACTCCTACGTCCTTGAGAAGTTATAGACGATCCCAGTCTGATGTAGGTGTGCCCCGCGACACACAAATACACAAACCTCGACATGGCGTGATCAACTCAGTTCCTCCAGCCTATCAATTTCCCACTACAGGTATCCTTTCACTCCTGCCACGGACACTCGTTCCTTACGCTGAATTGTCCCGGATTGACAAACCAATTGGAACGTATTATCTATATCTACCATGTGTATTTTCCACTCTCCTTGCCGCACCCTTGACTAATCCCATAACTTCTCCATACACTATCCTGACCACATGTGGACTTTTCTTTGCTGGAGCGCTAGTAATGCGAGGTGCAGGCTGTACGATCAATGATATATGGGACCGTAATCTCGACCCCCACGTTTCTCGGACTCGATTGAGACCCTTGGCTCGCGGTGCAGTCACATTATCCTCTGCAGTAGTATATACTGGTGTACAGCTCCTTACAGGTCTAGCTATACTTGTACAGTTCCCAACATCTTGTTTCTTTTACGCCACTCCTTCCCTTTTGTTCGTCGCCCTATATCCGCTGGCGAAGCGAGTGACGGATTATCCTCAATTCGTGCTTGGATTAACGTTTTCATGGGGCGCTTTCATGGGCTTTCCTGCTCTAGGAATAGATTTAATTAACGATACTGCTGCGCTAACTGCTTGTGCGTGTTTATATGCTTCGAACATCGCATGGACTGTATTGTATGATATGGTTTATGCACACATGGATATACGAGATGACGAAAAGATTGGAATTAGATCTATTGCTAGAGCACATGAGAAGCATACGAAAAGGATATTGACGGGATTGGCTGTTGTTCAGACTGCATTTCTTGCTGGAGCGGGATTCGCTCTGGATGTCAGTCCTGTATATTATCTTCTAGTATGTGGAGCGAGTGTGATTGGGAATGGCCTACAAATTTGGAAGGTAAGATTGACGGATCCGTCGAGTTGTTGGTGGTGGTTTAGAAAAGGAGTATGGATTACTGGAGGAACAATTACTTTCGGAATGGCTGCTGAATATTCTACTCAATACATCAAAGCAAATGGTGAACCACCGGTAAAGGACGACTTGTCAACGCATGCAAGGATCGCCGAGTAATTGGTACAAGACGAATGATTTAAAATCGATATGATGTGTAAATCCTGTAAAATATTGTATAATTATATAGCTAATTATCAAACGTCTACTTCATGTACTAATCAAGGAGTCAACTTCTTACCCGTCGTCGGCATCACAGCCGAAGAATCAAGACTGCTCAACCACCACATGAAGGCAAATTGTACAACATAAGCATATACAAACAAGAATTGTGTACGTCGATTACGTTGTGATCTTGCCAAAGTCTGCGTTCCAGGGCCTACACCATTCGATTGATCTGGTAATAGTACATATTTCAACGATCGTAGCTATCACATCTATCAGTTTTCATATTCCACAGATATAAACTATCTAACTCACCAGGAAAAAGGCATTGGCTAGGAAAGTATAAGCAAATACGGTCCAGCCAATCCATCCACTACCAGATCCTCCAGATGACACTATACCACTTATGGCAATGGTAGTAATGACACCTACGAATTTATATCCACTATATGCTACCAGATCTAACCATTGACTTTCATTACTGATATTTAACAAATATGTGCCTAATTTCAACAATACCAATTCAACCACAACGACAGCAAATGCATTTGTAGCAGTCAATCCTAGTAACTCTGGTCTAAATGTACCTCTGATTCCAGCTAAAAGGGTTTTGAGGAGTATAAATGTCACAAAGGCCATTGCTGGGATGTACATGTCTGGACTATTGACGTCTTCTCTGGGGGGTAGAAACAGCGGACCACTACTCTGTACTGGTACTGAGACTGTAGCTGGAGTCGAAGCGGAAGAAGAGGTGGAAAGGGTTCTCGACCATGGTCGATGACGCCATGGGAAAAGGACAATGAGGAGTTTCGTGAGGACGTAAGAGTTGGATACGTTAAAGTAGTGTTTCAATGCTGAGACGGGTACATATCTATTAAACTGCAAATGTAATTGTAAGTAGATGTTAAGATAGCGGATGAGAGGTTATAGTACATTTTGTTCGACATATTCCGTTCCAACATTTAGAGCTTGTTTTCCCATTTGAAAGCCGACTTGGGCGGTAGGATCGTTGATAAAATTCCCAAACATGGGTGCTCCATAAGCATTGCCCATGGAGCCTTGTGGCTGGTGTTGCTGAGGTTGATAAGCATAGCTGTTTTGTTGCTGTGGATTTAATTGACTCGGCGGAGGGGGAGATCGTAACTGTGGAACTGTAGATACATGTTGTGGTATAGGATGGTGTAGAGGTGGTGAATGGGCGGGCGGTATACCCGGATATGCTGAGCGTTGCATTGCTTGACCAGCTGGAGTAAAGAAAACAATAACAGCTTGTGGTGAACCACGTTGCCCATTATGTTGTATTGTTACTGTATATATGCGACGTCACCGCCTGGCAGAATTGTTTACACAGCTCTTTACCCCACGTCATCTGATAGTCAGGATGGTGTTGTCGGCGGGAGATATCAAGACTGTATAACTGGAAAAATGCTTGATTCTTTCGAGATACTGACTTCCTCTGGTGTGGTATTGTGGTCGAAATACTATGCCTCGGTCAATCCGAACATAGTCAACTCGTTTATAAATGACATATTCATCGAGGAGAAAAAGGCACCTCGGTCCAACGAAGATGGGAGACAGAACCAGCCATATAAGAAAGAGAAGTATACTGTAAAATGGAGCGGCGCAAAAGATCTGGGACTTGTGTTTGTCGTAAGGGATGCGATGTTTTGTGATTATATCCTAGGCTTTCTGACAGTCATGAAAACAGGCAGTTTATCAATCTCTTGTTTCATTATCTTGGATCGACAAATTTTTGGAATTGGTACGAGCTTTGTTTTTAAAAGAGTTTAGTAGTGAATTGAAAAAGCCCACGAAGATGGCCGACTATTCTCGATTTGATGCCATATTTGAGGCGTTAATTTCTAAGCTTGACAAGACATCTGTGGAGGTTAGCGACACATTACAAAAGCCCTTGGACGAAGAGACTTCCTCAACGACACAGCTCACTCCTCCATCCAGTTCGTCTGGAGTAGAGGAAGAAGTAGTTGATAAGACACCTCCTCGACTACCAAATCTCTTACGCAAACCGCAGATCATAACGAGGAATTCTGATGTCAGCTCTAAAGATTACAGTCCAACCTTGTCACCAGAAGTCACAAGAGCCTCTACTCCGACCAATGATCACATCTTGACAGCCAAAACCGGTCCAGGAGGCAAAGTTTCACGGCGTACACGCAAAACACTCAATAATTCAGGAGTAATGTCCTCGGGCGATGAATCGAGTACATCAAGAAAGTCATCGACGGTCAAAAAGTCGACAACAAAAGCTAAAAGACGATGGGATGCAGAAGGCATGGCTGTAGACGGCGATGATGATGAAGTACTTGATTATTCTGCGCAAAATGACGTTGATAGTCCAATTGTAAATGAAGCCAGTACGGATATCGAAAGTGTGCGTGCGGAAGAAATGGGAAATCGCACAAGCAAAGGTGAATTCATATTGAAAGACTTGAACGATGAAATTGATGCGATTGCTGCCGAGTCGAAATCTGCACAAGAGAAGAGTGCTCAGAGTACAGGTATTGTTGGATCGAGTGTGGGTGCGATAAGTGGATATTTCAAGAATATTATGGGTGGAAAGACTCTCACACGAGAAGATCTTGCAGGAGCATTGAAGAGTTTAGAACAACATTTGTTGGAAAAGAACGTTGCGAAAGAGGCAGCAGTTCGACTTTGCGAGGGTGTAGAGCGGGATCTGATCGGTGTCAAGACTGCCAGCTTCACATGTATGTTCTCATTTCCAATGTTCACACGTTTGAGGATTGTCTAACTTATCTGCAGCGATCGACGCGACAATTCGAACTTCCATGACCAAAGCACTGACTCACATGCTCACTCCAACCACATCGCTCGACCTTCTCCGTGCAATCAACACTACTACAACCTCAGCCACCCCTCGACCATATGTCATATCCATAGTCGGTGTGAACGGCGTTGGTAAATCCACCAATCTCTCCAAACTAGCATACTTCCTCCTTCAAAACTCCTATCGAGTCCTCATTTGTGCAGCAGACACTTTCCGTTCCGGTGCAGTCGAACAACTGCGCGTGCACGTCAAGAATCTCTCCGAATTAAGCCAGAGAGAAAACGTGGGATACATAGAGCTTTACGAGAAAGGATACGGAAAAGACGCCGCACTGATCGCTAGAGATGCGGTAGCTTATGCCGCGAACCCAGACTCTGCCAATCATAAACCCTTTGATGTAGTTCTCATCGACACGGCGGGACGAAGACACAACGATACACGACTCATGTCTTCACTGACAAAGTTCGGCCAGTGGGCTAATCCGGATAAAATCTTCATGGTGGGAGAAGCGCTAGTCGGCACAGACAGTGTAGCACAAGCGAGGAACTTTTCTGCTCAATTCGTAGATCAAAAAGGTAAAGGAAGGGGTCTGGACGGATTTATTATTTCCAAATGCGACACTGTGGGAGACATGGTGGGGACGTTGGTTAGTATGGTGCATGCGACTGGAATTCCGGTTGTCTTTCTAGGCGTGGGACAGCATTATGGGGATTTGAGAGGATTGAATGTTGCATGGGCTGTTGATAAGCTAATGAAGTGAATTTCTCCCCCAAAAGCGATAGTGGTGTAAATAAATAGTGTAATGAATTTATGACATTAATTTAATTAAAGAATGTATAGTATTATTATTAATAATTCGTACTGTAATAAGTTGTGAAAATGGATATCTCTTAGAAAACTCGTTGAAATTAAAACAACCACGCTGAACAAACACCTTCGCTCCAAGCCTCCACAAGCCTACTCTACACCAAGATCGATAAACCGCATGAGGTGACAAGTAGCATGTTCACAATGGTTTAGCAACCACAGGCTCTACGGTAGAAGCATGGTTGATATAAGTCGTATTACCACCATTAATCAACGGCTGTTGGTGGTGATCGTTTTGTACAGGTTGCGCATAAGCCATCGCCTCCTGTTTTCGCGAGTGTGGTTCATTGGTCATTCCATTCTTCTCCTGTTGACGAAGTTTGATATCCTGAGTCATCTGATCGAGAACGAAGCCAGATGAACACCATATACAAGAGAGGAGAAGATCTTCATGTTCGACATCTATGACTGTGATCAGTATTTATAATCGTTACCGTTATTGTTATTTCAGGCTCACTTTTGATTTGTGGTATCAGTCTCTGTTCTTCAATACCAAAGCGAGCTCGGTATTCTCTTCGTAATCTTGCTAATGGAATTGGTGCGAAACATAGCCAAAGACAAAACGTGCAGGAATTTGATTGAACATCTTTGTCTTCGAGACTTTTTACAAAAGGAAGACTTGGTGCAGGAAAGGTGTTAAGGCTGTGTTTTATGCGTCCATATACTGGACATGGGCAAAGGAAACCAAGTGCAAAGTCGATCAACTTGTCATTGTCTTTTGTTTGCGTATGTGCAGTAAGATGCTGGTTAGATGAGATGTTTGTCAGCTGGAGGGCTTATTTAGATTGTGATTTGAGAAACAAACCGAAACGTCGAAAAGTCGCGTTAACCAAGTGTTGCTCATTGCGACAGTATGCAAAGGTCTGAAGAAATATGAAAAAGACAGATAAATAGCGAGTAACGAAGAATCAAATAGGGTAAAGAGAGGTTCAAATACAGAAGGGAATAAATATCACACAAAATATAGTCAACAGCCACGGTGTATCTAGGTTCACTTCCAATACAGGAGTAGTGTCTCGCTAAGCGAGAGATTCCAACTTACTATCTCGATTTGGTAAATGAGGATATAGCATAATAGCGCACAAGTAGCGCGACAAGCCTTCTTCTGCAAGCCAAGAGAAACGGTACTGCAAGTAATCAGATTTTGGAATGGTAGCAAATTCGATGCCCATGTTATAATGTCCGTGCTATCAACAAAGCGCGTTCCTGCATATAGACTAGCCTCAAACCTTGTTATGGAGACTTTCATGGTTCATCTGAAAATGAATGAGTCAGAGGGCATCGATTCGTTAGCGTGTCTAGTAGAAGATGAACGTAAATACTAGATTACAGTATACTAACAATTAAAGGGTCAGGATCGCACGTATGATAAGTTACGAACTGCTCTGTACGTAAATCAGAGAAACTTACAAACGTGTTTGGCCAGCGACGGGACCCCTTTAGCAGCTGCTGTTCGGCAGTTTTAAACAATAAACCTTTTATGAAAAGGACGTGCAACTCATGCCCTAATAATAATTCTGCACAAGTATTGTGATTGATTTTCCAGCAAGAGAACCATTGGGTTCCGAACCACTTCCAAACAGAAAAGGTAAGTGAAGCCGGGCCGTTAATTTGATTTCTGGAGCTTTGACCCCGGTTCGAAATTGAACATTTTCTTTTCAAGTGTTTCGGTCTCGATGATTAACCTTTGTAATTTTCCATTTTTGGTCGGCCAATCATGGCTTGTTGTGCTGGTTTGGTAAACGTTCTTGCATGAATTAAGCGAGCGTCAAAAGCAAGATCTTGACTCATGGTGTTTTAACAATCTGGTTGACTTTCAAGACACAACTCACAGATAACTACTCTATAAGAAAACGAGATTTTAGAAATACATCTTTACATCTGCGATCATGCCACTCTGCAGTTGTGCTGCTGCGTACCATAAGTGAGCTGTTATTTGGGCAATTTATTTATGCAAAAAATAGTATAAATACTTCACGTTTTGATGAGTCATGGGCGGTCTACGGGATCGAAATTTTCATTAGTATCAATGATAACGGCCCTTTTTGTTTCACCTAATCCGATCTATTATAGCACACCCACTAAATAAAAGGTAATATAATGTAGTCTTGCAAACACATCTGGGGTTAAAAGGCACAAATTTGACCCCGCTTTTCCGCGCCAAAAATTCACACTGGATCTCTCCGGCTAAGCGGCCATGTCGATCCGACTATGTGCCACTATTTTGATGGGCTCATTGGTTCGTTAGAACATGTAAGTCCTGAACATCATGAGCCGCTTCTTGTCACGTTTGTTGTGTTACCAATCTCTTCGGCTACTCACATGTGATAATATGATCTAATAATAAGAAAAATGTAAAAAGAGGGGTTTCTGATTTTCTGACCATCTTTTTAACGAGAGGAGTCGTTCGCCTTTTCCAATAGGCAACGTTGAGGCAGATGAAGGTTCTGTGCCAGTCATCCAGTGCTGTATAAATGGCATAAGAAACGGTCTGTTTTCTAGGAAAACTGTACCGCACATTCGGAGTTTCTGCCATTGGAGTTTCATTCCGGTATTGCCTACCTGCAGGAGGTAAATTTCGAACGACTGCCGGCTATAGCGAATAGATCAACTGCCATGACGTTTTTTGAGCAATCACGAGAGTACATTTCCTAACGACAGCAAATTCTCTAACTTCCCGAAAAGTACAGTACAGAACAAAGTAGATTCTTTTCAACGATTAGACGTTATACGTTCACGACTGTTACAACGTTTCGCTGTATTCGTTTCTTCCAATCTGCCATTGCGACATTTTACTGCTGTACCATACATATGTAGTAGCTTTCGATCTCGAGTGTATACACAAGAACCTACTTGACAGTTAGGAAGTACCATTTTCCATTTTCAACTCAACACAGTTCTTGTTTTCAACTTCAAAGTTCACTTATTTCCTACACCGGACCCAAAAAACGAGTGAGTTGTCTATATATGTGGTACTTCACATCTTCAAAAGTCTTTCGGTAGACTCGTCCAAACCTCCGACAGCTGATTGAACGGGTCTCGAAGTCTACTGAAAAACCAAATCGACATCGACTTCATTGAATCTGCACCGACAGAATTGACAGACATTACTTACGTCTTTTGCGACCACTCAAGGCTAGCTGTCTCGACTGCGGTCGCATCAAGCGCGTACAGTTTCTGATGAGATGGCGACTACCATGATGGCACCACAGTCCAGTTTTACGGCTCGACGACCGAATGCATCTAACTTGCCTACCTTTGAGCTTCCTCCACCACAACTCAGTGGTTTCGCAAAGTCCTCGACATTTGGGGGGCCACCTTACTCGGCGCATTCTGGCTCTGTGCAATCACCCAATAATTTGGCAAGCGTTGGAAACCTACTTACACCACCTACTGCATCTACAGATGGCCAGCATGCTATGCACACTACTAACGGCATGTTGGGTTTTACCACAGTAATTCCGCCATATACTCCAGGTGGCTATGTATGGGGAAGTAATACAGCAGCTACATCTCAGCTTTCATGGTTGCCTGCCATGTCTCCAAGCGCTTTCAGCTCCGCCAAGAGTCCTTTGTCTCCAGTATCAATTACTAACACTTCCAACTCATCACAATCTCCAATCTCAAATGACGGAGCCTCTATATATCCGAACAACTCCGCTTCAATATTGAGTCTTCCTAATCCAATGATTCAAAATCAACATCACCATTACATGTCCAATCAAGGTCCACTTACTACACCCATCTCTCAGATCTCAGATCCTCTCTCCCGCTCACAAAGCTCGATGTCTGGACTATATACAGTCTCTAGTGTTTCTACACCTCTGCATAGCCCATTCGGATTCCCTTCGGCACCATTAATGCAAACTAGTCCCATGTATATAGACATTAACGGACCTAAAACCACTCCTTCCTTCATGTCCAACAGTCTCGGCCAATTATCATCGCAATCCGCGTATACCAGCAACCGACAGTTTCCCTTTCCCTTTCCTGGCCCCATGAACTTGAATCCCCAGCAAAATCAATCGACGCTGCACCAACAGATGAATTTTGGTCCACTATCTCCAGGGCTCACGTCTGGTTACGGCAACAGTCAGACATCACATATGTCGCCATTCTACGGTCAATGTGGTCCAAATGCAACCATGCTTGCTGATAGGCCGTTCAAGTGCGATGTATGCATTCAGAGTTTCATTCGAAATCATGATTTGAAAAGGCATAAACGTATACATTTGGCTGTCAAACCATTCCCATGTGGCTTTTGCGACAAGAGCTTTAGTCGAAAGGACGCTTTAAAGGTAAATTATGCGTCCATCTCTTATACGCATTGAATAAACACTAATTTGTCTCAGCGACATATCCTTGTAAAAGGATGTGGATCAAGTGTGAAAGTAAATAGGGCAATGTCAGAAGATGCAATGGATACCAAGAGCGATATCGAGGAGGATCTCGAGGAAGACGATGAAAGCCGAAAGATACAGATGGCCTCTTTACCTACTCCCGAGTAAGAAGAAATACCCCCGAGTAAGAAAAACTACTTCCGAGTAAGAAGAAATACCCCCGAGTAAGAAAAACTACTTCCGAGTAGGAAAAACTTCACGATTATAGCATACAGAGATGATGAACGGACAATCGCGAGATTGGGTTATGATTGCTATTTTGAAATGTGTAGTGCTTGATACCCATTTATGATGACCATGATACTTTTGATTGTTATTTTTGCGCGAATCATGTATGGTATACAAAAACCAAAAAGAATTTATCACTACTTATGAATTTTACCTTTACATGTTGAAGGTATTATTATTATTTGGTGTTATATTTTTGTAGGATGTGGTGTCATTAATTTTGAGGTTCATACGACGCCGAACATGATTGAAAATGCAACCACATGGTTAGGTTCGGCTTTACGCGTGAACAGGTATTAGTACTGTATTATTGTTAGATGCCTTGTTGCAACTGGTCGAGCTCATACCAAGAATCTGGAATGAGAACCACTGTCGGCTTGCGCCTATAAAAAGTATGGGAGAATCTTGTCAAAAGTATTGTTGTTTGGTACAGTAATGACGTATACTTAACTATTTGAACCATGTTGTTGTACAATAGTTTATGAGATACAGAGTATATATTGTAATCCTATCCGCTCCTTTTGCCTCTACCTTTTGCAAATGCATCATCACTCTCGAAAAGGTGGGTTTTGTTTCTTATGCTCAATGAAGAACCCAGTTGCTACAAATACGTGCCCTGATGGTGGATTATCCGATTTGAATCACACGACATCTCAAAAGATGCTAAAAAGAGAGCTTTGTTTATATTTTTCTCCAGAAAGCTCAACGGTAAGAATCATAAAAGTTCTAAAAAGCAGTTGATTCTCTGCAGCAATTACATGTAGGCAACTTTAAATCGAACTTCTCCATCATTTCTTAATGCGTTCCGACCGTTTCGTTAACGCTTGCCCCTCAAAAACATCCAAATTACAGCTTCGAGAACGCTCCCCGAAGCTCCCTCTGCCCTACCTTTTGTTGTGATTTCCTTTGTGCGAATCAGTCTTTTCATATATTTTGATCACAACAATAACAATCTAGCCACGATGGATCCGTAAGCAGCTCGACAACGGTTTCGAAGCCTAGTAAATGCCAATTTCGCTTTGTAAGCGGCGGAGATATCGACTTCACTCTCTGAAGTTTACATGCCCGGATAGGACGAAAGATAGTATACTACGCGACTCCTCACGTGTAAATGCGTGCATACTAATTGAAGATACTCGACGATTCTTACCAAACTTACATCGCTTCGAGCAAAATACCTTTTACATCAAAGTCATTCCCTTGGCGTTGCTATTATATCATCTCAGACAAGCATCTTCTTGTTCCATACAACAGCCAACATTCTCGGCATGTCTATATCAACACTCGCTGCAATTCTGTACTAATCGCAAAATCAATTTACTAAATCAACCATTACCGATACTGCATATCTAATTTTTAATATCTAAAACATTGCTTTTTGATTGGATAATAACTAGAAACCAATCATGGCTACTCGATATCATCAACAGGCATATAACCATACGCGGCCACCCTCACGACGTCAACCGTTAGGTCCAGGCGAAGCAAGAGCAAACATGAACGCGCCGGCGTATAATATAAATGAAAAAGCACAACCGAATCGCACAACAGGATCCCAAAAACAATCTGCAGCAGCCGATGTCGTTGATCACAGGAGTGGTACACGGGATACACAACAAGGTAAAAGAGTGTCGGATATTCGGTCAGAAGGTCATAACACAAAGAGAGATTCAGAGATATCAAATGCGTCGTCAACAGGATCGAACGGAGGCCGTAAAAGAACGATTGGCCAATGGCAACTCGGTAGGACGATTGGAAGAGGTGGTTGTTCTACTGTTAGACTAGTTAGGCATGTTGTCACCGGCCAGCAAGGTGCAGTCAAAATCATATCTCGAAAAATGGCAGAACAAGTCCGAGCGCAGAGTTTGGCGAACCTCGCGGCATCGCAAGAAAAATCCGTGCAAGATCTAGTAGCTGCTGGAAAGATGCTTGCTCCCCCTCCTCCTGGATTAATGCGAGAAATTGCCATTATGAAACTTCTCGATCATCCTAATATTGTACGATTGTTTGATGTTTGGGAAAGTCATAATGAACTGTAAGCGTGTCGCAATGATGTGGGTCTATGAAGAATATTATTGACCAGGATTATAGTTATTTAGTCATGGAATATGTACAAGGAGGTGAACTGTTTCACTATGTCGAGGAATGCAGAGGTCTGGACGAGAAAGAAACTGTCTATATATTCCGACAAATAGTCGCGGCATTACTGTACTGCCATCGGATGCATATACATCATCGAGACCTGAAGCCGGAGAATATTCTACTGGACCGTGAAAATGCGCAGATTAAGCTCGTCGACTTTGGAATGGCTGCCTTTCAACCCGAGGGCAAATTACTGACCACTGCTTGCGGTTCTCCACATTATGCAGCACCCGAAGTAATCAACAGCAGACCTTATGACGGAGCAAAAGCAGATGTATGGAGTTGTGGTGTTATACTATACGTCATGCTTACTGGTACTACTCCTTTTAATTACAATCACGAACGAAACCTTCGAGTCATGTATGAAGCTATAAAGGCAGCTGATTATTACATGCCTCCTGAACTTAGTTTCCATGCAAAAGACCTGCTACGAAAGATATTTGTCACTAGACCTGATATGCGTATAAGTATGGATGAAATTTGGGATCATCCTTTGTTGCATAAATATGATGGTGATTTTGGTTATGAAGGTGATTTAGCTAAAAAAGAACGTTGGATAGGTCCAGCAGCGACATTGGATGAATGGACTGTCGAAAGAGAGCAAGATCTTGACAAGGAAATCATTCGTAATATAAGAACATTATGGCACAGTGTACCACAAGATGTTCTGGTTGCAAAGCTTATGAGTAAAGAGTATGCAGTTCTTCTATTTCATACGTGTATACCCTATACTGATAGTAATTGGTAGATTAAATCAAGAGCGATTATTTTATCGAGCACTCATGAAACACAAAGAGGAGAATCTCGAGAATTATACTGGAGGTAACGACGGCATGTCCTACTCGACAAGTGATATACAACACGCGTTGAAGAATGGATCAACAAGCGAGAAAATGCCTTCAACCAAACAAAGTTCTCAATCCTCGTACTCTATCATGAACAATGAACATCTTCGCAGCAGTAGTGTAGTTGATAGGATGCCGGGCGATATACAAAACGAGGCAAATAAGAATCGTCCTCCATTGCCTAATGCCAACAGGACATCACATATTCCTAGGCCCGCGGGCCATGAAAGAGGCAATAGCGGAAGTACAACCGCATCTGCCTTGAGAGTAGAAATGCTTAAAAAGGCCAATTCACAGGCGAGACATGCGCGTGGTCCATCAAATCACGTTACACCGGCCGCCTCGGCTATGGGTGATGCACAATCTCGTCCAGTAAGTCGCAACTCCCGTCAATCCCTTACAAGCTCTGTATGGCCAAGTAGTCCACCAGTGACTGTTCATGTGAAGCCGAATACTAGTCATAAGAGAAATGTCAGCTTTCAACATCACCGCAAGCATTCCAACGTGAATTCTGCGAGCACCGGTCAGACAAGCCAGGCCACAAAGCCAGTACTACAAAATGATGGTGAAAGAAATGCTCATGATAAAATTGAGAACACAAGTACAAATCTAGAAAGTCCGACGAGGGCGGGACGAGACAATTCACCTCGAAGATCGAAAGTTCCGACTGGTTCAAGTCCAAGAAGTAAACCTCGGACGGTTGACTATTCTAAATCATTTATTCGTACAGAAGTGAGAAAGGTTAGCTCAGAGTTGGAAAAGGCCTGTGAGGAGGCATTCTTCAGATCATCTTACGGTTCAAGTCAGCAGACTATTGCTTCGACTATAACAGATCGACAAAGTCAATACGACACACCTCCCTCGTCCGTATCTAATTACGCAGCTACAAATACAACAGCCACAACATCAGCGGCAGGGTTACAGAGTCCTCGACCTCTTCCTGCAGTTCCTTCAGATCCTCCAGATGTATTCATCACTAGGACCCTTGAAGAAACTAGACAGAAGCTTGCGGCACAGGCTTCCGGCGAAGGAGATGCATCGAGAATCAACGAGGTTCTGGCGTCTCTTGACAAGATAATACCTGGCAATACTACGACAGACGCGGAAAGGAGATCGACTTCTGCACCAGAACCAAAGTCGAATAATGAAGTAATTACATTGCCTCCAATTTCAGAAGAACAACAATCACAACATCTACAACCTTTGACGTTACAAAGACCAGTATCTGCTGACAACAACAGACAGACTACTGGTTCTAGATCTTTTACCATGCCAGGTCAAGCACGAATGCCTAGTTTTAGAAATGGAAATGATACGATTCGTGTAGTAGAGCAATCTCCTTCATTCTCACAACAGACTGGCTTAAGACATGGAAATTCAACTACGGAAAAGGAAGTCGCTTATTCACGTCCCAAAACTTCGGACGGAGGTCATCAACAAAGTGATCAACATTTGCAAGTACCAAATCCTTACGATCAGCTTCTTAGAAAGAAGAGTTATGATAGTGCTATTGGACTAAGACCTACAGTGACTGAAGAGTTTTTACAACCTCCTCAACGACCAGAACTTCGAAAAGGTGAAAGTTGGTTCAGAAGATGGAAAAAGACGCCGGTAAATGGACATGGTCTCTCACAGGTTTCCGCAACAGAACCACACCCTGGTGTACCAGTCAACGTTGGTGATGTGGATTTGAAGGCCAAACCAAGTCTGTTGAAACGTGACAAACAAGCTCCTCAAGCCTTGGATCTATCAAGACCTGTCTTGCATTCTGGTCCATCTACTGACAGTTCCGACTTTCCTTTGAGACGTACGTCTGACGGAGAACCAAAGACTTTTAGTAAATGGCTGAATAAGCTTGGAAAAAAGGATGATTCGAGGGTTACTGAAATAAGAGGTATATTTTATATTTTTGCTTTTTAAACATCGCTCGTTCATTGATAGACTGATTTTTATTCATCAGATCCCTTGATTAGTCCAAATACTCCAAGCTACAATCCACAGCAGTCGACACAACAAGGTCAACAACAACAACAACAACAACAACAACAACAAGCTCATAATAATGACTTGTCACCCACGACAGCACATAAAGATGCCGTGCCTGTTCAGGCTCATAGTTGGTTTGCCCGTTTCTTCCGTGTCGTACCCGAATCGCATGTCACAGCTTTCTGTGTCTCACGTGGTCGAGCGCGTAATGAAATATACAAGCTCTTTTCGGATTCTACAGAACATGGTATTAAAGATTTATGTTATTTACCCCAGGAAAACATTATCATGGCTAGAGTCGATAAATTAAATGCTCTAGGAATCAGACCAGTCACGTTTCGTATTGAATTCTTTGTCGTCTTGCAACATGGTAAAAGAAGTGGTTTGTCTGTTGCGAGATGGAGTCAAGTCAGAGGCGCAGCTAGTGGATTTCACGGCGTAGTCGAGTCTGTTGAACAAATGTTGATGAAAAAGGCTTTGTTGGTAGAAGATGAAGAAAGAAGACGAGAGTTGGTCGGCATCATACTTGACTAATGATGAATGAACCCGCGAGACATGACGAATTTTATTACCCTTTTTCTTTTTCCTTTGTGTTAAAAAGTCATGAAAGCATCATGTATATTTGTCGTATCATCATATTATAATATAGTACCCCCCTTTTCTTTTCTTCTCTTTTTTAAGTATTAGTATGTTGTAATAGTTTTATGAATATCAAGAGATATAAATATATTTCTTACAGTCTGTGTCAATCTTTGAACTTGTGGAATTAATAATGATTGTTCTTCTTTTTTCACATGCGTCTTTCATGAAAACATTGTCAATCGTAGGACATCTACACCATGTATCACAACGGTATCGATTCTGACATGAAAAAAGTCTACAATGTAAAAATATCTACATTTACACACTTATAGGTTAAAAGTCCCCTTCTGTATTTCCTTTTCCCATGCTTCTTCCAGAACTGCTCCCCGCTTGAACCTTGCTCAGAATGCCATCTAGATACGCCGCCCCGCTCCACTTCTGATGCGTCAGCACATCACACCCCACGTCCTTTTCGCGCTGCTGCACGAGCCTCACGTACGCTTCCATGCCGTTCTGTTTGAAATCTTCAGACAGAAGCTTGCTAGCCAACGCGGTACTGTGCAGACCGGCGAGACTTACTAACTGCAACACGAAGCCGTGTTGTGCTAGATCCGGGATGAAAGACCGCAGAGCGTCGGGCGTGAAGCCGGCTTTGGACCAGGAAAATGACGGCGAGAGATTGTAGACGAGGTTCTTCCCTGGGAGGAACTTGTGGATTTCCCGTGCGAAAAACGTGGCGGTGGAGAGGGATGGCGTGGATGTTTCGAGCCAGAGGAGATCTGCGTATGGACCGTAAGCGACGGCCCGGGAAATGGCGGCGGAGAGGCCGGAGGAGTAGTGATAGTATCCCTCGCGAGTGCGGGGAATGTCCCATGAGAACGGAACGTCGTGGCCAAGACAGTCACGAGCGAGAAGTCGTCGGGAATGAATGGGTAGATGAGGAGATTTGGAAATGGCAGTATTGTAGTCTGATAGTTTTGACTCGATTTCCGTGGCAGAAAGCTTGGACGAGTGTTGTGATTGTAGATGAGACGTGACGGCTTGGTCAAATGTCATCAAGGGGTTAGATTTCACCCATTCGGCTTCATAAGAGTCGATATCTAATGCAGAAGCCCCTCGAGATTCCATCGTTTGAATAGTATCCGCCAAAGGTTCGACTTCTGTCGAGGAAAGACCTAATATGAAACCATGATCTCTTGCGTCAATGGCAGAACTGAGTAATTTCCCACTTTCAGCATCAGTCCTGGCGATGAGTAGATTTTCACTTCCCATAAGATCCCACTGAAATCTTGCAGTCACAAGACGATTGATATGCTCTCCAACAGGTACCAAAACCTTTCCAGCCAAATGTCCACACTTTTTACCTCCATGTAATTGATCTTCAAAATGTACTGCTGCAGCTCCATTTTCTGCAAAAAGCTTTGCTAGTTTCAACACTGCCGATAAACCACCGTGTCTATATTCATCATTAGATCATGTATAAACAGGAATGGGGTAAATAAATACCCTGTATCACCATCTGCTATTATTGGTCTCAAATAATCTATATATGGTGTCTTTGCTCGAACATCACTCGACATATTCCTCCTTGCATCATAATGCCTTTTATCATGCAATTGTTGGGCTTTGAAAAGTCGTTGAACTTGGTTAGGAACAGTATTATAGGGATAATCTCCAAAATCAGGAGAGACTTCATTTGTAGTGGTCATTGTAGATGAACAAGCCCAACCAGATACGTATAATACTTCTTGATTGGCAGCTTGTTGTGTCATTTGTACTGGATCAATGGCTCCAACTAATATTAATCGATCAGCATTTTTGTTTCTTCATTCTCATCAGAATTTTACCTACGAGTATGTACTGGCTTCTTTTCTGCCGCTCGTTTTTCAAAAAGGTCAAAAAGCTTTCGTGCCATCAATGAAGATGGATATACTTGTTGCATTGTACCCCTTTTACTCACGACATCTTCGGCTGTATATGGCCTTTTTATGTCTTTGAACCTAGGGGAAGACCACCATGCTTTTACATCTTTGACTTGTTTTTCAAATATGACATCCTCGGTTGCTCCATGCTTCTCATCCTCGGGAAGTAGTTGGAAAGTTTCGGTGGGTTGAATTGATGGGAATGTTGAAAAAGCTGCGCATCTTGCGCCATTGCGAAAAGTTCGACCTTCACCTTTCCGTCGGGGTTGAGTCGTCTCCAACTTCGATACGCATGGTCGTTCGAGAGCAACACATCTTATGACAGACAAACGTGATTGATTAATTCTCATTATACTTACCGTTTGCCCATACCTCCAAGCATCTTTCAGCTTTAGCACTTTTACTTCCCCATACACATGTGCTCGGCAATTCGCGGCTTATCTTGACCCGAGGTAATCAACAAAGCAGATGTTAAACGTCAATCCATTGAAGGGAGAGACGTCTTATCAAGCAAGAAACTGAAAGATATGAAATAGTCGAATCATGCGACCTAGAGTATTCAACGTAGCTGGTGTAAGTCTAATAATTGAACATTATTGAGATCAATATCTAAAACCACAGCAGGTAGCTCGGCGTAGTTTGCAGCGTATGTCATCATTCCCGCTAGGTAAACTATTTGCACTAATTTAGATAAGATCCGAATAATACAAGACGCTATGCTACTGCCAATGAGCCAACACTTAAACAAACGCTAATAAAAGCAATACCCGCGAAGAAAGAGCTTTTCAAACAAGTCAAATTACACGCAGACAAAGAAATTGGATCGTTAAAAGTAGGTCATGCAATTGGTGGAATGAGGTAAGCTCGCGGTGATTTGTGGACATCTGACAACTCTTATTAATGTTACGATATAGAAGTCTGAAATGTATGGTTTGGGAAGGTTCAGTTCTTGATGCAAATGAAGGGATTCGCTTCCATGGCAAAACCATTAAAGAATGTCAGGATGTGTTACCAAAGGGGACTAGCGGAACCGAGATGCTACCAGAAGCAATGTTCTGGCTACTTCTGACTGGGCAGGTACCTTCAACCAATCAAGTCCGAGCATTGTCGAAAGAACTTGCACAAAAAGGACAACTACCAGACTATATTCAAACGCTTCTGGACAATTTTCCAAAAGATCTGCATCCAATGACTCAGTTCGCATGTGCTGTCTCGGCTTTGAATTATGAGAGTATATTTGCAAAGGCTTACGAAAAGGGCCTGAGTAAGAATGATTATTGGGAGGCTACTTTGGACGATTGTATCAACCTTATCGCGAAATTGCCGTCTATTGCGGCGAGAATATATAATAATTCGTATGGAAAGGGTGGAGAACTGCCTGCACAAATTGATGTGAATCAAGATTGGTGCTATAATTATGCCGCCATGTTAGGAAAAGGTGGAAAGGAGAATGAAGGATTTCAAGACCTTCTTAGATTATATTGTGCTCTTCATGGTGATCATGAAGGTGGAAATGTATCCGCTCATGCCACACATCTTGTTGGTTCCGCTTTGTCAGATGCATATCTTTCCTATTCGGCCGGCTTACAAGGTCTGGCTGGTCCCTTACATGGGTTGGCTGCTCAAGAAGTCCTTCGCTGGGTGTTGCAAATGAAAGGACACATTGGCGATACACCTTCCGAAGCTGACGTGAAGGACTATTTGTGGAATACACTCAAAAGTGGTAGAGTTATTCCTGGCTATGGACATGCGGTATTACGACGACCTGATCCTCGTTTCGATGCGATGATAGCATTTGGGGCGGCAAGACCGGAGATTATGAAGGATCCAGTATTTCAATTAGTCAAGAAAACATCCGAGTTAGCTCCTGGCGTATTAACCGAGCATGGAAAGGTCAGTCTATATTGTGAGATTTTCCAAATCGAGTCTTACTGATATTCTCGGTCTAGACAAAGAATCCGTATCCAAATGTTGATTCTGGTTCTGGAGTACTATTCCATCATTATGGTTTCAAAGAAACCCTGTATTATACGGCCATATTTGGTGTTAGTCGTGCTTTGGGACCACTAGCACAATTAATTTGGGACCGCATAATTGGATTGCCGATCGAAAGGCCGAAAAGCATTGATCTGCAAGGTTTGCTTGATTTGGCCAAGAACAAATAAAAACAGACTTTTGTTTTAGATCGGAAGCTTACCGTATGAAACATGTCAAACCCCGCATTCTCCGCAAAATTGGGGATAAACTTTGCTATAAATAAAATGACCAACACCGAAAATAACAACCCTGTCCACAAAGCTGCTCCATCTGATCAACCTTTTCTTTGTGAGTATGGTTCGTACGCTGAGTGATAACTCGTCATTCACCCGGTAGTCTGATTAAGCCTTACTTAGTGTGATGTTGGGACCTCTGGTCGGCGTCCGCGAGGGATAATCACTCGTTTGCAACTCTGTGATGTTGGGACACGGCTGAAGGTTATCTTCCACATGATTTACCCTAGTCGTCTTCTTTTCCATCTTCCATAATCATCTATCGTTCTTTATTTCCTTTTTCTGTTCACCTCCTCGACTTTTCTGACGCCAACATTCGTTTACAAGACCTACCTCTCCTGGCACATACGCTTTCAAATCGTCAAAAGACTCCATTGAAACATGAGAATCACGGGAGTCATTGCCACATCTATTCTACTTAGTCTCGTGCAAGCTACCGCAAATTACGATGCATCAAATACAGCATGGATGGGTAACGCAACGACGACAGCCACGAAATCTCGCCATTTACACAAGTCGAACAAGATCGATGGGTACGAAAAGACTCTAGCGGATGTCACTGTCACCGAAACAGTCACAAATACGAACAACTGTGCGGCTAGTTCAATCACCACACCTCCTGTAGTCACGGTGACAACGACTGTTACGACTTGTAGCGCAACATTGCCAAGTTCATTACCAGACGTCACTGTTACACAGATTGTTAGAACCTGTACAGCAAGTTCGAATCCTTTCACGGTGGCATCAAGCAACGGCACGCAGTATGTCTAGCACTGTTACTGTCGCATAAACTTCGAATTCGATAGACCAAGTTTCTTAATCTTATGACAATATCTTGAGATATGCATCTTATTCTTCCAGCATCATCATTTTAGCATTATTCAGCATATAAATCGGCACCAAACTCAACCTGCACAATATTTCTATAATACTGCTGGTTTAATGGTATAGTGAGAGGGAGAAAGAGGAGGGAGCAATATTTTCTTGTCGATCCTGATAAACTCGGAACCAAGTGCATCTTCACCTATGCCGCAAGATGCATGGATAATTGGCGGCAAACACTAGATTGCATCAGTAATGTTTTTATCTAATAGGCGGAAGTACATTTACATTAATGATATCGATATACATTTGAGCTGGCCATTATTGGTTGATAAAAATATGTATATATATTTCTTGTAGTGATGACAACATCTCATCAATCTAGAGTATCAAATCATATTTTTCCGCTCTAGTGCATGTATAATTTGTTTCCTAAGACGTGTCAAAAGCATCGAATATTGTAAAATGGACATGTAGCAAGCGTTGCTTGGGAGATGCTTTTTATTGTGTCATTCGCGATTTCTTTTGCTTAGTCAGCAATAATTGATTGGACATGCCCCGCAAAACTCCTGGGGGATACAGACACGCATTGACAACACAACAGATTGCTATAGTTTGAAAATTCTTGACGATTGACACTTACAGTGATCAGCAACTCCATTATATTAGCTCCCAGTGGCCTGATTACCATGGCAGCAACGACACCTAGCAAGGTTCGCATGAAATCGACATATGCAAAGATATTGTTAACAAACTGACCATTTGGTATTAATGACAGGAAAGAAACTTCTTCTCACCAACGCAGACACCCCAAGGCAGTCCCAGTAAAAAGCAGCAACCTCCAGGTGCATTCGATCTTCACGATGCATTCAGTAATGCTATGAAACTTGACCCCACAGCGAATCTTTCAAAAGCGCCGGGATCACCTACAAAAGGTGGAATTCAAGCATGGCAAGAACAATATCAGGATGCAATGACACCAATTGACAGCGGCACAAATACTCCTGGGAGTCCCACGCGGCGATCAAACAAAGAAAATACACCTCCGGCACGAAATAACAACGTGATGAAAGATTCGACTTTTACCAATCAAGCAGCTGTTTATCGAACACAGGATTCACAAAGACCGGCCTCTCCTACGAGATCCGCTCAACCCACCGGCGCAAGCACTGAGGATTTGTTAAAATTGCAGAAAGCATCAGTAAAGAGAATGGCAAATGTCACACAATTATGTCAGTTTTTGACATTTACCGCAATATTAAGATAATGACTAATATATTCAAAGATTTCTTGGACCACTACTATGATTTACTAAACTACGTACACACGCGTCAAAAAAGAACCGAACTATTCAAATCACATAATCCACTTCCACCTGCGACGAACGAAAAGGAATATAATGCAAATCTTACACAATATCTTGGCCGAGAACGAACGAATCTTCGCGCCAGACGAACGAAACTAAGTCATGGTGATTTTCAGACCTTGACTCAGGTCGGTCAAGGTGGATATGGTCAGGTCTACCTGGCACAGAAGAAAGACACACACGAGATTTGCGCTCTCAAGATTATGAGTAAAAAATTGTTGTTTAAACTAGACGAAGTGAGACATGTGCTTACTGAACGTGATATTTTGACCACAGCGAAGTCAGATTGGCTAGTTCGACTTTTATACGCTTTCCAGGACGACAGCAGTATATATTTAGCCATGGAATATGTTCCGGGAGGAGATTTCCGCACACTTTTGAATAATACTGGTGTCCTCCACAATCGTCATGCAAGATTCTATATTTCAGAAATGTTCATGTGCGTGGACAGTCTTCATCAACTCGGTTATATTCATCGTGATTTGAAGCCAGAGAATTTCCTGATCGATGGTACAGGTCATGTGAAATTGACAGACTTTGGTCTTGCCGCAGGTTTCCTTGCACCAGCAAAGATCGAATCAATGCGCATAAAACTGGAAGAAGTCGGACGTATGCCTAGGGATACCAACACATCTGGTCGTCCTATGGAAGAAAGAAGTTTGCAGGAACGTCGTGAAGGATACCGTAGTTTGCGTGGACGAGACATGAATTACGCAAAGTCAATCGTTGGAAGTCCTGATTATATGGCCCCAGAAGTACTCAAAGGTGAAGAATATGATTTTACGGTGGATTACTGGTCGTTGGGATGTATGTTATTCGAAGCACTGGCTGGATACCCTCCTTTTGCAGGTTCAACAGTCGACGAGACTTGGCAGAACTTGAAAAGATGGCAGTCTGTTTTACGCAAGCCAGAATACGAAGATCCGAACTATTTCCTATCACGTCGTACTTGGGATTTGATTACTAGATTGATTGCTGTCAAAACAAACCGTCTACGAGGTATGTCTGCTATCAAGAATCATGAATACTTTGCAGAAGTAGATTGGAATACTCTTCGTGAACAACGTGCCCCATTCGTACCGGAACTTGATTCGGAAACTGATGCGGGTTACTTTGATGACTTTGGTAACGAAAAGGATATGGCAAAATATAAAGAAGTCTTGGATAAACAAGAAGCCTTGGAGAAGATGGCTGACAGGGACGAAAAGATGGATAAACGTCTATTTGTTGGATTTACGTTCAAGTTGGTCCTTGCTCTTTTTTATCTTTGTATACCTCACTGACAATATCTTTTAGACATCGTAAGCCTGCGACTGATGAGTATGGTAGGCCTTCTAGTCCTCGTAAAACTATTGCTGCCGTTGCTGAAGACGAAAACTTTGGTACAATCTTTTAATTATGCATTCAAGACCAGAACAAATAATGAAACGACATGGACGATGACAGGGTAGCAGATGGTGATGGTTCCGTGTTTATATAATCAAACGATATGGATGATAACAGGAAAGCGGATGGTGGTTGTTTTGTGTTAATATCTCGACAGTGATAACGTTTTTGGGCTTTTATTGTTTTTTCATTCTCATTTTCATACCAGCATGAATCTTATTCTAAGTATAGTACAGTAAAAACAGGCATGCACAATTTGTTCATTCATTCATATCTTTCATCATAAACTTCCATGGTAACAGTAAAGGGTCACCGAGCCTCACTGTAGTCGTTTAATGCTACACAGACTGTTCCTCTGTGGTGTCCAGAGTATTGTCTTATTACAGTCTTTGTAGCTAGTTCCCACAATCTTGCAAAATGATCACTACAAGCAGTGACAAGATATGCCGAATCAGCGCTAAATGCACAATCCCATACCCATCTCTGATGTTCATTCAATTCTTGTTCCAAAACGAAACCACTTCCAACGTCTGGACTAGTAACACTAGCCATGACTGCTGTATTATCTATATTATCTTCTGCACCATTTCCATTACTAGTCGACTGATCATATGTCATCCCGTTTCCATTGTTTCTCATTTGTCCACTCTGCGTTCCATTCTGATTTATATTTCCCACACTCATTCCTTTTGAAGTCCTAGTCAATGCATTCAAATCCACGCCCCAGATCCTACAAGTATGATCCGCCGAACAAGTCGCCAAATGCCTCACGTCCGGACTGAGTAATACTCGAGTGATGTACGTCCCATGAGCCTTGAATTTGGTCACTGGAACTAGCGTCGTAACGTCTCTGTCGGTCAGCATTCTCCAAACATACACCGCACCGCTGGTACTGTTAGAAACAGCAGCGCATAACAAACTACCATCACTAGCGACCGTCACGGACGCTACGCTTTTATCTTCTTCCGGGATGAGCTGGTGACTACATCTGTTCTCACCCAAGTCCCAGATCCTAACATTTCCACCTCTATCGCAACTGATCAACTCTCCTTGGTTAGGATGTATCACCACGTCATTGACAGCGACGTTGTTTCCATGACTGTAGTTTCTCTGCACGTTTCCCGTCCTCGTGTCCCAGATCTTGACGGTCCCGTCTTCGCTCGAGCTCACGAGCCATTTCCCCTCGCAGTGCCATTGTACGGCGGTGATGTTGTTTGTGTGTCCCTCGAACGTCATGGCTGCGGCGGGTGATTTTCCTTGAATGTCGTAGAGTTTTATCGAGAGCTTGCCCGTCGCCGCGAGCCAGCGTTTATCGGGCGATATGGAGAGACGGTTGACTTGCGAGTCGGGGTGGGGGATGGTCCGGTTACATATCCCCGAGAGAGCTTCCCAGAAGCGAATCGTGTGGTCATATCCAGCTATAATACGTTTAGTGGTTTCCAAATAGCAAAAGCGGAAAGGAAGAATGCGGTACCTGTGCAGAGTATTACGCTCATGATGGGTGATTGTAGGTGATGAACGTAATTAAAGAGTACAATAGTTGAAACTCATCATGCGCATATCGTTTATTACCAAGGGTAGTACTGGATGAGATGTTGATAAAGTGTAATGCTTAATGTAAATAAGGATGACGGGTACTCCCGTGACCTAGCTCTATCTAATATATCACCCATTTGACATCACAAGCTTCATTTTGGAGAACAATCACAGAGTCGATAAAGATATAGCTCATCTGGTGATTAAAGAGACTTGAAACGTAGTTATCAACTGTCAATAGAGCATGTCTAGCATTCTTTCATATCTATATAACAACTGACATTACACGCGACTCGGGCGTGAAAGGGATTGATTTTCACCATTTCTACTTTTAGAAAACCTTAAGCTCGAGTATCAGTAATTTGGACCCGAGTTCGAATGAGGCGAGGTTTCATCGCATGAACTGAGGCGATATTGCATGACATCAAGCTCCTTCATCGACATGAACATGAATTTTTTCTCTTCGAGTCTGGACATGGAAGTTGATTTTTGGTATTCGGTATTGTTTTGTCAGTCTTACCATTATTCAATATGATATCTTCAGAGTGGCAACAAATCACTGGAATACTGATTTTATATTTAGCAATATCAACAGTTGATTGATAAAATTAGCATACAATAAAGGCAGAACCATGTCATCGAAAAATGCATAATCTGATTTTTTCTATAGTTAATCTTATCTTTTCCATCTATCGATCTATCTAATCAAATGCTCTCCCCTCTTTCAAGACTAGTCCCATCATGCACAGCAGCATACCACTCAATCAACCTCATCAACAATCTACATGTTGTTATGAGCAGAAAACAAATGCAAAATTTTTCATATTTGCTTTTCGCTGCTAGGCAACCACGATATGCACTCATGTCGCACATACAAGACCACTTCCTAGCCCAGCCACCCTATTGATAACCTCTGCGTATTCTATTCATAGGACTGTTGTCTTTGTTATTGAAAGTCTACTTTGATGGACATATGCACGTAAAGCGACACCGGACATCAATCGTAGAAGAACTTTATTTACAGTTGCCGGGCTATTCTTTTGACTTGATTGTTTTCTATCAAATTGGCATCATTGGGTCGCCTAAAAATGAAGGAAATGATGGCACAAGTATCAAAAGTCGAGCTGCTCAATCTGTGACAGTTTTCAGTATCAAAATCGATGGTGTTTACATCAATTCCAGAATGTTGATGATTGACAAGATGAGGGAGTTTTTGAAACATGTATTACATGTCAACCTGCATGAACTTGATCCAAATTACCGTAGAAGCTCTTTTAGTTGCAGCTATGTTATCGATCAATTGGTTGAGAGAAGCTCAACTACATTATATCGCTCAGCATCACGATGGCAATCAAGTTGGTTGCTAGGCTTCAATGCGTATTTTGAGCAAGTATTGTAAGTTGAGTGAATAACCTGATAAGTCTATATAAGAAGCATTCTCTTCCGTATCCTTTCTGCTTTCTTCTTCCATCTTATAATACTTTTATACATAATAAATTACTTATTATTATCAATACTTAATATATATTACTTTTATAAACATGTCTACCCAATTCTCAAGTCAACTAGTCCAAAACATGTTCTCAGACCTGAACATGGACACAACAATCGACTGGGAACCACTTCCAGTCCAGTCAGATAGTAATGATGCAGTCGAGAACGATTACCCTTCTCACAACAATCAACAGACATATAATAATATCTCCAATACTTCAAATCTCCCTACAAACACACAGGTCATGCCACAGGCCTCTCAAATTTTCAATCATAACATGGAGACGATTAATCCCATAGTTTTTGATAACAATTTTTCTAACGAATTCTCAAACACAATGTTTGATTTCTCAAATCTGTCGGCCGTACCACAGGCCAATCAAAATGTATATTCAGGCTTCGAGATGAACATTCAGCCTACCATCAATTATCAAGACTTGAACAATTTCTCCAATCAAGCAATACAAATGCCAAGCAACCCGGCCATGATTCAGGCCAATATAATCCATAACAACAATCAGGAGATCACAAATCCAAACCCAATCTCCGCGTTTCAGGCCCCAAATCTCTACCTGAATGGATCTCCACCACCAGTCTCCTCTGGCCCTGTCCCTCCCCCTACCCTCCCTCCATCTTGTCAGGAGGAACAACCAAGTTTTCTGCGCATCGATCGATACGCCAAACCCCGCGATTTAGGATGTCACAACCCCGTCCCAATCCCCAACGGGACGGGCAAAACCCGTCGCAAAAGACGGACTTCAAAAGAAGCGGCTCTCGCTCGCGAAGAAGGCAAAGTCGAGAAACGACAACGAAAAGCCGCGCGGGATGTGGAAAAAGCACAACGCGGAGTCAAACGCATTGCGCTAAAGGCTCAAGCAGACGCGAAGCGAGTCAAGAGGAAAGACTCGGCCCAAGAACTCGCGGAGAAGGAAAGGGAAAAGAATACGAATAAAGCCCCAGAAGGCGTTGTTGGACAAGACAGTGTCGGGGCGAGTAGTGTGTCTGGAAATGGTGAGGGAAGTGTAGGGTCTGGAAGTTTCGATTGGGATTTATACTTGTCAAGTTTTGAGACTCCGACTTTTCAGATGGATTTTGACGGGAATGAGATATCGATCAACGACATGGCGGTTAATAATGCCATGGTGGAAAACAATAACAATGATAATAATAATAATCCTGGTCATTGTAATGTGGAGGAAATGAGTGATGAATGGAAGGAGATTTATGAACAGTGTTTTGGTTCTTATGAAATGTTGCAATGATTTTTATGAGTTTAATGTATACATATAATAATTGATGTCATGATCAGATGATGATGACGATGCTTATAACAAAGATAATTTCTCAAACTGTTTCAAAACAGGTATCGAATTTCCTTGCTGACGTACTTCCCCATCACCTTGATTATTACCATCCTCGCCATTAGGGAAATCACTTCGTTCGTCACTAACAAACGTAAAGACTTCAACTTTACATGCATCTACTAAAGTCACAACATCCGTCATCAACATCTGCACGGCCCCAGCTCTTTCCCTCATACCCCTCCTCATCAACCCTTTGATCAGAGATTGAATATCAGCTCGGACACTTTCCAACCTCTCGATCAACCGTCGAAAGCTAGAAACCAAATACTCTTCTTCGTAAACACTTCCTTTCTTCCCCCTCGCTCTTTTTCGTTCTTCTCTCCTTCGGTTCTTGCTACTTCTTCTTGTAGTGTTAGTCGCCAACGTAGAGTCTGAACGGTTCGTGTATCGAGTCATGAAACTAGCGGATGTAGAAGCAGAAGTCCGAACCGACGATGCAGCGAGAGAGATGTCGTCTGGGATATCACCTCCTTCTCCTACGTTGTCATGAGAGGAATTGATCTGGTCGGAGAAATACGATACTATAATAATAAAAAAATATTAGTAATGATGTACGGAGAAGAGAGGAGAATAAGAGGAATACAACATACATGGATCTTGTTCTTTTTTCAATCTCAATTCTCGAATCCGTGGTATTTGTGCGTTAATCTGTCCTTTCATCTCTGCTAGTAGTTCGCTACTTATTGTAAAACACTCCACCAGTCCTGCGTCAATGATAGTCTTTAGTAATTCCGGGCGTTTGTGAGCAGAGATTAGAGTAACTGCTTCGGAGAATTTATATGCTTTGCACAAATATCGAGCGGCGTTTTCGATGTCCCCAAGTTGAGTCGTGTATATTTCTGCTGCAGAAGCGTAATCTTTTCCCTCGACAAGTCCAGAAGCTAACGATTGTGCGAGGGATCTTATCTCATCGTCGCTACGACTTCCCTCTAAATGGGCTGAAGAAAGACTTTCACGCCACATGTTTGCTGATTTGTAAGCTTCACATGCAGATTGATAGTCACTTAGAAACTCGTATGCAATTCCTGCCTCTCCTGGTCGATGGCTTTTGAGGAGGAAATCAGCGTATGTTCTCATAATTTCCTCTAGTCTTGAAGATTGGTATTTGTAGTAATCTAAAGCAGCAGGATATAATTCATGTTTGACAGTATAGGCTTTGAATTCACCAAACTTGTCAAGTGAAAAGAGATGTCCCAGTGCTTTGGAATATCGTTTCAAGTCATCATCAATGGTGAATTTACGTCGAAGCTCTGGCATTTCTTGCAGACTTTGCATGTATGGGACATATTCTCTTGGATCTTTCTGAGATTGCTGTGCGACGAGCAGCGCAACTTCGAGCTCATAGATACCCAATGCTGTATCATATAATCGATTGACATCAGCTAGAAAACAAATGTGTTCCACAGCTTGATCGGCAGACTTTGTGTCTTGACTCCGTAGTTTTGCAACGAGTCTCAAGCCAGATTCAAGATCTGGTGGTGATTTACAAACGTGTGATGTTACGATATTCTGTAAATGGGTATCTTCTCTACCTTGAAGATTTAGTAAGAATGCATCACATATTCGATTAATCTTCGAAGTTCTGGTAAGCAAATTTGGCCCATCGCTATTTGTGGTCACCTTCTTCGACTCGACGTTCGCTTCGACAGGATGATCGTCAATATCAAGGGTATCTTTATACATGGTCTGTGCTACATCTTCTTCTTTTAGTTGGGAAAGAAATAGATCAATATGGGTAGATTTCTTAATCTGATCGATAAAGATGCCCACACATGTCAAGAATTGTTTTGGAGCATAGTCATGAAGTATATTCATGTCAACTCGATGATTTCGACATGCGAAGAATGCTCTACGGTAATTCTTTTCATTAATTGCCTTTCTTATACCTGCAAGGACCAAGGCTCGAGGGTATATCGTTTCGAGATTACCTCTCGGCATTTGCAATACGACAGAATATGCCGACGGGATAGCAGTGATCAATCTCGCTCCTCTTTCAATACTCCGACAACGTTCATCTTTTTCAGGCTCGTCTTGGGGCTCTTCTAGTTCTTCATGTGATAGATGTATAAATTTAATAAGATGTTGAGTAGTTGTATAAATCAAATGTGTTGGAATGATTAAGAATGATGTGACATTTTTGATTTGAATAACCTGTCTACCGGCTATGTTTGAATATCCTCGCAACAAACCACCAGATGCTAATCCAAATACAATTTCACCATTCTCCGGATCACTCGACCAGACTTCTATTTTAGGACAAAAAGCTGGAAACTTCACGGGGACAGTATGTGATGGCTTTTGAGAGAGAATCTCCACGATAGAGCCAGTTTTATCATTGCGGTCTTGATACATGCAATCTCCTGTGGAATTTGCAAAGATTGAATTACACAACGGCGAGTCCGACTTTTTGACATCATCCGGTCTGATTGTTAGGATTCGGCTAGCTTTTGAGTTGCTGACGTTGAGTAGTATTGAGACTTCTCCATTCTGATCTATCACCGCTTGTCGACATGTCTCATTAGATGACAAGGTGTTCAATTCCATGGTATGACCTATAACAGCCTTGGGCTGATCTATATCGTTCATGTCTAGATTATATATATTTAGATGAACTGCAAAAAGAACAGCAATCATCGAACTCGTAACATCTATCCAGATATCTCGAATGTTATGTTCGGCTTGTATTTCCAAGTGCGCCATTGGAGGTGGTACGTTGGCGATTCGTAAGGGCGTCAATTTGAGATTCTTACCGTCGATAACTGCTACAAGTCCAATATCTTTTGGCGGAAGTGTGCCTCCACTTGCAACATGTAGGTGATAAGTGAGATCAAACAATGAATTCATTGCGCTGACTGAGAACTGCAGGGCATTCTCAGGGTGCCACTTTACTTCAGCAGGAAGACGTGCTTCGGTCAAAAGTATTTCTTGCTTCAGATAATAATGATAATTTCCCATTGTCCATAATTGTACTCGATCACAGAATGATACTGCCAACACTGTTGAATCTATATTCCACTCCAGTGAAATCTTTTGTGCCCAAGGAGGCCTAGCCATCTCATCCAGTCGCAAAGAGAATTGTCCATGACGAAGGCCGTTCCTCTCGAAAAACACAACATCCACGCCTTTCGATGTTTTATACTGTATGCCTGCAATAAGATTCCCTGCCGGTCTCCAACTAAGTGCAGACTCTAGTCCGTCGACAGGCTCGCTGACGCTATCAAGGACACCTTCTCTTGTAAACACTCTTATCATCCTTCTCCTATCCTGACCAAGATGATTCAGTGCAAAATACGCTCCGTCACCTCTCCATGTGATTGTGCTTTTCCCGTCATCATATTCACTTAGGGTTCCCTCGTCGATATGTTCCGGCATTGTTGGGTCGACCAACGCTTTTGCTCTTTTCCCCTTGAATTGCGTTTCAGACTTTCCCCAACCGACAGAGACATGAGCTGAAACTTGTACATCTTCAGGAGATAGTGACACGTTGGCTGTGCTTTCGAACAATCTAGTCATTAATATCACCGTCTCCGACCCCGTACAAATAGCCATTAATTCATCATCAGGAGACCATGTTGCAGTCTTGATCCCGGAATCAACTGATCCGATAATCTCTATCGGCTCTTCATCTCCGTTTGGCGCTTCACGCACTAGTATCATATCTCCGCCCGCAAGGATCAGACATATCGCCTGTGTTTCTGGAAGATATTTGGTGCAGAGAACTTTATCGCATTCGAGGTCGGGAGAAGGACAGGGAGCATTCCACGATGCAATCAATTTGCCATCTTCAGGACGATAAGCATCTTGAGAGAAACGTTTGACTTGTATCGTCGAGTCTGTTGGAGAGGGGCCGAAGGTACAGACAAGGGCAACATTGTCCGTGTCCCATGTTGAAGACGAGAGTGGTAGATGGTCGGCGGGAAAGTCGATTTGTGTATGATTGATATTACGAAGGTTACGCATAATTGTTATTCATACATTATTATCCGTTCAATTCAAACAGACATAAGACATCCATGATTTGTTATGTTTATCAATAGCAGAGCGATTATTTTTTTGCATGACAACTTTTTTTTATCGATGACGCAGTATGACATTATTAGGAAAACATACAGAGCGGACAAGACTATACATATCACACCATATTCACTCTTACGGTTTCACCAATTCGAACTCGACAATAGTCTTTGCATATGGGATAGGTAATTATTTGTGATGTTCCAGATAATTCATACAGTTTATTCATATCTATTTCTCCATCTATCCTACACCCCAAAGACTTTTGATCATTTGTTCTTCTTTGTCTGCCAAACTATATATAAATATTAGCATGCCGTATGAGTGAAAAATGGCGCTTAGAAGCCTACCTGCAATTGCGAAAGGAGCACCGAAACCGACAGCTGTTGAAACACATGTCAATTGATGTAAATAATTTAAATTCCAAATTCCGGATGACCTACCCATGAACCCCCAATATCGTACAGCAAAGAATTTTGTCAATGGATTAAACGGTATGTTCGTTCGTGGTCCTTCGGGATAGTGATATGGACTTGCAAACTGTGCTCGTGTGGAATGGAAACCTCGTCTTGCGGTTATTTGCGAGGATGCACGTATTGCGCTTCTGGAGAACATCTTATCCACAATCTGTCAGTAAAAACATAATGTCTGGAATAAAAGTGACAGACTTACCATGATTATATTTGACAAGTATCACAATGTTTTCTTGTGACTGATTCTATGAAGAGCCTCGTCGCATGAAGTAGTTGACATTAGTGCACGGGCCACATCTCAGATGCTTTCACGTGCTTGATATTTTTTTGATCTTCCAAAAAAAAGTCCAACTCTCATATACAAAAGCATACATATATCAATGAAATAGTAGTAAAGATGGACGATTTATTTGACGTTTTTGACGAGAAGCCTCAAAATGTAGATAGACAGGCATTGGAAGAAAATGATCAAGAAGTGCAAGAGGAGAAATCCAGAAAACGATCTTCTAATGGCGAGATCAAAGATGGTCACATGCAGCAGAACAACACAATTGCGCACAAAGAACACGACGAACCACAAACAAAACGACAGAAACCAGACGATGTAGCTGAAGTAATTCAGCCCGAGTCAAAGCGAATTAAACGAACGCAAGAACCTGATCCAGTAGTGGCAGATTCTTTTGAAACAGAACAATCTCGAGAAGTTGCAGCTTCAGCTGGTCTACAGGCATCTAAAGATGGCGCCGCCGTTGTATTATCACATCAAGTCCGCCATCAAGTTGCATTGCCGCCTGACTACGATTACGTACCGATATCAAAACATGTTCCTCCTGCAATCCCAGCGCGAACCTGGCCTTTTACACTCGATCCTTTCCAGCAGGTCTCGATTGCAAGTATCGAAAGAAATGAGAGTGTTTTAGTATCAGCACATACCAGTGCGGGAAAGACGGTTGTAGCCGAGTATGCGATTGCACAATGCTTGCGTAATAATCAACGAGTCATATATACAAGTCCTATCAAAGCATTAAGTAATCAAAAATATCGAGAATTCAATGCAGAATTTGGAGATGTTGGTTTGATGACGGGTGATGTCACCATAAATCCTACAGCTACCTGTCTGGTCATGACAACAGAAATTCTACGATCCATGTTGTATAGAGGTTCAGAGATTATGCGTGAAGTAGCGTGGGTCATATTTGACGAAGTTCACTACCTGAGAGATCCTTGTGAGTGATTCAAGACATTTTATATATGATAATACGACTAACAGTATCCAGCTCGTGGAGTTGTTTGGGAAGAAACAATCATCTTACTACCCGACAAAGTTAGATATGTCTTCCTATCTGCGACAATCCCAAATGCCATGCAATTCGCCGAGTGGATTACGAAAAATCATACTCAACCATGCCACGTTGTATATACCGATTTTCGTCCTACTCCTCTTCAACATTATTTCTTTCCCGCAGGTGCCGATGGTATTCATCTTGTCGTTGATGAAAAGGGTGTATTTCGGGAGGAAAACTTCCAAAAGGCAATGTCGACTATCAAAGATAAAGCTGGAGATGATGGATCTGATCCAATGGCAAACCGAAAAGGTAAAGGAAAGGACAAGCGTACGAATAAAGGTGGTAAAAAGGATGGACCATCTGACATCTACAAAATCGTCAAGATGATCATGTTAAAGAATTATAATCCTGTCATTGTTTTCAGCTTTAGTAAACGTGATTGTGAAAATTATGCTCTGCAAATGTCACAATTGGCGTTTAACGATGAGAATGAAAAAGCACTTGTCAAAAAAGTATTTGATAGTGCCATAGAAATGCTATCACCGGAAGATCGAGAATTGCCACAAATCCAACACTTACTACCACTTTTGAGACGCGGTATTGGTATACATCATTCTGGGCTATTACCAATATTAAAAGAAACAATCGAGATATTGTTTCAAGAAGGACTAATAAAGGTCTTGTTTGCAACCGAGACATTCTCGATAGGTTTGAATATGCCGGCCAAGACTGTTGTCTTTACGTCGGTCCGCAAATTCGATGGGAAAACTCAAAGATGGGTGACACCATCCGAGTTTATCCAAATGTCTGGTCGTGCAGGTCGTCGTGGTTTGGATGAGCGAGGTGTCGTTATAATGATGATTGATGAAAAGATGGAGCCGGCTGTAGCAAAAGAAATTGTTCGTGGAGAGCAAGATAAGCTTAACTCTGCTTTCCATCTAGGATACAATATGATTTTGAACCTTATGCGTGTGGAAGGAATATCGCCCGAGTTCATGTTGGAGAGATGTTTCTTTCAATTCCAGAATACTGCTTCGGTAGCCGGACTTGAGCAAGAATTGCAAGATCTCGAAACGACCCGAGCAGAGACCGTAATCGATGATGAACAATCTATCAAAGAGTATCATAATTTGCGAAAACAACTCGATAACTATGCCAAGGATATGCGAGCTGTAGTAACACATCCTAATTATTGTCTGCCTTTTCTACAATCCGGTCGTCTAGTGAGAGTCAAATACAAAGATTATGATTTTCAATGGGGTGCGGTAGTCAATTTTGCAAAACGTAGATCTGGTAATAAAAAGGTCAAAGACGACGAGTTTTCTCCTCAAGAATCTTATATCGTTGATGTATTATTACAAGTTTCTACTGATAGCAATGTAACTTCATCGGGTAAAGCTGACGGGGAATTACCACCGGGAATCCAACCTCCAGTAGAAGGGGAAAAGGGTAAGATGGAAGTGATACCCATTCTTCTATCTTGTATCGAAAGTATAGGTCACATCCGGCTCTTTTTACCGACTGATCTACGTAGTCCAGAACAAAGAAACATGGTACGTAAAGGTCTCGAAGAAGTCAAGAAGAGATTTCCCGATGGTATCGCTGTCCTCGATCCCGTTGAAAATATGGGTATAACAGATGATAGTTTCAAGAAATTGTTACACAAGATCGAGGTTTTGGAATCGAAACTCCTGAGCAGTCCACTTCATAATTCTCCTCGTTTACAAGATTTGTATAATCAGTATTCGGCCAAATTAGAAATTGGTGAACGAATAAAAGAAGTGAGGAAGAAGATTTCGGATGCACTGAGTGTTTTACAACTCGACGAACTCAAACAGCGAAAGCGAGTGCTTCGTAGATTAGGTTTCGTCAACGAAGCGGATGTAGTTCAACTAAAAGCGCGAGTTGCGTGTGAAATCAGCACCGGAGATGAACTGGTTTTGTCAGAATTACTGTTTAATGGATTCTTCAACGATCTCAGTTCTGAAGTCATAGCTTCAGTCCTTTCAGTGTTCATCTTTGAAGAAAAGAGTAACGATACCCCACAATTGAAAGAGGATCTACAAAAGGCGTTTGCAGAAGTTCAACGTCAAGCGAGAATCGTGGCAAAAGTATCGTCGGAATGTAAATTACAAGTAAACGAGGAAGAATATCTTCAAAGTTTCAAATGGCAATTAATGGAGGTTGTACATCGTTGGTGTGCAGGCGGTACATTTGCAGAGATATGGTAATTTTATCTCCTTCTTTCTCAACATATAAATGAAAACAATACTGATTATTTTGAATAGTAAAATGACAGATGTGTATGAAGGTAGTTTAATCAGATTATTCAGACGATTAGAAGAGTTATTGAGGCAATTGGCCCAAGCTGCAAAAGTCATGGGTAATGAAGAGTTGGAGAAGAAGTTTGACGAGGCGCTTGGGAAGATACGTAGGGATTTGGTCGCTGCGCAGTCACTTTATTTGTAAAATACTGATTGTTACTTTTGCGTCAACAGACTGTATATTGTGTATAATGTATATAATCATTATTCATCACCATTAATCATAACTTCATTTATTGTATGGCCATATGAATTTAAGACCTGTTCACCTTTACAGTTCCGGTCGGTGATCTCTCTCTACTATTACTAGATGATTCAGCACCATTGACAAAACTTACAAACGAGCCGGACCTCATCCGTGGAGTACCATTCTTCCCTCGCGCTCTCTCGTCCCAAACTTCTCCACCTCTTTGTTCAACGTTTCTCATCGCATCGCCTACCGCGTCCAACTTTGCTACAATGTCAGCTACACTTTGTTTTACTTTTGCAAAATACGCGTCGTTTTTGACGCGTCGACTCGTAGCGCTTTCTTCCGGATCGAGGTCGTCGTCGTCATGATCTTCCTTTTCATTTCTGTTGAGATTGTCACGTTGACGAGTACTGCTATTAGACATGGTTCGTGGCTTGGTCTTGTCTTTTGAACTGGTGGTATTGGTCTGTTGATTTGAGTTCACTGCATCTTGACGAGGATCTAAAGGCGCTGGTGTTAATGAAGACGTGCTGACTCGCCAGGCTTCTGCAAGGTTTAATTGTGCGATTCGCAATTCCTGTAGAGCCGCGGCGTGGCTGTGTTCGATTCGAATAGTCTGTGATTGAGATCCTTTGTTCGGCATTATATCATTTACATTATGGGTCGATGATGTTTCTGCTCCTTGGTCTTGTCCATTCATTTGATGGTGGGTAGCATTGTTACTCATATTACTCTCGAATTGAGATGCTGGAATCTCATCAACCGGACTTAATGCAGAAACACCATTTCCTGAATATAAATTATGATTTTCTTCAACCGCATTGTTGCTATCAAACGTATTGAGACCTAGGCCGGCATTCAATCCTTGCGCGTTTGTCTGCATATGATTATTGACACTACGACCGGAATCGTGGCCGTAATCTGTTGCATGATCAAGCGTTTTTTGTAAGCGAGTCCATTTTGAGTCCACGGATCCGTGATGAAAGTCATCATGGCTACGATTCTGTCTAGTACGACTATTCTTTGGAGACGACGTTGGAGAAGTGTCTTGACTGTCAGCAGTATAAGATTGTGCTAGCGAACTTTTCCGAGAATGGATCGGACCGTGAGAAGAAGTAGTGTATGCTTCATTCTCGGCTTTTATTTTAGCTGGAGGAGTTGCCCTTATACGTAGAGACGGAGTCTTGGGAAACAAAGTCTGTGGTGTGTACACTTCATCTTGTCGCAATGAGGATTGAGATTGAGATTTTGATGCAGGTCGTAGATTCGCCAATGCCGTCGAAGAGTTGCCATTGGACAATGACCCAGGAGTAGACGATGGAGGAGGATTTGCAGATGAAGATTGTCTCGATGACGGACCGCCAAGTAATACAGGGGCAGGTAATAATGATGACTGTTTGGAATATGTTTCTTTGCTATCGTGAGATATAGATGTTCTTCTAGACATGTTGATGTGATGTAGTACTACGATCTGAAACTCTATTGATCATATTTATATCTTAGCGTTACCCACGTGCCTAGTCATTATTATCACTCCTCTATTCTTTGACCGCCTATGTCCTACTCACATTGAAACGTATAGCAAATCGAGTACGATCAAATTGCTCGCCGAGTAAGTATGCTGCTTATATCGACAATTCGTTCGAAAACCAGACCGTTCTATAGTTTTTCAATCTCGTAACTCTTCATTGCGTAGGCTAGTGTGACATCATTCGTCCGTAGCTGTCAAAAATCGGCATAGACTACATCATGCAGCTAAGTCCTCGCGAGGTATAATGTTAACGAATTGATCAGTTTTCATGAATGATTGTCATTGACCGTATGGGCTCAGATTGATAAACTCTTAATCTCACAAGTTGGTCAACTAGCGCAGCGAAGACTAGCTCGTGGAGTCAAACTGAACAAAAGCGAAGCCACTGTGAGTTTAATGACGCCATGCGCTCTGTGTATCGTCTGACAATCTTTCGGAAAATAGGCACTGATAGCCAGTGTCTTACATGAAGTCTTTTCCCCTTTGACTGCTTCTATACTTCATAGCTTATATATAGTAGCTTATACGAGATGGTCGTCACTCAGTGGCAGATCTCATGTCGATTGGCAGAACCATACTCGGCACGAGGCATGTTCTACCATCCGTTCCTAGCACCTTGATCGAGCTACAAATCGAAGGCACATTTACCACAGGCACATATCTTGTCACAATTCACGACCCAATTGGTACTGCTGACGGAAGTCTCGAGAGAGCACTATATGGAAGTTTCTTACCGATTCCGTCGCAGGACTTGTTTCCACCAAATGACGCCAAAGATTATGAACCAGCCCGTCAACCAGGTGCCGTGATTGCTGTAAAGAATGCACGTATAGCTTTGAACCAAGGAAGAAAGAGAATCCGTCTGCGAGTTGTTAGTAGAGGTGATCGCCCTGTTCAAGTGCGTCGTATGATACCCGCATCTGATATTGTAACACATCCGCTAAATCGATCGTTTTAGGTTGGGTCTCATTATCATTTCACAGAAGTCAATCCATTACTTGAGTTTGATCGTTTACAAGCTCGAGGTTACCGTCTAGATATTGCTGCAGGAACTTCGGTCCGCTTCGAGCCAGGAGATGCACGTACAGTAATACTCGTCGAGATTGGTGGCTATAAGATTATTACTGGCGGCAATCGCTTGGTCTCCGGAGGTGTAAAAGACTTCATCGATGAAAAGGACATTATAGATCGTCTACAACGTGGTGGGTTTGCTCACAAAACACAGATCCCGGATATATTGAACGATCACATCAATTCCATCGAGCGTGAAGCCTATGTTACAATGTATGGCCCCACCACGGGAGATCTTGTCCGTCTAGGAGCTACAGATTTGTGGATCAAGGTAGAATTCGATCACGCGGTATATGGTGATGAATGTACTTTTGGAGGCGGCAAGACTGTAAGAGATGGTATGGGTCAAGCTAGTGGACAAGCAGATGGGGAGTGTCTCGACACAGTCATCACAAATGCACTTGTTATAGATTATACTGGCATCTTCAAGGCGGATATTGGCATAAAAGATGGCTTGATATCGGGAATAGGTAAAGCAGGTAATCCAGACGTTATGGATGGTGTGACTAATGGCATGACGATTGGATCTACTACGGATGTCATCGCTGGTGAAGGTAAGATTTTAACATATGGTGGATTTGATAGTCATGTCCATTTTATTTGTCCTCAACAAGCGAATGAATCAATAGCATCAGGAATCACAACCTTGTTAGGTGGAGGTACTGGCCCTACAACAGGCACAAATGCAACGACCTGTACTCCCAGTACTGATTTGATTAAAAAGATGCTACAAGCTTGTGATTATTTGCCATTAAATGTCGGTATAACCGGAAAGGGTAATGATAGCGATCCAAAAGCATTACACGAACAGGTGAGGGCAGGGGTATGTGGCCTTAAACTACATGAGGATTGGGGTTCCACACCAGCATGTATTGATACTTGTCTTGACGTTTGCGACCAAGAAGATGTTCAATGTTTGATACATACAGACACTTTGAACGAATCAGGTTTTGTAGAAACTACTGTTTCAGCTTTTAAGAATCGTGTCGTACATACTTATCACACAGAAGGTGCTGGAGGTGGTCATGCACCTGATATTATTAAAGTTGTAGAGAATCAGAATGTTCTCCCATCATCTACAAACCCTACTCGTCCGTATACTCGCAATACATTGGATGAACATCTAGATATGTTGATGGTTTGCCATCATTTGAGCCGTAACATTCCCGAAGACGTTGCTTTTGCAGAATCTCGTATCAGAGCCGAAACTATCGCTGCAGAAGATGTACTTCACGATCTTGGCGCGATAAGCATGATGTCGTCAGACAGTCAAGCTATGGGTAGATGTGGAGAAGTCATACTGCGAACCTGGCACACGGCTCATAAAAACAAACTTCAACGTGGTTCCTTGCCTGAAGATAAAGATACAGGAGCCGATAATTTCAGAGTGAAGCGCTACATTTCAAAATATACCATAAACCCAGCAATCGCACAAGGCATGAGTCATATCATAGGGAGTATCGAAGTCGGGAAACTAGCTGATCTCGTACTGTGGGACCCAGCCGATTTTGGCTCGAAACCAAAGCTGGTCGTCAAGAGCGGCATGATTGCCTGGGCTCAAATGGGTGATCCGAATGGAAGTATCCCCACAGTCGAACCGATAATGATGAGACCTATGTTTGCTTCTTTCTTGCCTTCAACAGGTATTGCATTCGTCAGTCAATCTGCTATGCAAGATGATGTAAAGACAAAGTACAGCCTGAAGAAGAGAGTGGAAGCCGTTCGAGGATGTAGAAATATTGGCAAGAAAGATATGAAGTTTAATGATACGACTCCTAGAATGGAAGTTGATGCAGAAACTTATGTAAGTACTATACCGTCTTCTCGATGATACATGTTCTTACTGCATCACAGCGAGTCCATGCTGATGGAGAGTTGTGTACGGCGGAACCTTCAGATTTCTTACCACTGGCACAAGCACAATTTATTTTCTGATCTCATTAGATTTTGTACTGGGTTTTGGATGGTATATATTTCCTTAAATTTGTTTACTCCATCAAGTACGACCATACCTTTCAGGAAATACTCCCTCTCGTCCGCTCGGGCCTGTCAAGCTGACATGGGTGCAAATTAGTAGTAGAGTGGGTGACCATCTACGAATCCTGCATGTCGTACTTTTTGTTCTTTACATGTCTATCATATACTGACGATCAGCATATACTTTGACACGAGGAAATAAAGCCATGGTTAAAGAAATTGTAATACTAAATTTACTTGTATACAAACGTTGATCTATCTATTCTACAATTTACTCTTGATCCCAACTCCATCCTTGAATAACACCCCACTGTTTGGATAAGGATCTACCGTGATACTGTTCAACGGGTTAAGTTCACTCGCTCGGTAAAACATATCCTCGTATACCTTTCCATCATACCTCCCCAGAGAACTATCTAATTGCCAGTCCGGAAAGTCCCAACTATCCACTAACCTTACTGCATGGGGTCTAATGTCTTCCATCAATTTCATAACGGTAGTCGATCGAGCCAACATAATCTGTCGTACCGTGACGGCCGAACTAGCGTAAAACTCACTTGCTTCCGCCTCTAAAGTATGTAGAGAATGAAGTCTAAACAATTTATGCATGATTGGTAATGTTTCGGCATCTAAAGCTGTTGTTACATTAGAGTCATTTAGTGCGTCATAGAATGCTTTAACGACTAGATACTGTGAGTGCGCTTTACTAAGACGGTAAAAGTCTACCAGTAGAGAATTCCAAGTCTTTTTCTGCTCGTCTCGGTGTTTCAGTGCTTCGAATGTTAAAAAGGCACTTCGCCATGCAAAAGCTGCGACGATATCTTCGTCTTTACCGAGAATGTCAAACGCTGCTCCCATGTCGGATTTGTCGACAAAGTTCTTGAGGATGAATGCTGTGTCGTTAGAGGGTTTGTTGCCTTTGAGAATGTTGCGTGCTGATTTGAGTAGCTGGTAAGGGCAAGATTAATTAGTTGATGATAATATCGTGATGAAGAAAAAGTAATACTTACATATCTTGCAGTTTGTTGCACAACGACTAGATTATCGCCCTCCCAAGTGGCTGTTGGTAGATAATCTGCATACCAAGAACCAATACCACTAAAACTACTATATCCATGACCTCCACAAGCTCTTCTACAAACTTCCAACCCATCTACGGCGATTGTACTTGCGAGCGATTTAAGACCGCAAGACGTGGCATGGAGATCGGCAGCCAAATCACTACCGGCATATGTCTCTTCTGGACCAGGATTACGCTTCGTTGAGCCCATCTTTCCTACATCTTGTGTCATTCGTTGTTGGTTCGCTTCATATAATTTCATCATTGACTGTCCAGTGAAGTGCAATGCAAATGTTGTCGCCAATAAGGTTAATAATCTTATTTGGACTGTAGTATAGTTCAATACTTGATTCTCAGATTTAGGACTACCTGCGTCTTTATCCTGAAATTGTCTACGAACTGCGCAATATCGTGTTGCGATTGTGACACCTCGGGCTAGAACAGCACCAGCTTGCATGACAATCGTGCTTCGAACCCATGTCATTGTACCATAAACTAAAGTCGAAGCAGCAGGTCGGATATATTGACTCGTCTCTGGATCAACACGAGAGAACCGTGCAAGCATGGCTACATGAGGAACTCGGACCTTGTTGAACAGTAAAAAGCCATTGTCCATGGTACTATCAAATGTCAGTAAGAGTCTGTAAAGGGTAGGAATTGTAAAACTCACTTGTAACCAAATTTGGGACCAATATCACCAATATGAATATTCTCAAGTGGTTGATGAGTTTTTAGATCTCGTATCTGCACCATGAATGGATGAGGGCCATATGACTTTCCATTGATTATAAGCTGTGCCATTACTACTGCATGATTGGCTGTTCTTCCAAGTGAACCTATCCACCATTTTGATGAAGTGAGGTGTGGGGAATGAATGACGAATGATTTATCTGTAGGTTCCCAAGTTGCGGTAGTCTCTAATCCACGAACGTTGGAGCCATGACCAAGCTCTGTCTGCGCATAACAACCAATATATTCATAGTTCTGTGCTTTTTGTAGGAACAACTTATGCTGTTCAGGAGAGCCTTGGTCGCGTAAAGTGACCTAATCAATCAATCAACTTGACTATGCTAAACAACATCAAATCAGTTGTTCAAGCTTACCAAAAACATGCTCTCATGAAGTCCGTATGGTCCAGGCTCACTGACCAAGTCATTGGCCACGATCCTATCATCCTGAGACCAGCGGTGTTCTACAGCAAGTTGTCGCAACCTTTTGGAGCGAGCAAGAGCTGTCTGAAAGCGGTCAACTCTAGATGCGAAATAGTTCTGTGACTTATCAAAGATTTTATCTGCTTCGAGAATATTGAGTATCCTTCGCTTTCTTGCGAGACCTTCATCTGTGAAGATGAATCGAGCTAGACTATCTACGTTGACTTTAGATTGAGCTCGTTCTTGGGATAACAGTTCTGATCCTTGCGGTCCAGAGGGCTGTAGCTGCCGCACCCAGTCGGGTGTGGGATTGACTGGCGCCATATCTAAATGAGTGACGAGGAGAATGAAAATGCGAGCAATTGCGATATCGACCGAATTATGGCTATCGCAGATCTATACATGTCAATTGGGGCAAAAAAGCATGATTCAGATTACCGAGGTTCGATCTGTAGGTCTTCGAACCTAAAATGGATCGCATGGAAAGTCTATTAATAGATCGCTGCATGTGAAAGCAAAACTACGCTAGCCCTACGAGACGTCACTGTATTGCCATGTGCCACAGGATATTATATCGAATTTCAGGCCTACGGATGCTGTTAGAGAAGAATCAGATCCGCAAATGTTGTATAAGATGGACAACTGTCATGTTACTGCGTCATATCAAATACACGTCAATTCGAAAAAATGACCAGATTCCGCGCGATTGGGTCACAGCAACCCAAGCTTTACGAAATCTAGTATATGTTATCATAATCGATCAAGCTGAATAACCTGATACTGTAAAAGAGATAAATTTAACCTAGCAAGACATAAGTCAAGGTCGAGTAACTGCATGAATGTCTCCCACATGGATGACATGCTGATTATGTAATCAATACTTGCCATGGTCACGTGCATCGTGTAGGATTTCAGCAAATAGCAATGAAGATGATTTCTACAACTGTCAAAAGTGAGCGGACGGTATAGATCGCAGCGAAGCAAGGCCGTCAAAAAACAGCGCGTAGAGTGGCACAGACAGAGAAACGCACAATATGTCTCAGCCTTCATTCACCAACTTTATCATCAAGAGACCCTGGTTGAAACGATGGATGCAACCCTTGGCAAACTGGTACGCAGATGCCGCAGGTTACAGAAAGTTGGGCTTGAGGTGTGTCTCTCGATTACAATCGTCCTACGACTCTTCGCTTGTTTCTTTGGTTTTCAAGTGATCAATGCTGACGTCGACCAAACAGATCCGACGATTTAATCCCAGAAGAAAGCGAAGTTGTTTTATTGGCATTGAAACGACTTTCTCCAAAAGAATCATATGACAGAGTATTTCGATTACGAAGGGCATTCCAGGTATTGCCTCATTTGTTTAGGTCTACGTGCTATTTGCAGTATTGACGATGTATTTCAGTGCTCGCTATCACATCAACTTTTACCTCCAGCAGAACAAATGAAACCGGAAGAAGTCAGTAATACTTTACATAATTCTGCTTATAAGAAACTAATGAATGGACAGGATTACGAATACTTGAGTCCAATAATAAGACAGATTGAAAGAGAGAGAAAGGAACGATTAGATCTTGAAGCAATGACAATAACGAAACCGAAAATCCCCACATCTGCAAAGAGCACGACTTGAAGTCATATAATCTCGTGGTCACAATGTATAAAAGTATATTAGTTCAAAGGGGGGTGAGGAAGAACCTAGAGCATAGATAGATTGCGGTTCTGTCATTGCGAAAAAGCAAAGAAGTTGCATGAGCTTTGATAAATATCAGTCTTAATATATAGACTCATGCAAATACTACAGCATTATACAAAGTCTATATAATATTGCATTCGAAATCTAGTAACAAATGACATATCGTGATTGATCTAAGTGGTTTTGGTGAGTCACTTTGGGGCAAACGTGAAATATGAACTTCTCATAGCCAGAGTGTTTGTCTAATCAGTGACTCACAATTGATCCTCCAATGTCTTTTTGCCCAAATTTGATGAATTTTGAACAATATTGGTATAGACTGTTCAGGCCAGTGATCTCGTCTTGTCAATTTGTTTACTCTCTGAAACTTGAACAATTGTGGCGATTCCATGATGGCACTTCGTCGATCTAAACGTCTTCTGGATCAACAAAATGTTGAATCTTTCAATAGCATTGAATCGAATCCAACATCGTTGGACAAGCGATCCCGCTCTCCTGACGAAATCGTGACTAGCGTTGAAGGTGTGGACTCAAAATCTGACCCGGCGACACCTCTGCCGAATAAAAGAAGACGTATTGAAACAAATGATCATGGAACATCGCCAATCAGTCACACACCAGCGGCAGTTGGAGTCATGTTTACACCTCTACCAAAACGAAGAGAACCTATACCGATATCACAATCAGGAAATGACGAGTCCGACGAGAAAAGTCCCACGAAAGCACGGACAGTCGATCCACATCAGACGAATGCGATTCTACATACTGCTACAAAAGACATCATTCCTCACGCATCAGATCAAGGCAACATCAAGTTTAACAAAATACTACCTAATCCTGAACTGACAACATCGAACATCCTCGAAAAGGCCATCTCTCATCTTCTTAGTGTAGATCCATCGCTTAAATTCGTCATTGATACACATCATTGCCACGCCTTTTCTCCGACAGGTCTTCAGGAAGAAATTGACCCATTCCGATCTCTCGCAAGTGGAATCATGGCCCAACAAGTCTCCGGAGCAGCTGCTTCTTCCATCAAGAACAAATTCATCAATCTGTTTCCCAAAACAGAAACTCACGCTGGTGCACCTGTATTTCCGGATCCTGTACTCGTTGCAAGCACTGACTTGACTGTATTACGTACTGCTGGACTGTCACAGAGGAAAGCAGAGTATATTCAAGGTTTGGCGGAAAAGTTCTCCTCGGGTGAATTAAGTGCGGAAATGTTAGGCACTGCTAGTGATGATGATGTTATGGAGAAATTGGTTGCTGTCAGAGGGTTGGGAAAGTGGAGTGTAGAGATGTTTTGCTGTTTTGGCCTCAAAAGGATGGATGTTTTCAGTACGGGGGATTTGGGAGTGCAGTATGTTTGAGAAATCATTTTTTTCGCTTATGATATAGATATGTATAAACTAATTACTCACAGGAGAGGTATGGCTGCATACAAAGGAAGGGATGTGAACAAATTAAAAGCAAAAGGTGGGAAGTGGAAATATATGAGTGAGCAGGAAATGATTGATATTGCTGAACCTTTTCGTCCTTACAGGTATGTATAATCAAGGTAATCATCACAGGCTGAATTGCATATTGACTGATGTATGATAGAAGTTTATTCATGTGGTACATGTGGAGGATAGAAAGTATGATTGGATCAAAGATCACGAATATTGATGCCGTACAAGATACGACATGAACAATAACAAAAAAATAATTACGACTGGATGCATACGATATTTTAATTTTAGATGTGAACTTTTTCTAGATATGTATAATGCTACTGTAACGTGCATGATGTTTGGCTCCTTTTTGAGAAAACGTTCAAGTGACTTCCTTGCAGATAGCTATCATGTTTGATAGAATTTTAGAAATCGACCTATGATTGTGCGAAAGATTAGCAACCCGAATAGAGCTAGCAGTGCACCAAACATGAATTATAGCACTAATAATAAATCAGATAATAATAATCAGCGTGTTTCATGTGTTGGTCCTTAATATCAAAAAAGGTGGAGTACGAAAGACGACCCACAACAAACATGATGTGTTATTAATAAAATCAACGTTCCATATTAGATTTTCTCAACCCGCAGACCAAGCTTTCGCGTCCAAGCCTTTTATGGCGGGCTTTAAGATTAATGACGAGTTGGTTGTTAATTTTTTTTTGCTGGATGGGATCAGCCACGCAAGTTCGTTTTTACCTTTTTTCTTTGTTTCTATTACTCCTTCCTTTTTCTTTCCGAAAACTCGTGTTTACTCATTTGGAACATCAGATTTTTCCACCTCTTCACTTATTTACGCTACATCCTTCTTAAATAGCATCCTTTTCGATTCTTTTACAAGCTTACTGATTCCAAGTAATAATCCACTATCAATTCATAATTGCCGCCATCGAGTGTGCTTTTTTTCTTGGGTTTCTGTGAGCAGTTTTAATCATCAAGTATGTTATCGTTATCATAATTATCAACAACAATGTATATTCCATCAAAATACTAATATATCTATTTGTAGTAATATCCATTGACTTTATACGACTATCATGTCTCTCAAATACGCTCTGCCTCTCTTGGCTTTTGCCAGCAAAGCTATTGGTATGTGTTGCCCTGCCTTTTTTTCTAGAATAAAAGTGTTGTGGCTAATCAATTAAAAAGCTCAATCTTCCTGTTCTCCTTCCTCAACAGCCACACTCCAGAATCAAGGTGATGCAGGTGCTATTTCAGGATGTAGTACATTCTCTGGAAGCATTGCCCTTGCAACAAATATCGCTGCTGCCATCAGTTTGGACGGTATCGAAGCTATAACTGGAGATCTCGTCTCTGTCGGTTCGACTGGACTTAGCGGTCTGTCAGGTCCAGATTTAAAGAAGATTGGAGGAACATTTAAATTGATCAATGCTACAAATTTGATAAACCTCAACTTTGGTTCATTGACCAGCGTTGATACAATTGATTTCGAACATCTTAGCAGTCTTACACAATGGGCATTCTCTGATGGTATCTCATCTCTGAACAGTTTGACCGTCATTGACACTCAATTGTCAACATTGGAAGGAATCAACCCAAAGAGTATTAACAATATTACTCTGGTATCCAGTAATCAACTGAACACTGTCGAAATGGATGCCTTGACAACAGTTGGAAACTCCAACACGCCAGGACTTATCCAAATGTCTGCTAACGGTCAAAGTTTAGCCGTCGGCTTCCCAGCATTACAATCCATCCAAGGAGCAATCAGTATTCTTAATGCACAATCTGTTGATGTCTCTAAGCTTCGCAACATTTCTGGAACTGCTTACTTTGAACAATGTTACTTTAACACATTCAGAGCTCCAAACGTAACTTCAGCTGGTGGTATCACTTTCAACGGTAACACGCAATTGACAAACCTTTCATTTCCTGTTTTGACCCAGACAACATTCTTGTCCATCAATAACAATTCTCAATTGTCAACAATTGACGGTTTCCCTGACCTCAGTACTATTGCGGGTGCATTGACAGCAAGGGGTCCTATCACCTCGTAAGTTTTTGTTATATCAATCTTCTATTTATTGTACTTGCTGACATGTGAACCTAAATTAGATTTACATTCCCAGACATTACAAATGTCAAGGGCAACTTGGACATTATCAGTTCTCAAGAAATTACCGACTCTTGCAACAAATTTCCCGTCAGTAAGGTTGTTCAAGCTGCATCTCCTACCTGTAAGGGTAATGACGCAGAAGCGTCTACTGCAGGGCCACAAAATACTTTGAGTGGATCCGGAAGTGGAAGTAAAAGTTCAGCTAGCCCTTCAAAGGCAGGTGCTGTATCTGACTTGTATGCTCGATCTCACGCAGTTACTGGTGTTTTGGGTGTTTTTGCTGCTCTGCTTGGTATGCTTTAGATTGTCACACTGTAATTCACGGGCGATCCTTTACCATTATACCCGGCCAGTATGCATATATGATTTTATCAAGTTTACGCCGTTCTTTATCCTTGCAGTAATAACAATAATAATAAGAATGTCAATATTTGGCATGTTCAACAACAATCAAATTGCAGAGCATTCTATCGATTGTATTTCCTTTTTTTGTACTTTTTTGTCGGTGGTACATATTAGTGATAGCATTGTCTCTTTCGTTTCCTTTTATTAGTGAGTAAGAGACTATAGATAGCACCAAGAAAATATTAATAAAACATTGATATCTATAATAACTACTGTAGACCAAAAAATGCTGATATCACATGTCGATAACGTGATTCATGATGTGTTTTTTTTTTGTGGAGGAATTTTCTGGAACATAATCTAATCAACGATAAGGGGGTGTATGTAACACCAAGAGTCATGTCGAAATCGGCAGAATTATTCTCGTCGACGAATAGTGGTATTTCGTGGAAATCTGCAAAATCTCAAATACCTGCAAGTCGAACGATATGGAACTATCTTATGAAGACACGACTTCTTTCTTTTGTGACTCTTGCTGCTGTCGTCATTCTTTTATGGCGAAGTTTCAGAGGGACAGCAGGAGATCTTCAAAGGTCAGTAATGGTCAATGACGTTTGAAGGGTTGGACATGTTCTGACAAGTAATAGATTTTATTGTCATGGTCCGGCTAAATCTCCATTACAAATGTCAACGTTAGAAAGAAACGCATGGGTAGCAGGTTTAAAAACACAAGTATTATTTAATAATCACGAACCGATAGAAATCAATTCTTCTACCATTCAACACATCGATCTCAACAAAGCCGAATCTGTAGAATCATCCGCTTCGACGGGCGATCGAGTCCTTCTCCTCACTCCATTGAAAGACGCCGCGTTTCATTTGGAATTATACTTTGAACTCCTCAATCAATTGACGTATCCCCACCACCTCATCGACGTTGCTTTTCTCGTCTCGGATTCCTCAGACGACACGCTAGCTATAGTATCCAAAGAAGCAGAACGGACTCAGAAAAACTCGGAAAGCCTTCCGTTCCGTTCAATCACCATTGTGGAAAAGAATTTCGGTTCCGTGTTAAGCCAGGATGTTGATTCAAGACATGGCTTTCAGGCACAAGGCCCGAGGAGGAAAATGATGGCAAAAGCTAGGAATTATCTATTAAATTCTGCTCTGAAACCGGAACATAAATGGGTTTATTGGCGAGATGCGGATATAGTGGAATGTCCAAAGACTGTTTTGCAGGATTTTATCAAACATGGAAGAGACGTATTGACTGCTAGTATGTTATTTTATTTTATTTTTTTAATTCTTATTCATATCAAATATTGACCATGATGATAGATGTCTGGTTTCATCGATATGATGCCAAAGGAAAAGATGTCGAAGGTAGATACGATTACAACGCGTGGCAAGAATCGGAAACCGGTCTTAAAATAGCCGCGTCGTTGGATAAAGACGTGATATTGGCAGAAGGATATCCCGAGGCTTTTGTCACTAAAAGGACTTATATGTGTTTAATGGGAGATAAGAACGGTGATGCTGATGAAGAGATTCCACTAGATGGTATAGGTGGGGTGAATGTACTTGTCAAAGCAGAAGTACATCGAGCTGGTATGTTTTTATCATCTTATGATCTAATTAATAATATTGATGAAATAAAAATAGGTATCAATTTCCCTTGTTATGCTTTTGAAAATCAAGCAGAGACGGAAGGATTCGCTAAAATGGCAAAGAGGGCCGGATATGGTGTATATGGTTTACCTAATTATGTTGTATGGCATATTGATACGCAGGACTTGGGACCTAAATAGATGTAATAAACGGGTTTCTTTTTCTTCTTTTATTGCATACTCATCATGTACAGTTTATCTTAGATATAGTATATACTTTTTAACACTTTGGAAGAATAACAAACGATCGACTAATCACTCTGATCTTTTAGTATCCGAGAAGATGTTTATTCCTACAATTACTCATCCCATATTGGTTGTTATATTTTACAGACATGGTTTTAATATTACAACATGCAATCATAACAATCATAATTTATTTCCGTCTATCCTTTAGTCCATCCACGCCTTGTCCCCAACTTCCAGCTTTTTGTCCCCACTTCATCATTCCCCAAACATGAGTCCAACTAAACACCGGCGGCGGATCACTACTCGTCCGAAATGGACTGGTAGCATATCTAGTCCCCAACTCGTCATTGACATCCACATCACATGCTTGACCAACCACCCCTTCTATTCTATGATTGTTGCCGTCGTGAATAGTCTTTCGTTCCCATCTCCGAACATCTTCCGAGAGCGGTCTATGCCATTCATCACCCTCTCTGGCCCACCATTTCTCACTACACATTTCCCAAATCCTAGACTGCGCGCGTTTATAAGCAAACTTTTCATCTTCGCCGGTAAACACGCCGGTATTGGAGAAGTTGACGTTAGATTCACGCTGTAGACTGGGAGGGTACGAGTCTGGGTCGATTGGAGGACGGTCTTGAATTCGACGATTAGGAGGGTCGTCTTCGAGAGAATCAGAGGCTAGAGATCCTTGAAGTCGGGCGTGAGTGTAATCTATACTTGACTGATGGTTGTATTCTTCGAAGAGAGGATTGGAACTAAGTATGTTGGGTCGAAAAGGGGATGTTGCGTCTTGATATGCTTCTGCTATTGTTTCGGAATGTAGAGGGTCGCTGTTAATCAAGTCTTGAGAAGTCTTTTGTTGAAGATGTTGGTCAGGGAAAAAGAGATTGTCAGGGTCGGTGTTTGCTAGTATGAATAGCTTACAACGAGATTCGTATAATGCATCTAATAATGTGATGAATCTCCTGGCTTCGTTTCTTCGTACGTGTGTTAAGATAGGTACATCGACTAAGATTAACGTGTGGAACCTAGAGGCGATACTTAGATAATCTGCCGGACCAAGACTTGCTACACAGAGTTCTTCGAATGTCCATAGAGAGAATCCATCAATGGCTCGAGGGATTGTCAATTTTCTTCCGTACACAATAAGGTCTATAGGTGACCAATTATTTTCTTGTACGATTACGTTACACGATTGTAGTATGCTCACAGCATGATCAATTGATGATTTACCATCATCCTTGGTCAAAACATGATAGAACCGTGGTAGTTGTATTTCTAAATCTTCTGAAGTACTTGTATCTCCACTCGATTCCACATGACCGTTTGTAATGTCGCTACCTGAAAATGATTGACCTTGTATGATGTTCCGACTATCAGATGGTTTCTCCTGTCTTCGATAATCTTTTCGACTTTGCATTTCCCAAACTTCACATCTTGCCTTTAATATATCCAAAAACTCTACGAATTCTGCATTCCCTGCAAATATCTGTTGGCTTTTACTCTTGTCTCCTAACCCCATCTTCCATCGAAGACTTTCCAATCTCGTAGGTGGATTTGAATATGTCACACCGGCAGCCCTGTGTAATTCCTCTGGCATTCGATTACTTGTAGCAACAAGTACACCGCCTAGTTGAAAGAAAGCCGTCATTAAATTTGTAATAATCTTACTCGATGCCCTGTCTGGAAGTTGAAACTCATCCAAGAATAAAATTGGTGACTTTTCTATCAATTCTTTTGCTATTACAAACATTGAATAGTCTTGATTTCTGTTTTGGTTTGTTTGCAACTGTCGTAATTGACCGAGAATGTGTAGCATAAATGTATTAAAATGCCATCTTTTTTTCTTTTGATTTGGTAAACATTCTGCAAAGAGATCGACAAGCATACTTTTTCCAGTACCTACTTCTCCGTGTAGCATTAAGCCTTGTGGTGAGTTGATTTGTTTCGCTTCTTCATGACTGGTCAATAATCTTGTTATCGCCATTGTTTGCGATTTATAATTCTCTTCTGGCAATAATCTTTGCCATATCGCCGTTCTTCCATTCCCAACATTCGTCTTAGCTTTTGTGGTCGGTGAATCATCCTGAACAGATTCAGATATGTTGTTTCGAATATCATCCAGTCTATGTTTATAATTTAATGCCGGCTCATAATCTTTTAAACGTTCATAAAGCGTTTGTAAATGTATTGCAAGTCTGTGTTGAGATTCGTCAGGAGCTATTTGTTTTGTGACGAGTAATGACCTATATAAGACAAGTGGGTTCGTAATTGCTAATCCTTTTGAAGCAGAAACAATTGACATGCTATATGCATGTCGTCTATAAATTACTACTATCTATCTGTTGACATTCGTTTGACATATGACTGATAAATTGCGGGGTAATATGGTAATATAGAACGCACGTGATGATCATCCTATAACTATAGTTCGTGCCAAGATATTTACCCACAATTGTCAAAAAAATCCATCGAGACTTTCAACATTCATTCGTGCGATTTCTTCAAACACGATAATCCATATATAATAATGTCATCAACTACCCCCAACACCACCACAAAGTCAGCCAAGAAGCCAGCAAAGGCTGGTCGATCCGCCATCGCCGATGTTGTAGCTCGCGAATATACCATTCATTTACATAAAAGAGTACGTTCAGTTTGATGAAGTCCAAGCATGGTCATGATAATCTTTTTACCTCTTTTTTTTTTCCAAAAAAAGAAAAGCGGTAGATTGGTATCAAGGCATCGGGCGGAAGACTGAGAAAAGAATATGGAAGACTGAGACATTTGTTCATTAATAGGTACACGGTGTGTCTTTCAAAAAGCGATCACCTCGCGCAATCAAGGAGATCAAGGCTTTTGCCACAAAGGCTATGGTATGTTAATAATTCCTATCACGGGGCTTCGTATATATTGTACAATTGAATGACTGACTTTATTGTACTTTAATAGGGCACAAAAGACGTCAGACTCGACCCCCAATTGAACAAGAAAGTATGGGAATGTGGTGTCAAGGGTGTTCCATTCAGACTCCGAGTACGAATTTCAAGAAAGCGAAATGATGAAGAGAATGCAAAAGAGAAGTTGTACAGTTATGTTCAGGCCGTCAACGTCAAGAACCCACGAGGATTAGTCACATCTGTTGTTGAAGATGCTTAGATGCTATTATATACCTCAATATATATGTTCTATCAATGAAAAGTAATGATACCATTAACACTCTTGCTTCATCTTCTAATGTTTCGCTTGAACTCTTCCCTGTGACTATTTATATATACACATACTATGTGTAACATACCAGAAAGCAAATATATAGTCTGTCAAATTGTTCTAGAATCGCATGAGAACGTCCTCCAATTTTTTTGAGTTTTCAAAAAAGTCCATCATGTTCTCGGCCATTCAGAACGCTCCTGATTAGTCAGTTGATTTGTCCCTCGAACTTTTTTCAACCGTCAAAATATATCTGGTCTCGAGTAACTCATCGACAGTTTTGACTATAGTCTTGTGGCGAATATTTCATTCTTGATTTCCTTTTTCGGTCGGAAGATAAGATGAATACTTTTCGCACATCCTTACCCCGAGCTTTAAAAGCTACCCAAGCAGCTGCCGGGCAACGCTTGTCAAGTACACCTCTTCGACAAGCTAAACGAGCTTATGCTTCAGCTTCCACTGCCAGTACAGGTTCTAATGCCGCCGTCTTCTTTGGAGGTTTAGTAGCAGGTGTTCTCGCTGGAGGAGCAGGTTATTATGCAACAGCTACGCAACGTCCCGGTGATACAAAGTCGAGTATAATTCGTAATGCCAACAAAGTAACACCAAAAGAATCATCACCTCCACCTAGACAACATGCTACAGATACTGCCAAGGCTGCTTCTAGAGATTACCAAAAAGTATACAATGCTATTGCACAACGTCTGATCGAAATGGATGAATATGATGATGGAAGTTATGGTCCCGTTCTGGTTCGATTGGCCTGGCACGCATCGGGAACATTCGATAAAGAGACGGGTACAGGTGGAAGTAATGGTGCGACAATGAGATTTCCTCCAGAAGGAGATCACGGCGCAAATGCTGGACTTAGAGCGGCTAGAGATTTCTTGGAACCCGTCAAAGAACAATTTCCTTGGATTCATTACTCGGATTTATGGATACTTGCGGGTATATGTGCCTTTCAAGAGATGCAAGGTCCAACCATACCATGGAGACCAGGTCGATCAGATAGAGATGTATCATTTTGTACACCAGATGGACGATTACCAGATGGTTCTAAAGAGCATGATCATCTAAGAGCTATATTCTATCGTATGGGATTTGATGATAGAGAGATTGTAGCTTTGTCAGGAGCACATGCACTTGGAAGATGTCATACTGATAGATCAGGATTTGACGGACCTTGGACTTTTTCGCCTACAACACTCACAAACGATTACTATAAATTATTGCTAGAAGAGAAATGGTCATATAGAAAATGGGTAAGTTTTGTTTCGTCATTATATCAGTCAAAAGCTCGTTGAACTAATATATCATATCCAGGATGGTCCTAAACAATTTCAAGATGTTGCTTCAAAGAGTTTAATGATGTTACCCTCGGACATGGCTTTGATCAAGGACAAGAACTTTCGAAAGCATGTTGATCGATACGCAAACGATGTTGAAGTCTTTTTCAAAGAGTTTTCAGATGTGATTGTTAAATTGTTTGAATTGGGTGTTCCATTTACTAGTGGTGAAGAAAGCCGAATGACATTCAAGACTTTGGCAGCACAAGAGGCATAGATAAGATTAGATGTAGCATATTAATTATAAAATGTTTTATAATCATATATAATTCTCCAATCTAGTCAGAATGATTGTTCGATTACGAGTTACAATCTGTATCTCCAAATAAATATTACTAGTCTACTGTAGTAGCATGGAAGCTGTAATAAGATACTGCACATACTGAACAGTTACAGTATGTAGTCCAAGCTCTGCCGTTGGACGGGTGAACGCCCGGACCAATTTTCACTGGCGCGTTTTACGTAGCTGTGCAACCATTGATATCACGATTTGAAGAGCAAAATGCATCAATAAGTATACCATGCACTCTATTCACTAACACCTGCAAGTATCCCTCTTCGTAAGCGTATCAATATCATTAACATTTCCCCACCTTTCTTCTCTGTCTTGAGTTTATAAATAAATAACAAATAACAAGTCTAAACACGAAATTGCGTATGCAGATTTGAAAAACTCAATGCAAACGCCCTCGAGCTTATCATCAAATTGAGCTTCTCATATCCTGGCAAGGATTCCAATTACAGTGTATGTGTAGATAATGGTATTGAATTGCATCCCATGTCCAATCTTAAAGAGGTACTCAATTCCTTGGTTCCAACAACCCATTATATAGCCTTGGTTCATAAACGTGGTGTGTGCGGAGAAACTTGTCAAACTTTAGAGTTTGAGTTATTTTTGCAGACGTCGGTCGGGCTTCTTTTTGAACGTGACCACGCTTGGACTTCTTATAGATTTCCTTTCTGACCGTACTTTTTTATTACTCCTCATATATACAATACAACAAACAACAAACTTGCCTCTCAAACCATCATCAGAATCATTCGAACATTCAGAATCATTCAATAACATACCGCTGTACTGCATTCGACTTCATAGTATGATCAAAGTCATCTCGTACGCGTAAAATACAGAAAATAACACTCGGACCGGTAGAGTTCGAGGTAACTCGTCTTCAATCCACTCTACTATCATCCATTATCACCAATTGAATCAATACATCTTCATAACAATGTCTTCATCTTCAAACGTCGTTGGTGTCCACTATAGAGTCGGAAAGAAGATTGGAGAGGGATCTTTTGGTGTCATATTTGAAGGCACAAACTTATTGAACAATCAACAAGTTGCTATCAAATTTGTATGTCTTGACTTTTCTTCCTACTCATGACTCTTGATGAAGTACTAATATATCTAAAAGGAACCGAGAAAAAGTGATGCGCCTCAATTAAGGGATGAATATAGAACATACAAGATTCTAGTTGGATGTTGTAAGTTTTTAATTCGAATCAATCATTATATAATCAGGATATTGATTATTATTAGTGGGAATACCCAATGTATACTACTTTGGTCAAGAAGGCCTACACAACATCCTCGTCATTGATCTATTAGGATCATCTCTGGAAGATTTGTTCGATCTTTGTGGTCGAAAATTCTCATTAAAAACAGTCGTCATGGTTGCTAGACAGATGATATCACGAGTTCAGACAATCCACGAGAAGAATCTGATCTACCGTGATATCAAACCAGACAACTTCCTCATCGGAAGACCAAATACAAAAATATCAAATGTCATACATGTTGTAGACTTTGGTATGGCAAAGCAATATAGAGATCCAAAAACAAAACAACATATTCCATATAGAGAAAGAAAATCTCTATCTGGTACTGCTCGTTATATGTCTATTAATACTCATCTTGGAAGAGAACAATCAAGAAGAGATGATTTGGAAGCTTTGGGTCATGTTTTTATGTACTTTTTACGGGGTAGCCTCCCGTGGCAAGGACTCAAAGCTGCAACAAATAAACAAAAATATGAAAAGATTGGAGAGAAGAAACAAGCAGTAATTCCTTCTGAATTATGTACAGGTTATCCAGGTATGTCTTTTCTTTTTTCCAAATTCTGAACAATAAAAATATTAATTATCATATTTATAGACGAATTCAGAAAATATCTCGAATACGCTCGCAATCTAGGATTTGATGAACAACCAGATTATGATTATTTACGAGAACTCATGACAAAAGCTTTGACAAATAATGGAGAAGCTGATGACGGTGAATATGATTGGATGAAAATACCACAAAATGATAAAACAAGATTATCTACAACACAAACAGAACAAGCACAAAGACGTGCATCTGCACAAGCACTCGATGCTGCAAAGAATAATAGATTGCCTCCTCTACCTCCTCTCGAACAACAAGCTGCTGCACAAGAAGGACTTAAAGCTCCAGCAGATTTATTACATACAAGAAGTCCTACAAATCAAGTCGCTCCAAGTAATATGGCATTACCGAGTTCAAAAGGTGTTGCACCTATATCTCCTGCTCCTCCTGTAAATAATAATACAATTCCTCCCGTTACAAATACAAATACAACACCAGCGATGGATCAAAATCGAAGAATGACGAATCCACCACCTATGCCTGGATTTTTTGCCAGGTTATTTGGAAGATGTTGTGGATTTCATCGGTGATGATGAGAATTTTTCATTCTTTCATACATTATACTTTCTTTTTAATCAAGTCAATCACTTAAAGAACATAACAATCGTTACAAAAAAGAATAATGATGTTGATGATGATGAGTAATACATTTAAAAAGTTATGAGGAAAGAATGGAATGTTGGAAATTGCATATATCACTGTCACTGTATTTAGACAATCATTGTATTTTGTTTACATTCTTTTAATTAATATGATAATAATGATGATGATGATCATGGACAATGTGATGATTTTTGATCAATGAAGCTTCTTCCAACGTTCAATACATCCTTGTATAACACACGAAACATGACGAGTAACATTTCCTTCTACTTTTATCATCTCGGGACCAATCCAAGATCCATCTTTTGTTTTGAAAACCAACCTCCATTCTTTTTTGATTTTAACGAGCATAACTTTCGACACATCCGTCCCATCATGTCCATTCATATCCGTAGATCGCAATGTCAACGGTATCGGCACAACAACTCTTCTCGTTGTCTTTTCGTCTAGTAAAGTAGTCATGTCGTCTGAATAATCCCTCCAGTCGTAATAAATCATCCTCTTTCCCTTTTCTTTTTCCTTTCCCGCCAGTTTCCCAAACGTGACGACGTCCCATAATTCTCCCAAGACTCTATCTCTAGTAAAGACCTGTTCTTTCGTCCATGACGGTGAGAACCGTCGGTCTTCAATGGTCAATTTCCCCGCGTATCGTCCTTTACGAACATTTTCGTCTGTGCTTATTGTGTTTGTTGGAGCGGATGGCAGAGAAGAGACACCTCCGTTGCGGATCCAATCGGTTAGGATTTTTGCTGCGGCGACTCCGGTTCCTTCTACGGCTTGTGATAACGTACAATTCTGGGGAATGGTGTATCCCGCTCCTCGTGGTGTTTGATACAATATCCTCCCACGGTCGAATGTCGTGGGGTGGAGGGTCTGTAAAGTGATTCCGATCTCGGAGTCGTGGGCTAGTAAAGCGTGTTGAAGCGGTGCTGGGCCATGTAGATCAGGTAGAAACGAGGGGTGGAGATTAATACCGCCATGGCTTGATAATGAAAGGAGGGATGGTGGGATCAAAAGACCGTACGAGACAGCAATTATTAAGTCTATTGGGAGAGAGGATAGCTGTGCCGGAGGGGGTTTTAGAGATGATGGTGTGAGGATTGGGAGGTTGAGTTTGGTCGATAGGGCATGAATGGGTGCTGATGGAAGATATCAGGGCTGACACAAGATGTGAATATGAAACAACATGACCAAGAAAACGATGTTATATGGTGATTGATTGAAATGGTATGGGATGTGATATATATAAGACACTAATACAAATGACGGAGAGAAGGAGTAGAAATCCATAAATGACAAATTGGAGGGGTATTCATCGTTAACTTGCAAAGCAGATAGAACATACGGTATGTCAGTTTCTTGAGTCCACGACCAGTAGGTCTAGGTGGACGAGTCAGTACTGTGATTGATTGAACAAGATCGTTCGACAAGGAAGAAAGTGCTGAGAGTGAATGTGAGCTGAAATCATCGGATCCACAAAATAAAATACGTAGAGGAGAAGTTGTAGATGTTGTCAAGCTCCTGCGAGAGGCTGAACACAAACGTAGCATGGAATGAGCTGACGACTTGTATATTCGTGATGTTGACATGCTCGAAGTGGTAACATGACTTGATTGACAAAGACGAGGATAGTTTGTGGTTGAAATATTTAGCACGTAAAATTTCTTGCAATTAATTTAATAAATTTGTATTTTTATTATCGAGCATAATAATATTTCCGAAGTAGCACAAATCAAAAAATTGGACTACTTTTATTGTCCGAAATTGAATCATGGTCGTCTAGGGCCTTTCGAGCATATGCCAGATAAGTCTCAAAGGCGTTATAGAATGGTGATAAGCATTCTCTTGTGGTATGCTGGCTGTATACCAAAATACAAAGGCAAAATAATTTCATAATGACGTAGATGTTGTTTTCACATCCATTTCTGTTCATATAGACTACAACGTGTATTTCACTGTTGCCCCTGTTGCAATTGACGATTGTCAGCTCTTTAAGATTATCTACAATATGACGATACTAAAATAATGTCTAATGCCGGCCGCGGAGACCGGATCATCCCAGCCAGGCTTTCTTTTCTAAGTATCTATAATCCATCTCTAGGTCGAACCGATGAAACATTTCGAGAGCAAATCCTATACTACTATTCTCGCAGCGATCGCGAGAGTCGCCTGACCATAAAAAGTGCTACAGGAGCTACAGGCAAGACTCGTACACAAAATGCAGAAGAACTGCGCGAACAAGAAAATGAACGATTGCGACAGATTGGATTGGCTCAGGGAATGGTCGACTTTGCAAAGACATTCTCCGAAGGTAGAGCTGTAGAAACTGTAGAGACGGAAAAGTCTAGGATCATCTTACATGAACTCGAGAACGAATGGTGGATATTGGCTGTAAGATGACATTCTTTGAAATAATATATGATGAAACTAATAAAATAAATCTAGTCGATCGATCTGACACGAATACCAAAAGCAAAATCAACCTCCGGCGACAACGAGACAGATGGATTTAGCGCATATGAATACTCGGCTCGTGAAGTCAGTCCAGCGTCACTCTTGATTCAACAACTTATCACAGCCAATAGCACTTTTCTATTACATCATGGTCGATCATTGACGGAATTACTGGCAAAATATGGACGAGAAAAGTTATGCGATATACTCGATCGATTCTGGTCAAAGTTCAGTCGATACTGGGAAGTTTTACTTCATGGAAATCCTGTTGTAGATGTATTAAGAGGTATAAAACTTGCTCTCGGAGGTGAATTAGGTATTGGCGCAGGTGAAGAATACCGAGGAAGTAAAGAAAGGGATTCTCTCGAAAATCTCATCACGAAATCAGATGGAATGACTGATTTGATAGTGTCGAGATTTGAGGATGATCAGGACACTGATGATACGAGACCTTGGCTTGGTCAGGGTCGCCAAGTCGCTTCAAACGATGGTGTAATATTTCCCGGTAAAGGCACATTGACTAGAACGTCAGTCAGAGATATATCAGCCTGGATACAACAGATTTATATTTATGGTGAACATGCTTATGGCGTAAATGATAACCCATCTCGTAAACGACGAAAATTAAACCCACAATCACATATATTTGATGAACAGATCACGGTCAATACATCAGTTCGGCAAAAACTTCGAGATGAACATTTGACGCCGGTATCAAAATCAACAAGTCCAACATCACCAACACCGATAACTGCGATCGGTCATCGACCCAGTATTCCTCCACCGATTGTATCTGCTGCGGAACAAGCTTTAATACAAGCATCTTCGAATCTGGAAGAACAGAAGAAGATACCGACGTCTGACACATCATCTACATTTGGAACATCTGAACAGTGGGTCAAATACTTGACATTTGGTCTGAGTACTCTAGCAAGACCAAAAGAACCAGAAAAAAACGAGCCAGGACAAAGGGAAGTCGAGCGGAAACAGCCATCACATAGTCGAGTTCGTAGTCTTACTAGGACATTAACTCCTCCTATTAGAACAAAAGCGCATCCTTTGATACGACTCAATAGCGCGGCTACTGAAGATGACATTGATACGTCATCGTTGAAAAGAATAAGTCCAATGCCTATCGGACAAACAGCAAAGTCTCCTGTTGATGAACAGAAGCGATTAGAGAATGAAGGTTATTTTCTGATAGGTTATCAAGGGTCATTGAACGGCGTAGATAGTCCTAACATGGAAAACACAAGTGCGCAGAATCATGAAGAGGGTAAAGAATTCGAGATTGGTGAGGACGACCAAGGCTCGCGTATAGTGTTACGAACTGTTCATGTGAACTTGGGGGAAAGACTCAAATATGAACAGAACGATGCTTCATCACTTGATGGTTCATCCACATCAACATATCGGAATGACAAGAAAGTTCAACGTTGTGAAAGACTTCGTGTATTGATTTATGTTCGAAAACCGTTCATATATGCTTTTCTATTTGAACAACGTACATCAGCATTGAGTATGTGCAGCTTATATACCACTCTTCACGGCTGTCTTGATGCATTACACGAATCACTTGCTAGTGTCACATCTCCTGAAAATGTCATTTTAAACATTTCAAAGCACCAAAGCAGTATTACATTAACACCTACTAAAAATAACCATAAAAAGATCTCATTAACAAATCCTGTTTATGATCTTTTATTTGATCCTCTTAATCTAACGATACAGTCAAGTATTCCAAATATACCTAACTTGATATTCTCTGCTACAGAAGACTCGACAATAAGTGCAAAAAGACCATTGTGGTCACGAAGTGAAGCCTTGAATGTACATTTCCAAATACTCAATACCATTGACCGTACAAAGGATTCGAGTAGAGAAATGGAACGATCTGGCAAGACGAGTAAAGGATGGTGGGTCATATGGATGCGGTTACCACCATCCTTTCTATATTCTTCATTTTCTGCTGATAAAAACATTGATATAAAGAACGGAGATGATCAGGAAAGTTATCAAAAGGATAGTACAACACTCCTACATTCGGACGGTTATGATGCAGAAGAATGTCGTATAGCTATATTGATTCGAAAAGCTAGCGATTGGACTACATCAAAGGATAGTTTTGGATCATCATCATCAAATAATGTCATGTCGAGTATGTTTGGATTTGGCAAGATGAATGATGTTTCGAATACGAATATCAATATTAATGCGGCAAGTCTAGATAGTGGACTAGGTTTTGATCCAAGGAAGTATGTCGAAGGATTATTAGGTCTTGGAAGATAATCGATCATTAGTAAATATTCGATTATATAAAGGTGAAAAATGAGAAGATGAGTGCTGTGCAATGAAAGTATATAATCTATCACGTGAAAATATTTTTATAATGGAGTGAACTCCGCATTTTCCCTTGCACTTTTGTTTCGATTGCATAAGTTAACACTCCTCGGCGCTAATTTACAACAAAACCAGCGTGACCTCCCTATAATCTTATCCGACCTTCACCGATACTGTTAAACTCTTGAAATTTGTGGACTGTCATTCCTCAAAAGCAATAATTCTGGTATGCTTTCCGTGGATCAAAATAAGTAAAGTTGAAAAATCTACAAAGTGTTACGACAAGTTCACTCGATATTTTTCACAATTTCCAAAATCCAGTAATTACTACTGCCTTTTCACGTTCAGGAATTCGTCATGAATAGTGTCGTATATACAAATCCTTTATTTGCACCTCATTTGCACGAAAATCCACAACATACTCCTCCACCTACTTCTATTTCTTCCAGAACAGGTATATATTTCTGAATTAATTAATTGATATTCAAATGACTAATATCGGATGTCTTTATAGATCTTTATAGCACAAATACAATGTCCGGACGTAAAAGAAAAGCAGAATCCGCCGAGCCCGACGACCGAATGTCAACTTCACCAATGTCGTCGCCTTTGACGTCAAATCGAATCCTTCCGTCATCTACTTCAAACCCAGATTCCCGCCAAAATCTACTTCAACCACGAAAAAAACGATCTCGTATAATATCACACACATTGTCATCTTCAAAACCATTAGAATTACCTAGATTACTTGAAACTTTATCACCAAATGATTTACGATCTTTAATCACTTCAATTTCAACACAACATCCACAACTTGTACCAGAGATTGTCTCTCTTGCACCTCGTCCTACACCCGAATCTACATTAGCTGTTCTTTTACGATATCAATCAGAATTCAAAGCGTCTTTTCCTTTTGGTAACCGTCCTACAAGTGATTATACTTATAATCGAGTCAGACAACCTCTTTATGCACTATTAGAAGCCTTGAAAGATTACACACATTTCTTTCTACCACCGAGAGAATCTCAAGTCGTCGTTTCGTTGAATTATTTAGATCGTGTGACGGACATTGTACATGATTTACCAGAATGGGATTCTTTTGCACATAATTCTGACAAAATTGATGCATATGAAGAATTGAACTGTGCTTGGACTTTGGTTGTAAAGGAAGCGATGAAAAGAGGTGGTGGAATACAGTTGAGATTTGGAGAATGGGATCAAAAGATAGTAAAGCATGATAATTTATCAGGAGGGAGATTAAATGGAGCTGTAATGGAATTGAGAAAAGGGTCCACCTTGAATTATATCAACAATAACGCTGATGAACAACAAGATATGATGAGAAGTAGGGATGAAGAGAGATTGAGGATCAGACAACAATTATTGTCTGGTACTTTTGGTGCAGATGTTAGTGTTGGTGATGGTCAAGGAAGATGGTGATGTTGCTTCGATACAGACATGAATAATGAAATGAAGTATACGATATACCTACCAGTAGCTTTATGTTGTTACGATGATTAACATTAGCATTTTATAAAACTGCATTCATAATAATGATGATGATGATAATTTCCGACGAGTGTGAATATTTAGATGTGTTGTAACATATATCTTGTTTATATCATTATTGATCATTCATTCTTTGAGATTGTATACTATATATATATATAACATGATTTCTTTCTTTTATTTCTTCATTTGTAACTATTATTTTTCTTTTACAATAGTTGTTATCATGATGAAGAAAGGAAAAGAAAACATATCATATCGTATTATATATGTAGAACGTCCTGTATTTTCTTCTCGTGACTTTTTATGATCTTGGCTTCTCTTTCTTCTCCTTCCATAAAGCAGATAAACCTACACCAGATACTTTGACGACTTTGAATCTAACACCAGGAATATCACCTATTATTATAGAAACAAATATTAGTATCTGACCATCAATCTCATCTCTTCAATTGTGAAGAAAAAGGGAAAACAAAACTACTAACCTTTGGCTTTTCCCTTTCTACCGAATCCCGCAAGGAGGACTTCATCATTCTCATCCACGAAGTTCAAACAACCATCATTAGGCACTATCTTTAGTATCAGCTTCCATTCATTTCAAAATAGTTTGTAGAGGAGAGAGAGGGACTTACCGAAAGCCGTAACCTTTTTTCCATTCTTGATCAACTGCACCCTCACGCACTTTCTAATCGCACTGTTTGGCTGTTTCGCCTCGACGCCGACTTTTTCCAAAACTATGCCTTTTGCGTGTGAAGAGCCTCCGAAGGGTGAGGACTTGTAGGCGGTTCCCAAGAGTCGTTTCTTGTAGTGTAGGTCGGCCCATTGTTGTTCGCGACGGTGGGTGCGGAGTTTACGCGCTGCGTTGAGACCGGCTGGTTTTCCCATGTTGGATTGTATCAGCAAAGAAAAACTACTGACGGAAAAAAAGAGAGGTGGGAGGTGATGGTGGTAGTGGTGGTGATGAATTCGGGAAATTTTGACAATGTGTGGAGTTGGGGGAGGAATGGGTGGTCTGTGTGTGCGGATGCCAAGAGTTTTTTCCGTTTCTCGCTCTACACCCACCAACAGAATGGAAAAGATTTGGGTAACTGTAGTTTCTCAAAAAAATGCCAAGAATTAACCGCCACTTTCATATCAAAACATCACCAAACATTATTCAAAAACAAAAGGAACAAGTTATTATAATGTAGTCATGATATAATTATTGGTCATTACTGTACATCTCTTCATACATAAAAATCATAAACATCATCATTCTTCATAATTATTCTCATCATAATCTCATCTCCAATTCTGATTCTCTTTTCAACAAAAAATTAACCGCTCCATCAACATCAATGTCAGCTCTTACTCCTATAAGAGTCTTTTCCAACGCTTCTCTAGCTTGTGCAGGTGTAAATCCCATCATAACAATTCTCTGTACAGCAGAATCTAAACTTTTTGTCCTTTGACGTGGTTGTTGTTGCTGTTGTTGTGAATATACTTCCTCTTCGATTCTATTGATACGAGTATTATTACCTCCAAACGGAGGACTTGTACCACCTCTTCTGTTCAAAGAAGAAACAGGAGCTTGTTGAAGTGGTTTCATACCAGGAGATCTAGGAAATGCACTTGATGGAGAATCAACAGGAGTTTGTTTACCAACCAAAGTTACTGAAGATGCTATACTTGGTGTACGTTCAAATCCAGGTCTTGTTGGCGGTGAAACCGTCAATCTATTATGATCTGGTTCAAATCTACGTTGTGCAATAGCAGCACGATCATTTGCTGTCAAAGTTGCATGAGGTGGAGATAATAATTGTGAACAACGTTGATCATAAAGTCGAGATACAGTATCTCTCAAGAAAGATGATCTCGAAGTTGATGATACAGGTGGCGACCAGTCCATCCATCCATTTAATGAAGCCAATGCAAATCCAGAATTTGTATCTGATGAACATTCTGCCAATTTCAAAATAGCAGAAGGTCCAAGTGATAAAATATGATATAACCATTCTTCCAACATTGCTGTTTCAACAAGCTTTGTCTCCTGTGGAGTTGATCTTGGTATATGACATGATGCAAAGATACCGTGAGTTCTTGCTTGAGATAGTTTACCTGAATACGATTGAAGTAATGTCGTCAAGCATTTCCATAATTCAATCATATCGTTCAAATCATCGGCTGTTAATCCATCATATCCATTCGATGCACCAAAATAATCTGGTGGATTGTTCAAGATACTGTTTGGATTAATATTATGGTTTGATTTTTGTTGAGCAATATATCCACCATCGAGCCAATCCATTTGACCTTGAATATCATTCTCTCTACCGGTACCTGATCCAAAAATCTTACAAAACGTCCAAATACGATAAAAAGCATTCTCAAATCTCTTTGTATCTGGATCGTCTTTACATAATAATGCATCCAAAGTATCTGATCGAATAAAACTTCTACAATGAGTAACAATCAAAGATTTAAGAGATTGAATAGTTGCTCTATCTCTCATAGCATGAGATCTATAAACCATAGCATCACAATTATGTTCGCACTCTCCTGATTCAGGACTTTGATCATATGATTGTAATGTTGACCATTGACGTAATTCCCATGCTGTAACAGATTCAGTCTTTAGAACAGCTTGTAATAAAGGTAATTCATTTTGTTTGTAGACGCGACGCATTCCTTTGTTAATACATGCAGTATTTGCCAAATCTTCAAGACTACCCAAAGCAGCCATTATACGTAAAAGAGCAGTTTCTGCTGCTGCTCGTGCTGTTTGTAACGCGTTTGGGGAGTTTGGTAACCATGGCGTTGTTTCTGTCAATCCATGTGCAGATAATAATTCTTCAAATGGTGATGGGGAGAATATTGAAAGTCTAGCAGATGGTGAAACAAAGGTATTAGGTACTACCAAGTTTGATGAAGGGGAAGAAGAAGAATCGAATCTTTGTACTGTCAAAGGACTTGTTTCTTGTGGTATTCTCAAAGCCGGGTATCCACCATTTTGTTCTTCGAGAGGTGAGAATTTACTGTACTGGTCAATGATAGCGAGAGGATCAAAGTCACTTGTTGCAGGAGATAGTTGGTGATTGATGATTGGTTGTGGTGGTCCAGAAATCAGATGTTGATGTTGTGCTTCATAATTCGTTGCAGTTCTTACCAATAATCTTTTTGCTGATCTTGGTGGAGGTGCGATATCCACGGTATTAGCTCTTACTATATTAATATATGGAACTTGCTTTAGACCTGTATCTGACGAAACTGATCTCATCTGACCTGGTCTTCTACGACTAATCGATAATGGTCGAATTTCAGAGACGACATCATTGAATTCCGATTGAACTTGCATGTTCGTTGGACTATCAGTCATGCCAGAATGAGGATTTGATGACATGAATTCCGAATCGATCAAATCTAATCTATGTGGTGTCTTTCCTTTTACACCTTTCAAGTTTGAAGGATTAAATACTCGAAAATTACCTTTACTAGTCTTTGAAGATAATGGTGTTCGTAGACCAGAGTCCATTGTCCTTGGTGATCTAGCACTCATAAGAGGATCATTAAATGGACTAGCAGGGAGTGGCTTGTCAAGATTTGTACCAGACATATATCTTGAAGGTGTTAAATTCCCAAAATGTGTTTTGTGTGGTGTTCTAGATGATTGGGATTCTTTTATCGCTTTGATATGTGCTTGAATCGGAGTATTTTGATCATTGTCAGATGTGTCTATGCTTGTATGGGATGATTTACGACTGAAAGATGATGCATCGCTATCTTCAAACTTTTTTTGACTGTTCAATGATGATGATCGAGAATGAGAATCTTGTAAAAAGGACGGATGAACAGTAGGAGGTGCCGTCATTGGTATATCACATTTTTTGATCTTTTGGTTAAATTTGGATACAGCTGGCGTAGGTAATCCACCATGGTTGACTTCTCTTGCACCGATAGCAGAGTCGACTTTTGGTTCTGGTATAACGACTGACAAACTTGGTTTTGGACTTTTTAATAATGCATCGAGATTATGTTCCTGATCATTCCATTCATGATCTTCTTGTATAGGAGTTTGCTCCTGTATGGTCCTCTCCACTTCCATTTCCCACGCAGCTACTCTTGTTCTTAGCCTTGCCTCTGCATCACTTTCAACTACAGGTTGTTGAAAGCTAGCAGCATTCTTTTGTAGAGCTGCTGCCGATAAAGGAACACTTCCAGTTGTATATGATCTTTCCAAAACCAAACGAGGTCGAGTAGGATGTGATGTCTTGACTGAATTCGTATGTGATGCATCATCTGTGATATCGACCATTCGTGTTCTAACTTTTGTTGTAGTCGACTTGGTTTGTTGTATCATGGTCGATCTTCTAGACGACCTTGTTTGTGTCTTTGCCAAAGCATCTAATATATGTTGAGGCATATGATCGGTACTGTATAAGGACGATGTCCTTTTACACAGAGCCGCCAATTGTGCAGGTGTCAAAGGTGATGACTGATCTTCATCATCGTCATCTTCGAAAGAAGTTTTGGTAGGTGAAAGTAAAGCATCAAGGCTAACGACTGCAAAATCCATACCGACTGCCATGATTGGAAAGTATCGTATTTCGAAAAGAGACTGATCCGGAAGGAATGCGCGACGATAGTTTGCCGAAAAAGAGTGACGACCGTCTTGAAAATGAGAAGAATCGAAAGAGGAAGAAATGTCGTCACATGAACTCTGAAAGAAAGGAGGAAAAACAAGGCCGTAAGAGAATGGGTCTCCAATCAAGACGTGGAGGGAATAGAATCAACAAACATTCTACACTCGGAACGGAGGGGAGAAAAAAGCTTGGGAGGTGTTACAAAACTTCCGGACCGTCGACGACCAGGCTGAAAAGGTAACCCCTCCGCATATGCGGATATTATCCACACTCTCGGTCTCGAACGCCTCGGCCTCGGAACATTGAAAACAACGACAGCTGCCAGTCTAAAAAAGGTTAAGCGTCGACCCATGGTTGGTAATCGGGCAGACTTGGTGAAAGGGAAGGACGGGTTGTGGACGAATGGGGAAAAAGTTCAGCCTCGTCAACGCAACCATGACGCGAAAAATTGGAGATGATGCATGTTGGTCTAAAATTAGTGTCACACGACAAAAGAGGGTTTTGACATTTCAACCAAACTTTGCTTCGGGTATGGTCTGTGCTATTTTTGGTATCGAGCTAAGGATTCGGCGCCGTGAAACTTTCGGCGACCGTCCGTGATTGGTTCATGCGAAAAACATGAAACATGGTTGAGAAATGCCAAGATTAATCTTTCGACACAGTAGAAGTCATGTTGGCGGAGAGACTTTACCAATATTCCACAAAATTGCAGGTACGGAGTTTATGCTGTTGGTAACTGTCATTTGACTAATTAAAATAAGATGATACAGTAGTGAAAGGTTGATTGTCTGTCTGCTCAAAACCCAAACAAGCCTGTCTAGAACGGCAACAATCAACAGCTAGCTCACCGTAGTTTACGCCAACCGTACCGAACTCTGATTTGTTATAATCGTGCTCCTCTATATCTCAAAGGTCATTTATTAATTGTGATTGTATTCTATCCTCAGAAGCTCAAAGTTCACCTATAGCGCGTGATACTTTACGCAGAGTAACACCAAATTCCATCAATTTGGTGATACAAGCTGTCAACAATAATCCACAACAATGCAGTCTCGGTGCATATACTTATCTAGCTCTACTTGCAGCATCACGGCTAGATACTGAGCAGAACTTTTCGAATATCAACTCCAAACTGTCACCAACAAACGGCAATCCTTCTGAGGAAAGAGCAACAAACGATAAAGACATCCATTCTTCCTACCTGATGATGAAGTACGACGAAAGGATTTTCCAAAATCAGGTTATAGGGTCGACAGATCAACTCTTACCCATATACATGACGATCGCATATCATATCTAATGCAAGGATTTTTCAATTTTTCATAGGATAAAAAAGGCTAGGACATAATAAAGGATTGAAGTCCAGAAATAGTCAAGAGAAGGACAATAATAGCGAAACGATATGCACGATAACGAATGAAGGTAGATATATCTGGTTCAATATACCCTGCATGCAGAATGAAGAAGCAATATTGTCAAATTATTATATTTCAGTCTACTGCTTACTATATTTATCGACAGCTGACACCGACGATTAACATCGCTGTGCTGCCTCCAGTTCTTCTTTCGTATCTCTACTCACGAGGCCGTCAAGTTGATTTTTTACGTCAAGTTCCTCCAAAGTTCGTCGCTGATAGCTTTCGGACAGTATAGAAGCGAGTTTTTTGTCTCTCTCAGAAAGCTCGGGGATTTGAGGAATTTGATGCCTGTGGGTCCTGACATATTTCAAGTTCCTCTCAAATTCCGCAAGAATGTGGCCACGAACAGCTACTGTGAAATCTAAGAAGTGATCAACCCCTTCCAATGCAAATGCTATCCACAATTCCATCACATTAGTACGGCCATTTTGATTGGCAAGTATCGCCTCTGGAAAGTTGAAGTCTGGCTTTTCGTCTTCTCGAACCTTATCTAGTAGGGTAGCAATATCCTTAAACGTGAAGTCCTCCAAGGGATTGGCCTGAGTTGTGCTCTTCGATCCTGGTTTCGGTAGTAAGATACCTGGTAACGGCTTGGGTATACGAATTACGTATAAATCATGTTCGAATAACCTCTTAGTCCACCAAAAGTACGGCACATAATATTCTTCGGTCAACTCACAGAGTATTCCTAGCTTCCATGTTTTGATGATTGCTCGACCTATCGGGTCCTCAATGCAATAGTATGCATCGTACATTTTTCTTTCTTCTGCGGTCATAGTCCTGTTCCGCAAACCGGTATCTCGATAAAGCGTTTCAAAGTTGAATGTCAGCTTGTTTATATGCTTCAGTTCTGATAATACCCCAATATCGGGTATGGATGGGGGTTTCACACGATGTGGTACATGCCAGATGACTCCCTTTATAGCTTCGGACACTGGCCCGGGTTCCGCCTTTTTGCCTTCCTTCTCTTTGTCTTTCTCATCCATTTCGTCTTTCGCGAAGTTTAGACTTGTTCGGACGGTCTTATGGGCTATGATCTCTTTGATGAACTTTATCAGCGACGTTTCCTGATTACCGGAAACATGTAGCCAACGATCTTCAAGTTCTTTCGCCGTGGCTTCCTTTATACGTTCTGTACATAAGTCTAAAAATCTCACTCTGTCTTGAAGAATGTCCATGATAATATGCAGATCTTGTCAAGTTACGACGCTAGGAAATATAATGGACGAGTTTGAAAGGAAAGGGCCGAGAAGTACGTGTCACTGGCAGACTTACAAATCCCTACGAATCCTTCAAAATCCTACGGTAGCGAAAGTCTGACGTTACCGTGCTGTACAAAGTTTGAAGGATTTCAGCACGCCCTCGCTACACTTCTTCCCCAGTGATATGTATCAAACGTTAATATGGCACGCACTTCTGTGGGAAATTGAAATTCCAAAAATTCTCTCGCTTCATTTTTACTTGTTAATACATTGCAATTCACCCCAGTCCATTTAATAATTGTCCAGTCAATTAGAGTTTATGCTTGAAGAAAGAGCATCGATGGGTAGCTTGCTATGCGGTCATCAATAACACAGATGTATCGAGACTTCAGGGATATGAAAATTCAACATCTTCTTGTCGCTATTGACTCTTGGATGCCCGACTTCAGCACTAGTCAGACTCAGTCACTCCCTACCCATTCATCAGATTTCTTTCGTTGGCCAGTATGCTATGTAATTTAATTAACGTATATCATCGTGCAGGAATGGCCCCTCGCGGTGATCGTGGATTTACTCGATCAAGATGTCCTCGTGTGTGACAGTTCCTGAAAACAAAGGTCTTGACCAAACTTGACCAAAGCCTCTCGAACGTCTTTCTTCTGGGATAAGCAAGCTATCTATATTTATCACTACTTGTATGGCTGGGTTTCTTCATGAGTCGATCAAACCTCGACTCATGATATCTTTTTGCTTGTTTTCGCCATCTCAGAAATCATGCTATTCCATTTTTAGAGGATTCAAGAGCCTACTTTTACAGTCAAGGAACGAGCAGTATCTTCAGGACATTAAGTTGCACTCTGAGAAAGTTTTGTACTTCTAGATGGTTCACCCAACCTATCTAGCAGGACGCTTTACTGTCGGATACATGTAGCAAGTAGCTTATTAATCACTCTACATGTTGAATCAAAAGATCTTTTAAACTACCTCGAGGCTAAGTCAGCATCACGCCTGGTCCGCGCCCTATTTTCGTTGACTTTCATTCTCTTGTTCAAACCTACATATTGCACTCTCCTTAATTTTCATAAAAGTCTTTATCATGTTCTTCATACCCTTATTTTCTGGTCATATCTTGGATGGATCACAAGCTATGTCATATCCATCAGTCCCTAACCGGCAACCGGTAGCTTGCTCCAATATTTTGCACCGCTGCTCGATCATACCGACGAATGGCAGTCGATAAATGGCTCTTTGAAATCAAATATGCAGGAATGAACTTACATGAAAGGCTGAGTTCTTTGGTCAACGAGATTGTATGGACGTAGATACACTTTTGTGGATTGACGTTTGATATCCTCATGAAGCTGCAAGTATAACGACAGCAAGTAACCTTTACTCACCGTAAGGAAATATGTGACTACACTGACGTTAACAACCATATGTTCGACGTAATAACATTCCCTCGGTGTGCTGCTATTACTGACAAGACTCATGTCCTTCTACTTACGCAACATTCGGCATGATACAGGAAAATATGGCAAAGCCTTTTCTGGAATCATTGCTGGCAAAGCTCGATACTGAAGATCTTTTGAACGGCTATGGATATACAACAGGGTAAGAAGAGCGGCGAGGAAACAAAGCAAATGTCGTTAACATAAAAATCAACAAGGTTCGAGTGGAGGGAAAAGATATCAGGAGGACATAATAGAAATTGTGGTAAACAGGGATGTAGTTATCATCGCGAGTGGAATGGATTGTATAGGGGGTTTCTTACTTGTGAGCATAATCTGGACATCACCACTTATCGGCTACTTTTACAGGTGATTCCTATTTTGATATGTGCATGTTTGCCAACCCATCATTCAACGTTTTTGGTGTTTTAAAGCCTACGATTTTTTCGTTCTTGCTTTCCCGCTCATATTGCTTAACAAACTCAAGCAATTCTGCTTGGTTATCTTTGTTTACTATGCCATCAAGCTGATGTGTTTCGTCAAAGCATCTGAGGCTTGCTTTCATGTTGTGCTTATCTGGAAATATTGCACTAATTTGAGCTCGAAAATCATATTTGCCGTCATTTTCATGTCCGGTTTTGCTACTTTTAGTAATTGCAATGAATTTCTCGAGATGTTTGGGGTACTCGCAGTCATATTTATACCTAAGTCCATGTACCCACATTTCCTCATCATCAGAGTCCTCCCATGATTCCTCATCAGGGCCATTCCATGATTCCTCATCAGCGCCATCCCATAAATCCTCGTCAGCGCTATCGTAATGAGGCTGTTGAGGTATCTTTGAAGGCTTTGGATGCATCATGTTATGAGCCTGATCACATGCGGTGGTCCATGGTTCATATTCATGATTACATCCGTAATCATCTGGCAGAGATCGAAGATTCTTATATAGATTTTCGTAACGCATCTCGAACCACTTGCCAGAGGCCTTTCGAATCTTTTGTGCAAGCTCCCCAATTCCTTCATGTGCATTCGATAAGTAATCGAACCGCCGTCCCCGGAACACTGGTTGACCCATGATGAAGTCGATGTGTTTCTGCTCCGGACCATACAGATAGATTAGAATGTCAACAACGTCCTTGAGAGTTTTTGAAATAGCAGATGAATTAGAGGCTTCTTGATGGCTTCTGAGTTTGATCTTCTCAAGATCTTGTACGAAAAGACGGTAGACCTTAGTGACAATGATGAAGAACTCGAACTGAAGATCACTCAACATCAGAAATCTCCAGTTTAGAAGGACCAGGCGAACGTTTCTATGAGTGACGAGACGCGATCTTGAATCTCCTTTGTTGAAACTTGTGACGAAATTCTCAATACGCTTCTCACAGCCGGCGTCAAAGCCAGATAACAGCAGATACTTCTCCTGCCTCTTACAGTTGCAGAACCTTTCAGCAAGGTCTTTGTACCATGCTTGCTCTACAAAGTGCTTACATATGTCGTTGACAATAGTTTCAACAGTAGGGGTCAACGTGACTTCCTCGTCCCTTTTTCTTTTCCTCATATTCGTGTTCTCGAGATCTGCTTTGATAATAGCCGCAGCATACTTACGAAACGATTGAATGGCACGAGTGTTAAAATCCTCCTTATTAGTGGACACTGTTAATTTGTGAATCATGACGAGAGATTTGGGCAGAACATAACGAAGTTTACTATTAAAATATAAATTGAGGGGGAGTTTAGGAAGAGAGGCGGGGCCGTGAATCACATCTCCTTGCTCTTCCAAAATCCAACAGAACTGTCCCTACATGTAGGCTATAAACTTGTGGGAGGTGGATGCAGGGAGGATTATTATCCCCACAAGAAGGCTTTCAGACCGCCGCTGCGGGAAGGATTTCTCCACAAGGAGGATTTGACACGGTCACTGCGAGAAAGTTTGTTGCGGGGAGATTATATCCACAAAAAATCAGCCGCAGCGGGAAGGACTGCATCCGCAAGTGTGCTTGGAAGTTTAAACCCTGGCAAAGTTGATTTCGCATCCTTCCATAAAGAGGGCAGGGAAAGCTACGAGCAAACAACCTAAAGAACGTTGAAATCAACATGATGGAAGGAACAAGAAGAAGCGATTTGGAAGAACAGAAATCAAAAGCATATAAAGTCACTTCGGGCGAACAGGCTGGTAGTTATGAAAGCGAATGGAATGCATCATCAATTATGTAACATGCAGTCTGTTATTTTGGCTTACTTTGTAAGCATCAGAACTCGAGCTGGCGTACTAACAGACGTGACTGTTCTTCATCATATTTTCTGAATTGACAATGACAATGGCCACACCAGTTTTTCTGGAGATGACCATTTTTCGATCATATTCCATGTCATTCCAATTGTGGCGGCTTGAATGTAAATTGATATTGTGGAGAAAAACGTAACAATTCTTCCTTATTGTCCACCTCTATCTTTTCACGAATCGTCTTTTTATCAAATATTTCGATGCTAATGATCGGGTTGCGCTCGAACTTGGAAAAAATGATTGAGCCAAGCTTTTTTTCATATTCATCTTTCAGTTGAAAACGGCCATCTTTAATAAGTTGGCCAAGATATCTGAAGTCTATTTTGACCTGCTCGAAAACAATCGCGCGAACACCGCGTGCAAAAGGCATCATATGTGTAAACCCATATAATGCAAGATTTATCCAAATTTTGAAGATTTCATAGTGCTGTCTTCCTCCGAAAAGTTCGTTGGATCCAGCCCACCGTTGCCCGAGAGCATTGCGTATTTTACAGTGGTTCTCGATTAAAAAATCAAAGACGTTAGCCAAAGTAAGAGCCGCACCGGTGTATGGGTTTTTGCTATCAGAATCTCTTCCGAGTTTGATTTCGTTCAGATCTAATCGGAAACAACGCAAAATTTCCGTGTATAGATATTCATATTCTGTACGTCCTAAGTCAAATACAATTGCGTCTTTCCAAGCAAGTAGGATCTCTACGTCTAGTTTATCAGGGTTAACGTGGGATATTGGTCTTGTTTTTCGGGACTCTGGGTTGTCTTTATCGATAAGCGTCATGCGCTTGAAGTGAGTCGCACATACCGCTTTAAGCTTTGATTTCATATTAGTGAATTCTTTGATTGCAGATTCCTCACCATCAACCAGCGGAGCTACTGCGCCGAGACGTTCAGCAAGGTCGTCTAGTTGTGCATGTCTGAATTCCTTGCAGGTCCACGCGGCCATCTCAACTATGGATTGCTGTATCGATGCTTTATCGGCGACCGTCATCTCATTGAGATCCGCTACCTCAACCAAAATATTCGCTCCACCAATCTTTCTTTCTCGCTTTCGCGCTGCGCCTTGCACTTTGTATATATACTTTTCGTCAAGGATGTCTACAATTGTCTTACGTAATAAATAAAGAGCATGACTTTTGAAAGTTTCCTTAAAAGTGGGCTCCCGCTCCGATGTTGTGCTGTTCATGATGGAAAGTATAAGCGAAACAAAACAATATTGCTGAAATGTAAACGAGAGGATTTTGGGGAGACGGACATAGCCTCAAGTAAATCTCCGTTGAGCCTCCAAATCCAAAAGGATTTCTCCCCAAGTAGCCTGCCGAATCCCTGCTACGGGAGAGGTTGATACGGGAAGGATTATGCCCCACAAAAAGGCTTTCCGCCAGCCGCTGCGGGAAGGATTTCCCCACAAGCAGGCTCCGAAAGCTCCGGTGTCGGAGGTTTTCGAACCAACGGAAATTTGATCCTTTGAAAACCTGACTTTACATCCTTCTACAAAGAACTGTAGTTGCTGACTGACGTTACTCGAATCACGTATGTCGTCACATATACCGCGACGTGTCTGAGTAGCAGACTTGCTTATTCAAGGATCGTGAAGATATTGTATAGATGATGGGCATTGACTTGATAGATTCTTAGACTGATTTGACAACCTCCTACTTAAAATCAAAAGGTCTCGATTAGCAATATCGCAATGCGAGTATTATCACGGCTTGTCATTATGTAGATCAGTTGAACAGACATCAATATGTAATGGCGTCAAGAACCATAGAAACTATGTAGTTTACATTGTTCACTTCTCTAATGATCAAAAAGAAATATACATTTGTCTATGATTATGTGCTATGCTATACATTTTTCATGCTCATAACGAGTAAACAAAAGAACGGAGATGAGTAAACTATGGGACAAAAGAGAGATTATATTCATAAGTTCAAAAGAAATTCGTGAAAAAGTTCAACTAGAGCTCATCCTTTACTCTAGTCTTTCCATATTTGAGATCCATTTGTTTGATTGGATGGAATAAAATGCCTGGTAAACACATTCTACCTTCACCGTTAGCTTCTTGAACTAGACCACCTTGACCATTTACTTCATAACCAAGCCATCTTTTCATCAATTCAGAAGCCCATTCAGCATTATAAAACCAGGTCGATCCACGGAAATGAGGTTGTCTAGAGTCTTGAAAGATTGAGTCTTCCGTTCCACCAGATCCACCATTCTTTCCATTATTAAACATGGAAGACATATAATCTGAAGGCCATAGACGGTCATAATGGACAGGATGGGGGACTGTAACAGCCTTGAATCCATGATGTAAAGCAGTTGTAGGTGGCCACATTTCAGTAAATGCACTGTGACCTCTAAAAAGGGTTTCGCGATGCATGACTTTTAATAATCGACGACTGAGTCTACCCGAAGCATTAATGACTGTCCTTCGAGGTGGATAGCCGTCTGTGAGATTATAACCAGTTATATCGTCCCTTAAATTCCAGTGTGTCGAGGTTGGATCAAAAGTAGGAAAATAGGAGATTAAATCTGCAGGTTCTCCTACTCCCCATTCGTAATTATCTTCATCATATGAAGTTGGCGGCTCACAGTCGTTGTGAATTTCAAACCAGTCGGCATCATCCCCTGGTCTTTCCGGTCCCCAAATAGGCTTTGCAGGCGGATCTTGATCAGGATTACGCGTACCGGCAAACATTTTGTTGTGAGACTTTTCGGTAAAACGAGTTCCTTGATTTGTTTGAATATCGACAGTCTTTGTGAATTCCTCCCAAGTACCGTATTCTTCAGGTATATAGAATCTATCATTTCTTTCCCATAGACCTTTTCGTGGTTGTTGTGCAGCCCAGGTTTCAGTCTTTTTGAAAAAATGATACAAGTGACCGATATATCGAATATCAATTTCCCAGTTATAGAAATAGTCAAATTCTGGATGTTGATGAGAAAAGTACTGAATAGGCATAAATGATGAACGGTATACGTTATGATAATCTGCCCCAAAAGGAGGCGAGCTCCGATGTCCATATACATATTTCATTTGATATTCACTCCATAATACACCCATCCCTTTGAATTCTTCAGGTAATAAAGAGTCTGCATATACTCTATTTGCTGTTTCATCACCCCAGATAGGTAGACCAGTATCATCTTTGACGTGAATCAGGAAAAAGATTTGATATTCTCCTCCAGTTTCTATCGATAATTCATTAATCATTGCTCTGAAATGTAAAATATCCTCTTGATCATATTCATAACCTGTCCATGTTCGTATAAGTATCGCTGTTCTTTCTTTTGGAGGTCGAACGTTTTTATCAGTCGAATTGAATAAATTTATATTCTTTTTCAAACATCTTTGATACATATCATGCCATTTAATCTTTGGATAATCAATAAACTTTTGATCTCCCCATGTATCTGCCAATGCTTCTATTCTTAATGGTTCATTCAATCCTGCATCTGATCCACCTTGATTTTTCGAATAACCATATCCATAAGCTGCGAATCGACTATATCGATCCATACATATTCCTTCATCTAAACCCATTACTTCATATGATCCTAGAGGTGCTTTTGGCATTCCATCAACAACTCCTTGATATGCTCTAATAGATGGTATCTTGACCTGTTCTTCTGCATCGACAAAACATTGTTTGACTCTTGGATCGGTAGGTCGATATGGCGCAGTTTTGATTGTAGAAGATCGGCTTGAATTTAAATGAGATTCATATATTGCTGTCAGATTCGTTTGCGAATTATCTTCCGGTATTGTTTTATTTTGATAATTTTGACTTTCTGGTTTATTGTCCGCTGCCGGTATCAAACTATTTATACCACCGTAATATCGATATAATAGAGGAAATGATTGCCAGGACTTTATCAAAAGTTGTTCTTGCGACGGTGGAAGCGGTAATCCATGTTTATAGCGAATTCCAGCGACCAGAAATATAAGAAACGTCGCAATAATAATGGTTATAATATATAAAACAGTCATTGAACATCTCCGTACAGGTTTGATTGCATCAAGTAGTCGAACATTTTGTAAAGGACGTGTTAATCCTGATGTGTTTAATTCCAATTTTGATAAAAACAATCTTGCCGCCGAAGAGTCATTAACCACTGTTTCAAGTGAAGATCGGCCATCTTCAGAAGTATCATCTGATGAATTATCGGAATATGGTATTATAGGTATTTTTTCTTCTAATCGTTTTCTACCAACTGGTGGTAATGATATGGACCTCAAAAGGCCCGTCGTCCATCTTCCCATTAATGTAATATCTCGATGATATATTACAACTACGAATTATTGTCAAAAGCTTTTTTCGTAATACATCAGAAGTAGTGTTGGCAAGTCTTGTTTCTATTATTAAACAATTCGATGATTATGCGCTGTGCCAATTTGCGGACGTATGAGAATAAATTTAATTAAAAACTCATCGTCTTAACGCTCCGTTGACTTGGTTCCTACCCGTTCATTTTGTTTGGGAAAGGAAGGGGATTCGTTGAGTACTAATTTAAACGATCAACCAATGAGATGACGGACCAACTTGCGCCTGGGCCGGCTAAATGCAGGCTATCACGACACGTGACTGATAGATTTAACTTTTTCCGCAAATAATAACTATGTATTTAATTTTAAAAAAGCTTAATTTTAGCATGGGAATTCTTACAAGTATACGACCATTTGATAGAATTCGATTTGCTTCTCACAAATTACAGTCATCTTTTTTACCTACAGAGAGTATCTAGACTCTGTGTCGGTGTGACATTGATTGCTTCTTTGTGCTTACAACTTTATAAATATCGATTCATATTACAATAATCGTCAGTCGATGTATACTTGACGAGCTCAACTATCAGCAGATTCGACGCTGCCATTTTGATAAAGACTTTAGGACTAGTACCTCCTTTCACTCAATTTCAACTGCTATGCAACTTTTTGTGATTAGAGTGGCATTTATCATTTCTTCGGCAATACATCGAAACATTGTATCGTCTTTATTTGTTACAAAATGCAACAACTGGATTCAGTAGGGTACAATTGGTCTGCTATCAAAGATATAACAGTCTAACTAGCCAAAAGGCGGGTCATGATGTAAAAGTTCAGCTGGTCGATGATAAATAAAGAACAACATGCCTATTGAAGTGGGGAGAATTATAACAAGGTAAAGTAAAGAGTGTAAAGACCATTTTTTGATTGTTCATATCATATGTTAATCAACTTTACATCAATACATTATAGAAGAAAAGATATCATCATTTATCCTCTTCGATGAAACTTCCACTTCCACTCTCACCACTAAAACTACCCGAGTGTCCGCTTTTTGCTTCCAAATCATCAACACTACCATTCATACTCTGTGGCTCTTCACTCATATCATTCTTGTATCCTTTTGCACTTGCACCATGAATAGCTTCTTCAAAAACTGGTTCATGTTCGACAGTCTCGAATTTCGTCTTGAAACCATTATATACACCAGAAGTCATGGTAGGAGAAGAGATGGAATTTGAACGACGGCGGATCTTTGTGGCGTTATAATCATAATCAAGAACTTCTTCTCCTGCTTTACCCCTGTCAAATATATGATGATTAGTTATTATTTCATTTTTTTTTTAAAAGAAAGGGTGATGATACATACCAGTTTCCTTTACCTGATCCATTCTTTTTCATCGATTTAGGATCAGTCTCTACAAGTCCAGTCTTGGAGAAGTAGCGTGGCATATTTTGTTCCTCATTCCCAGCTGATCCATTTGCTACTCCAGCATGGTCACGTTCATTTGCTTTGTGAGAACGTGTCACTATGAATTATTATTATACATATATAATTCTGAATGAATGTAGATTATACTGACTATTTGTAATATATATCTATCGATCTTAATCTTAAGAAATGAGTTGAAAGTGTCGAGTTGGAGAATATGTAACTATATATGATGGAAATATAGCTCGTAATCAAAAAAGGCTTTCAAACAAACTCATTATGTCATGGCACGATCACGGGGCCGATGAATAAAATAAAGTAAAGTTATATAGGACGGAACAGATCATGTAATATTTACATAATAGTGAAGTCAAAATAATGCCACAGATCCTCAAAACTAGTAATGATATGCGAGCTCTGAAGAAATCTTGACATGAAACATGGATAGCATTAATGAGTTCTTAATAATTGTCGTCTTTCCTTTACTAAATGAGAACCAGATTCGTCAAATATAATCTAGTCTTTTATACAACATCTAGTATAATTCTTGAAGTCCGCCCCTGGTCCCTGACAGCAAAACAAACGAGTCTATTGAGCACGCGACCTCATGATGTTATTACTTTATGTAATGTAATTCCTGGGGAAAGCGGGGTAGATAACGGTTAAAGTTTCGTCGTTGGATATGCTCGCGTGGCTTTGTTGATGAGAAATATGCGGAGTAGCTTTTGCGGCTCTCCTCCTTGATCAATGACGTGTAGGGTAAAAACTTTCTTTTAATATAATTCTTTTTCTTTGAACTTCCTGAAACATAACGTATATAAAAAAGTAACAATATCCAATCATTCGTCAAATACATTATAATATTCAATAAAGCAAACCATTTTCAATCAACATCTCTCCCCCTAGACTCAGCTCATCTCGTTCAACAACTCAATCAAACATCTCTTCGTCTAAATTCAACCATTGGACCATATTTTTCAGCCACAAAACCGTCAAGCATTGCATATGTACCATCATAATCTTCACCTAATATATTTCCCGATTGTCTCCGAACGTCCATGGACCACAATAGACGAGCAATAGTCGTAGTCATCTCGAGATAACCCATGCTTCTTCCAACACAACTTCTTGGTCCAATTGAGAATGGACAAAATGCTGATTGCGCAAGTTGTACATGCTTATCCTTTTCTACATTACCAATCCATCTTTCAGGCCTATATTCAAGAGGTTCTGGATAACAACCTGGATTTCTATGGATAACAAATGCTGGAACCGCAAGTTCTGCTCCCTGTGGGAAGAAATGTCTATTAATATTTATGCCACCTTCCAAAACTTCTCTCATCAACACAGATGGTACCGGCGGGGCTATTCGCATACTTTCATCAACGCATGCGCGAAGGTATGTACATGAAGTTAGATCAGATCCAGGTCGAACGTCTTCTAGTGTTTTGAATTTGTTGCGTACTTCTTCAGTCACTTTATCCAAAATATTATCATTTTTAGTAAGGAAAAAGAATGTTGAAGCAATTGCTGTCGATGTTGTATCACCTCCTGCGGCTATCAACAGATTTGCCTCTGAACCAAGTTCTCTTTCACCAAATGACTCTCCTGTATCTGGATCAGTCGCATTAAGTATACACCGGAAAATGTCATTCAATTTCTCATCATCCTTTCTCGCAAACCTCTGTTGTAATTGACCAAGTCCAAAACTTCTAAGTTTTAAGCGTAAGTTGGTTAGATCTGGCCAGAGTAATCTGTCAAACCCATACTGAATAATCCATGGCATAAAACCACAAGCATATTTATTCCTCGAAGATAATGGTATCGCATCTTTTATCCATCGATTTTCTGCATGCTCCATCAGACCGAATCTCTTACTAAATACCATGGCACCCATTATATCTGCCGTCAAATAACTCGACCATGCAGCCATATCCTTTGCGTCACTCCATTTACCCTTTTTTAAATCCGATGGACATAATTTTTCGGAAAGAACATCAATACATTCAATTACTTGAGGCTCAATCTCTTTTGTTGCTTTTGTCGATAGTCCTTGAGCAATCAATCTACGTTTTCGAGCATGTTGGACTTTGTCAATAACTGTGTGGGTGCTAGGCCTTGCCGGATCGATTGCAAAAGTGTAATACCATTTCGACTTGCGGGTATTCGCTTTGAAGCCATAGATATTCTCCAAGGCCTCTATACTATTGGCAGATATACGATTGGGACCAAAGCGAATAAATTCCCCTTGAAAATAAGTTAGATCATGGAAATATTATATGATTCAAGATTGTATACCATGCTTTCTATGCCATTTCTCCAATGTTTGTGCTAAATCTCCTTTTGATCCATGATATACTGCCCATATATTGGTGAATTTTCCAAGGAATGGTCCAGGATATTTAGCCAAAGGGTGAAAGTAGATACGATATAGTACTGTCCCGAGTGTCTACACCGCAATCTCAGTAAGTTACTTGACAGTTCAAATTCTAAGCAGAACTTACAATTAGCGCAAATAATATGAATATATATTCGACTTGCGACACGAGTGATTGGTGAAGTAAAGCCATCTGACACCCTGTATTGTATAGAATGTGGACGAAACACGCGGTCGCCAGAGCAGCATCTTTATATGTGGTGGCTTTTGGCATGATGCGCACTTTTTTGATATGCCGATGTTAAGCGGTCGGCATGAAATCATACATCGCAGCTTATCGTTTTCGCCAACCGTAATAGATTACATTCTTAACATCAAGCATCCAGGATTAATATGTGATATGGTTTACATTATTGTTCGAAGCGCTCGCATAACTCACCAAGGCTGATCGCCTTTAGGTCGGAGATCAATGGGCGCCGAAATCATCACATCACCATACGTACTCCTGACTCAACGATATATTTATCATAATTTCGAGCGGTTCTGCACCACTAAACTCCACGATCTATTGGAAACAAATCTTCCGACATTTACATATCAGCAACGGCAACTAGAGGTTCATAATTCCATTCCTCAGAATGATCACTATCAGTCATCTCATCCTCAACGTCATCTCCGGCATGCTCAGCAAGAACTTTTTTATAAAGAGTTCTGATAGCCCGGGCAGTCTCAATGCTTACACTACCGTAACCCTCTCCTGGGTAATATAATGTACCTCTCTGGTAAATCTTCCATAACTTGATATTACGCCACAATCCACGGCCCATATATTCAAATTCTTTCTCAATTGCGGTTTCTTTCTCATCTGCAGGGATACTTTGGAAGATGCCCCTACCTCCGCCGTCCATTTTGCAAATACCTCGTATTCTATCGTCTGGATTGTCCAAATCGCTTAGACCCCTGGCCAACTTGAGACAATAGCTGGTTAGAAGAATATTCATTACATTTTCAGAAGACTTACCATTCTTGACAACATATTTTCCCAGTTTTGGGTATTCTTAATCTTCAGCAATGTCCACTCTTGGTCGCGCTTGATACGCTGAGCTACCGCTTCGACTTCGGTGACATTGTCAAGTTCATATACAGTGATGGTACGATCTTGATTGAATATTTCTCCGAAATTATCGGGCAATTCTGTCTCTACGGCATCCCACGAAGTCTCGGAGTAGTCGTCCTCGTTGTCGATCTCATCGGGAATCTGAAATGGATCGTTCTCATCACCAAGAAGAAAATAAGCCAATCTAGGATTCATAAGATAAACCATACATGAATCAATGGAAACTTTGGGAGGCTTGGCAGAGTCGCTCTGTAGAAACTTTATTCAGTAGGATATAAAGGAGAGTTCGCGGTTTAGAACGTACGTTAGTCATAACTTGTGAAGCGTTTTCTTGCTTCAGAACGCTGCTGCCAGTGCTTTCATTTCCAACAGCAGGGCGTCCATTTTCAACTGATTCACTCATGGGTATATCACCATCTTCATCTTCCTCTTTAATCTTCAAAGAGGTTGATGTGTCTTTGATCTTTTTGGCTGGTGGTCCTGCTGATCCAACGACATTCTCCGACCCGCGCTTCTTGCTTTTACCTTTCTGTGAACTTGGTGAATCGACTTCTGTCTTGACCACAGAAGTCATCGCATCGGCATCAATCATGTCTTGGCCGACAGGTAGGTCATCTTGACCGGTCATAGTGTTGCTGGTTGATGTCTTTTCCAATAATTTGGGGCTTTGAATAGTTGGTTTGTTAATTGCCTAAATCATATCAGCGAATTTTCCAGTACATCAGAACAAATTTTTTACCTTCTTTGGTGGCATGATAGGCTGATGGAATAATTCTATCAAGCGTAAGATCTATTGGGTCAAAGTTCGTCCAAAGTTTTGTTTAACTTGATAGTCGAAGAAGGCTGCAAGGATGAATGTGGCAATGAAACTTGTTAAGTGAAGGTCGTTTTATTGAAAAATGGACAATAGCCACTTTTGAAACCTTATTCATCAGATTTCACTTTCGACTACGTTGATCCAACCCAGTCTTATCGTAGCTGGTCATACACGTTTAATACTAAAATGACTATATCATGGTCAATGTCATACACTTATTATTGTTGTTGCTTTTGACATACTTGTATAGTATGATAATGTGATTAAATATGATGAATTGTTAAGTCCTACGAATATGGCCTGCCAATACGTGAATGGACAGAAAATACGCCCTGGCAACGACCCCACCTACGGGACTAACCCTGAATGATTTTGCGTTTTGATAAACAAATTTTCATTGTAAACAATGTGAGCTTTTGTGAAACTTCACATTTGAAAATGAAACTTTTTTTTTCACTTTTCACTTTTCACATTGTAACTCTTAACAATACGATTGTGAAAATAAAACGTACACTTACTGAACAATAAAATTGTGAAAATAAAACGTACACTTACTGAACAATAAAATTGTGAAAAGAAAACGTACACTTACTGAACAAAAACTTCTATGATCCTTTGAGGACAAGCAACTTAACAAATCATTCAAGATCGAATGTCGAACTCAGAGATGAGTGCAATACGCGCTGGCGACGTGAACGTCGATGACATGAAAGACCGCCTTGCTAATATGCACGTTAACGGACATGGTGTTATGGCGCCAAAAGGTGAGTTCTGTCCTTGAAAAGATTATGATGAAAAGACAAGCATTGATGTGAATGATCATGAAGAGAATGATGATGAACAGGATGTTGTTGACAAACATATCCTCAAAAATCCTGCAGAGAACGCTCGTGCAAGAATCTTACCACCTGACGCGTCAGTGGTCGCCAAAGCCATGTCTATAGTGTAAGTACTATGTCTGTTTTTGACGACAAGAGCCGTGTCGTAGAACCATCTTCAACTAATTATATTTCCATTTTTAGAGCTCAATGGCAATCGACTGGCGATTTCGAATACTGCATACAGCTCAAAGACTTGCTGGCCGCTACTGAGAAAGCAGGGAAGCAGAGGCTCCTGACTTCGTATGTCCATCTCACCATGTTCATGGATCCCAAAGAATCAGTCGACGAAGAATGCATTGAACAGGCTTTGATGGAGATAAAGGTATGCGAAGGCGGAAAGTTCTTTTAAGGGCTGATACTAATGGCGAATAGATTGTCTGGCCTGATCTCAAAAACGACTTCAATTCAGCCAACATGCAAGCGATTCGAAAATGTCTTGTCTTTGGCCAGCTTAAAATCCGTTACAGCCATATTCGAATGTTTCTGGTCGAGTGCGCTAGAACACTGCGTCTGAAGGGTGCGATGGCACCCACTAACGAAATTGCTGCTTCAATTGGGAAAGAAGTTTCGGACCATATTTTGCATTTGGTAGGCATTGTCAGACCAGACCTTCAGACAGGAGAGCCTCTAGGACACGATGCTTGTGTCGAGCTTATGGAGCGAAGTGCTAAACAGATGGACCATGTCGTTGAACATTGGAATCACGTCGTGAGAAACATGGCAACTCTCGCAGGGGATATCAGTTTGGGCGCTTCTCTTGAGGACATCTTCAATGTATTGGCCAGTACTCTTGACAGCGGGGTAGCCAACATATGCGCGCGTCAAATTTATCAGTACGCTGCCCACGATCTCCAGGCTGGGGCGAAGCAGGCAATGAAATCGTCGCAAGCACTTGCTCAATTCTTTCGTGACGTTGCCTCAACTGCACGCAAGCACTCCGACTAAACAGGCATGCACACGACATGGTATGTAGTAGAATGTTGTTACATATAAGGAGAAGATAATTAGATAAGAGAGTTATATCTCCCGTAGTTAGTACCAAAGGTATACAGTAAGAAGAACAAGAATCATCTAACTTTTCAACGTTTTGTTTTATTGCGCCATGATAGAAATAGTAATCAAAAAAATTCGTTCCCCATTCCTTCCCTCTCATTTCTTTCCGAAAAAGGCCATGAACCGTTACGCATCGTTTTACTTATACCTGTGCCATACCGTGTGAGTCCTGATTGCTTCACAGTGATGAATAGCAACAATATGCGCGTGCTTTTACATTGGGTCAAGCGAAAATGATACAACTAAGCAGGCACTACAGCGATAACAGTAGTGATGTATTTTACGTTTATATTTCCCAGAATCAAAATCTCCTTTTTATCATCTTTTTCCATCATCTGCGGCCAGATATCCCGCACTATAATGTTTATATATTGCAAGACATTCCATATACTTCCATCATGAAATTCCTCCACTGATATACATGTACTTAATATGCGACGCTGGTCGCTAACAAGGCTCTACATACATACGCTATATATTTATATATTACAAGACCCTGTGAAGACTTGGGTATCGATGATGTTTTCTCCCAGCACATAATTACATGCCGCAGCACCACTCTGTGTAATTCTGTACATCTACAATGGAGAAACGTACCGGGGACGTAAATGATCGCAATGCCAAATACACCACAAGCGACGAGCAGCTCGAATAAACAAGGAAGGATCTTTGGAGACGGACGACTGGAGGTGGGATACTGCCTCCTTCAATGACGCAGACGGAGAAAGGGAAGTAAAGTAGAGCGAGGACGTTTGCGATAAGGCTGAAAGGAGACATTGTTGGGCTTTGAACCTATCTTTTGGGAGCGCTGCTTTCTTGGGTTGCATCATTGTTTTGATGTCTGTAGCGGGATCATAATCGTGGAGTGACACTTATCAAAAATTATGGTCGCGCGCTCGATAAGGAATAAACATATGCACCGGCGATAACAATATTCACAAGAAACGTATTTCTGATGGTGATGAAAAGATGGGAATGATAAGTAGCTATAGTATTCTCAGCTCATCTCTACATCATCGTCACCGTCGATCATTGTCCCATGCGCATCCTTCTTCTTTCCTGGCGCGGAACTTCTCAAATACCTCTTTGGCAGTCTTGCTTGATCTTGGTCATTTTCCATTACATGCCCACCACTCTTATTTCTAGTTTTATGATCATTCACATCCGTACTGTCGTCATACATACTGACATCTTCGTTATCCTCGGCTGTATTGTCGACTTCTGCCTCGTGAATTTGTGAGTTTCCCTTTGCATGGTCTTCATCTCCCATTTTGTTTGAATCGTCTAATCCTTTCTTTTCTGCATCCTCTAGAGCTTTCTTTTCTTCATTTCTGTATGTCTGTTCTTCTTCATGCATCTTTTTAGCTTCGACTGTACATGCTTCAATCCATTTCTCTAACTCATGTTTCTTGATATATTCTTCTAGCTTCATATCCTGGACTTTTATATCTTTCATCATTGAGTCTAGCATAGTAGAAGAGGTAAATCTCTGCTTGAGATGATCTATAAATGCTTTTGTAGATGTCGCAGCTATACATTCTTTCGGGGAGAGTACTTTGACTCCCGAATCTTTCACAAGAACTATGAAGTCATTAGTCAAATTGTTGTTTGACCCAAGTAGAGCCTCAAACTCACCGTCGTCAAAACACAACGCAATAGATGAAGCGGTCTTTGTTTCTTTAATCATTGCTTCAACCTTTTTTTCACTCTTATTTCCAGTCTTACTCAATATATCCCATTCTTCAGACAAGTAACATCTTTTCCATACTGTAGCCAACATACCCATCCATACTTCTTCTTTTATTTGTTGATTGTCCTTGATGAGTTGCAAGATCTGTAATGCTAAATGTATTTCTCGGCCTGAAATGTCATGATCTACTTCGAGTGACGGGACATTATCCATTAAACTCAGTAGATCTATCAATTGTTCGGGAGACAGTGCAATATGATTTAGTAGTCGGTCAAGAAGAGATTCCAGGAGAGAATGGAGGGCTGGATAAGTTGTGCGTAGAGAGACGGCATAAGAGTCAGATACTAATTGAATTTCCGCTTCGTGATCCACAGCTGTCCTTATGAGAGACGAAATATGATTATAAACTTGATTTTGTATTTTAATCAATGATAAAGCAGAGTCGAGATCTTTTGTTGTAATTGGAGATGATTTAGATGGTTGTTGTGATTTATTTGTGCTTTCAACAGCAGCCAAAGCTGTTAGTTTTGAAATTGAGAATTGTACTTTACGATTCCACAGCTTCGTCTCATGATTTTCTGCTAGATTTCGCAAAGCAGATGAAGCACGATTGAAATCTTTGGTGTTCAGAACTTCATTAACCCATGACATACGTCCTCTTGACTCCTCAGCTCGTAGATACCGTGTCAAAGATTCTTGAAAGCTAGCAGGTTCCTTTAACAAACCATAACTTCTATGTCCTGCAATATGATTGTCGAAGAAAGCATTTGCGAATGATTCGCCATGATCTTTAAAGAAACGTTGAACATTATTTTGAAGACTACTCATCCTTTCACTAATGACAGCCCTTTCTTCTCGTTGTATATCAGGTTCAGCGAGACTTTCGGTCAAATAAGAAGCTTCACTCATGACGAGCCGCACAAGTGAATCCATATCTTTATATTTTTCAGCCAAACCAAGTCCAGCACCTGCTTGACCAATCTTTATCAAACCACGTAAATGATGATCTCTAGATCTTTTGAACTTCTCCGCTAAACTTGGAGCATAATTACGATATTTCTCAGTATAATGAGCTGAGCACCATCCAATTCTTTCACGATAACATTTACATAATATCTGTACTAGATCAAGATTTTCTTTGACTACCTTGTCAACAAATAACTCATCTGTACCTTTTTCTGTTTCTGGCTTTTCATACCAATCAACGGCATAATTTCTTGCGATATCGATATAATGATCAAGTAGATTAAGTCCTTCATGAGTGGCAGTCCACGGTTCTGGTAAATCTTGCCAATCTTCCTCCAAAATACCATCCACTAACGTAGCAGGATTAAAACCATACGTATCTGCATAATTTGATCTGAAATTAGAAACTGCTTCAAATACGCTAAATATAATATCATCACATTCGCTCAATAACTTCATCAGATGTTGTAACGCTCCATTTTGATAACCATTATTGACCAAAGATAACGCTTGTAAACATAATTGATCTAAATGGCCAAGATCATGAATAAACCAATGTCTGACTTCATCAACTTCTGAATCTTTTGTAACTTTTGCTCCTCTTGTTTTATTTCTTACAACTTTAATCACAGCAGGTAATACAGATGGTTGTGGTAGATTGGTGTCTTGCATAGATTGTTCGTATTTCTTCCATAAACTTAATCCAGCTGCAAGTCTTTCTGTATCCGTTATTAATTTCCAATTTGTAACACGAGAAATTGGTGCAAAATGACGGCGTAAAAACCCAACCAATGCTATACAAGCTTGTTGTCGGTCACTGATTTGCACCTCGATTGATGGTATTGTTGTAGATAAATATGGTGATTCTGATGATAGAATTTCTGAACTGATTTGTAAAGCTGCTTCTTCGATTTCTTGTTGTGAATATACTGTCATATCAAATCGATTAAAGTCAATGATATTATTATGATTTGTACCAAAAAATACAGCTTGTTCGATCAATGACTTTGCAGATATATTTAATACTGAACCTGGTTTTGGTTCAAAAGCTGAAAATCGAGCTAGACCAAATGATTTGATAAAAACAATGATACTTGATTGACCATTTCTATCATCAAACTCTTCACCCACAATATCTAATATTGATAATTGTTGGTTGGTTTTGAGATATATAATACTTTGAAATTGTTCTGGTCCAGAATGTGATTCCATCAATAATTGAGTTTCAGGATCTGTCAGATCATTATTTGCCATTGTTATCAAAGCAATAGCATCTTTGAAAGCTACAATGATGGAGTGTCCTGGTGTTGGTAATATCAGTCTTGCTTTTTCGTTTGTAGAACTTGAATATCCTTTGATAGGTGAGATTCTCTCGATATAAACTTGAGACCCAGTCAAAGTTATTTCGACAATGACATAATTTGGTCCGGTGCGAACAAGTGCAACAAGATCGAGTGGCGTATCGTCTCTTGTGAGTGAAAGTGCATTCATAAGAGCTGGTTTGCTTTGTAGAACCGCAAAATCAACCACTGATATTTCACTACTTTCTCTGACACTTCCTTTTGTAAACTTTCCAATCTCGGATACTAATTGTGAATGGAAAGATGTACATTCTCGAATCGTACAATGGCCAGACCATGCTAAATCCCATACAGATATCTCTGCATCCATGGTGAGAGAAATGACCTGCATCAATCCTTTAGATCCTTGAGATCTTGTTCTTATACCAAGTTGATTCTTTTTCCATCCGAGACCCAATGCACCTTTTATACCAGCGAATAACCCACCAGTGTTTGAACTATCTTTTGATTTTAAGGATTGTGATTGTATGACAGGTCTTCCTTGTGCATCTCGAAGATTTACATGTATTATTCGACCAGAATTTAATGTCAATAATATACCGGCATGTTCAGCACAAACAATATCAATAATTATCTCTCCAGATGATAAACTTCCAATTGTTCCTTTTACACCCGTACTTTTGTCTTGAAAGAGACTAAGTGATTCCGCAGTGTCGATGTTCTCCCAATAGATAACATCTCCAGATACCGCGGATGCAAGTACCAATCCAACCGTTGTACTAGCTCCGTTTTTAATCAAAAGACCAAGAGGTGTTGGATCATTTATTCTTGTTATCCATGGTATAGTAAAAGTGCGAGGCTTGTTGACTGTGATTGGAGATGTATAATCCCATATATAAGCATGTTCTCGTGTAATTACCAATGTAAATGGTGGATTTGTCAATATTCCTCCTCGATAATCTGTCACAATGTAATATATTAGTACTTTCACGACTCCATATCCTAAGATAACCATACTGACCTTCGCTACATCGGGATATCATATCTGGTGTACTGGCAATCTCTCGAAGTGTATATTGCGCCGTCTGACTCTATTTTTCCTTGTCAGTATTTTATACCATTTTTATGATCTATATGATATAATTACCATCAACACCCCATTATCCCCTCTTCCATATCTCTTACCTGCTCCACTCTTTCTGTTTCCTCCACGAGCAGATATTATCGAGCCAGCAATGTCCACAGAATCAGCCGGTGTAGCACTTATCCTACTTCTACTACTCCTCGGATTATAATTACTCTCCCTCAAGAATCCATTTGTACCATTCGATTCATGTTCTTTGTTTGATGTATCGGCTATCTTTGATCTCTTTCTTCTAGGTTGACTGGCAGATGATGAATTGGGAGTATCGATACTTTCTCGATCGGAATCCGGTCTCTGTCTTCTACGAGGGTTTCGTGTTGTGGAGTGTATACTATCGGGCTGGAGACCATTGGTTACGTTGGTAGCATTGCTTGGTCGTGTGGTTCTGCGCGTGACTGAAACAGATGTTTGACTTGCTGCGCGAGTCGACATTTTGAATCGTATTATTTGTATCAATTCACCGCTATATTTGAGATCGAGACTGGAGAATCATGACACTCGTCTGAGGATCAAAAGAAGAGGGTACGTAAAGAATGTAGAGATTGTAGACCAGCATGAATTGTTTTATTCAAGGGTTAGATGGATTGTTTTGGTGAATATTTTGATGCGTATAGCTTGCAGAATATCTTTTATAGAGGCAAGTCTAGCCGACTGTGATGTCATGGAAGAATTTTTGAAGTTCGATGCTGTGACCATGACTATTCTATATACTCATGATATTGTATGCTATATACATTCCATATCTTCGTCATTCATAATCCTGCATATAGAATTTTATAATTGCACCTCATTTTGCAAGATTCTAACTTCCTCCCCTGGTTTGAAAGCCGGTAGACCAATATAAGGACAACCATCGCATCTAAAAGCGTCTCCTAATGCACAATTTCCGCAACTTCCAACTTTCCCCTGTACAGTGAAATCTACTTCTGCCAGATCCTCTGCGCCTAACTTGAGCGTTTGTAAAGACTTGTCAGCATTTGTTCTTATCTCTGCATCTTCGGCTTCAATCTTTTGCTTTAATCCACATGTACAGTCTTTACACGCTCGTCGTCGTTTGCCGTTTGGTTTACACGCCTCCGCTGTCATAAAATATATTAGATGTGTTTTGAACATGAAATGCATCTTTACTTACGTATGATAATCGGCTTCTGACGATCTTCTTCCGTCAACAAAGTATCTGGATCAATAGAATCACCTTGTAACAATTCTTCTCTGGTAGGAATGTAGTCATCCTCTTCATCTTCATCATACTCTACAGTGTTTAAATCATCACTAAAATCAACGAATCCAACACCCGCCGGAGCTGTCGCTGTTTGTGCCGAATTGTCTGTATTTTTGGTCTTTGTAAATCCCAATTGTACTGTTTGCGATTTCGAAGTCGGCTTGACCATCCCTTTGCCAACTGCTTCCTCTACTAAACCTGCCAATATAGCCTCTGTATATTCCGAACTATTCCCCTCTGGAAATGTACCATCCTGACTCTGTAACTTGCCACCATTTTTTAATGATCGAACAACGTATTCAAATATATTTCTCGTCATCAATTTCCGACTCTCCTCCCTTGTACCGTCCGAATTTGATAGAATTGTTATCATATCATATGCTGACTCAGGCAACTGTACAAGTCCGACAGACAGTCTATCTAGCATTTGAATATCCGTGACATTTCTGTCGTGTGCTTCCGGTATCGCATCGAGTAATTCTGGATGTGATGATATTGAGGATGGTGCGAGCAGCAGCCTTCGGACTGCATTTGTGTTTGATTGTGCTGGGGACGTGATGAAATTAGTGCTGTCCATTACCACCGTTCTCTCCACCGATTCGAATGCGGTATAATAATCAAAAAGTCAAGGTATGACGTGTCAGAAGAAACGCCGAAAACTTATTGTCGTCACGTGCCGTACTCCAGTACGATTTGTTTTCCATCGTGCCAACCGGCCAGGATTTTAAGGTTCATTACAGTACAAAACGCAAACGTCGAGCAAAAAATTTGATTTTTGCGTCAAACGATGCGGCTCGACGAGAGGAATCAGATGGTGGATTTAAAAACGTCAAAAGGTTGCAAAAAGGTGCAAAAAAAGCCCTACCTGGGGCTCGAACCCAGAGCCTTGAGATCGCCGACATCATGTGACTCGCAGTACGAAAGACCACTACACCAAATGACCGTAAAAGTCTCACGCGCTAACCAATTGTGCCAGCAAGGCTTGCTTGAAATTTGTTGTTGCCAACATAGTATATATAGACTTATTGCCGAGCATATCATCTATACCCACTAGGGAAGTTTATGACATAGGGACACGTTTCCCATCACCAAGGCCACGAGTCAGCGCACGTATAAGACCCGGTCAATCACCTTGTGTGTTTGTACTGATAAAACTTCGATGGGACCTTTCTATCGCCTTAGCAGAAGAATGAGAACACGGTAATGCACAGTAGTAGATTCTTTGTCCACAAAAAGTACTCAAAGGTATACTATTCAAGAGCAGGGCTAGTACGTGCGGCAGGAGAGCCGAGACTCTTTGGGCTTATATTAGAGATGTAATCTAGATGTCAACTACTTCTGCACATACAAACGTCAATCTGACAGGTGATTAATATCACTCAAATTTATATGAGACATAATATTCGTGAATTCCAAGCTATGATGCATAACGCGAGTCAAATGAATCGGTTTCTACACGAATCTAGAGATCGATCAACATTCAACTTAATCATCTCAATCACGCTTGGATAATAACTTCAGCGTATGTGTTTATGCGTGTTTTTAGTAGATGTAATTTGACGAATCACATTCAAGGAGCCACAAAACATAAATGTTGATTCAAGATTGGGAAATGGTTATCATAAACTTCTTAATAACTACTTGATAACTACTCTTAAATGAGCCCAAGTCCAAAGGAAGTAAACCGTATTACCACACTCAACAAGTGCCATGTTGTCAACCTTGTATCATAGGGATGTCTAGTATTTATGTTCGAAGGCTAATGAGATGCCAGTGTACTTCTTTACGACGCTTTGACGAGTACTATTTGCAAAAACATATGTCTGGAAGACAACAAGAATTCATTAATGGTCATGATTCTGTATAAAATGCTAGTCATGCTTGCTCAATACTGAACGATACACCTCTCCATGTTGTTGTTCGAGGTGTTTTAGGAAGGCTGTGATGGTTCCGTCGTGGTGACCGCAGCCTTCTACGGGGCAACAGTAGCTGTTGTCATCTGTTCTTGCCATGTCGTTTGCAAATTGTACAAGTACAAACTTCGGGTCATGCGTTGGCCCTGCCATGTGTTGACGTAAATCGTGTTCGGTTGCAAATACGAATGAAGTTGTTTGATTTTTGAGATGAGATGGACAGAAGTCTCCATCAAAACTGAATTCACATTCCAGACAACGCTGCCGATCACGATTAGCTTCGGGTGTTCTCAACCATGGATTTTGTGTATTAGCACTAACAAATTTATAGACTTCCTTCTCCAGATCAACGTTGTCGTCGTTTCCTCCTCCGATCCCCCCGTCGATGTTGTCCGCTTTTTCTCCTGTTGGAGTTGCAACTTCTTGGATATCTAAGTTGTTTAAAACAGATGCAACCTATTCGACATTGATCATTAGCAGTGAGATAAAAAATGCAAGTGAGCTCGACTGACTTTCTGCTTTATTTCTTCTCTCAGGCCAGGGTTGTTCTTGCAGTCGCTTCTGATGGATGCAGCCGCCTGTTTATTAGTCATGCGTCTAGGTCTATCCATGACGTGATCAATGAGGATTGAGGATCGAGACGATGGGGATTGTCGACAATGTGATCAGTATGAAAGAGAAAAAGAAGAAACGAAAGAAGTGATTAGAAAAAGAGCGAAATTAAACGGCCTTTGAGTGGCTGCCCTGTTTTGAGAATCATTTCACTCTAAATTACACGGACTGGTTAGCTCCTTCACTTCACGATATCAAGGTCATGCTGACCCACTTCAATGACGTAAGAACCAAACAAGCGAAAAGAGAAGCAGCCAACCAAACGCGACCAATGACCATTGTGCAACCACGTGATGTGAAGTGAATTTTTACACTTGTAAACAACACTCTACATATTATTAATGTGGATTTGCTTATTATGAGTAACATGTCAATGGCGTCGCTTTATGATATCGTATGGTTTGTAAGCAATACAATATCATTAGAAAAGATATACGAGGGTTTTCCTATCCTGTATTAAAATCCCTGTACGAGCCATCGATTATGAAATTATTTCACGGTCCGACTTGCCAACGAGAATGTGAATTCTATCCTGCATGAAAGCCTTGTACGACTCATCGTTGATGATATTAGTTCGCTGTCAACTTGCCAACGAGAATGTGAGTTCGACTTTGCGTGAATCCAAGAGATCAAGATGACTAAACCGATGAGTTGCGTTATTTTTGCACCAGTATCAATGTCCACCTATCAAACCCGTTCTTTGCCTCTATCTTTCTTATCACAGAATGAACAAATAGTTGTCTTATTATGGAGATAAACCTTTTGTACCAATAATAAAAATGGCGTACATATTTCCAGTCGGTGTGAGTTTTCATCATCAGTGTTACACGAGGCTGCAGTAGCCACTTTTGGTACGCCGACCAAAATCCGAACTGCCCATGTCCGCGTTTCCGTACGTTTCTCTCTTCTCTATCACCTGCACACACCAGAGATATAAATTGACAAAAATGACAGCCGTGTTTGACTTTTTGTGTCACAAGATCGTCAAGATGCAACATATGCGGAGATGTTTCCCTTGAATCTTACTTGAAGTCAGTCAAACCTGCTATCGCCAATGTCCCGACTGAAACCACCAATATGTTGACAAACAAACATGTCCGAATGTCATCTCCCGACACCAGTCAGATTTATAAACAGCTTGACTCAGTCGAGCATCTGTGCAGCATGGGACATCTTTGACCATGCCAATAGATTTCACCCGTATAAAATTCACATGCAAGCCACGACCATAAAACAAGACTTTCATATAAATATGCAAAGAAAATAACATTAATACATACATAGAAAATAGCAAGCAAACATACAAGATAATAAATTCGTTATATCCCTATCCAACCCTTTTCCAACCCAAAAATACTCCCACATGTCATTTTTATCATTAAATCATCATTTACCACCACTCACGCTCCTTAAACTACTACCATCAGGATCTCCATTTACGACTCGTAGTCTAGCTTTTGGTAGAGTAAACATGACTTGCACATCTCTTTTTTCAACCGCCTTTTCCACATCCCAATCTTCATCACCATTCTTATCATGTCCCCCAATAGGTTTTCTTTTTATTTGTTTTTCTGAATTGTGTATCATCTCCCCTTTGATATTATGTTTGATTACATTCAAAGGCTGTACTGGATCTGGACTTGGTAATGATTGTAATATGGGATGATCATTTCCCCAATCTCCACCGTCTGGTTCATCAATTTCCTCTTCGTAGTAAGGATTCCAAGCATTTACATTTCTCCCCTTTTTCTTGTTCATTTCCTGATCGTTGTTGATAATACCATGATCATCATCTTCCCAATCTTCTCTACCTCGTTTAGTAGCCAAAAAAGTCGATGATTCACTAGCTGTTCTTCTAGGATTATTACCTCTATGATTCTTAATTGGTGAAGAAGATTGAGATCGGGCGTGATAAGCAGCTATATCACCTGATTGTATGATAGCAGGTTGAGAATGTAACAACGGCTCGGGTATTGAAGTAGACATTGGAGAAAAATGTGAAGATACGTTTCGTGTGGTTCCTACTAATGCTTTACGCATCGATCCTACCCAATTCATCTTTTTTCTAGATGGACCAACATTTGGTGAAAATGGATTATATGGATTTGATTGTAATGGTGATGTTGTAAAATCTCTTGAATATAACGATGATGGTCGACGTATGAATTGATTTATAGGACTTGTTTGTCGATAAGAAGAAGATGATGTATCAATAGGTGATCGAAGTTGATCATGTGATGTAGAAGATTTAACCTTTCTATTATTAAAGGATGTTGTTCTAGAAGGAATATCATATGGATTTTGATGATTAATGTCGTATGGATTATTGTTATTATTATTATTATCCTCGATTAATAAATGAGATGATTTATTTTGACTGAAAAAAGATCTTGTAGATGTAGTTCTTGTTAATGATTTTCCAGATAAAAATGTATATGATGATCCATCTGACAAGTTTGACAAAGTTCTATCATCTGATTTTGAAGGTGATGAACATCTAGATGATGATAAATGATCAATATGATTATGATTTTGAAAAGGATTTTCTTTTTCCATATTATCAACAATTTTTGAAGAAGAAGAAGAAGAATATATTGTAGCATGAACATCACTAAATGGATCATGTATTGTTGACATTCTAGTCTTTCCACCATCATCTAATAATTCTTGAGCAGCAAGTAAACGTTTATGTAAATCTATAGAATCTTTTCTTGAATGTGTTGAACCTTCTTCATCCATTTCTACTATTGGATGAATACCTATAACAGGTGGAGGTGGAGGTGGAGGAAGAGGTTGTTCAAAATGATTTTCATCATTTGATAATGTAGGTTGATAATTATATAATCTACCACTTGAAGGACGACGTAAACCTCTTGTAGGACTTGGAATATTAAGAAAAGCACCTGATGTAAAATCACTTTTCAATCCTATTTGATGAGTTGTTTCTGGTAACCATGGGAATGCTTCTTTTTCTTGTAATATATCAGATTCGATTTTACCATTTTTTAAAGATGATTTTTCCCATCCATCATCTTTATTATTATTATAATAATTTGATTTTTCTGGAAAACCATTCAAAAGTACACTATCTCTATTTGATTTTGATCTATGATTATTTCTTCTTTGATACCAATATGATAATGCAAAAATACCGATTAAACCTAGTAAACCAAAAGTTATACCAACTCCTAAACCAGTTGAATTTGATTTATTATTATTATTATTATTATTATCATTTGATAAAGGTGAATTATAGGATGTTAACCATGTATTTGAAGTTATATTATATAAAAGTGTTTGAGTATTTTGATTATTATTATTATTATCATCTTTTTTCATCATCATTTTTGAAGTAGAGGAAGAAGAAGAAGAAGAAGGGATGGAATAACCTCCTATAATCATCATAACATTACCAGGTAATATAACAGCACCATGACCATATAAAGAATCATCTTTTATAGAAGAATTTAATGGTAAATTTATAGTATTCCATTTCCAATTACCTGAACCACCATAACCAGATCCAAGTTGTAAAGATACCATTAATGGAGTTGCAGGAGTATTAATATCACCTACCCAACCACCATAAACAATAATAGATTGACCATCTTCTGTTAAAATAGCAGTATGACCTGATCTTGGAGTAACAAAGTTTGGATCTAAAAGAGAAACAACATTATTTGGTTGTTGAACTGGTAAAAATGACCAAGTAGCTTGTGGTAAAGAAAATAAAGCTACTTGTGACATATTAATAAATGCAGATTGAGTATGTCCACCTAAGATAACAAAATTTTGTTGTTGAGTTTGTTTTCCTGATATATTTGAAAATGTAGGTAATAAAGGTGTCATACTCATTCCTGCTTCTGCTATTGGTGGACCTTTAGTATTTAATGAAGTTATTTGATAATCATTTTGAGATATTTGTGGTGTATATGTAATCATTGTATTTGAATAATTTCCATTTGTTATCCATTTTGATTCATCCGAATTTATATTTGAACACATTCCACCAAAAGCATAAAAATCAATATCTGTTATATTTCCTCCAACAATTTCTGAAAATGAAAAAGCAGCATTCAAATAGTTTGCTCCTCCATTAAAATTATTATTATTATTATTACTATTATCATTATTATTTATAACCTTTTCTTGTATCCATATTCCTCCATTTTTTGCTTTTGCATTTGGTGATAATTTCCATATAGATGTACCATCAACTCCTGTTTTACAATCTCCTGCTAATATAGTAATATTTCCACTATTATCCATAAATGACGTATATGCCGTAGATTTTCCAGAAGAGAAAAAAGGTAATGATGATGATAAAGGATCAATTGAAGGTTTAGTTGAATCAATGACAACTGACAAATCAATAGCTGATAATTGTGCTGATATTGTTGAATCTAAACCTGGTTGAATGATATAAGCATGATTATCTCCATCTGATTGTGAAGATAAATGTATTCTTGTAGGATTATATGGTAAATTTGTTGTATTTACAATTGTAAATAATGAAATTAGAATTGATATATTTCGTAAACATGATTGATGTTGTACCATCTTATCATTCAAATCGTTAATATAATATATGCGCCGTGATTAAAGAAAGTGCATCTCCTTTTCAACATGACTGAAAAGATAGATGATGATGATGATTATACTGAAACAAAAGCATAAGCCATTTGTTAAAGAAGAAGAAGGATGACCGCTCAAAAAAAGGTTGCTCACAACTACCAAATCTAAAAACAGGTAAATTGAAGATCTACGATCGATAAAGTATTGATATTAGATGCAATGTCCTACTGTTCATTCATCATGTTGTTCAAGTATAGTTTGGGGACCTGTCATTTAAAAAGTATAAAAAAAAAATATAAACATGTGTAAACATAGCAACCAAAAAAAAAAACCGTCTACAGTAGTCCTAAAATGGAAACACGTTTTGATTGGATTAATAATTTTCTATATATGTATAATAAAGAATAGAAAAACAATCAAGATTTTGGAGAGACTATTTCTTATTTGATTTGAAGTGCCAGTCTGTTTAGCAACGATTTGATTACTTGCTGTACAACTGATAGTACCACAAATAAATCCAGTTGGACAACAACCACCACCAAGATTTGAATCACAACTAGACCAATTCTTTGCACATCCTTTTGATAATTTTGATAAAGTTGTAGTAGTTACTGGAATAATGACAGTCTGTCCATTTTGAGTTGTAATGGTTGTCGATGATATTATAGGACAAGAAGTTGATGAACAATCTCTTCCTACTCTACAACATCCACCAGCATCATATGCACTACAACGATAATAATTAATTGGACAGTCAAGTATCATTGTAGATGTACTAGTACTTTCTGAATTTCCTGTAGGTCTGACAGGTGGAACAGCTGCTGTTATTGTCGAAAGAGAAGACGAGATTATTGTTAATGTTGTAGTTTGAGTTGTTGGTATAACAATGGTAGATGCTTGTGCAGTCATAGTTACTGTCATTGTTGTGGTAAGTATGGAGACACTTTCATGTATTATACTTGTTGCAGCAATATTAATTGATCCGTCATAAATACAACCTATTCCATCACAAGAATATCCAGGTATACAACATCCTCCATTTGATGTACCTGGACAACCTGTAAATCCTTGACTAACATCACATGGTGAAACTGGGCCATTACAAGTCGATCCTTTAGGACAACAACCTACTGGTCCAAGTCCTGTATCAGGTACATTTATACATGTTTCCGAACTTGCACAACAACTATAAGGTTGATTAATTGATGCACAACTATATGTTCCTACTGGACATTGATATCCTCTTTTGAAAATTTTGTCTATTAGATTTATTTCTTTAGGACTGATATGTGGTGATATAGGTGGATTAAAAGGGTTATATATTTCATCATTTTCCCAGTAATCAAGAAAAAACATTGCATTCGGGTCATCAATCATTTTATGAACTTTTTGTATTCCATTATTGATGGGTATTGTTGAAACATTCCAATAATCATCGTGATGAATATTAGACTCGGTCGTAACCTTGAGGATTAAAAATATTTGAATTATAAAGATTGACAGATGACAATAGTATGACATGATCTTTTCATGACTTGACTTTACTCACTTTGAAACAATTTTCACCAAATGGTCATCATCACACATCTACTAGTAATATAAAATATAAATTTGTTAGGTTGATCATATTTGTTTTGTTTTGCGGGGCAACCATATTTTTTATTTTATTTAGTATTTTATTAACCTCGGCTTCAGTACACATTGAATATTATAATATAACGCAAAATGCAAATGTAGTTATGCGATCCCTTCTCGTTCTCTACTCTAGATCCTTCCGAAATTACTCCTCATTACCAACCAGACCTTCAAATCCATGGATACCACTCCTTCCACGTCTTCGTTCTTCAATTCCATTCTTATCAAGTCTAGTTCTTGGTCTGACAGCTGGTACATTTCTCACAACCACCATTCTTCCATATATACCCCTTGAAAAATCAGATGATGAAAAGGAAGAATTAGAAAGGTTGAACAAAGCAATAGATTCAGAATTCAAAGTAAAAATATTTCGTGGAAAATGTGTAGCAGCCGGACGTACAATAAGTGGTTTAAAAGATGATGAAGAAGAGTGGAGAGAGATATTTACTACTTTATCAAATAATAGGAAGAAAGAGGATAGTTTTGGAAAAGTAAGAAGTGCGGAAATGAGATTTGAAGATGCAAAGAGGAGGAATAAAGATAAAGTTGAAGAACGTGAAAGGGAAATTATCGCTGCTGCGTTGACGACGAATGAGATCAATGACGGAGGAATGAATAGAGCAACGACAATAAATGATAGATTGGAAGAAATAAATGATCAAGCTAAATTATTTGGATTAGAAGACGACATGAATAAGAATTTACAGCAAAACATCATAAAATCTGATAATAATGATGAATCAAATATGGTAAATAAGACTTTGGCAGGAAGTGGATGTTTAGGTGTTGAAAGAGTATTTTGGAATGGTAAAGATCAAGAATTAGTAGCTGTAGTATGGATAGGAAAAGGGTTGAGTGGTTGGCCAGGAGTAGCTCATGGTGGTTTATTAGCTACAATATTAAGTGAAAAAAGTCGTTTAGCCGCGAGTTTATTACATTCAAATCAAGGTCAAGAGTCGATCCAACAATTTACAATAGAATATCGAAAACCAACACAATCTGGAGACTTTTATCTCATCCGTTCAATACCTCGAATGATACAAGAGAATAATTTGATAGAAGTTGATAGTAAACTTGAAACAATGCAAGGAAAGTTGTGTGTAGATTTTACAGCTAAAATACCTCTCGTTTCTGACAAACCCATAAGAGAAGCGACTGTCAACAATTCATCTATATGGAAGAGATTGACTGGATTGTAAAAATTTGGGAAAATGAAATTAATACCTGTACATTAAGGAATGGGGATATATGACTATTATTGAAAATATCAAAACATCATCTTCGAGTCATTTTTTCTGATGGAATTATTTAATTGATTACTTTTTCGATCCGACTGTATATAAATGTCAGCATTATTCTAATTATGAAGAATTTAAAAAAAACATATACTAACCAACTGCACCAATAATAATCGCAATAATTATAACAATAGTAACACCAATAATAATTCTCATTTTCATATCTTTCCACCACATTTGCTTTCTTACTCTATTCGCGCCTCTCCGAAACCCTTGAGCAGAAACTGCTAAATTATCTGTTTTATCTTGTAATTGATCAAGTCTTTCTCCTCTTTGTGAAACTTTATTTATATTATCGCGCATTATACCGACAGTATCATCGATTTGCTATACGTGATAATTAGTGATTGGTATTTGTTTGGAGGTGGGAACGAATAATAATACCGCTTGCAGAGCAGCCGTACGACCATCGCGTGCATCTGATGGAGAATCTTGAAATGGACTTGATTGTGAAGGACTTGAAGAATTTAAAAAGGGTTGTGTTTGTGGCGATTTCAAATGGTTATTGTTATTATTGGTACTATTATCCATGATGATAGATGATCTATATCGACTAGAATGATTATGAAGTAGATGGAATCGATTTGAATGCCTTTTGATCTATGATTAATAATGGAATTAAAGTCAGGGTTCAATTCGGACAAACATGACACGTGATTTTGTATTCCAACTTTATTACACGCAACGGTTATGATCAAGTTTGTTTTTATTTTAATACGAGTAATATGTTTACAGGATAGAGCATGTAATGTTGGAAGACTACTTGAAGATTACCATTCAATCTTTATTACATTGTACAATATAGAATACAGTACGTAAATAGTCGAATTATGTACAGTACGAGTTCCTACAAACTAAGAACTATTAAATTGATAATTTTCTGGGTACGACCCCACACTTTTTCTTTTGTCCACGCCTCTTTCTCTATTTTTACAAACCCAAAAAAAAAAAAAGTAACGAGGCTTTGATGATGAAATCGGGCCTAACCAAACTCTTGGCGCGTGTCACAATTTCCCCTTGTGTCGTCGCAAACCGAAACGCCGCATCATCATCATCATCATCATAATCATAATCATTCGTCGTCCCATCTCTTGTTTTTCTCAATCTTGATCTCAAATACTACCGAATACTGTTGATTCTATTGCACACATACATGATAATCCTCCTGGTGTAAAAGTCTCTCGTTTCAAAAAACAGTCGCAACAGCGATCAATAATATTTAATATAATATAACAATCTTTGTAAACTGGATCCAAGAAACGCATAATGAAGTTATCCACAAGTGTAGCTAGAACAATATGTTCGTTACTATTAACAACGACTACAATAAATGCTATAGAACTTGATATAACAAGTCCAGGTATGTTTTTGAATAAAAAAGTATTTTCTATTTTAATTTTGGTAATTAATAGCTTTATAATCAGATTCAATAAAACAAGCGGCTGGACTTTTAGCTGCAGATTTAATGTCATTTTATCCAAATGGTACAAATGGGGTAGGACTTGGTAAATTACCTTATCAGCCGTATTATTGGTGGGAAGCGGGAGCAATGTGGGGAGCTATGATAGATTACTGGTATTATACTGGGGATTCGCAATTCAACAGTCTAATAACTGCAGGAGTATTAGCACAAACAGGTGCTGGACTAGGATACCCACCGGCTTTCGAACCTTCAAAAGAAGCATCTCAGTTAGGAAATGATGATCAATGTTTTTGGGCAATAGCAGCAATGTCTGCAGCCGAGAATGGATATCCAAACCCTCCAAAGGATCAGCCACAATGGATAGAATTGGTACAAAACGTTTTCAATCGTCAAGTCGGTAGATGGGATAATACAACTTGTGCAGGTGGTATGAGATGGCAAATCTTCCCTTATAACTCTGGTTATGATTATAAAAACACAATTACCCAGGGATGTTTCATGGATATGGGAGCTAGACTTGCTTTTTTCACAAACAATAACGATTATTTACAATATGTCGAAAGGACTTGGGATTGGGAAACTAGAATTGGATTGATTGGTGACGATTATAGTATATATGATGGTTCAGATGACCTTCTAAACTGCACACAACTCAATCATATTCAATGGACATATAATTCTGCAATGCATTTACATGTTGCTGCAACCATGTATAACGTTACACAATCAGATGTCTGGAAAACACGACTGCAAGGTGTATTCACTAGAATGACTACAAATTTCTTCCAAGGGCCAGATGGAAGAATTGCACAAGAAGTAGCATGTGCTTTTAATACTGTTGTCGGTGTATGTCAAACCGATCAATTATCTTTCAAAGCATATCTTGGCAGATGGTTGAGTAGTACAATGAAACTTGTTCCCTCGATGAAGGATCAAATATTACCATATTTACAGTCTTCTGCTCAAGCAGCTGCACAATCTTGCGTCGGTCCTGCCCACAACGGTCTAACATGTGGTTTGTTATGGACTCAAACAGGTTGGGATGGTCACGCTTGGGATGTTGGTTTGCAAATGGCCGCTTTGGAGACGATACAAGGTTTATTAGCTAATACTGTATCTGGTCCCAAATCAAACTCTACAGGTGGAAATAGTCAAGGAAATTCAGCCGCTATTGGTCCTAGTAACGATACTATTCCACTGCCTGCAGATATTACAACACCAATTACAAAAGGTGACAGAGCTGGGGCTGGTATTTTGACGGCTGTGGTTATAATTCTTATATTGGGTGGTAGTTTGTAAGTCTTTTCTTTTTCTCTTTTTTTTTCCCTTTTTTTTTTCCTTTTTGACTAATTACATTTATTTCTTAATTATAGGTGGCTACTTGGTGGATCGTCGTAAATATACATGGTGGCATGGCATAATAATAACGGAAGAATTATGATATTGATTTTGTATTTTTCGTTTTTTCTTACTTTTTTCCTCGTCGATGGTTGTTGTAGATCAGTTTGCTCTTCACCGCCAGTCTATAAATGAATGTTGAAGCACTATTATGATCCAAATGTAGATAATCGTCATGGAAATAGACTCGTAGTTTTCTTTCATGTTGTATACGTTTTACTTTATTTACTTTATGAAATTAAATGGTACATTCGTCAAACATATCAATCAGACAAACCACTGTCATGTTTATTACTGCTATTAGAGATCAACTCATAGCTATCTTTTATAATTGATATTTATTAGTCGACTTTATAAATTTAAATCGTACAATCGTCAAGCAAATCAACCAAGACGTTATGAATAGTCTCGTCCGCCAATCTGTTTTCACTTTCAACATGTACAAAACTCCACTCATCACCTTGCTCCCCGTCTTCATCGTCATCATCATCATCATCATCATCATCATCAATTGACACAAACGCATCAACCCTACTGCCATTCTCACTCAATTCGTAATCACAAATCGAAAGATCAATCGCATCTCCCAGCCGGATTTCATCTTGTCGACCATCAGTCCATAACAAGCTATTAACACACGCTTTATAAATGACTGCTGCAGCCTTTGAGGGGAATGCATTGCCAATCTGTTTGATTTTCTGCGTTAGATTGCCGACGAATTTATATTCTGGCGTACAGCCTTGTAATAAGGCAAGTTCGTGGATAGTCCAACTTCTATGACCGTACGAATGAATTGTGTGTCGAAGATCTTTCGATCTACGCGTCGTAAACGTATTCAATTGTTGGGTTTCAGGATCGATTGGTGCATAGCGTGCTCGTAAGCCTGTTTGAGCAAAGTCGTGATTAGGATGAGAGGGTATGACTCGTCGTAGCTCGTCAGCTACAGTGACTGCTGGTTTTAAATGATAATGGTTATTTTTTAAAGATGTGTTGTGCGTTGCAGTTGGGTACTGTGGTAGAGTTTCTCCAGGCCTTGGATGGTTGTTAAATCATATATGAGAGAAGAAGAAGAAGAGAATGAGAGAGAATGAGAGAAAGAGAATGCGAAAGAAGGAAAAGAAAAAAAAAGTGAAAACTTACGCTGCACCAATAAATATTAATCGTTTACGTAGAGTACATAATCCATAAGATGCCAAATTAATGACAGCTTTTCGCACACTATACCCATTTTCAAGAAACTGTGTAATGGTCGTGTTCATATGATTTCTCCATTCAGCATAATCATATCCAAGTGTCTGCTCAATAACTACAAGTCTTGGTCTGAGCTTTGATAACAATGCAGAAAGCGAAAGCATGACAGCCTCATTCATCTCGTCGTTCTTGCCAGGAGTTGTATGGGCAGGAGAGAATCGTTGACATGGAAAGGAGAGTAGTAATATATCGGGTTGGATCTCTTGACTGAAGCTCTGTAAAACATCAAAGCAATCCATGACATATGTAGTAACTTCATTGTTATTCTCTTTGTATGTGGTGATAGCAGCGGGATTATTGTCGAAACTCCATTTGACATTTATACTAGCAGATTTAGCTCCAGCAGTGGCACAGCCAGCCCCACAAAATCCATCACAGCCTGTATAGTTTTGATTCTTTTGTGAAGTCTTCTCTCGAAGTGCACTAGGTAACAGACCATAACCAAAATCTGCTTGATCATATCCTATAGTCTCCCATACTTCTTGAACAGGAGAACCCCTCTTCTGATTGGAATTTGTTCTAAAATGCATGATATATCGAGATCTACAAACTAGTACATCATCGTCAATTATCACCGACAGGATAGTGCGTGGTATGTTTGTATAAATGACCTTTTGATTGCTTAAATCAGTCAACTTTATGTCTTCGTCTGTAAATAACTCGAGGTAATCTCTGGCTTTTCGATTACGGAGCGAGTCGAGGTATATCTCTTGGATGATCACCAATTCACTGCTTACACTGTTACCAGAACTAGGCAGTCGATCAGAAGGAATTAAGCGGATCCCCGCAATAATAAGTTTGTTGTTATTTCTAGCATCCAGAAAGATCTTTTCAATTCGTAAATACTGATGCTCTGATCTTAATTTTATAGTGTGGCCAATTCTTAATTCTCCATGAGATTGAAGTGAAATCCACCAGACAGAAGCTTGTTTGTATGGCTTCTGTCGTATGATTTGTGATGATGATGATGATGATGATGATGATGATGATGACTGTGATGATGATGACTGTGATGGTGATGATGATGATGATGATGATGATGATGATGATGACTGTGATGGTGATGATACTTGTAATGACAAACTTCTACGAGGCGGACTAGGTTGTATTGGTGAATATCCATTTTCTCGCTTTATCGGACTTGATCTGAATGGCGGCATTTGACTCGGGTATAGATATTTGCTTATATGATGGAATGAATGCAGTAAAAAGGTAATGATAAAGTATGTAAAGATTGTATGATAGAATACATATAATGAGTGTAATAGTATGGTTAAAAAGAAACTAAAATACGAAACTGAGAGAAGATATTTATTGAGATCACCTAGCTTGATGACTCATCTGAATGTGAAGCAAACAAAGCCAAGTGAACAGATACTGAATACAATTCCTAGAACTTATCAAAACTTATTACCGGTGCATTTCACAACATGTATTAGCTAAGTTATGGCCATAATTTCATAGACGGTCATGTAATAAATCAATGACGTTCGGAAATTATTTATTATTAGAGTGAAATTATTGTGAGGAGCAAACTCCGCTGATGTCATCAAAAATTTATTCTCGTATGGTTACGATTTACTGTAATTTTTTTTTCTTTCTTTTCAACAACAAGTCATACATCTAGATCGTCAATACTATCTACGATCAGATATACATCTGTTATACTAATGCACTGTCGATAACAAATAACTCAATTAGTGTCTATTCAGAGCCAACACTTCTTCTGACCAAGTCTTCCCATCTAATTGATCATATATTTCAAGTTGTAAGACTCTCTCATATTAAGACCCCTTTTATCATTATATTATGATGATCTATGTAAAAATTATAAAAAGATGTTAGACTTCAGAATTTATTCATGTCGAGATCAATACATACTGATTAATATAAAAATTCATCCCCTCAATAATCAATTGTTTTATATATATATTCAACATGATATAATACTAATTTATATTGATTTATTAGTCATAATGTGCGGAATTATAGCCGTCTTAAAATCATCAACGGAAGAATTAGCAGCTGCAGAATTACATCAAGCTTTATATTATTTACAACATCGTGGTCAAGATGCATGTGGTATTGCAACATGTGCTCAAGGTGGTAGAATATATCAATGTAAAGGGAATGGATTAGCATCAAAAGTCTTCAGAGATGGAGCGAGAGTAGCAGATTTACCAGGTAATATGGGATTAGGACATTTAAGATATCCAACTGCAGGAAGTAGTGCAAATGCAGAAGCCCAACCATTTTATGTAAACAGTCCTTATGGAATATCTTTTACCCATAATGGTAATTTGATAAATGCTCCAGAATTAAAAGAATATTTGGATAAAGAAGCACATCGACATATCAATACTGATAGTGATAGTGAGTTGATGTTGAATGTTTTTGCAGATGAATTAAATCATACGAAAAAATCAAGAGTTAATCCTGATGATTGTTTTGCTGCATTACAAAGAATGTATAAAAGATGTGTAGGTGCATGGGCATGTACAGCAATGATTGCAGGTTTTGGTTTGATAGGATTTAGAGATAGTTATGGTATAAGACCTATGGTATTAGGTTCTAAAAAGTCTGCTACAAATAAAGGAGAATATGATTATATGATGGCATCAGAATCGGTTGCTTTATCTCAATGTGGTTATACTAATATCATTGATATAAAACCTGGACAAGCTGTCATAATATTAAAAGGTCAAGAACCAGTATTTAATCAAGTTGGACCAGAATCAAATTATGCTCCAGATATATTTGAATATGTTTATTTTGCACGACCAGAATCTATCATTGATGGTATATCTGTACATCGAAGTAGACAATTAATGGGAGAATCGTTAGCATTGACAATAAAAGACCAAATCGGTCAAGATATCTTATCTACAATAGATGCTGTCATACCAATACCAGAAACATCATTAATATCAGCATATTCAGTATCAAAGGCTTTAAAAATACCATACTGCCAAGGTTTCGTTCGAAATCGATATATATTCAGAACATTTATTATGCCAAACCAAGAAGCACGTCAAAATGGTGTCAGAGCTAAATTGACTGCTATACCTTTGGAATTTCAAGGTTTAAACGTTCTATTAGTTGATGATAGTATTGTAAGAGGTACAACAAGTAGAGAAATCGTTAACATGGCAAGAGAAGCAGGTGCAGCAAAGGTTTATTTCGCTTCATGTGCACCACCGATAACACATGCTCATATATATGGTATCGATTTGGCATCATCTGCAGAATTGATTGCACATTCGAGATCTGCATCTGATATTGCAAATGAAATCGGTGCAGATGCTGTTGTATATCAATCCCTAGATGATTTACAAAAAGCATGTGCTAAAATCTCACCTCGAGGTATAAATAATCAAAACTTTGAAGTCGGTGTATTTTGTGGAAAGTATGTTACGCCTGTTAATGAGAATTATTTTGAACATTTAGAATATATAAGAGGTGAAAGGGCGAGAATGAAGAATGTTGACAAAGCTACAGAAATCATACAAGGACAGATACAAGCAAGATTGAATGGTATGGACATGACGAGTTCAATTGATGACTTGTTGGATAGTCATAGGAAAGTATTAACAAATGGTGCCAACACACCGGTTATAAATCAAACGCAAGATATATCAATTTTCAATTATGGAGATGAATAAAAGGATAGATCTGTACAGTATTTATTAAAGTTTTATATCTTATGCTTTCTTCAAAAGAGGGACGATCAACACGTGGTTCTTTTGCGTTCATTTCAAAAAGTGCGGGGATTTCTTTTGCCCAAGGGAAATTCCTACCGAACAAGCTGTTTGACAAATTTTGCCTTTTTGTCCTCTTTCCATGCGGCAACCAACGTGTCTTTTTTTTGCCTTTTTTTTTTCCTTACGTATTTTTTAATGATTGCTTCGTTGTCAATTAATAAGTATACGCATGATGAAATTACTAATACCGTCTTTTATTAAATATGGCATGGTCGTTTGAAAAGATTTCAATATGAATTGACCACTTATTTTTCTTCCAATCATAAAATGAGGTTGTACAAATTATTGGAGAGGGGGAAAAAAGGTAAAATAATTTACAAGGATGATGACACCCCAGCCTCTATTTAATTTATTACTTGCATCTCCCTATTATTATTTCTAATTGGTGCTTGGTCCCTTGACTCGAACCTCAACTTTAAACATGGCGGTGACTATCCAAAAAAAAAAAGACTTATGTCATTGGTTCCGTTCTCCTAACTTTCTTTTTTCTTTTAATGAAAGATAATAAGCTAATAAGCTAAGCTAAGCTCATGGCTGTTTGCTTCGAAAGAGGCTGACAGCAGGTCCTCCCTTTTCTACCTTGAAAAGTTTACCAATTTGACGGGAATTATTTCATACCTACCCAAAAGTTGATGGTGTGGTGGAATTTAGCCCTCGTCCTTTTTCCATCTATCACTACTCTACTATTATAATCAAATACCAATTGAAGTTTTTCGCTTTTCCTTTTCTTTCTCTTTTTCTCCTTCAAGTGCTTTTATTACTGTTATTGTCCTGAATAAATATAATATGAAATGGCCGATATCATGTCATTATACCCAATTGGTCTTGGTTTAAATATTATTGATATACCTTCACAACCACATTATCATGATATGCGAACCAGTAATCGTTCGCATGTAGATCAACAACAAAATATTCATTATTCTAATCATTATTCAACTATATCAACATCAACATTGATTGATGAACATGATGTCAAACCTTTATTACCACCTATATCAAATCTACTTGAAACAAGACATAACAATAATGATAAATGTACGACGAATGATTACAATTTACTTTTTTTTACTTTTTTTTTTAATATTTTATGATAGTTCCAAAAAGACCACAAATCATAACTCGACCATTATCACCTTCACCTTCGAGATCACCTTCAACATGTCAAATAAGACCTGACATTCAACAACCAATCCCAATAGGTGGTCATAAATCGTCATTAGTTTTATTACAATCATTACCATTAGGAGATCATAATGAAGAACATCAACAGGTTCCAGTCATGTTACCTCCTACACCTCCACAATTACCAGAAAACTTTTATACAAACCATCCTGACTATTCACAAGATATGAATATTAATCAAAGAAGAGATTATCTAGCTAACAATGTGGAAATAATGTCACCTTTTAATATTTATTCACCATATATTAATTCTTCATCCACTTCAGCAACATCTACATATTATAACAATCAAACAAGTCCAATGACTGGTACATACTATAACAATCATAATAATCCAGCAACATCTACTTATTATTCAGGTAATACGAACCAAAACTTGACAAACGGGATATATTTACAAAGATCATTACCTACAAACTTCTCCCCAACAATCGTAACTTCAAGTCCTTTGTCCGCAAACATATCTAACCATAATATATGGGAACAATCATCAACACAACAGTTGATATTTCCTGGTAGTCCTGCAACGTTTTCTCCGACAATTGACAGATATGCTTGTAAGATATGTAAAAAAACATTCAGTAGACCGTCAAGTCTTAGAATTCACATTCATAGTCATACGGGCGAAAAACCATACAAATGTCAATATAAAGGGTGTGGGAAAGCGTTTAGCGTTAGAAGTAATATGAAAAGACATGGAAAAGGATGTCATGGAATCCGTAAAAACGGGGATAGTAACAATTCGATGATGATCAGTCCGATTAGTAATCCCGATTTTGTTGCTGACGGGACTGATGATTATGACGACGGTGATGATATTGATGATGAATGACTTTTTTTTTTTTCTTGTTGTCTCCTCCTGTTAAAGTATATGTATTATTGTAGTAGTCGACAAGTTATTTATCAAATGTATCAATTAGAAATCAAAACCATGAGAGATTGAACATGTTTTTATTTGTATTCTTTTATTCTCACTACTTGATTTAGATTACAGAAAGGTCACCGAATTTATTCTATTCAATTGATTAATAATTAGTCATGTGGTTCATTATCACTATAACAAGTGGGAGTTGAGTGTAAACATACCTTGTAACCAGGAACGTCCCATTTTCCTTTTTGCACCAACTGCGACACCTTTTCATCAATCTCCGGTCTTGCAGCAACAACTTCGTCCTGTGTAATTTCCATTAGCGACCATCTCGTCATCAACGATGTGGAGATGGAAAGGGGAAGAAACATACGACCGTCAATTCCTCAAACGCCCTCGCGCCTTGAATCCTCTCGAGCGTCTCCCTCAACTGTCCGACTTCCTTATCCACCAGCCCTTTTGTCTCCTGTGCAGACTTCAACCCTTGCGCTTCAAACGTCTCGATTGCGCGAATCTGTCTCTCGACGTCGTACTTTTTCGCCGAAAACGACTTGAGTTGCCGCTCCATCTCGTCGACGACGGACGAGTTCTTCAACAATGCCCTGTAGGAAGAAAAGTCGACGGTGGTCGGTTGTTCGGAGAGGGTCTGGACGCGGCGTTTGGCGTCGTCGTGGCGCTTTTTGAACGTCGAGAGGGCTTGGAGTGTGCTGCCTTTTAAGCCGAGTTGGGTCGGGAGGAGGGACCAGTCGATTTTAGAAGCTGCTGATTTCTATAGACCGTTAGGTTATTTTGAGATTGGATGATGGAGAGATGGACTTGCTGCAATCGATGATGCTGCCATGATGATTGATTGATTGAATGACTAGACGTCAGTATTAAAACGGAGAGGTAATATTCGGTAATAAATAAAAAGGATAATCATTCGAAAAGAACTTCAAGTCTTGGCATTTCAATAATTTGATGAATTCGATAATATGATATTAAAGATGAATGATGGATAGATTAATAAATAATAACTACTACTACTACTAATTTATGTATATATGTATGTATTATCAGTGTCATGTACTTAACGACATGATAGAATTGACAATATCGTTCTCATTCTCTTTAAGTGCTTTGACGGCCTTTTTACGACTAACACTCGCTTGTGCCATGACCAATTCGATGTCTTTTGGTTCGAGTCCGGTTTCATCGACTTCTTCTCCATCATCTTCCTCGACAGGTTCTTTATGTTCTGGTGCTTTTCCTTTATCATTACCACCAGCTGCGTGTTGATGGTGGTGATGTTCACCATGAGCATGGTCGTGTCCGGCGTGATCGTGTCCGGCGTGATCCCCAGATGAAGATGACGCAAGTTGCTGAGCTGCAGCTGCTTGAGCTTGAGAGTTCAAATCTTCAATCTTTGCTTCACCAAAAATGCTACACCAATCATCAATAAACATTCGCTGTCTTTTAATATAGAAAAACTTACATCCAAGTATTACTGTTTGGAGATTTGTAAACTTCAGGGTTACTGACAACGAATAATACCTTTTTTGTTTTGAAACGTCAGTCTTGAATTGAATTTTAGATTGTTTTCGTATAAAACATACATTCTTGGGTCTTTTTAAACAAACGCGAGTAATTCCCTCGACCTTTTTCAATCCCAATTTAGCAATTGCTTTTCGTGCCTTTTTCTCGTTTCTAGAGTGGACAGCGATGGATGCTCCTGCTGGGATATGACCATCCTCGTGATCGGAATCAGATCCACTTGCAGAGCTGGCTTCTTCATGATCATGTTCGTGGTCATGTTCATGGTCATGTTGTTCTGTTGTGTGAGGCTCATCTGGGAGTTCTTCGATTCTTGGGTTTGCCATGTTTACTGTATATTTTTATGAGTGACTGTGATAAACGAAAAAAGTCGAGGTGAACTTACAAATCTTTTATTGAGCAGATATATTGTGTAATAAATGAATGCGACAAAGAGATAAAGGTGGACAAATAAAGGTCGGGTTCGAGTCGAGTCAATTTCCACAAAATCCGGTTCATAGCGCACGGTGGAATTTTCTATATTAAATCAAACACGTGACTAATTATGTTCATTACCAGGACGACTTATAGCTAGATAGATATCAATTCATACAATCATGGGCATAGATTATTATAATCATTTTGTTTTGATGTGAAGAAAGCTTGGTATTATAGCTTTTGTGATCATTTGGAAGTTGAGATACAAGGCTTCAAAAATAGAGACAAGACTGACAGAAAAAGAATGACAGACAAAAGACTCAACATGTTGACGATATCTATCTTCATTCGTCCATCTCAAAAGAAAAAAGTCAAGAGTATAAAGTGATATTCAGTGATAAACTTTGTCTGAATTGTCAAGAGTGGTAATAAGATCGCTATTTGAAAATGCTCCACTCTCATATATTTTCTCCTTTTATCCATAATCTCTCTTCTTTAATTAAAATCATCCTTCAACATCAGTGTATAAACTTGAATCTATGATGCCTTTGTAGTAGCACGAGCCTTTGCTAATGTCTTTTTTACTTCGAATCTTGCCTATAATGATTATAATCAATCAGTATTTCTTCCCCTAAAATAATTTGTTGATAAAAATAAAAACTAACCTGTTTCCTTAATCTCATTACTTTGAATCTCTCAAAATCGGTCAATTGTCTTCTCTTCTCACTCTTTGCTCTTGATATAGCATGTCCTGCCTTTGTGTGCCATGTTTCTACTTCATGCTTTTCCCAAAGTGCTGTTACGTGACCATTTCCAGCAGATTTTGGGAATTTAGGAATGACAATGTGTGTAAGAGCTACGTCTGATAACGCGACGGGTTGACGAGGTACATGACGGGATGTTTGTGGTGAAGGACCGTGGACGAGAATCTTTAATTTCATGTCAGTTTTCATCTTCTTTGTAAGACTTTTCAATTAGAAGTTGACATACTCTTTTGTGATCAATGATATCCACGATAGCAGCGAGTCTACCTTTGAATGGACCAGTACTGAATGATACAACGCGACCTCTTTCTACAAATCTCCATTTTGTGGTTGATACTTTGGCGTCACCCATTTTGTGTTTGTTTGTCCTGGATAGAATGATTAATATATATCCAAATAATCAAATATATATATATGACATACGATTTTAAAGAATGTCGACAAAGTAATTCGTGAGTATCGAAAGAAGAGATGGATTCTTTCTTCAATACAACTTCAACCCCAAGTTTCTTAGTGATGACGGACTTTGGCGGAGGTTACGAGGATTGAAATTTTCGGAAAAAAGGTTTTTCCGGTCTGTACTAAGAAGAAATAATGGCCATATCTTGCATAGATAAAAAATGGCTATAGTCTTGGCATGTAGGACATTATAAGTACAACAAACAACATCGTTGATCAATTATCCATGACAACACAAAGGATAGATAACTCCTCCTTCATATGGTATGTTATATTTATTACAAAGTATTATAATAAATCAAAAGATGAAATAATTTGCGTTTGATCATTATGAACCGGAAAATCACGCCAGATTTTCATATTCAACGGCATAATTGAGTTGATTGTCAATTCTTACATATTCTGATATCCTTTTCCTTATCATTCGTTATTGTTACCGCCAATCTGCTTTACTAGTATTATATGCTGATTGTTGAATAGCTGAAAAGCAGTACATGATGTTATAAATTCTGACATCAAATTAATGGTACGTCGAATTTTTTGTTTACTTTTTCCGATGATTAAAAATCTATGCATTAGATAGTAATTGACTCCTTTTGGAGTATGATAGCTTTTTTACACCAAGATCACTGAGGCACATTATCATATTTATAATATTCAGTATTCGTCTTGTTGAAGGAAACTAATTTAAATTTATAGATGGATTTAACACCAATACGTGTTCGTGGTTCTAGAAGACCAAAACAAAAACTACCATCTCGGACTAATATGAAACGTGCAATCTCTCCCATCATCACTGAATCGTCGTTTGTAAAAAGACGTAAAATAAAACAGTAAGTCCATTCATGTAGGTTCCTCTGGTCATCATCCAAATGATTTTGCCATAGTCTATCTCCAATTGAACAATTACCTACAGAGCTCTTACATGCCATCTTTTCAATCAATCCATCAATATATCTTCCTTTATCATCTCCTTATTTAGCATCTGCATTAACATCCAAAAGTATATTTCTACGTTGTTTAGATGATACATTTCGAGATCTTTTAGAAGAGCGTTTCACCTACGTAGACGGGTCTCGATACGATATAGCGAAATCTGCGTCGTACAATGCTCGTAGAATGAACCGTATATTGCAATGTAAATGGTTGACATGGGATGTTTTTGAGCAATACATTCACCATTTCATAAGTGAGGAGAAAAGGACGAGACCTGATAGTCCATATTTATTAGAATATCCATTACACATTGGATTCCAGCCATTGATCACCAGAGTCGAAACTCTATATATCCCGTCAAAACTACTCCATCCTCCGTGGACTTTAGAAAAGACCCGCTTCCTGGAGTATCTTTGTAATAGTGGATTTACAGTCAACTTTGATTGGTCGACTGACCACGAAATTGCTACAATTGGCTTTGACGACGCTTTAAAGGAAGATAATTCAATGATTGTAGATATAATGTTGACAAAACCGATAGGAGTTATTCCCACACAAGAACAGTTTGTTTATTCGATTACACATGGGTGCAGTATAAGAACTGTCACCAGTATTATAAGTTATGGTGCAAGATACTTTGCAATTCATGGACATGCTCATCTGAACTTTCGTGATAACGCGATATGGACATGTTTAGAAGGTGACAAATCAGAAAAAGCTATCAATATTAAAAAGTTGTTGATTTATACAACTGATCAGTCATTTTGTGTTGCTACTTCTTACTCAATGATACACAGAAAATTAATGGAGGATATAGGTGTGGAGGATCTTCCGCCGACTTATATCCGTCACCGAGATTTTATAGATATATGCAATAGAATGTTGTGGGGTTGATACTATGGTGATAAATTCACTACAATTATATATATTCAATCTATATAATTATATTTCAGTCCATCATATCTTCTGCTCTTCTCCTCGTACCAATCTTTGACTGAAACAATTCCTTTCCACTATTTCCATTTGATATTATTTTGTCAGGGAATAATTCTTTAACCCTCGAAGTGATTCCACGTATATTAAATCCATTGTCTCCATTACCAACTCCTTTTATACTGATACCGTTCTGACCTTTTATCTGTATATCATTATTGTGTTCTATCCTATCAGCAAATGACGGTTCTACATCAAATCAATCAGCCTCTCTAAATATCCACATGTTGTAAATAAAACTTACTAATATCAGTATCCTGATCCAAAGCATCCGTTCTTCTATGCTTTGTCTTGTTCGGAAACAAGTCCTTTTTAGCTTTACTTCCAAACAAATCATTACCATCCAACCGGTTCACGACCGTCTTCTTTTGCGCAAACAATTCCTTTCCGACATTTTTATTCCTAGTCCTCTCTCCAGATCGACTCCTCCTCCTCGCCTTCGTATTATTCTTGTCGTTGTTTTCTGGAGATCTACTCCTTCGTCTCTCATCTCTGTCTCCATACGTTCTTTTCCGTCTGACGTCGTCAGAGTTGGCACTACTAACCGACAGACTAAAACTATTGCTCGACATTCTGCGTATCATTTCGCGCGCTTCAAACCCTTCGACGGGGGGTGTATCGTCATACATGTCTTCTGTAAACAGCGTGGATTTTTCTTTCTTCTTGTCGTCTCGCTTGTCGTTGCGATGGTTGTTGTTATATCGTCTATCGTAGCGGGGATCGTAGCTTCTTTTCCGTCTTTCGGGGTCCCATTCTGGATTAAAGAGGTAAAATGCGCTGCGGTCTTTGGCGCCGGCTTGTTTCCTGTCGCTGACGAGGGATTGGCGGATTTTGAACTTTAAGTCTGGGTGTTCGGGCCAGAGTTTACAATCTCGCTCGGAAGATGGGGAGGTGATTGAGGCTGAAGAAAGGGATGATAGAGCGGTGTTGGCGTCGTTGAAGGAGAAAAATATGATGTTCAGACTACAGTCGTCTATCCACTCTAGACGTTTGTGTTTTAATTCCGAAGGGAGAAAGTGAGAAATGTAAGATAGAATAAGAGGTTGCGCGACGCCAGTCAGGCCGGATAAGTGTAATTTGTCTTTTACGGGAAATGAAGAGTCGAAATCAGTGTTGTAGGCTTCTGGAATTGTTTTGTCAATGTCGTTGCTCGGTTGGTCTGCAGGAGGTAAAGGTGATATCTATGTTATGATTAGTAAGAGTTTATTGGTGGAAAAAGGAGTAATTACTGATAATATTGCATGTGTTTGATGATCTCCATATTCTACATTCTCACCTATATCAATATCTATATCCATTGAGTCTTCCATCATGATGTATATAGAGAAAAAAGAAAAAGTAGAGGAGGATTAATGATGGCTTTTATTATATGTTTATTTGTTGTTTCATTTTTAAACATTTATTATTTTCGGTGAAGGTGAAATGTTTCTAAAATTCATTCGCGTTGACTACAATGATTAATCATCCATATCAATTCACAGCATTGTTAACAATTTTCACTTTAACTTGGTAAAACAACAAGTCATAATGTTATACTTTCATCTATATAATATTATCAAACGAAAAACATCATTAATAATGAACAATTGTCCACTAATTATTACCACTAACAGCTAATTTCATCAAGTGATCCATAAAAGTTTGTAAGCTAACATCGTCTGTAAATATTGTTTGGGCAGTTTGTGCTACACTTCCATATGCACCTGTTGTATGTGTTGTTGAAGGGTTCAACTTTGACAATAAGAAACGTGCTTGAGATCCACCTGCATCACAAACAATAAATCTTGGTAAAGGAAATCTATCCTGTATCAAATCCTATAACAAAAACGTCAGCGAATGATTCAAATTATGAACAAAAGAAAATCGTGAAACATACTCTAGCATCCTCCTTTGGTCTATTTAATAATTCTCTAAAATTTTCATAGCCTTCCATATCTTGATAACCGGCTTTTCTCCATTCTGCCATTGTTTCACCATGAAATATAAGTATATGAAAAAATGTATCAAGTAATAAAATAGTTTGTGGTTGAATAGAAGTAGAATCCAACAAAACAGGTGAAGCAGAATCTTGATCAAAAGTATAACTGTCCAAAGTAGGTTGAATCATAATTCAACTGTTTGGGACATCCTCGTGATTCAAAACATGTCTATAAAATGCAGTCTCATCAGGACTGTTATTGAAGACTTGTAAGAATTGTGATCTTCTCAAATGAAACATGAATTGTGGATAAAGAGTAAAATTGCTTTCCAATCTAAAAGAAGTTGCATCATCTTTACGATATTCAGCAAATCTCGAACACAATCTTATCAGCATTCTATCGACCCATCTCAAAACATCAGGGCCATCATCAACTTCAGCTTTAAAGACTGCAATTCTAGACATTAAGACTGCTGCAGCTTCTTGGTCAAAAGATTGTGCAATTGCGGGATCACCTGATGGTCCACTCATATTTCTTGCAATTGTTGTAACTCTCAAATGATATTGTCCAGAAGAATGTTGATAATATGTCAAGAATTGTATCAAACCTAATTGAGGTCCTTGTTGTACTTGTGTTGGACCACCTTGACCTGCAATTTCAAAATAAATACCATAAGATGAAGAAGGATTTATACCACACATTTTCCATGAACAAGTATTACCAATACCACATTCTGTTTCACCAACTGAGGAAGATTTTTTATTAATTGATATAGCATGACCAATTAATCCTGTAACTTTTAATTCTTTGGTCGTCAATACTTCCAATGTAGCATTAAATCCCATTAACAAATGATCATTTGAATCACGATCAAATATTCTAACAAACGATTGCTTAAACATTGATGATGTAAAACTATCGGTCAAAATCATATGACCACCTGTTGAGTTTGCTAAACCCTTCATTTCTAATAAACCAACTTGATCTAAACATCCTGCAAATATATCAATAATATGACCATTTTGTGCAGTTCTTTTTGCTAAATTATCATAATACTTCAAGGCTTTTTTATAATATTTAATATTATCACGATCAATATCATGATGTGATCGAATAGGTTCTTTTAATTCTGGTCCAACAACCATACCTGGACCTTCTGTTGCTGCTCCACCTGTAAATAACATTATTCTACCACCAGAATTCTGAAATGACGTTTCTAATAATCCTACAGCGATATTTAATGCAACTCCTGTACATCTCAATGCTCTTTTATCTGTTGATACGGGCCATGGATCTTGATATAGTTGTTCCAAAATATTTGTCAATTTTTCTTCACACGCTGATAATGGCAATAAAAGACTCTGTGCTACTCCTAAAGGTTGGATAGGTACGGGAGGTCGACCAGGTTGTTGTGGTTGTATTTGCTGTTGCGGTCTTATCATACTATTATTTGCATTGATCAACCCCAACATTTCTTGTACTTGTTTACCTGCATAATCTTTGTTTCCACGAAATACATATGATTTTGCACAATCCAAATATCCTAATTCATGTACATGTGTCATTGTACCATATGTGATTAATCCTACGAGACAATCTACAGGTAATAAACTTAGTGATAAGATTATTGAATCTTTCAATGCCTTTAAACTTTCTAATTCTTGACAGGTATCGATAACAAATAGAAATATCGGTGGTATTGGTGCAGGTCTCGCGAGACGATATTCTACTGTTGTACTATTTTCTCTTAATTCTGGTGGTAATTGATGTTCTGATATATCTCTATAATGTGGAGGTAAATTATTTCTTTGTAAACAAAATGGACAAATCCATATTCTTGCTCTTTTATCAACTTGACTGTCCATAATATTAATTATTTATTCTTCAACGAGGTTAGGAGAAATGCTTACCAAAATCTATTAAGGACAGCTCTACATGGAGCTTTACATGAAACAGGTTCATATGGTAATAAAAGTTCATTATCTTCTCTTGGTTTTAAAGGTGTATATAAAGCTCCAATTGGTACTATTAAATGTTACTACTAAGATCTTCTTATAATATGATATAACGTACCAACAAGTCTAGAAGCTTCCTACGTCAAAATTCACATTAATATTATAAATAAACATCACATTTAATTGATAAAAGTATACCATTCTTGATGATGGAAATGTATTCCAACTTAATCTAATACCATCTCGTTCTTCTGTGGCTCTCCATTGGTCAGATAAAGCCTCGAAATCAAGTACAGGAGCCATTTGGCCCTGGTGAAACTGTTGTGCTGCCATGATTGTTTATGCGTATTATTGATTGGAAATCGAAGATGTCAAGTTGTCATGTAAATTCGAAGCTTGATAAAAAAGCACGGACCATTTATAGTCAATAGAAAAAATACTTCATCAACTTGATCTTTCCTTTATTAAAAATAAACGCCAGCTCTCAAAAACTATTTTTGATGACAGATGTATGACTTGAACAGATATCTCTGTTTTCGTGCTGCGCGAAGATCACTTTAATGACCCATATACTGGGCGCCCGGGTCGAAAAACAAAAAGATCATTCTGATCTAAAAAACATGACATTTTGGGAATCAGTGGTGGTCACATTTATTTTATACATGTCTATATAGATTATTACTAGTATAGCATATACATAATTATGTACTTGCTGTATTATCACCAACATTTGAAGTTGGTGCACTTGGAAAAGTATTTGGATCGTTCATTTTCATAGCTTTTGATCTTTCCAAGTGTGCTGTTTTCAACCTTCTGACTCTTGCTTCAAAGAATTGTCTATCATTACCCCTCCTCATCAGCCATGAATCATCAAACAATACTTGAACGGACTTACTTTGCTAATCTAAACTTTCTTGGTTGAAGATCATCCTTTGTACTTGTGATAGCATCAATCTACTCTCATCAGTCAATAATACTTTATAAAACCATTTCATATACCTTGACTTGTTTCTCTTGTTCTAATCCTTGTGCATCGTCCTTCTTCTTCGTGTCATCTTTATTATCTTTATTCTTTTGCTTCAATTTTTCCGCATATTCTATTTTGACCTTTTCCACTTCTTGATCAATATCAGCCTGTTGCTTCAATCCATCTATTCTTGCCCTTTCCTCTTCTGTTGGCTCTGCGAATGCTTTATCCTCAACATGACTCTTACATATATAAAAGAAATCTTTCTGATCTGGTGTGATGAGTACAAAAGATGTGGATTTGTAACAGACCATACACGGTTTTATTGCGGTTGATGCAACTTCTCTAAGCCACCATTCATTTGGAAATGCTGAAGATTGCATAATATCATCATGAATAATAGTATATAATGATGTCGTCGTCTGTTTATTGGACCCATCTGTATTCATCGTTGATTACGTAAGCAAATATAAATTTACAATCCAACTCCAATCTTCACATCATAGTAACTCTTATCATCGAATTGAATAAATAATGGCTAACCCTGGAAAGAACATGTTATGGGGAGGTCGCTTTACAGGTATCTATCAATTACTCCAAGATTAAACATGGCACTAACATATAGACAACAGGCGGCCTTGATCCATTAATGGTCGCATACAATGAAAGTATTTACATTGACAAAATTATGTATTCCGAAGATATAGATGGAAGTATAGCATGGGCTCGAGCAAATCACAAAAACAACTTGTTAACATCTGACGAATTCTCTAAAATCGAATCTGGTCTATCGGCAATAAAAAAAGAATGGTCAGAAAATAAATTTATCATCCAACCAGGAATAGATGAAGATATCCATACGGCAAACGAAAGAAGATTGGGAGAAATCATAGGAAAAGAGATTGCAGGTAAATTACATACCGGTCGATCAAGAAATGAACAGGTAGCCTGTGATATGAGAATGTGGTTAAGAAAAGAATTGAAAAAGATTGAAGAATATTTGATTGATCTGATAAAAGTTATTATATCAAGATCAGAACAAGAAATCGATCATGTCATGCCTGGTTATACACATTTACAAAGAGCACAACCTGTCAGATGGAGTCATTGGTTGTTATCTTATGGATCCAACTTTATTACAGATCTCGAAAGATTAAGAGAAACTATCAAAAGAGTAAATCGTTGTCCGTTAGGTTGTGGTGCTTTGGCAGGTAATCCTTTCAACATTGACAGAAATCAAATGGCAAAAGAATTAGGTTTTGATTCTTTGTTATACAATTCAATGTCAGCAGTCGCTGATCGAGATTTTGTTGTAGAAACAATGCAATGGGGTTCATATCTTATGATGCATATGAGTAGATTGGCAGAGGATATAATAATATATAGTTCTGGAGAGTTCAACTTTGTCCGCCTCGCTGATGCATATAGTACAGGATCGTCTTTGATGCCACAGAAGAAGAACCCAGATTCAATGGAATTGTTGAGAGGGAAATGCGGTCGTGCTTTTGGTCAGATGGCTGGTCTTATGATGACTATAAAAGGTATACCATCGACTTATAATAAAGATTTACAAGAAAGTATCGAACCCATGTTGGATCATGTAAAGACTGTTGGTGATAGTATACAAATCGCAACAGGAGTTTTATCTACTTTGGCAATCAAACCCGAAAATATGTTAAAAGCATTGACACCAGACATGTTGGCTACAGATCTAGCTGATTATCTAGTAAGAAAGGGTGTTCCGTTTAGAGAAACCCATCATATATCTGGACAAGTTGTTGCATTATCGGAAAAAGAAAATACCCCAATGGATAAATTAAGTTATGACCAACTATATCAAGTTGACAACAGATTCGAAAAGGATATACTTGATATATTTGACTATCAAAAGAGTGTAGAGATGAGAAGCGCAAGTGGTGGAACGAGTAAATCTGCTGTATTAGAACAAATAGCCGTCATCAAAAGTATTATTTAGATATTTTTAAACTCCTTTTAATAGATATTTCATCTTTTCCAATCCTTCTATATCTAGTGGAACAAGTACTCTTCTCACTATCATGATTATTATATATATAATTGTAGGTAAAATAGTCCAAACAAAAACATCATTTCTCATCCATAACATATAACTTATTATCCCCAAAACAACAGCCATTCCAGTATTCAGTATAGGTAGATATACATTAACAGGCGAAGACATGTTTATCAATTTTTCTTTTAATTTAGGTTCCATTCCCAGCCATATTTTATTCTTCGACGACGAATGTTGATCTTTCGGAATGTAATATAATACATAACTCGAACTCAATAAACACGTAATACTCAATACCGACAACAATTTCTCTCTCCGACTCGTATACGGTAATAAAGACGGGATGTATAATATAGATATAACAACGGGGAGGAGAGAAAAAACTGGCGTCCAGAATGAGATCGTTGATAGATCTTTTCGCCGCAACGAATTGATTAACGCGTCTTGTTCATCTTCGTCCAGGTCATGATCAATTTCACGCTCATTTATAGTCGACGACATGATGGATGATAGGCGAGAAAGTACATGGAACGAAAAATGGTCAAAAAGTTTTTATGAAAATGACGTTTCTAAAATAGTTATGTTACTACTACCACCACTATTATAATATCATCATCATCATCGTTCCCGTATCTCTCCCAATCTCGATTTCTAAATGCAGTTTTCGTCATCTACTCTCGAAAAAAGTAGTTTTATGATGTCGGGTTTGGGTTCATCTATTGACCATCCGGGTTAGTCGACGAATTTAATTCAAGGATGTTATGATATGATATGATATGTTGTGATATTACCTTTCTCTTTCCACCAGTCATTGTCAAGTTTACGAATCTTCTAACGTACGTCAATCTCTTTTTAGCTCTTCCCTTTGGTGTCTTTTTCTTCTCTTGTTTTTCAACCTATCGTCAATAATCGTATCAGTACTCTGTATCCATACAAGGCTGTAATTATATATTTTCTCTTCCATTCTCTTTTCTTTTTTTGGAAAAATTCGAGTAGTGATAATAAATCATACCTTTGGTGTTTGTGATTTGACCTTTCCGGCACGGGCAAGAGATCCGTGAACTTTACCCATATTTGCGGTTGTTTGGATGGATTAAAGAAACTCGAATTCAATACTAAATAAGTGGCAAATGATGTATTAGTCTTTATTCCATCCATATAGTGGGGGTCGTTTGAGCGCGACAATCGTACATGTCACTTGGAGTGAGTTTCGTAACTTACAGTATTGTGTAGCTGTCGAATAAATCAAGATCAAGATCAATTTACAATGGGACAAAATATGATCAAAAGTAGTCAGTGCGTAACAAATCAGAAAATTGCCAAGACTTTTTACAAAATTAGTCATGAACGAACCACTTTGATCAGACTCATGAATCAAAAAAGCTTATCTCAAATCTGAACTTCAGAATCGTCATATCAAATTATTATTAAAGATTATTGTATAAACATGATGAAGTACTATTATCTGCTAAACTACATATATGTTGCATTTGCTTCGCCTCTTCAACAGCCATTAATTCAAGAAAAGTTCAAAATACCTTCTATCCATGAATCTGCAGTCCAAGCTCGTCGTATATTAAGTTTGACTGATGTAGCAACATTATCAACTGTTTATCAACATGATTCACCATATAATTTATCAGGAACTCCAATCGGGCTGATGGATTATTATGCTGATTGTGAAAATAAAGGAGAACCAATTATATTAGCCATCGATATTGCAACATCTTTCAAAAATGTAGAAAAAGGTAGTAAATTATCATTATCTCTAAGATGGGGACCAAAATATGGTAAAAGGAAACCAGCAAACCTTCCTAGATTTGCATTAATAGGACATTTGATTGATTTGAGTGAAGATGAAGTAAAAAACGGTCGTGTGAAGAGTTGTTTTGAAAAGAAACATCCAGATAGTATTGCTTGGTTTCCTGGAAATAAAATCCATTCAAGTAAATGGACAAGACTGATTGTCGAAAGAATTTATTGGGTTGGTGGATTTGGAGATCGTGCATATATTGGTTGGATACCGCTTGAGGAGTGGAAAAGTGTAACGACAAAAGAAATCGAGATGATGAGATTACCAGGTGAATAAGTGAACTACTGAAATTCAATGCCTTCATCATTTACAAAGTTTTTCCATCTGATAACTTTATTATCTCCATCTCCAGATAATTCCAAAAAACATTTTGCAAATAGAGGTAAATATTGATATCTTCTTTCTGGGTTATCAAGCCTTGGAGTCTGAAAAACTTCAACATATCGTGTAGTGCGACGATACATATCGTTTATTATATTATTTCGAGGTGTTTCGTAAGCGGCGGTAAATGAGTCAACCTCTTCATCATATGGTAATTGATTTGGACCAGCTCCATAAAACTGATAAAAAATAATAAACAGAGTGAGGAGGTATGCAATAATGCCTGTTTCAAGACTGTAAAAGACCGCCAATTTTAAATATTCCTTGAGATATTCATAATTTATCAAGCGCATATCCATAAAGGCTACCGCAATATCATCTCTTCCATCAATAATAGCACGACGAAAAGAATCGTCAGCAATGGCAGGTGTAGTGAATCTGTAAAAGTCGACATCCAATGTCGATATTAAAAGTATAATTTGAACCTTTCGAGAAGTAAAAGGCCTTTCAAAAAGTTCCGAAGGTAAAGGAATTTTGCAATCGAACAGGAAATCAGAAAAGTCATCTTCAAAACTATCATCCTCACCATACATGTCCCGAAACGCTTTTGGTACAACCTTTATACCATCGCGACCAATATGTCCATCATTGGTACAGATCTTCAAGACCTTTTCAAGCAATTCAATCGACATCCATGGTTCAACAAGTAATCTACTGAATTCTTGACAGGCTTGATAAGATCTAACCTTGTTTCCGTCAGAACTCGACACGACACATTTTCCAATTGCTTTGCATGTCTGAAAGGTTTTATTCAAAGATAACTTTTCTTCAATGTAAATGGATGACAATGGAAGATTGATGTTTGGAGACTGATCAAAGATGATGGCCAATATTTCCGTTGGTAATTTCTCGATTGTTGATTGACGATTGTAATATTTCAAGCTAGATTGTTTGATTAGTCGCTGTTGGATACAAAGTTGGATACAAAACTTACCGAATGGCAGCAAGAACACCTTCATTGTCAATGTATTCATGAGATGTTAACAAGGCAACACGTGTTGACGCTTTGAAAGAACAAAAAGGGCGGTCCGCCGGCGTCAGTAGTCTGGATTCGGGATACATACGAAACAAAGACTGGTCCGACATGTTCCTGAAGGGCAAAAGATATATCCAGATGTATCTCAGGACCTTTTACTACACGTTGCGTAAAAGATGGTTGATTTGGTAGGATATGTTCCAATAGCAAGTCTGTGAAAAATGGGAAAAACAAGACTATTTCACGCAAAAATCAGCCAAATCAATACTCACATTGGAATAGCATTAGATCTACTTTGTATGTAATTAGCCGTAGCAATCATCGTTCATTCACCAAACTAGTTCTATCGTACAGATAATCCGTTGAGTCGGGCCATGTTTTTGACTTTATGGCTGAAACGTGTGAATCTTCCTTGTCTGTTTTCAAATTCCTCCTTTGTAATCCAAATCATGAACAGATGTAAACAACGAGCATGGATTTCCACTTCCGTTTGCGTCTTTTGTTGTACAAGCCATAAATAGAGCACAATAGAGATCTGTTTGCCAGTGGGTATCCACATCAATCTGATAATTTAACTTTATTCGACTCTTTTACATGACCATAGCTCACTATTTTATTTGATCGTGGCCAGGTGAGTCGTGAACCATGACATATGTCACCGAGAATGGCATTCCATTGGTTCGATAAGCTATTGTTACCAAAAGTATAAATAGCGTGAACGAATCCAAGCCTTTGTTTATTGGTATGGTCATTTTAAAGTCCATGTCAAGCCTCATTATGTGTTTCGTATCCATAGACAACAAAATTAATACATGACTTGGCGTGCCGAAGCTACGATAGTATAGCTGAGCATATGACGTCGTGATTACCTCCATTGATTTAGTAATCATCATGGATCTTAATCTTTATGGTTCAAGCAGTCTTCCAATTGTGTATCAATGCATCTGTCTAAAATGCATCAAGATCTGGCGGCCAATATAACCGCCTCCAGTTGATAAGTTTTCACATATAGCCTTTTGAACAAGTATTGAAGTGAAATCTTGATCGAAGCTCGAGGCGAGGTCGTTCAATTAGCGTCTTAACATTGTTGGTCCGAGTAGTTTCTGTGTGACTCGAGATAATTGAGCTAAACATGGTCGAGGAATTATGAGAGACTTTGAGAAATATGCGCCATTCAATTATGAAAATATCAACAAAAGACATATTCGAGTAGAAATAGGATCCTACTCTGGTAGGAAGAGCAAGTATCAATCACTTTCATGATACGTTATATGAGAATTATGAACTGCAACATATGAAATTTGATAATCACAATTAACATTACTTGACCTGTTCTATCATGCACCTTGTTGACGATACTACATTCTATCATACCCCCTTTCGACATTCCTACCGTTACTGTTTATCCCATCTCTTATGTCGGTCGTTATAGGAAATTTGCGCCTCCATCCCGAATAATGATAAAGAAGCCCGCGGAACATCTTCCAAGTTCCTGCGAGTTTAACTATCTGAATTGTTGTTTGACAAAATGACCTCAACACATCAGTGCGTAGTAGCCGATCGGTTGCTATGTCTTGAACTATGCTTTGCTCATTTCCCATTGTATATATGTGCATTATACTATACGGTATCACCCTGTTTTTTTAACGCTCTCCTTGCCTCGATCTCATCACGAAAATTATCAACGCGTCATGTCCGTGCGCTAAAAAGGAACGAAGAACAACTTTACATTTGTAAGAGCACACTGTGGAGTAACAGCAGTCAGACATCCTCATTATTTCTAGAACATATCCTGTTATCGTTGCTGTTATACGACTCATCGTAAACGTACGTTGTCGTCATTGCTGTCTTTTACATGACCTTGTCGGTAGCAACTGTAGATCTACGACTATAAAGGACCCGCAAGTACAGCTTCGTTATCCACATGTGTATCTCATACTAATGTGTGCCTACATTAATGTTCCCATTTTTCATATCTCTTCAACTACGAATCGAATTCTCCACTTTACAGTGAAGTTTTCAGACCTCCTGATCACGCCTTCCTTTTGGACTTTTGCATTCCGTACACTTGCTGTTAGATGATCCCCATGACTGACATTTCCATCGATTGTAAGTAGCCTTATACGGGGTGCTGTAGCGTATTGGAGAAAGACTTGAGCATTTCTTATCAAGGACAAGAAAGATAGCTTTCTCAAATCAGCCTTGAATACCTGTATTAGCGTGATGGAAAAGCGATATAAGCTCGGGTAAGTCGTTCACAATAATTTTCTAATACGCTCGAATATCGAAGAGTACATTGTGAGTTCAGTTGCAGTCTGTGATGGTTCATCGGGAAGACATATCATCTACTATCTGCGACTTCGCAATCAATGCTGTTCCGATGATCAGCATTAGATTCTTCGTCTGTCTAGCCTGCACATACCGAGTCAACGGACGTACGATATTTAGGCCTTGCTTCATTTGCGTCAGACCAGATTGATGCTGATGTCGACTTTGGCGAAGTTCATCGGCTATTTCGCTTCATTGTAGACGGAATTACGACATGACAACTTCAAGGGAAACCACAGAGTATGTATCACATCAATTCAAGAGCAAAGACAATGGCAAATTCCTATAATACATCAAACTACATTCCTCGACAAGAATGATGAAAGCGGTCAAGTCTGAAATTCGCTAAAAAAACTTGCCCTGATTTCCCTGAGCCCCGACCGGCGTTCGATCTTGTGCTCTCAACAATGGGAAAGTTTATTGTTGCCGTGTGGATCAACTTTGTAATTAGATGGACGGAAAGTGGTCAAGGCGTCGATGAGGATCAAGACCCCGAATGGATCTTTTGCCCATAAACATTATCCTTCTCCTTCGTCTCCTCTTGCTTTGTTTATTCCTGCATCCCAAAATTTGGTTTTTACAGCATTCCAGTAAACGGTTTTCTAATTTCACTTTGAGATAATTTATACATTCCATCGACGCAAGCATCTGTCAACATGTCTACACATTCCCAGATTGTGAATGAGGTTGTTGAAGCCGTCGTTAATGATCGTCGTATACGACCATTATTGGACAAATATCCAAATGAGACGTACCAAAGCTTGCTGATGACAAGTGCAGCGAATAGCTGCTTGAGATTATTCTTGAAACGTTCTGATAACCAGATTGCTATATTGACTGATGAATTGAATCGTGCTAACTTTACGATTTATCAATTCGAGGGAGGACATGTTTGTGGTAAGAAATCCTGTACAGGACTTCATGAACATTATCTTCCCTTACAATGTCAATCTCATGCCAGTGTCTATCAGGCAGAGATAGATACATTGAGATTAGAGTTAGAACATACTCTTGCAAAAAGCGTGACGATGGAAAAGGAGTTGTCACTAACTTCGTCAAGGCTTCAATCTGTGCAGAGCATAGCCATTAGCAAAGACATGGAGATCTTCGACTTTCACGGTAAATTGGCAGGTTTAAGTCACAGATATCACAAGGCATTAAACATAAACAGTGCAGTTATTACAACTTTACAAAAGAACAGGAATTGTAATGGGCAATCTCATTTACCAGTCTTGGCCAAAGGGAACGGCACATCTAATGCCCAAAGTCCTTTCAATCTAGAAATGATTTTAGAGGATATGGCAGTCCAGAGAACCGAACTCGTCATGGAGAATTCAGTAATGCGCGCAGAGATCAAAGCTTTAAAAAACATGCTTGATGTCGAAATGGGTAAAAAGCAATCTGGAGATTTTGATGGATTTTGTATCATATCTAACAGCGGAAAATCACCAGAAGTTGCCTCTGCTTTGAGAGATATGGATTTTCCGCCACGGAATGATGGATCGAAACACGTCACTTTTGACCTGCCAGCAGACAGTATTATTATGACTTCATGACAATAATGCCACCGACCAAGAGTCTAAGACCGAATCTGACGGCTCGTCATCGACATATTATGGTTGTCCATGGATCCTCATCAATTGATCATCGCCACCTTTCCCACGCAATTATTCAATTTCAACGCATCATTTTATATTTTCCAATACATTATAATCTTTAACGACTTTTCCGAATATATATACCCGACCCTTTTACGACATGATGATTCTTTCATGCTTGCATAACAATTTGAGGAGGAACGAAGCTTTGATGGGATGCGTAACGAATAGATGGACGATGATTAGTAATAAACAACAGAATTAAGCAAGAATTTATTATAAATTATATTGACGTTATATAATGTCTATGAGACTGATATATAATGTTTATGAGACTGATATATAATGTTTATAAGACTGATATATAATGTTTATGAGACTGATATATAATGTTTATGAGATTGATATATGATATATAATGTTTATGAGACTGATAGTCTATATAATGTTTATGAGACTGATATATAATGTTTATGAGACTGATATATAATATATAACTACAGTAATGAATATTTTATGCTATTCTTCTTTGACAAGGACAATTGTGATAAGTTTACCGTGCTCCTCTTGGTCATTCAAAGTGATGCAATCACGAAACCCTAGACTTTGGTTTGTCATAACACGTAGTATGGAACAACGCTTTACACCTAGCACTGTGGAGTACATTTCTAGTCCAACCCACTAATTGGACATTTGTAACAACTTTTTTATTATCATTCATTGAGTTGACTAGACTTGTTCCATGCTCTTGAGGCTTATAATCATTAAATATCGTTGGCAGGGCTGTATAGCAATCTAGAATTCCATCGGTACAAGCCTGCCGCAAAAGCAAATCCGCAGGCATATCAGTCCCCAGTGTGAAATGATCAAGAAGCTTATGAGCAGCTTCTTGGGTCAACGCAAATGCCCATGAACAAGTCGCGAATGCTAGGTGTTGAACCTTTCTTGAATGTTGCGCTATAATTCTATTTGGAGCTTTTGGATCTAGAAACTCTAAATACTTTATATCGACAGTATCAACATCTTGATACACGAATGAAGCTTGATCCGAGTCTACCTCGTCACAATGCCCTATCCATAACACGTCCCAATTTGAACCATATGGGTTAGCCGAATCACCTTTTCCACCAGTCAATTTTATTAATCCATCTGCAAAAAGAGACATTTGATCTTTGATATTAACGTCCCAATCCGCATCATCCTCTAATAAAAGTACAGTCTGATAGCCACTCATGATGACATGTTTTAACATGTCAACATACGCTAATAACGCCATTAATCCACCTACTCCCGTCGAATTATAAGCATTAATGAATGTTTTTGACCATTTTGGTTGTTCAGGTATTGTTACTTCGAGAGCAGTAAGTTTTGCTGCAGCTCTCAATCCATCAACTCGCCACGGTGTTCCTTTTGATATACTTAATATCTTTTCAAACTACAAGAATGTCGTCAGTAACATGTCGACAGAGTTTCGCGGTTAAACATACTCCGAGCGTGGCATTTCTCACTGAAGAAACCTTGTCTTGTCCACCATTTAATCTTAGATTTTTATTATGATTTAGATATATTAATACAGTCGAAACAGAAGCCAGGATACAGAATATAAATGTAAACCAAAATCTAGTATCGATACGCATAGTTTTTATACTGTATACAAATAGGCAATAAAACTAGAGTGGAAACCCGTTTGCGAAAAAGCATCCAAACTCCTTTTGAAGTAAAACGGTCTGCCAAGAAATACTGGAGAAGAAAGGCAATAAAAGTCATGTGACGTCACAGTGTTTTACTTCTTGTTCCCGAACCATGGAAAAAAGTATTACTGTACTGTAGCAACAAACTTTCTTCAGCCTTTATGTACGGACGGATCAAATTTGATGTGACAGGGGTTTTGTAATACTCTGGGGAAAAAACAACATACAGCCCTGTCAAACCAACACTCATCAAAAGTGGAGTCAAAAAGCTTATATAAATTATCTAGATGTCATCGATGCGAAGAAAAATCCGGGGGAAATTGAACATGAACTCCATCAAACCAAAATGAGGTACAGGTATAAACTTTATATATATTTTTATCTCTTTCGATCCATGAAATTGACAAAGGTTCTTGTTGGTGAAGAAAAAGCACGTACCTGGTCTTTCTTGTTATTTCAGCCTTGTCTCCCCCTCTCGATTCACATATATCTCTCGACAAGCAGGACAAGTTTGTAAAAGGAAGAACTGAATAATGATATTTTTATGTTTCAGATTTCATCAACGGTCAAAAGACTACTGATTCTCATATCCTGATAAAGTCCCTCTCTTCGTTTTTTTCCCTTTTCCGAGCGCCAGATATTCGAAAATGACTACGGAAAGAGTCATTCCACCTATTCTACCTCGAATATCTCCAGATGGATGGTCATATCCGAACTGGTTAGGACAGAAAAGTAATGATATCAATGATGATCCTCCTACTTTATCACCTAATAACAGGTTGGTTTTGATCATCTATTAATAAGAAGAATAAAATACTAATATGAGGATGTATAGATTAAGATCAGAGAGACATCTCGGTCAAAGATCATTAGATAATTCATCTCAAGCATATGATCGAAATTTATTGAATAAAATAGGAGGACCAAATACACCATTAAGATTACCGTCGATATCGAGTATAGAATCGCCAATAGATAATAACAACAACAACAATAATAATAATAATAATCATAATAATAATAATAATAATAATCATAATACTATAAGATCACCAGCATTTAAACGATTATCCATGCCAGAAAGTCACAATGAAAATCACAGAAGAAGATCATCCTCTGGATATACAACAATGTCCTCAATATTCGATACTGTCGATAGAACAAATTCTTTAACAACAACAATAGACACAAACCATCGTGAAAGTCATGACTCGGTTATAACGACAAATAATGATGAATTTATTAGAGGAACAAAAAGAAGAGCGTCATCACCTATACTAGAAGAAAGAATAAAAATATCCATAATACCCAAACAAGTTATAAGAATGATTGACGGACCTATACCTATAAAACAAAACAATGTAATAATATGTGATTGTTGTCCGAAAAAACCAAAGAAATTTACTACCGAGGAAGAATTGAAGTCAGTTTTTATACACATATATATTCTCCTTTTTTATATTATAATGTACTAATGAAATTGATAGAATGCATTACATGGAGAAACAATACATATGCGAGTACTGTCCTAACAGATTCAAGAATAAAAACGAAGCAGAAAGACATAAATATTCCTTACATCTAAGATTACATTCCTGGTGTTGCTCTGCACTCACGAATTTCGAAAAAGCATTCAACATGAATGAAGACAAAACCTTTGACGTCTGTGGATACTGTGGGGATGAATATAGTAACAATCCAGTCGATCTTGTGGAACGACAAAGACATCTCGAACAGATTCATAAATATCAAGAATGTAACCAGTCGAAGAAATTCTTCAGAGCAGATCACTTCAGACAACATTTGAAACACAGCCATGCGGGAACGAGTGGGAAATGGACGAATTTGTTGGAGAATATATGTATGAAAGATGAACCACAGCCGGAGATATTGCTGAAGAGATTATCGTCGATAACGAATAGTAGTATACTAGAGGAAGATCTTTCTTCTGGCAACAATGTTGGTTATAGATCGAATAGTTTGTCTTCAACTTCGTCGTCATTGGAAAATGTAAATGTAAATATAAATGTAATATAACATGTATATCAATATGAATATAAATATCAATATCAATCTAATTATCCAACAATCATCGTCATCATAAGATGTAATAGGTGTAATATAATATGTATATCAATATCAATCTAATTATCCAACAATCATGGTCATCAGAAGATGTAATGTAATAGATGTAATATAATATGTATATCAATATCAATCTAATCATCCAGTAATCATGGTCATCAGAAAATGTAAATAGATGTATCATAAATTGTATTACTATCAATTATCAAGCCAATCTAAAAACTGAGGAGTAAAATAACTAACGACAATACTCGCGCCAGCACGTAATATACCTTCTGTAACTTCAAAAGCCATTGTCTTCAAATCAAACACACCTTTTTCCGCCGCGGCGTATATCATCGCATACTCACCACTCACATGGTACGCCGCGACTGGCATATCTCTACCAATATCCTTTGCATCACTGATGATATCTAGATACAAACTCGCCGGCTTGACCATGATGACGTCCGCGCCCTCTTCGATATCTCTCTTGATCGCTCTTCTCGCCAGCCCTCTTCCCCCAGGAGGTAATTGATAACAGCGTCTATCACCAAACGCCGGACTCGAGCCCGCAGCGTCCCTGAACGGACCGTACAGACACCCGCTGAACTTTGCAGAATACGACATCAACATGGTCTTGTGCGCGATCCCCGCCTCGATCAGTTTCAGTTTTATCGCCCTGACTCTCCCGTCATTCATATCGCTTGGGGCGACGCAGTGCGCGCCGGCTTCCGCATACGCCATGGCGACGTCGCTGATCCGCTCGACAGAGAGCGTGTTGTTCAGACTGCCGTCTTCGTGCAGGATGCCGCAGTGGCCGTGAGAGGTGTATTCGCACAGACACACGTCGACGACGATGTAGAGCGTCGGAAAGGCGGTTTTCAAGAGCTTAATGGCGTGGATGACGGGGCCGTGCGGGTCGTCGGCGGCGGTGCCGAGGGGGTCTTTGAGGTTGGACTTTAGGGGCACGCCGAACAGTATCACGGAGCGTAAGCCTTTGGTCACGAGGGGTTGGAGAAAGGAGGTTAGTTTGTTGATGCCCCGACGGTATTGGCCTGGTAGAGACGGGATTAAAGTCTCTTCGTCGACGTTATCGGTGATGAAGAGTGGGTAGATGAGCATGGATTTTGTGAGTTGGCGCTCTGCTTGCCATGATCGTGCGAGGGGATGGGAATAACCGCCGTGTAATTGTGATGATATGTCTCCTGATATGGATACTGATGTAGCTGCTGTGCTGATGTATGACCTCGCTTTTGTTATTGGAGGTTTAGTTACGTTGTTATCTTTGAATGTAAGATCTGATACTAGAGTTGAGAATGACATCTTTTACCATTGATGATGATATCAACAGCTCGAACACGTATGCTGAAGAGACCAATCAGATGGAAGATATTATAAAGAATCTTGGCATTTTACATTGATTAATTAATTAATTATTAATTTATATTTACAATTTTGGAGAGTTGAAATACTTTTTCAACAAATTAATTGCCTTTTCAATGTCTTGACGTTTATCATCCATCACACTGACACCCATATGACCAAATCTTATATATCTTGTCGAAATCTCCTTGTGCAATCCACCAGCAAATATTATACCATCTTTTGATAATTCTGCTAATATATCTTTTTGATTAACGTTTTCAGGTAAATATATAGCAGTCATACCATTTGCTTGATTCTCCTTTTTCGATGCTAATTGTTTCAAACCAAGATCGTCAATCACCTTTTTAATCCTTTGACTAGTTTCTCTATGTTTCATAAATCTTTCATTCAAATCTCTTGATAATATCTGTTTTAATGATACATTCAACGCATGAATTAGTTGTGGTGATGGTGTTGCAAAATATTTTGGTTGATTAGCTTCATATGCTTTCATAACAGGCAACCAGTTCTTTAAACTTGCAAAATACGAATTTGGTAGTGATTTTCTCTTTTCAAAAACAGATATGGCTTTTTCTGAAAACATGGATATAGATAAACCAGCAGGACATCCTATAGCTTTTTGCGAAGCAGTTATAACACAATCAATATTCCAGTTATCGAATTGGACATCTTCACAACCGACAGAACATACTCCATCTACAATTAATAATGTTTCGGGTGATGTCTTTTTTAATAAATCAGATATAGGTTTAATTTCACTCAATACCCCTGTGGATGTATCGACATGAGTAATTGTGATTGATTTATATTTTTTCGATTTCAATTCTCGTTCAATTTCATCCAATTGTGGTCGATCCCCTATCGGTGCTTTTAATTGTTTAACCTTTACACCATATGCTTCAAAACATGATGCAAAGCTATCCGCAAAATATCCCGAGTGTAAAACTAAAACGTCATCACCTGGTTCGGAAAGATTTGATGCTACAATATCCCATCCTAACGTTCCAGATCCCGATATGATCAGAGGTTGTGACAATGGATTTTTTGTTTGGAATAATTCTCTCAACATAGATAGGCATTGTCCGAATACTTTGATAAATGCCGGACTAACATGAGATTCACTTTTTATTTGTTGTTAGTAGATCTATCAAGCATTACCAAAAATGGTAATTACCTGTAATGACTCATTGATTGGAGGACTTCATCATCGAATTCGATAGGACCAGGTATAAGAAGAGTCGGATGATCTGGCTGATTAGACATGATTGATGATATGCTCCAATGCGGGTGGAAAAGAAAGAAAGAAAGACGCTGGCTGGTATGGCTGTTGATGAAGATGGAGAAATGACGTCAAAGAGAGATATATATAGTACGGTTGACTGAATTAAGCTTCTGTCATCTCTGACTTCACCTCATTAATTCATACATTATTTCCCTTGATTATTTCACAAAAACAATGACAACGAAACTTGTATTGGTCCTTGGTGACCTTTTCATCCCCGATCGAGCTATTGTAAGCATATAACATGGACGATAAGATAGTCAATGGCTAATGAAACAAGGACATTCCCGCCAAAGTATAAATATCTTCATCTCATCATAAAAGAGCCATATAATGACTATCAAAGTAGTTCAAAAAACTCCTGACACCGAATAAAATCAGCCAGATATTATGTCTAGGAAACTTGACGAGTCCATCGGTGTACAATTATTTAAAAACATTGTCACCGGATTTACAACTAGTAAAAGGAGATTTTGACATTTCGCTCTCCGTACTACCTCAATCTGAAATAAATCAACAACAATCACAACAAACACAACAGCAACAACAATCGACGTCATCATGGCCTATACCTACAGCATTGTCAAAAGTTGTCACGCATGGTTCATTAAGAATTGGATTTACACATGGGCACATGATAATCCCACCTGGAGATCCAGATAGTTTACTGATATCGGCGAGACAAATGGACGTAGATATATTTTGCTGGGGAGGTACATCGAGATTTGAAGCGTACGAATTGGAAGGAAAGTTTTTCATAAATCCAGGTTCGGCTACAGGAGCGGCAAGTTGGTCAGGAGAAGATTTGTCAGAAGAGAATAAAATTGATGATGAAACTGGTGAACAAAAAGAAATATGCCCGAGTTTTGTATTGATGGATATACAAGGTGATGTTTTGATATTATATGTATATCAATTAAAAAAGGATTCAAACGGAAATGAATCGGTTGTCGTGGAAAAAGTATCATACAAAAAAGGTGGTGGAATAGTTTAATCCTGTCTAATCCTTTTATTATCTATTAATTGTACAAATCTTTTATTACTTTCCTCAACTCCCCATCCAGTCGATAATAATTGTCCGATATCTTCCAGTTCTAATCCTGTAGTTTCAGGATATATTCTCCATATCAAATATAATCCTATCAAACATATGAATGAATAAATGAGAAATGTCAAACTACTCCCAATATAATCAATCATCGGTAGAAAAGTAATTCCAATGATAAAATTACATGACCAATTAGTGGCTGTAGATATACCCGATCCTAGAGATCTTACATTCAAAGGAAACAACTCGCTTTGCTGCCAAGGCACACAACCTAATCCCAAAGCATACGATGAAACAAATATCATCAAACTAACCAACAAACCAGATGATGACAATTGTGATGACATATCGTGGAAACAAAGTGAACATGCCAACAGTCCTACAATCATAAACGGTATACTGTATAACAAGATACGCCTTCTACCGATCTTATCAATGACTGAAAAAGCAACAAGTGTGAATAGAAAATTAGTACCAGCTACAGACATTGATGTCGCAACAGGCGAAGTGAATCCGACAGAAGAGAAGATAGTAGCAGAAAAATACATTAATACATTCTGTAATCATCATCATTATTAACCACTGATATATCACTCATACGAAAAGAAGACTTACAAAGCCACAAAGCTGTTGAATACCTTGTAACAAACAAGCAATACTCAAAGCCCTTCTATTTCCATCATGATTCCATAGGTCTTTCCAACCATGTGAACCATTTTCCATCTCAACTTCATGCTCAATCCTCTTCACTAGATCCGAAACATCATCGTCTCCATTTATCCTCTTGAGCACCATTTTCGCCTCCTCAGTCCTTCCTTTTAATATCAAATATCTAGGACTTTCCAACAACCCACCCAACAAAATCATTTGAATAATAGACGGTAGAATACCAATCCCTATCGCCCATCTCCATTTCTCTCCCAACATCCATCCTACAGCGTAAGAAACGACTTGACCGCCTGTAATAAACAGCGACAAGACAGTCACCAATCTCCCTCTTTTATCCGCGGGGGATATTTCACATATATACAGTGGAGTTATGCATGACGAAACACCAATCGCTGAACCGACTATACTTCGTCCTACAATCATGACAGTCACAGATGTGGACATGGACTGTAGGATAGTTCCGAAGAGAAACAAAAGAGACGAGACGAGAATGAGGGGTTTACGGCCATATGTATCTGCTAACGGAGATGCGAGGGGAGCCGTTATAAGAGCGAATAGAGAGGGAGAGGATGTGACAAGGGATTTGGACAGTGTTGTCAAAGGATACGAATTTGGAAGATGGAGGAGAGTTGATGATATGATTCCAGTGCTAGATTTATATCAGAATAGTCATGTAGAGAAAAAAGTGAAGATGGTTTTACTCGTATCCAAAAAGTAAACCTGAAAGTCCCGCTATTAATACTAACAACCATGTCGACGAAAAAGTATCGGATTGATTAGAAGGAGAAGGGTCAACAATCAGAGGAACCTCTTCACTCTCATGCCCTGTAGACATGGTTATGAAATCTACATAATGATAACAAAGATCAAGGTCAAGAAAAACAATGATGATTTACTACTATATTTTTATTGCATGTGGGGTATCTACTAGGTTTCTAATAAAATGACAATAAAATGACATGTGATAGACTAAATTCATGTTTATTCTTCTACCACATTCTGACTGCTAGAATTATTTTGATTATTGTTCATAGTCAAAGGGATAGATTGTTGTGATCTCGGAGTATTCATTTGGCCGTTATTATTATTGTTATTATTGGTAGAAAGTTGACCATTTGACATTGTTCGTTGTTGTAAAGGAAACGGACCAGATTGATTATTATTATGATGAGGTTGATGATGATGTTGCTGGTAATGGTGGTTATAATGATTCGAGAATGGTCCAGAAGAATATGGTGGTTGATATCTCGGTCCTATACATCATATTCTGGTCAATTCTTGATAGTTAATATGAATGATGGAATCAGCATAAACTCACCTTGTCCTGGCATCATCATAACTCCACCTTGTCCATTCATAAACATCATCTGCTGTTGTTGTTGTTGTTGATGATGTTGATGTTGATTTTGTTGATGATGGTGTTGCTGTTGTTGATGATGTTGTTGTTGTTGTGAATAGCCTTGTGATGATCCTTGATGTAGCATCGGTGCTGCATTTCTTGGACTGTTGTTAGTATTGTTATTGTTAGTATTACTGTTATTAGTATTATTAACAAAGCCTTGCTGAAATTGTGGAGCTTGTATCGAAGGTGAAAAATAATTTCCAGGCGAAGTTATGCCCATAAAAGGGACTTGCATGGATCTCATTGCAGTCATTGGACTCATACCGTTGTTCAAATGTAATTGTTGATGATACAATCTTGGTGATGGACGAGATTCATTAAATGAAGCTCTATTTTGTTGTTGATATTGTTGTTGAGAATGCATAGATGAAGATATAGCTGATGTTGGTGGCGGATATGATGGTGATATCGGGGTAGGTAATACATTTGGAAATATATCGGTATAAGATTTTTCGATATTTTCATCCAAACAATCCCAAACAGGTGCTGTACGATAACCTTGGGGTATACCATCATTATTTACAAACAAACCTTTTGTATCATCCGTTGTATCATATAATCGTTTGACCGTAGAGTAAACATTATTTGTAGTTGATGGCCAATCTTTATTCGCCGCTGCTCTTGACTTTTTACTTGATGCATTAATAAATTCCGTCATTGTTGTTGTTGTTGAAGTAGTTGGAGGGATAAATGAATTATTTACTGTTGGTTTGAATTCCATTGCCTTTACGTTAAACCTTAACATTGAGCCTGTTGGTGACAAGATTGATTTATCACTTGGTGTATTAGATCCAGTCGTTGGTAGAGGTATTGAAGAGTTTATTTTATTCATTTGTGATTGTTGTGATGACTGTGACTGAGTTGGTGGCTGTTGTTGTAATGGTTGTTTCTTAACAAAAGGTGGTATTTCTGCTATCGTTCCAACAGATTTAATTTTATTAGGTAAAGGTGATGTTGTCGACGATATGGAAGCTTCTTTCTCTCTAGCTTGTTCTTCTGCTTTTGCTATTATACTTTCTTGTTTCTCTTTTGATTTTGCTAATATACCTATCAAATCCGATGGTACACGAGAATGTAATTTGAAATTTTGCGAGAATTTCCTCAAATCATTCAATTTGACAGATTTCTCTTGATTCTTTGTCTGTGTTTTTTGTTGTTGTAACCTCAACTTTTCAGATTGACTAAACTGTTTGAATGCATCTGTAACACTTCTCATGATATCAGGTTGTGGTTGTGGTTGCTGTTGTTGACTACTCTTCAAAGTGATATGATTAACAATTTCGTCTTTATTCTTCTGATCACCTGGTTGTGCAAGTTGCGATGAAATTATAGCTGGATCAAATGGTGCTCCCTGTACTGTAGGCTTACTTGTTATTGGTCTTTTTGATGGAGGAACATATACGCCTTGTCCACTTTTTATATTTGTGGAATCTTTTCTAGCGACACCAGAGTATCTACCACGTATTAATGCTCCTGTAAAATCTGATGGATACGGATCAAACTTACTTATCTTCCTCATCCATACCAGAATCTACCATTGATCTACGTGAATCAGAATCCTTTTCAATTTCTTTTGCCAATTTTTCGGCTTTGTCTGCCAATTGTTTATATCTTGGTGCATTTCGATCGATACTTGTAGTATATAAATCTTCATTATAGTCACTCTTGACATTATATAACTTCTCATTAACAGCAAACTGATCCCACGTTCCATTTTTTGTGTTCGATTCCTCGAATTGTAAACGTCCATCATCATTGTTATCAGGTTTAAATCTTTGTAATTCTCGATCTTTTGAATTGGTTCCATTTCCAGTAATTTCTGTATCGGTTCTAAAAGAGACTACATACACCGTTAGACATGATGAATAGAGATATGTGTATAGATAGACTTACCAGAACCTGATTTATTTTTACGATTAACGAGACTAACATTTGTAGCCGATAAATCTACGGTATCTGAGATTGGAAATGTCATTGTGTGTTCTTTCCCTTGTCCGATAAAGTCTTTTGTTGGATTTGATGTTAATCGTTTGACCATTTTAAGATGATATTGTGGTTGTTGTAAAGTTGTAGATGAGTTTATAACACCAGAGAATACACCCCGATATTTATCTCCATTTTTCAAAGTGATATCAACGTCGAGACCCTTTTTTTATCTGTCAATTCATTTCACCATTTCATATCATAAGATTGGACTAACCACAAGGTTGGCAAACAAGAACAATATACGATCATTATTTGATTGTTGTTTTGATTGTTTATCATTTGGAGATCCATTCGTTACTGGTGAATTATTGCTTTGCTTTTGTGTGATAGGATTCGTTCCACTAGTCCAAGCTTTTGGTGCGTTTGTTCTAATTTAAAAACACATTCATTAGTTTTTGCGTGTATGATTAAATCAATTATAATCATACTTTGACGTTGTTCCTCCCGCAGGACTGCTAGGCTGTGAGGTTTTTGCAGGACTCATCTTTATGTTATGAATCACTAATTGAGGCGTGATAGTTGTGGATTGACAAGGTAATATTTTCGTTTTGATTTCAAAACAGTGCAAGCAAATGCCTGTTGACTTTACGGTGATGTTTGATGAATAGCTTCGAGCAGTGATTGCGTCCAAATTGACAAACTGATCTTATCGCTTTACAGATGATGGATTAAGCAAATCGCGCCGTGTAGGTTCTCTAGTATTACCACATGGAGAGCTTGTGACATGTAAAACCCTTTGACAAGAAGCGGAGATTCGATTCTATAAAATAATAGTAAGCAGTTCAATGACTAGAAATCAACCCCACCAATTCGGTTTTAGGTTAGGTCGTGAACTTTAATTATTCCGCGACTCACAATGTATTTTATGATATCGAATGGTCTAAGCAATGATATAGTGATTTTGAATCAATTATGGATGGCTCGACTGCAAAAATAAAAGCAACCATTAATTGTAGGATCGTGCTCATGGCACCAATATATAAGACATATTCGATCGAGTTGGTGAAAAGAATAAACGAAAGAATAAACGAAAGCATGTGCTCAAACAAACTCGGTAAAAACTTCCGTAAATATCAACTGTTATTCGACGTTCTATCATCATCAATGACCAATCCAATGAACCATATTGTTGTTAAAGATTGAACGATAGACTCTACACGATGGCATCTGAAGTTCCAGTACAGAGAGAATCGTCTGGATCATGGAGAAGTACAACAAATGGAAATACAACAGCAAAATCTACACCTCGACCAAATGTAATATCATAAATCCTCGAATAAACATGTTCAATACTGATACAACACTATATAGCCACAACAACAATTATCACAGATAGAAAAGAGCGTGACACATTTATTAGTAGCAACAAAACAGTTATTAGAAACCCTTACATTGTGGTCGAAAGGTACAACGACAGAAGTAGAAGTATCAGATGTTTATGTAAGATTAGGATATGAATTTAATATAGCATGTCGAGCATTCAATGCTATTGGTGTTGATACACAAGATCTTGGACCTGTACCGGACAATTTACGTGCTATACTCGAGGAAACTTTGAGTCAGGAAGCATCACAAGAAAGTCTTGACAGATTTTTACCATCAATTAGAGATATTATAATAAATCTGTTACAGGGTTTAAAAAGGAAACAAACAAGAATAAGATCAAAATCTATAGTTGAACAACAACAGCAACAATCACAACAGCAGTCACAACAACAGTCACAACAACAACAACCACAACAATCACAACAACAATCACAACAACAATCACAACAACCCCCTCAATCAGTAACACGAACGTCTATGCAAAGACAAGTCAGTCAAACAAGTAATAGTAGTAATAGTATTGAAAATCAAGAATTACCACCTCGTATAAATTCAGTACAATCAAAAACCGGATCAACATCATCAATAACGTCAAAAAGAGACGGAAGTAGAGATCCAGTAGCAAAATCTATAGAAGATACACCACCAGAGCCACCGCCGAAACAGGAATATGTTCAAAAAGATATTGCGAGATTAGATGACTCGAAAGATGCATTAGCAGCATTACAAAAAGGTGGTGATTTGGAGAGAAGAGCAAGTAGAAGGTTCTCAGCCTATCAGATACAAAAACATCTCGGAAATGTTATACCACCCGTACAAAATTCACCTGCGCCAAATAGAACAAGAGATACGCAAGAATCAATCAATGCTGTAAAAAGTCGAACATCAACTCAAATACATAATAGAACAAGATCAGCATATCGTACGATTCAAGAAGCTTCATCTCCATTAAGAAAAGAATGTATAACAGATATACAAGAAATTGACTCGATTGAAGAAAATATCGAGAATAGTCCTACAAAATCAATACCTGTGAGGAGTGCATCTGAAGGTCAACAACGCCCATTCACACCCGACCAACAACAACCTCCAGCTTCAAAAGAATTGAATTTATTCTTACAATATAAGAGCAAAATTAAAAAGATTGTACTACCTGAAGGAGGATCGGATTTAACGATTGCTAGATTACAATTAGCGTTTATTGAAAAGTTTGCGTGGAATATACATAACAACGGTGTAGATTTACCAGAAATATATATACAAGATCCAATATCTGGTGTTAGACACGAATTAGAAGATTTATCAGACATAAAAGATCGTTCAGTGCTTGTATTAAATGTTGAAGCTCTAGATGAAGTAAAAAGACATTTTGACGATGGACTTGGAGGATTGAAAAGGATTATTGAAGGTATAAAGACTTCGGTCGATGAACATTCAACAGCATTGCAGAAAGTATCAAATCGTCAAGAAGAAACATCAAAAAGGATATCATCGATATCGGTCAAAAGTCCGATCGATTTACCGACACCTACAAACGGTTCGACAACAGATCAATTGAATCAAATACAATCATTGAGGAAAGATCTGGCAATTCTAAGACAATCATATGCATCATTCATGACAGATATTGATGACTCAATGGTTACAATAAAATCAAAAGCATCGACAATAAAAACAAAAATAGTTGAAAATGATATACCAGAAATGTCTACAAACCAAGGTAGATTATATGTGAATAATGGTAAAAAACAATTACAGGAGGATAGTGAAAAAATGGTAACAACAGTTGATGATTTACAAGATATCGTCGAAGATTTACGAAAAGATGTTGTAACGCGAGGTGTAAGACCATTGGCAAGACAACTAGAGACTGTCAGTAAAGAGATATCGAATTCATCGAGTCAATTGAAGAAATTAAAAGATTATTTGAAAAAAGAAAAACCAATATGGTCAAAAATATGGGAAAAGGAACTTCAAATTGTGTGTGATGATAGAGATTTATTGACAATGCAGGAAGAATTATGTATAGATTTGGAAGATGATCTTGAAAAAGCTGCGGCGACTTTTGCACTCGTCGAACAAGCAACACGTCAACAAACGATTGAAAATGGTCAAAACATGATAAATGGTAGTATAACTGGAGTTAGAAGTACATCTAGAACTATGAATCCTTTATCTTTTGATCAAGCTGCAGATCCTAGAAAAGCAAAAGATGGTGTGTTGGGTGAAGTTAAAGCGTTAAGACCCAATCATGAAACAAGACTTGAAGCTATTGAAAGAGCAGAAAAAGCTAGGCAAAAAGAATTGGATGATAGAAAAGGTGATGAATTCCAAAAGGAATTAGGTAACTTTGTCGAAGAAGGTAAACTTAAAAAGTCTGGTGGCGTAGAAGAAGTCGAAAGACAACGTAAATTGAAAGATGAACAAGCTAGAAAGGATTATTATGATAGATTAGCCGGTAAAGGACAGGCAAGTCCATCTATGAATCCAACTACAACGACTACTACTACAACAACAACAGCAACGACAAATGAGCCGGAAAAGACGACGACAATAATACCAGAACCAGCACAAATTCAAACGGATAATACTACAGACGATAATACAAACAGTATAGGATCGATAAAGGTATCAACACCTGTCAAAGAGGAACAACCATCATGAATTTGTGTTTAACTTGAAATGTATTCTATAATTTGTATAGTATTTTTTTCAGATAAAGAAATGTGAATATGCGGGCACACTGGTTGCCTGAAAGTATAATAGTTAAAATGTTCATCCCTCCAACATGGAAACTTCCCCGCCAACCATGGCCCCCCACCTAGTATAAAAATGATTTGATAATAATATGACGACCTATAGAATCAATTCTATGTCGATCGTTACGTAGAGCCTTCGAGATGGGATTCGCTAGTGTCTTCGAGTGGAACGAAAACTGGAGAGAATGTACGATCTTAAGCAAATCAAACTGCATAACATCATATTTATTTATTTTCTTATCAGGAAATTTGGAAAGCAAATCCAGAAAAAGCAACTCGACATAGCCGAGTATGCTGGAAATCTTGTCGATTACAAAGCATTAAAAAAGGTGATGACTACTAACACAAGATTAATGTATTTTAATTGATCGTGAATAGCTTATAAAAAGGCTCCATGAATCGTCGTCATTGCCGATTGTAAAAAATGAGTCAATCGATCCGTCTCATGCCAAAGCGACTTTTTTCTTCAGGATCGTAAGTATATATCTTCTCCTAAATAGGCCATCAATTGAACATGAACAGGAACGAGAACTAGAAAAAGTCAACACTTTGTATCTACAAAAAGAAGCACAGGTATAGAACTACTATCAAGACTATAACTCTGGTTTTCCTTCTGATAACAAGTGATAGCTCAAAATACGACTTGAAATCTTGATAGAAAAAGAGAAATCTATGAGACAAACCTCACCTGCTGTTGGAGAAAGACCTAGCATTTATCGTACATTAGACGAGGGCTTCAGATCATTTAATAATGATCTTGATAAGTTGCAGGTCATTATCTCTTGTTCCGTTTATTCGTGACATGCTAAATCGATTTACACAGCAATTTGTTGATATCAATCAAACAGCATTCGTCAAAATCTTGAAAAAGGTAAGAAATTTCCTGATGATTTTCCAGTAGATATGGCTAACGAAAGATAGTGGGACAAATCGACACGGGTAAGTATATTCTCGCTAAGCATAGACTGTATATTGATTTGCTCCAGTCACAAACAAAAGAACTATATCTTACAAGAGCAGTTGATATACAACCGTGTTTTAACAGGGAAGTGATAAGTAATCTTTCTGATCGATCAACAACAAGTCATTTATCATTGAATGCATGGGCAGAAGGAAAGATCTTTCTGTCAGGTGTAGCGAGTCAAAATGATTCTATTCTTGACTCTGGATCAATCTACTCGAGTAGTCACACGGAAAATGTCCAGCAAAGAATCAAATCTGCCCTTTTAAACAATGACCTGACCTTGCTAAAGAGTCATCTTGGTGATTGTACAAATTTTAATAACAGTGAGCAATGGCTGGAACCCATTTTGATGCAATCAATCAATAAATTGTCTAATCAAGCTCTTACATATCTCTTGAAGACTGTCAAAATTGATCTAAATTTCCCAGAGGAAATTGGACAAAAAACAATTCTTCACGAAGTCTCAATTTCTGGAAGAACAGAATTGGTCAAGACGTTACTGGACAATGGAGCAGATTATACAAGACTTGATATTCACAATAGATTACCTCTGCATTATGCTTGTCAATGGGGACATGTTGATATATTAAAATTACTAATTACAAAAGTTGATGAGCAGGGTAGACAGGCTTATGTTGATCAGATTGATTCCGATAATTACAATGCATTGACTTATAGTATTGTTGCACAAAATATCGAAGCAGTAAAGGTATTGTTGGGTCAAGGTGCTTCTCTCAATCCGAAATCAGAATCTGTCCCAATCCCATTGAATTTGGCATGTCAAAAGGGATCTGATACGATTGTTGAACAACTTTTGCTCAACACACAAGTAGACTTTATAGCCGATGCTGAAGGATTATATCCACAACATCTGTTGGCGGGTTCAAAGCATAATTCAAGCATTCTACGAAAGATGATGGAAATGGGTGTCAATATGAATGAGATTGATTTATTATATGGTTGGACTCCATTAATTCATGCAGCCAATGCTGGAAATCTTGAAATGATTGATGCTCTTCTCAACCATGGAGTTAATATTGATATAGTTGATCAGAAAGGCAATTTGGCAATATACTATGCTGCGTGGAATGGCCATGCCGATTGTCTGAACAGACTTGCTCAGTATAAGCATTCGAGCAACAGTCAAATAGTAATTAATTCTAAATTAAAGGAAATTACAGCAGAATATGGTCAAGATTCGATTCCAGATTTATCATTACCTCCGCCATTTATACCACTTCGTAAATATGGTCATAATTTCTTGGATCAAAGAAAGAACCTTGTTATTATCAATTTCAAAACGACAGACAGGTCAAGACCCGCAATTGAAATATATGATGACATGACTCATGCAGCTCGTTTGACTATAACATCGAAACAGTCTGATATTATACCTCATAATATAACATTGCCATTAATTGAAGATGACAAGACCATCTCTTTTCAAGTCGAACATCTGGACGATTTCTCATTAGACTTTGAGATATATCCATCGTTTGGTAATCATTTAATTGCAGCGGCTTGTGTTCCGTATCGAATTTTGGCTAACAATAATAAAAGTCAAGGTAAATGGCAAGTTGAGTTCTTGGATCAAAGGCTTGGACCAGCTGGTTCCATATCCTTTACATATCAGATTGTCACACCCTTGAGTAAATCTCTTGATTTTACTAATCATGTACCTTATTGGAAAACAATCAATCAAGAAAAAAGTCGTGGAAGTAGAATAGAATCATCTTTGAAAGATCGATACCTTCGTCTGTTCATACAAGTGACGAATGATAGCTTTCCAGTTTTATCAAAGACATGGTCAGCATCTGAAAAGACTACTGAATATATTCTTCGACTCGATTATCGTGAGTATCAATCATTACATGACGATCAAGGTGATGAATCGTTGAACTATCTAATGACTCAATTGTCGAGTACAAATCCCACATCTACAAAAGGACTTGTAGACGCTGCAAGACATTTGTCCAAATCTCGATCAATAATATTATATGATTTGCTCGAGATATTACCAGTAGATTATAATGTAGACATTCACATTTCATATCCTACATTAGAACAGATGGATGATTTCCGGATATATTTACAAAGAAGCATCAATCAATACATCGATGATATTTTGGATGTTATACACAAAACAAGAACGATAGAAGGGCAAAAAAGGGAAATGATATTCAGTAGTTATAACCCTGAAGTTTGTATAGCTTTGAATTGGAAGCAACCAGATTGTGAGATGACTATTATATCATTACGAACTAATGACTAATTTGCGATAGATCCCGTATTTTTGTGTAATGATTTGACAACAAAGAAGATTCACAAACAATCATTCAGGAATGCTGATGCCTCAATATCGGTTGCTATTAAAGACACATTACACGTTGCCAAATCAAATAATTTAATGGGAGTAATACTTGAATCAGATTTAATTGTAAGTTTTTGACAATGAATATTCTGTTTTACTTTTTAACATGATTATACAGCGAGAGTTACCAAATCTTCATGACATTGTTAATTCAGCAGAACTTCTTCTGATATCTAGTATTAAAGACTTTAATGATATAAACATGACAAACAAGAATGCAGATGGTTTTCTACATGATGGTTTATTCTTACAGTTTTGATAAATCTTGTATTTATTTTATATGACCTCCTTTTGTTAGATCATGATTAATATATACGCTTGACCCCAGTCTTGTAACCATTTCAAATTGTCACAAACTTCGATGGTTTACTTGACCATCAACTCATCTGATAGATTGTTTTACACAAAATGATATAAGCTTTGTTTTAACTCCGTCTATTTGATAGAATACATTACCCTCGTCTACATAGAATGCTTTTCATTGCGTTTCGGATTGACATAAGTTTTGATCATGAATGAATACATGACCTCATCTGATAGATTATTTCATACAAAATGATTCGAGTTTTGTTTTATTTCCTTCGTGTTTGGACGAATACATTACCCTCGTCTATATAGAGTGCTTTACATTGCGTTTTGGATTGACGTATGTTTTAACGACTAGTGATCAAATATTAATGCTAGATCAAATTCAGGTCCCGCTATCTAATAGATGGGTTTACACGGGATGATATCAGATTTGCTAGTGCCCTTGTTACTTGATCGAATACATAGCCTCCTCTACATAGAAATGCTTCATATTGCGTTTCAGACTGGACATGAGTAATGATAATTTGTGATTAAATTTTGAGAATACCTTTTATTATCTAGTAAACTGTTTTATATGTAATGATATGATTTTCTATATATTTCGCTCTTATTTGATCGAATACATTACCTTTGTCTACATGGAATGCTTTACACTACATTTCAAGCCGATATAAGCTTTGCTAATCTCTTGCTATTGGATCGGAGTTTGAATTGAATGATTGATATAACCTTTCATATCTCATGCAGGGTCATCATCACAATCGTAATGGTTGAACCGTTCTTTTTGCGGAGTAAAAGAACCCAACCCGCAATTGACCGTTTATTATTATTAGGGTTAGATTTTTAGCTTTCGACCGACTCCTCCCCTCCGATCTCGGACGACTAATCGATGATTGCATAAGCGGCGACAATCATCAATCACTGTCATAATCCACGAGAAGAAACGAACATTTCGATATCATCACCATCGCTGTTTGTGGTCGACATGTCGTTTGGCAGGTATACCATCTCACCATACATTGCCAACCTCAACACGATCCGAACGGACCTCGACGCATCCTCGTCTCCGTCTTCTTCTCCATATGATGATTTCTCCGTCTTTACAGGAAGTGAGTTTTTCGACTGGGATCTCGGCACAACCACCACCTCTTCAACAGCCACAGGTACCGCCCCTGTAAACAAACCTCACAGAAAAGGAGATGAAGAAGAAATCTCATTCCCAGAAGAGCCAGCACAGCTCGATCGTACGTATCACTGTCCCCTTTTCCCCCGGACAAGTTTCTCAACTATCCATAGCGTTTTCTACAACGACATCTCATCCCTCCGCTCAGAGCTCGAATGAAGTCGCGGCAGTCGGAGGAGAAGATAAACGGCGTCGCAACACGGCCGCGTCTGCGCGCTTCCGCGTCAAGAAGAAACAACGAGACCAAGCGATGGAAAAGACGGCGCGGGACATGACGGAGCGAGTGAGGGTTTTGGAAGGCGAGGTCGGGCAGTTACGCATGGAGAATGAGTTTCTGAGAGGACTCGTTACGGAAAAGGAGAGGAATGGGAGGGATATACCGAAAGCGAAAGGTTTGGAAAATGGACAGCAGGGAGAGATGATAGATGGAAAGGTCAAGAGGGGGGTAGGGACTGTTTAGGTCATTTCGTATTTGAGAGATGGTGATGTATGATTGTGATGGAGCTTTTTATTTTATTGTATATATTGTTTGTTATAGATTTTATTTATATTCACTACTATTTTATGACAGATACCTCGATTATATTGTTGTATACACAATCATCATAATAGATTTCATAGATTTCATAGATCTTATAGATTTGTAAGTATTTAAAATTTTTACTATTTCACAATGGACAACTGGATTGTATTATTATATGTCTTGTTGTTATAGATTTCATACTATAGTATTTACTATTCTATGACCAATATCTCGGTTATTTTGATGTATATATTGTTGTTATAGATTTATAGTATTCACTATCCTATGATGAACGTTTCAATGATTTCATAACTATAATCGATAACTTTTAATGTATGAGAATGGTGAATCACTAATCCATTCTCATGTGGCATCCTTCGAATTAAGTATAACATTTGCTCCGAATATTCATATGTAGTGTCTGACTTGTATGTCATAACACATCTTCCTTCGTTTTGTATAATCATATATATATGATAGTCGTCTTCGTTCTTATATATTCGTTCTTCTTTTATATTCGTTCATATCATGTTTGATTGTGTTTCCGGTCAGGTTTGCACAGAAACACTACATCAATAGTCCATTGACTTGTAAGCTGTTCCACTTCCTTTCATCATTCAAGCCGTCCAGCTCTTCAGAAATCACATCTCATCTGTCAGGCTCGACAGCACTTCAACTATTCATCGACTTTATACCTACATTCAGTACGACCTCTCTGCCTATTGATCTACGTGATCTTTTACGTTCATATGACTATCGTCTTGTGCGGTTTATATTCGATCATTTCCAGTCGCTGTGACTACTTTTCTTTTCAATCAGTATCAACATATTATTGACGTTTCATCTTTCAATCATTATACTGTAATCTTTTGATCTTTTAGGACTCTACCAGTTTTTACTCTGCCTACTTTTTTGTTTTATATATCCATACCGTCTTGTGCATGTTGTTATTGTTTGAACCTTTTAGATCTGTAGATTATTTCAATCATATATCTCATCTTTTACTGTCTATACATACTTTATCTATATAGCCATGTCATCCAGTGATCAGTATAGTTACTTCATCTTTCTGTAATTGGTTATAAAAATCTCATTTTACTGCAAATCATTATAATCATTTCATCTTCAATCGACATTATGTATTTCATCTCATTTCATCTTAACAATTTATTATAATGATTAAATTTCTTTCGAGTCAGTATCATTATATTATCTTTTACGGCTCAAATTTATCTCGTCTTTCAGTAAGGATCTTATTATTATTATTATTATTGTTATTGCAAATCATTTTATTTTGACTCTTTCTCAAGATATTGTCATCTTTCTATCTTTCTTCTTTCATACATTCTTTGATCTGTCAACTAACATTCATCATCTTTCATGCTTGACAATCTATTATATAGACATTTTTCTTGACCAAATCATATAACTGATTTAATATGGAGCGTAACCTCCTCTTCCACGTCCACCACGACCACCACGATATCTATTATTGACAATATAAATTAGTCATTGTCTTTTAATCAAAGGTGAAAATAGAAGGAATACATACCCTCCTCTGGGATTATATCCACCTCTTTGACCCTGATAACCACCTCTGTCATAACCACCTCTATCATAGCCACCTCGATCATAACCACCTCTTCCTCTCGGAGCATAACCTCCACCATATCCACCTCTATCATATCCACCTCTCTCGTGACCGCCTCCGTAACCGCCTCTATCATAACCACCTCCGTAACCACCACGACCTCTTCCTCGATGCATACCTGGTAGATTTGTTCTTTTAGGCGTGACCTATTTTCAATACATTTTAGTATTGTTCCCCATGATAATTTGAATCATCAAAGGAAAGAAAAAGAAAAAAGAAAAGAAAAAGACTTACTTTCAAAGGTCTTCCTCTAAATTCACTATCATTCAATACCAACGCGTTACTAACCAAATTCGGCTCGCTGAACTCAACATATGCATAACCCTTTGGATTTCCAGTAAATTTGTCCAAAAGGATAGTGACGCGGTTGATTGCGCCACAAGATCCGAAATGAGCTTGGATCTCTTCAGGACTAGCTGCGTAATCTACATTACCGACAAAAATAGATCGGTTGTCGACGTCTTCTTTTGATTCGCGAAGTGATGATGGGTCGTTGGGAGAGTTGTGAGATGGTGATAGTTCGGATTGCATCTCTCGTAATTTCGCGGCTTCTGCTTCCATTTCTGCAACGCGGGCTTTCATCGCGAGGATTTCTTCTTCATCTGGATCAGGCGCGTCGCCTAGATTATTGTTGCCCATTTCAGAATTAGACATTTTGGTATATTATATTCACGTAGACGTGGATGATAACAAAGAGAGATGGAAAAAACCCACCAAATGATTAATACATTATTTTATTAACAAGAGTTATTCGGCTATTCTTTCCATTTTAATTAATTAATTACAAGATTAATACCTTTTATCCATTAAACTATCCCAATTATCATTTTCATGCTGTAATGGATCGTGCACTCCCCATGATGGTGGTTCTTGTATAATCTTAGTGACTCTTGCTGGATTACCAACAATTACCATATTACCAGGAACATCCTATAATACTATTATTAGTGATATAATAAAAGATAACAATGGATGAATGACATACTTTACTAACGACAGTACCAGCACCTATAACACTACCCTTTTTTATTGTTCTACCACCCAAAATTATAACATCACCTCCAATAAAACAATCTTCTTCTATAACAACAGGCTGTCCAATTGCAAGAGCAGATATCCCTCCCCTAGCTCTACTATCGAGGGGAAAAGTCATACCATAAATCTTAACATTTGGACCAATCATTGTTCTAGCACCAATATAAACTCTACAAGGGTCTTGTATATAACAATTGGATTGAATAATAACATCTTCTCCAATATGAATGTTATACCCATAATCACAATTAAAAGGTGCTTCTACCATTGATGTTCTACCAATCGATCCCGTGATAAAACCTTCATGATTTGGTGGTAGATTGTTGTTCGGTCTTATTATTGATGAAAATAACCTTGCTCTTTCTATCGCACCTGTATGATCGATCGATGGTCTAGAATGATTGAAATTCATCAATGCTTCTTTACACAATAAACGATCTTCTTTCAATTGTTCGTCAAGAAAGTGCCGATATGGTCTACTTGATAGCATTCTCATTCTTTGTATATATCTTCCATTATCACGAGCTGTTGTTATATCGGCAGGAAGATAATGATGTCCGTAATGATTGCTATTTTGTTGAACATTTGGAGACTGTGATGTACGACTCGATTGTCTCTTGCTATGAGGATTGTATTGTATTATAGGTGGACCCATTGAATGACTATCATTTGATAATCGAGATCTTCTACCCTCACTATGATGAACACGCCCTGTTATTGGTCCATTATTATTGTTACGATCTTCTACATGACTGTTACTGGGAATTGGAGATTGCTGCGGATGATCAATTTGATGTCTTGACCAGGTCTCATCTGCTGGCCCGTCATTTGCACTCCTTTTGTCCTGCTCCTTTATGAGTGATGGTCTAATATTATTTATCAGCTTTATAATTCGACTGTCATATTTCGATAAACATACTGATCTTGATCCTCGGTCTTCTCAAGAGGTCTGAATCCGTTACCGAAACATTCAAAGTTCCCTTTTGTGCAATTGTTGCATGTTGGTTTATTTTCATCACATTTCTTCTTTCTGTTTCGACATGTGCTAATAACATATAAGTAACGAGTTATAGTGATCATGTTCAATAATACTAACTTGCAACCTGTCCTTGTTCTATGAGAGAATGCTCTCTTTTTACTGCTTGATGTTAAGCTTGGAGTCAATAATGAATGTGCATGTCCTGGTTGACACCTTTCATCGTCATCAATACTTTCAATATCATCATAGTCATCATCGCGTATCACTACTACTCTCTCTGCATCTCTATTGTCATCTTGTATCCTGACTCTCTCCTCGTCTCGGTCATCATTGTGCGCGATTACTCTCTCATCATCCTTGTCGTCATTGTGTGATCCCGCATGTCTGTTGTATGATCTACAAAGTATAAGTTTCATCGTTCAAGAAAACTTATGCGATGCCATTCTTTACCTGTAATTATCTTCTGATCTCTGTACCTTGGATACGGGTCTGTTCAAGTCCTCTGTCGACCGTTTTCTCTTATGACTAGTGTTTGAAGTGGTTTGTTCGGCGCGACCAGAAAAGTCACCTGCTTTTGTCATATCTGAAGACGAGACTTCGATCTGAGCACTCGAAACCTCTTCATTTCCATCTGAAGGTACTTCTGATAAAGGTTCTTCGTCGGAAAGTACCGAATCGGAATCATCATTCGTGTTTTTGTTATTCTCCGGAAATGTGGTCGGATTGGCTGGATTAACAGGTGTAAATATTGTAGACATGATTGTTGACCACACTCCTGAAGTGGATATACGAGCTGTTGAAGGTGTCATTCCAAGGCCATAAAAGGCTAGTCAAGAGGTTGGTTTTATTTTGCGATATAATAGCTTCTTTGAAAAGGAGCCAGCAGAGATATGGACTGTCGTTTATTTTAGTTAACCCGCGGTTCTTTTTCGGAAGGCTTAATTTTTGTAAACAAGGTAACTTTTGCTTTTAACACAAAACCATGAAATTTAAAACTGCTGACTTTTGGTAACAACAAACTGATTGATAGGTATATTGTGGTTCAATATATAATAAGAGGTTCACTAAAAAAGACTCTCAAAACGGGAAACTAAATACAACAAGTTAGTCGATCGTTCCAATGAACTAATTGATCGTAACTGAAAAGATATAAGTGCAGGTTAATAAGCAAAGTATTAACGATAGGAAGTGCGAATAATAATAGCTTTTCATACCAAGCTTTATTTTGCGAAAGACAGTTGGGTCCGGCCCGTAGAAAGGGTTTCTAGTTTAACTTTTACTGAAAACGAATTGGTTGCGATTTTTTTTAGTTTGTCTCCAAACAATCTCAGCGTATAGATATGCAATAATTCTATCATGTGAACCCGACGATATTATCTCGGCGCGGAATTTGGTTATGTTCAAGATCACGAGGTGTTGTGATTGCAGTTGTAAGTTAGTATTAGCCAACACATCCAAATAAGCACTTTAAGATGCTGCTATTTTCAAGGATGAAGTCAGTATATTATTTCTATGTGGTGCTGACGCAGTGATAACGCGTCATGTATAACAGTCTGATGTGATAAAACAAATAAAGGTAAGAAGCTTTTTTGTCTTTGTGATGTGTAATACAAGCGAGGAGAAATTATCATAAAAACGGCACCCGTGGAGTGCGAGAACTTTATATTCAGGCGCATGTACGGGACCGCCGAACTCGTCACACGTCACATTCTGGCGCAAATTTTACATATCTGTGTGATATGTGACAAGCTTTATGCGGACTCGCATCATCTTTTAAAGAATAATCAATCCCAGCAGATAATGATTACATTTTAACATTATATATCCAATCACACGAACAAGGGTGTAGAATGTATGTGTTTGTCACTATCATCTCTATTGTTGATGACTGATCAACCAAATATTAATTATTCGATGAATAGTTAATGGTAAAAGATGGCCAACGAAAAAAGGTTTCTGGAATATACTCCTTCACAGGGGGAGGTACAGCACTTACGAAACGCAGAATGCAAACGTTAAATGCTAGTCGACAAGTGCCGAATGAAAAACATAATTTACGTACCAAAAGAAGAAAAACCAGCCGTCTTTTATTTTTCATAGCAAATTGATAAAAGTTTGCTCGGTATTCCCGAAAGGATTTAAATCTACTCTACCCAATAGGCACAGGAGCATTGCAAGTATGGTAATAAAATAAGCGCTATTCCGCTTTTATCAAACCAAGTCATGCCTAGCGAAAGACGGTCTCGACTGTTTAAACACGTGGGCTATCTTCGGGATGACATGGATGAAATCTGAAACTCAATCACGCCGAGGGGGCTCGATGATATAGCTGCAGCCTAGCGCTAGTACAAAGTTTAAAATCCATGTTCACAATATGACCTTGCGTTAATTCTTGTTAATAAGATGTAACAATATTTGTGATAAGTATAGGTACTACATATTGTCCTACATAGCCCCATTGTAAACTGCTCAGCCAAGCGCATATACAGCGATATTCAAATCTATATTAACAATGCATCTTTCGCACAGTTTACTAAGCATTACGATCAAAATACCGCTGATACATGGCGTAGTAAACAATTTCTTGATTCTTGTTGCTATAGCTCTTTACCTTGACGATTTTCCTTGATTTTCCTTGACGATCTTGCGTTAGATCCATAGAACTAGATCAAAAAGCATTTGCCGTGTGGACTCAAGCTTGTAATTCGATTAATCGTAAGAGTTCATGAATGTCCGACTGTGGCCTACGATAAATTGATGTCCCACGCTTAGCCTTGGAGCGACTTCTACTTGGAACTTGAATGAAATTCGTATCTTCGTAATAAGCAGATGATAACCGTCTCCTGATATAGGTCATTGACTCCCAGCCGTAATTCTCAGTACAAAATTCACAACGACAGCGGCCAACAACGCAACAGCCAGAACAGTCGGACCAAATCGATCATCGAAACCACTTTGCCCTCTCATTCTAATACTCTTTGCTCTCCAATGAAAAGTAACCAAAGCATATATCATTGCCGCCATTGCGACAAACGTAAATAATCCAGCGGATATCTTTCCTACTCGATCGCCGAAATTCAATAATCCTATCGCTAATCCACCCAGTATTACTGTAAAGTTGAGCCATGATAAGAATGTACGTTCGTTTGCGAAAAAGACTTTGGGTTCTACTCGTGTTGGAAGTGCTATTCGTTTTCCTAAAACAACATCAGTCAGTCATCGATCACATTCTGGTTTGAAATGGGTTACAACATACCCGGCGCAGTCTGTAATAAAGGTTGAGTCGACATTTTGACTATAATAGACCTTGAAATACCCGTCACGACCCTTTTGAAGCGATAGAAAACACCAACAAATGATTGGAAGATGAGGCAATTACGTGGGCGATTACTAAAATAGCAGCAAACATAATGCGGGGTAATCGGTAAACAACTTTGATAGGTCAACAATAATAATCACAATTTTAATCAATGACAGATTACATAATTATTGTTTTATAGTGAATTGCTGCATCAATACAGGACCAAACAAATGCCATGTCAGAACAAAATCAACTAGAAGAGAAATTGAATGGAGACTCGGTAGGAAACGGACCATTATCAGAGACAAGACTTCAACAAATAACCAATGATGTCAGACTATTATCCTTGCATGTTTTCCACATACATATTAACGTATGACAGGCGTGTGAGATTACATTTGAAAAAACAGAAATATATACGCATAGTGAGACAGAGGGATGGAATTCAAGCATAGTAGTCAGTCTTAAAAATCTATATGATTACCATTGATCAATTTACTAACATGATTTCGACTTATAGGATAGAATACTCAAAGCACTCATTTCAGAATGTGGACCGTGTAAAACAACAAATAAACCTTATAAATACGCCGTGACGAGTACTATCATACAACATGATCCACCAACATCTAGTAATAACAATGAAAAGAGTCAAAGCATAAGTCGACGAGGAATGCATTCTGCTGCTGGTGCATATTGGAACAATTCTACAGATGGGATGTGGAGTACTAAATGGGAAGGGGGATTAACAAAAGGAATGGATGTTGTTGTCAATATCATGTGGTTCACTTCTTGATTTTTTCAATACCCTATATATTGTTCTCAATTCATTTGTTTTCCACCGTCATCTTCATTATAACATTGAATCTCTTGTAAAACTCTTGCTACAGTCGGTGTACATAACGACCTTACCTTTTTCCAATCTTTATCCTTGGCTGCCTTTCTAACCAAAGTACTACTAACTTCACTGTTTCGGTCTTCATCCACGTTGCTTGTTGTGGGTTCAACTACAGCAATTTTATCTCTCCACCATCTTTCCACACCTAGATCATCCATGTCTCCATTTTCTATCCCGTCAATCCATGCTTTTTGTTCATCAATTGTGTCGTATCCATTACCGCAATCAGGTCTTAATGTAGCTCTAATTTCGTATCCTGCATCAAAATAGGGCTTTAATGCACTCAAAGGAGGTTTGTAATCTTGATAATATTTTACACCCATGAAACGAGTCAATGTATCAAATCCCATTATATGAACTTGTTTGATGTCGGAGGGATATATGTCGGAAAGAGTTATTGACATTGATTTATCGGTATAGTATGGATTTGTAGTCAATCCTACGTCAATAGTAGGTATGAGTGTACCTGACGAAGAAGCATGTAAATAAGATATCAGATCGGATGCAAATGCAGACATAAAGGAAAGTCGAAGTGGAAAAGATGCAGGAGCTGGAGGTTTGTCGGCATTGTTAGTCGATAGAAGGAGTAGTATATGGACTGGTAAAGGATATTTCTCATAATTTGTAGATTCAAGACTAGATAAAAGTAAATTGAGATGTGCAAGAGTAGGTGGATTAAAAGATGAATCTAGAATGAAGAGTGTTTGTGGTGATGATTTTTCATCAAGCTTATGCGATTGAACTATTTGAAAAGATGATCGAGATGATTGGAACTTATCAAACTGCTCTTGTATGGTAGCTGTAGACATTTAGCTTTGATGCAGAAATGAGGGATGATGCACATCAGAGGCCGACTTCATGGCCGGGGTGTCTCCCACAGCTCGTGAAACTTCGTAGGCGTAACTCCATTTTATTTCAGTAATGCGGGGTAGCCTCACAGCTATTAAAAGTTAGATGTCAAAGCCTTGTTTTTGCTATCCATAGCCTCACTTCGGCGACGCATGGCCTTCATTTTTGTGATTCATAGACCCATCTTGGCCATAGCCTCACTTTTACCATATTGACGCCGCTCTTATGTAGGTACTAAGCCACCAAGTCCTTCAATATTTATACCTTCGTGATTCCCTTTGATATTGCTTTCTTTTCAAACTTGATAACAATATCGCCTTCTATCAAATTTTGACAACAGTCACTATCCTCGACATACTTTTAACATGCTTCAATTATTTTTCATCGTGTTATGGATCTCTTTATGTACTGGCTTCGCTCTGCCCAAAAGGTCTGAAGACGCTGAGCCCTCTAGCATTACAACTAGCTATAGGGTATACTCTACTGCCACTCCTTTCAAGCTTGCATACACCTTTCAAGAGCCCCCACCTAAGGATCCTATCAATGGTGGAGCTGTGCAGTCTTGCAAAGATTTCCAGCTACAACCTGATCTACATAGTATCGCTGCTCAATGTGTGCAAAATGATCAAACAACGTACAGATACACTATAGCAGATCTTGGGCTGTGTCTTGGTAATGTCCAATCTGGTGGATTCGAACTTAGAGAAATGTATGTCTCCGTCTAAAGCAAGACGGTTAGTGTTATTAATTTCGATCTGTATAGGGGGAACTTCTTTGAAACTTGTCGTACATGTTATACCACAAAAGAACCAGAGGAAACCATAGTTGATGGTGTTGCATCGTCAACCAATGACAAAATCTATTTTCAATGTCTTGAATGTAGGGATCCAGTTGGAGCAAGGACATTAGTAAGCCCTAGGATAAACTTAAGTACGTGTAACAGGAAGTATCTAGAAATATACCAGTAGCTAACACTATATTTAGATAACTTTCTGAGTAATGAAGATGGCCACCTTAAATGTCTTACCTTCCTTGGCACATGATGACAAAGAAGCATAACGATGAGGAGTAGAACAAGGATAATGATAGTAGTATTCAGCTTGTTCATGGATTCTAGTTCAGGGATTCTCTCAGTGTGTGATAGCAGTTTTGTGTCTATGTAATCAATCTTTAGTACAGTTTGTAGTATCAAGATTGTATAAAGCGCTATGATCGATATTTTAGAGATACTACAATAAATGCAACAGGTGAAGCTATCGATTATCTAGTCATAAAGTAAACTAATTACAATGCTGGATTTAGAATATAAAAAAGAGGTACGAATCTTTGTTTCTCTTTCGTAGTCGCCTTGGTGCTCTTCCTTGTTGATCTATAGAGCGGCCATTCGGTAGTACGTCTTGTGAAACTTGTGAAATATCACCGAGACCTGATTTAGTGTTTTTTTCGAGAATAAAACAAGGGATTGAGGACTAGCAAGATGCTATTCGTTACTTGTCGTTCAAAGGTATAGTTGCCATTAACGCAAAGTTTAGAAAAGAAGTATATGTAGAATAGATAGATTGACAGGAGACTCCTTGTAAAATGGTTGAATTAAACACATTTGAACAATACTAATCTGACTAGCTATTGATCTCTGCCCAAGATGCTTAATTAAGATACTTGGACCTACTATCTATTTCATTTCCATCTATCAATATATCTATGAAGCTCTTATGCTTACTCTCCTTTGCCTGACTCGTCGGGTGTTGTATGAGCTGACAGATGACATCCTAGGCCTATTGTACCTAGGTGGAGGTCCGAATGTACAATAATAAACATTAAAAACTATAAAAGGAAATGCGGGGATCTCGGCATATTTTTGATGAAAAAACTTTAGGGATACGCAGGTTGGATCGCATATGACATTGCTATATTATTATATCCATTACATTCTCCCTGAACTTTTACCTATTTTGGATCTAAGACTAATGAATGATTAATTGGCCTTGGATTGACAGAAATGTCAGGAGTAGAGAGACGTTTTGAAATGAATCATCAACAATCGCCACTTGATTTCGAACAATCATCAACAAATAATTCATCCAAATTATCAGAAGATGATGGAATGGGATTACTCCGAGACAAGATGCGGGAGATATACAATGACTCTACAATACCAGCACCAGAAAAAGCCAAAAGAATGCATGCATTGATGGCAAGAGATCATATAATAATAAATCATCAAAAAGATATCCCCATCATGTCATCAACTACAAATCAATTTGTAATATCCGACTCAGACAGACAAGCAACATATAGACCTATAACATTATCAGCTAAAAGCTCTCAAGCAATCAATGATAACAATCTCGTACTTGGATGTTATCATTACGCGAGAAAGGTAAAAGTACAATGTGCAGATTGTCATTTATGGTTTACATGTCGACACTGTCATGATTCAAGCGATATTCTACCATTTCCACACTTACTAAATCGACCAAAAACACAAAACATGTTATGCATGTCATGTGGAGTTGCACAACGTGCTGGACAAGATTGTATGTCATGTGGAATCGAAACAGCATATTATTATTGTTCAAAATGTAAATTATGGGACGATGACAGTAACAAAAAGATATACCATTGTGACGACTGTGGAATATGTAGAAGAGGTGAGGGACTAGGTAAAGACTACATTCATTGTAGAAGGTGTAATGTTTGTATATCGATATCAACAAGTATTGCCCATCCTTGTATAGAAAGAGCAACAGATTGTGATTGTCCATTATGTTTGGAATATTTATTCTCATCATCAACGCCTGTTGTTAGTTTACTTTGTGGTCATTATATGCATGCATCTTGTTGGAAAGACTTGATGCATGTTACATATCGTTGTCCTGTTTGCAATAAAAGTGCTGTTAATATGGAGTTACAATGGAGAAAATTAGACGAAGAGATTAGAGCACAACCAATGCCAGATGATGAATTTGAAATTAATGATCGGTTAGTACATTCGACAGATTCGAGACTATCTGGTGGCTTGTCAAATCTAACAATATTCAATAATGCTGGACTTGCGAGAAATCTACCACGTCGTGTTTGGGTGGGCTGTAATGATTGTGGAGGACGTGGTTGGTCAAATTTTCATTGGATCGGATTAAAGTGTTCAATATGTGATGGATATAATACTGTACAAATGACGCCTACCGGAAGTACTGAATCGAGTACAACAATTATAGGTAACAACAGACAAAGACAACATGATTTTAATGGAGTTGCTGCAATACAAACATACGATCAAGTTCATAATGATGATATGACAAGAAGAAACGATCGTTCACCAGACAGAAGTATAAGAAGTCAATCATCCACAAGTTATTTTCTGTCACAATCACCACCATCCTCATCAAACACAATGACAGATATACCAAGTTCAAGATCATGGGCATCATCGTTATCTCCTTCGAGACTTGCAGCTCGTGCAATTAGTACTGCTAGATCAGTCTCGAATGCAGATAATACTAATGAACATAATATTGATACGAGAAATAGATCGATTAGTGATCCAAATCATAATCGTGATGATCCTGAATTTTATTTGATTAGTCATGCTACAACATTGTTGACAAGACTCGCTATATCACCTTCTGAATTTCTAAATAGAGCAGGTATATCGCCTTCAGAATTTCTATCACGATTAGCTACAATATCAGCTCCAGATTTTGTAGAATTAAGAAAAAAATTTGCCGTCACAACGGATGGGTCAGGTCTTATTGAATATTTACAAAAGTTAGTTGGAAAAAGTCTTGATCCGATGATGACATATATAAACAATTTAGAAACTGGAGCAAGAAATACAGCAACAGCTACAGCAAACAAAGCAAGTGAGGTTGCAGCATTTGCATTGAATGAAGTTGGAGAAAGGTTTTCAAGACGTGATATAGCTGATATATTGAACGGATGGGATAATGTTTGGCAAAGTCGACAATCATTATTTAACGATGCGATTATGAAAGATGATAATGATGACGACAATGATGATGAATATGACAATGAATATGATAATGAGAACGATAATGATGATGAAGATGAAGATGCTGATAATGATAATAATGGTGATGATATTATAGAGGATGAAGATGATTGGGATATACTTGGCCACATTTGAAATTATAAGATATATGTAGATCTCTCGTTATCAATTATTTTATGGCCTAGTTCTTATGATATGACTAGTCTATCCGACCGTTCCGTGAGGCCATGTCAGAAAAAGCCAAATTTACCAGACAAAAGCACGGACCAACACTCGTCAATATCAAATATATCAAATGATTGGTTCAAAACAAGAGTCCCGCATGATTTGTTTTACTTTATCTCCGCTTTTTCGGTACTGCAAGGTTGTGAGAACGCAAAGAATTCTCTCGTGCTCTTCTAGAAGATATTAATGGTCAAATTGTCTTCTATCCAATAGTGGTGCATCAAATTAAACTTCTTCTTCTCCTCTTCTTTCTCCCTTGACTACCTTTTTTTTTCCCTCTGCCGTTTCGAACAAAACATAGCATATTTCCACAACGGTCGCATTCATTGTATTCCGACAAAAACGGTTTCTTCTGCGACAACCGCATCATCTACTCCCCACTACCACTAACAATAGTGATACAACATACGATACATTCTTCGATTTATGATATGATTATTAATAATTTTACGAAAATAATGCAATACAAACGAACTAGTCTATAAACTGCCAAGCGCCGGATGATCCCACCCATTATTAAACCATCAATCACTAAAAATCAAACAACAAGGCTGTGAATGACTTTCTACCAAACATCTGCTATCGACAACCACATTCTATCCCTCACTTCCCGTCCTTTTCTTCATCGGAAATGATAATACGATCAACAAGATTTTAATAATAATAAATCAAGATAAAAAGGTTCCGCATATATTTGTGGACATTCCTTCAAACTGGCTTCTTCATCAACATCAAGTGTCCAAAGGCCACCTTTACAAGAATCACAATCAGATCCAATACCAGACGATCATCATTATCAAAATAATAATTCATTCAGATCATCTTTTGGTCGAAGAAAGGCTTTTCTAAGCGGAATGCTTACAAGAAACTTTTCGGGATCTGCAGCAACAATCATATCACCAGAATTAGAATCGATAATCTCGTCATCGTCATCATCATCATCTTCTGGCGGTGGGATTAGTCCAACTCCAAACGGCTGGGACGCTGACGACGAAGGATCTGGCAGGAAAATTGTCGATAAACCTACGAGGAACATGTCAGCTTCAGGTTTACCAAAACGAGATACAAATCCTAATTTCATGTCAATAAAAAGACCGTCGTTGAAGGAAATCCTCGCAAATACTTCATCTCCGCCATGGACTTTGACAGCTTTCATGGCATATTTATCCAATAATCACTGTTTGGAAACGTTGGAATTTACTATGGATGCTACGAGATATAAAAAACATTATGCCAAATTGATAGCAAAGACGACCGATAAAAGTCTGACACCAGGAAGTAAAGAAGCTTCAAATCTAAAGATATTGTGGCAAAGATTAATAGAAGCATATATCAGACCCAACGGATCAAGAGAAATTAATGTGCCTTCGGAAGTAAGAGATCCTATACTAAAGTACGATTATGCTATACAACCTCCTACACCAGATATTCTAGACGATGCTGTCCAAAAAGTATATGAATTAATGGAAGAATCTGTACTTGTACCTTTTCTGGAAACAATGTCTCCTCGCCATATACAATCTCCGGCAGATATTCCATCAATATGTCCGGAATGTGGCATGTCTGTAGATGATACCTATTCATCTTCATCTACTACCGAAGATAATAAATCATCATCTTCTACAACAAAATTGTTTAGAAGATCAGCAAAGATTTGTAAACATCATACGCCTACATCAACAACTTCTACATTAACGACAGATTCTTCAACAAACTCGTCTCCAGTAATGATATTTCCTATAACTTCCTCTTCTTCTTCTACTGCTTCGAATCGAAAATCAATTCCTTCGAGTCTAAATACAACTCTATACAATAATAAACATTATCCCCAACAAAGACTATCTCCTACAAGTCTTACCTCTACTCCACCTTTGAATGTTACTTCAGCAACATTATCTTGCTCTGAAATGTCATCTGCTCCTGCCTTGACTGACGATTCGGGCTATACGTCAAGTCACACTAACGAATCGATCATGACGCCTCCCATGAGTCCTCCGGATAGTGACGTTCCTTTATCTCCCCAGCAAAGTCGAGAAAGTATAGGACCGGGGAATACGAGCGGAAACGTTAGTTTTGTAGGAAGCGTAAACGGGAGTCTTAGAGAAAGTGGAGCTTGGAAGCGATTGAGTAGATTGAGTCATTGGAAGTTAAGCAGGAAGAGAAGCGAACAGGTATTTCCTGGGAATGCTTCCTCTTCAAAAGTGGAGAATAGAGATGCTTTTACGAATGAAGGTTAGATTTCTTGATACAGTCATATATATATATATTATACGCGTTATTGTTAGGATATGGATGTCTTCATGAGTAAAGTGACTAGTTATATTTAAAGAATTGGATAGTATATGTTAGACTAGTTTATGATTATAAAGAATTTATAAAAAAGTATTTTTTTATCCTTTTTTATTTTTATTATTATTGAAGATCATTATTAGTTTATAAGTTTCCATTATCGTTGATGAGCATAACATGACTCGATATTCAGGTGGGGATGTACAACCACCGTAAGCTGTAGTAATGATATATCTCGTGCAAGTAGTCAACAAGGTAATCTTGTATAATCAAACTCCACAGTAATTTGGGATAAAACCTACTCATCCGAACGAATTCTGCTATCCATGTCTGTCAGACTCATTATATGTATGTTATAGAATACGACTTCATCGATCGCTTTTTCTTGCGTTGCGATGGTTGTTTCGGGCACGCGTATAAGCGTACGATGTTTCTTTATAGAAATTATATTACAAAGATAAGTTAGGTTATCAGCGCAAGGTTAATGTATGGTCATGTCACTACACGAACGACGGAGAAATCACAACAATGAGAAAGAAAAACGCTATTGTATAACCAAAGTCCTAGAAACGGATCATATACAAACGAGACACTCGCGTTGAAGATCAAATACTTCTCTGCACACGTACTTGAAAGGAATATATGACGCTAGTAAGGATTCACGTGTCGTCCAAAGAGAGGCAGATGATATGTTACAGTCGACATATTATTGAGGCTCACGTCGTGCGGGACTCTCTCCACAATCAGAAATCCTAGCGGGATCCCGAATCCGGGGTCCAGACGCCGCTAATTCCTGAAGGATGACCCCCCGAAAATTCCCTTATCTGCTTTTTTCAATTTCAAGTCCTATTACACAACATTGAATGCGCTTTTTGAACATTTGCCTTGTGTATAATCACGTCGTCGCACAAAATGCCTGGCGCCGATGAAGAAGAATTGTCTAACGCTGATAAAAGCGGACTCATCAAGATTGCGAAAAAATATTTCAAAGACCGGAAACATCTCACAAACCCTAACTACGCAGCTGGAATCAACTTGGATTGGATCAAGAGCGCCTTGGAAACCGGGGAATATGAATTTGAACATAAGGATCCTCTTCGACTTGTAGAGATGTATTTAAAACGGGTGCAGTATGACGTTCTATCTCATTCAGGTTTCCATTCACGGACAGCTAACATGATAATAACAGGGACGGACTCCGTATAGGATTCAAGATGTCGGTGTATCTGCTGCTTTCTATCTATTACTTCTACTGACTCCTTGCAGACCAGAAATCCCAGACCAATTCAAAAGAAAGGCTTCCCCAACGTCGAATGAACACCGTCAGTATGCGGCCAAAGGAGTTGCTGGTAGTGCCATAGCTCCACCTGTCAAAATGTCGTTAGAAAATTACCATCCTGCAATTCAGCTTTGGCCACTCAATGGTCATGCCGCCAAAGAGTGGTTCTCAACGACCCCAGAAGAAACATTGCCCTCATTTGAAGATCTCGATCGGGCTGAAATTGATCGTGCTGTCTATTTGCGATATCTGGAGATTGCCGAAGATTATTGCGCTAGCGCACAGCGCAGAAATCGTACCGACCACAACTCGACTCAACGGACTGCGCTAGTGAAGTATTTCAGCAGGGCCGTTGTCTTTCTCCGAGCTTGTGACGCGCTTGCAAAAGAATCGTACCTCGTTGATGAAAAAGCCGAAGAAGTGAACTGGAGCGATGTGCAAGAATGGGTCTCTCAGGCCATACAGCTTCATGAGGACTGTGAACGAATGGAGGTAGGAGACTTCCTAGCAACTCTAGAAGAAAGAATAACAGCAGCAAATCAACGTATTTCCTAGTTGTTCTTGTAATAATTGTGAAAAGCTCTTTGTGTAAAGTGTAAGTTAGTCGGGGAGCGGCGCAGCTCGTATATATAATCAAAGTTAAGAACATAGAGCGTGTATAGACTGCAAAATAAACTGAACATAACATCAATGAATTGGGGACAGACCATATTCTGTGCTTACTTCTGTAAGTTCTGTAAAAGAATAGCAGCTTCCAAAGATGTTACATGATCTGACGCCGTCCAGTTAGCTTAATCAGCTGAAAGAGCCAGAACTACATCCCCTTGGAATTGCATTTACAGATGCTGTCATGGTGGTGTGTTGTGCACCACTAACGGCTGAACCAACCACTAACGACTGAACCAACATCAATCAATTCGAATAATTAACTACGCCCGTGTTGGAATTTTTAGGCAAACATGTCACATGTATTTTCTCGGCGAACTTTTCAAGTCGGCAAAGCGGCACGGCGGTTGGGAAATAGAGTTTGTTTGTTTCGTTGGGTCGACAGAACATTTGGATATTAGATTTTGTCTGCTTCGGTTGGGTTCCAGTTTTATTTTATTTAATAGTTGTGAAACCTCGATGATGCCGGTAATAAGTCAATTGCCTTCTCCTCTTTCGGTTGAGCTTTTTTTTCCCATTTCTTTTTTCTGCAATTTGTAGTCGGACTCCGCTCGGGACCTCTTTCGCATAAGTGGTAGTATTGTTGTTGTTGTTGCGGGCGCTCGAGATCTCGGCGAAGACACAATGCAAGATCTATTTGAGGAGGAGGAGGCATATTTGTTGAGTGCTGAGAGACTGGAACAAATCAGCCAGGCTTCTTTCGAGGCAACTCCGAACCATACAGTCTTTAATGAGGCATGCTTTGATAATGAACTACAAGTGCTAACTCCAATGCCACCACCGGAGAAGTACAATCAAATACGTCAACATATTCAAGATGAAATCGAAGCTAAAATCAAAGCTAAAATGAAAGGTTCTTCCATAAGCCTCAACACTATTAGGTCTACAATTGAAGTGGCAAAACCTGAAAAGACCATTTCGCTTACTGGGGATCAAATACACGCAATCACCGAATGGTATTGCCAGGAAGGTCCCTTGCTTTGTGACAAGGGAAAGAAAGAAACTCCAATGGACGCGGCTGTTCGGATTGGGGGACACATTTGGCGAAATTCCACAGTCTCGCCGCACAGGATGAGTGAAGCAGCTAGAATAATCGCAGAAGGCAAGAAAACCAACAAGTCAAGCTCCTACACAACCTTTGAAATCTTGCGTAGACACTACTGGACTAGCAGAATAGAAAGAGATGGACAATTAGCGCATACTGACCCCGAACAGGTATATGTTGTATTCCACCAAGGTAATCTTGAACGTTGGCTGAAGGAGGTCCAATTGACAAAGACGCACGTGGTCATTGTACATCAACCCATACGATTACAGGATGAACAACGTACGATGCACGCAGATGACATGGTAGAAAACATTAGGAAAAAGGCCTTTGTTATCCTTGGTGCAATTAAACATGAGCGCTTTCTGGAATGTCTTCTGGTGTATGCCAGTCAACACATACTTCTTCAGTGGACAAACTCACTAACACCTAAGGACTTGACAAATTCTATTTACCAAGAAATAGATCCAAACCTGATTAAAGGCTTTATCACCAAGATTGAAAGACTGACCCACAAAAACATGAATTAGATTACGCGACCACATTGCCTCGCGTCGATAGTCAGCTTGCGTGAAGCGGGTCAGCAATAATTAAAGTTCGACATATTACGTTATCTCATTTCAAGTTACGCCTATTCCTGGGCGGCTTTGCGATGTACGAATTAACAATTTTTTCATCTTGCTAGATTATGAAGGAAGAAATCGAAGCCAGATTGCTGTTTGATCCTCCAAACTTACGATCATTCTTTACAAACCTAAGCTAAGAAGTTTACAGAATTCTGTGCATCCATCGGATCTATAATCCAGTAGTACGATACAAAACTTTTGGATATATAGAAGATTGAATACAGAACATAGTGGCAGATAATCAGATGTAATTAAGTTTGAAACAATAAATAAACAGTTTTAGGAACAGAGTCAATTTTAGATCGTATAAAATGCGTTATAACATATGTCTAAATATGTTTATCTCTAAGAGCACATTTTCTGTACAAGATGAATATTACGTGTTAGAAACGTAGACAAGCGCCAAATTAAAGCCTGAATATCGCCCCGAAAGACGAGATTACACGACATTAATAAGATAACTAACGTCGATAAAAAGAAAGAACTACTATACGCTCGACTGAAACGATTTCGTCAGAATCAGGACGCAGCTCAGCCGAAAGGGAAAGCTTTCGTCAAGCCAAGATCTATAAGCTCTGAGTTTGCTGAAGTTTTACGCGTCGACGCGTTTAGAACAACTGAACTTTTAGATAATGGGTAATTTACGACTTGCATAGTTAGCATAGAACAGATATTCTACTAAACTTGTTGTAAATTGGTGATTAAGAGGTTTATAGTAGGTCTGGCACGTACTCTTAGTAGTAGAGACTTTTTAACTATTCTAATAGTTGACTATTGTCAGAGGAATCGATTAGGAATATGTATCGAAGAAGTTTATACTAGATATGATTCACGCTTAACAAAACACGGGGGGTTCCCGGCAAAAGTTCGGCCAAGGCATGAATTCTTGCAGGCTTTCGTCCGCAAAGAGCCTGTTCAATGAACCTTCAATCCTCCTTTTATTAGTCTAAACTATATCCTCGCTCGAAACGTAGACGAGCGACAAATTAAAGTCTATACATATCGGGCCGATAGGCGAGATTTACAAAACCTAGAGATTCCCGACATCTCTCGCACGGCTGCAGGGACGGGTCTGGAACTCTTTTCGTCATGAATTCGCCCCGAACTTAATTAAGCGTCATGTTAGTCCTTGAGAATGAATTATATTCAACCTCAAAACTCCCTTCATCGGCGACCCTTCGTCTGTATCGCTCGTCCTCACTTTATATCACACGACGTTAACGCGCTTTCTCGAATATTTCTTTTTGCTACATCATGGTGTTACACAAACCGACCGCAGTCAATAATGAAGAACGACCTGATGGCGGCGATAGAGACGAACTTGTCAGAATTGCGCAAAAGTGTTTCCCAAGATACGTGAACTCCAAAACTCCCAACTACAATGTTGTTATAACACCAAGCTTAATAAACAATCTCTTGAAAAGTACGACACATGGATTTGGCCCTGATGGATATAAACTTGTGGAGGCGTATTTACATCGAGTGCAGTATGCCGTTGAATCTCATTCCAACTTTCATTCATGGTTATCTAATAGTGTATTTCCAGGCAGGGTTATCATGAAAGATTTGAAAAGTCAGGGTAGCTACCTGCTGGTTTTATTAATTACTACAACTAATTGCCAATAGACCAGATATCCCAGGCCACGCTATTCGAGATGAGGAATGTGAGAACCGTACGGAAGCTATCTGCGAGCGTTATATCGAATTATTTCCGCATCACGAGCATGCTCAGCCTAAAAACCTTCAGCAGATACTATCAGAGGAAGTTGATGGTGCCAAGCATTATAACTTCGAGATACTGCTAAAAGATGTAAATACTAAAGTCTCCTTGCATTCGATTCATTCGAAATAGTTGCCAATTCTCGAAGAATCGGCCCAAAAAGGTGTAGTGTAGGTGTAGTGTCTAGTTCATTGACTGATTCTTCATTCAACGCCGTCAGAAGTTGAGAACAAGAGAAAGTACGCTAAATGGAGGTCTCTGATTGGGTAGGTCTAGTGGAGGTTTTGATGATTTGCATCTTGGCAGAATAGTAGACAGTAGTCCCTTATTATAGTAGCTCTCGCTGTAATTATAAACTTGCCATAACAAGTGAACCAAAACTATTAGACCATTTGAGTTTACAAATCGTGACAGTGACCCTCATGTTTCACGTTCTCAGTAGATTGAGTTTGCAAATCGCTGTAATAAGCTGAAGGTATGACTAGTAGAGCAGCAAAAATAAGGTCAAGTTTGTGAGTCTCATTTTATTAAACATGGTGTATCTAGCAGAAGAAACTTTCCGCAAAGGATCGCAGACGACTTTAGGAGTTTCAGCAAGCAGGACGCAACTCAGCTGAGGGAAAGGCTTTTGTCGGTCGAAGATCGTTAAGCTCCGATTTTGCTGAACTTTTACGCGTTAACGCGTTATTAGGGACAGCTGGACTTGATAATTAGTAAATTTACAACTTGTGTAGTTGACATTGATCTTGCTCAGATACTCGCGAGCTGGAGCTTTTTGTGGACAAGACGCAATGAAGTTTCGATTGCGCTATACTGTTTCGGGCAGTTTCAAGGCCCATGTATCTCGATTCCAAACCCGGAAGTCCGAAGAAGAGCCTTCATATCACGGAATCTACAATAGAGTAGTAATATCTAAAACTTGTAGAGACGTGAAACATGAATGATAGCGGATGGTGGTAGATTGATAGGATATTGAGTCGGGAGCCTAGAATGGCAGTCCTTTGAACAAGGTCACGTCTTAATTGTTTTTTACTAAAGTGTGTATAAACAGACACCTTGCAGGTTTGGCCAAATATGATTATCTTTCATCCTGTTAAATCACTTCGTATATGACACTCATTAGCGTTAGATGAACGATCGTGCTCTAAATTGAGCACTACACATCTTGAGCGTCGTATCCGAGTCGATAAGTTTTTATGTTACGTCATGATTCGCGAATCAAATTGAAATCAAGCCCTTGTGTTTCAGGTTCTGCGGAGTAACCAGACCATTAATTTTTTAAGCTTTTGCTCTTGCTTATCATTATTCCGATCGGATCTCTCAACAATCGAGATTGTAATCTGATCCTGAACATACGTCCGACCTTGATATAATGTGAACAGTCTCGAGACATTTCACTGCTTCGGTGTAGCATTATATGAGGGAGAATGCCTCTTCTACAACAGATCCCGGAGGAGCCGGAAAGTCCAATGCTTGTCAATCCCACGCGATCGATGCTTGTGGCAGACGACAGACAAATTCGAAACTTCTCTCGGCCGCAGAGCTCCCTTTCCAACGATTACTCGCCAATGAGTCCATCGGTTCTCATTGAAGATCTTTCGATAAGTCTGCCTTTCTCAAACACTACCAATGGCTTCTCTCGACCGCAATCTCGATCCACAACAAACTTTACGAACACTCCAAGAAAGTTACAGAAGATCCAAAAGCATGACCCGAGACCGGGAAGAGGAGGAATTCGCACTGAGGTGTGTTTTCTAGATGCAGAAACAGACAATCACAATTCAGATGAGGATGATGAAGCTGCTCCGGCGCCGATAATAAGAACACGTAATTACCGGTATGAGCCGTCCAGACGAGAAGGAAATATTTCAGCGACTAGATGGGACTATCGAGATCCAGTATTATCAATAGTAGATTCTGATACTTCTTCCATCGCAAGTGAAGATACAGTCACTTCGATTGGTGGAGATTCATTCGAAGAGAGTACAGGTACAAAACGTAATGATGGATCGAGTTTCGTATTTGATGCGCGACTCGGGTGGATAAATACTCAGATACCGCGGACTAGTCCACTTGAAAATGAGACACAAAGAACATTATATCCATACTCAGCTCCGACTAGTCCCTCTGCAAGTCATCGTGAAAGTTGGTTGAGTAGTGGGAGTGAATCTACATCTCAAAGTCAATCAAGTTTTCAAGAACGCGTAGGCAAGAAGGAACTACAATCTTCGTTGATGGACAGAAGTAGTCGTGATACAGGAGGGAGTATTGCTGCAAATGCAAGACGAGCGAGAAATACAAAAGGTGACAATAAAAGTAAGCAAATAGAGACACAATCTACGGCAGCTCCAGCTGTAGCATCATGGGCCGACGTTAATCGGAGAAGGGTGTTTCTACCATCGACCTCTGCACCCCGCATAATGCCATCGAATAGGGCTTTCGCACAAATATCGTCTCAGCCTCCTTCGACATTGATACGACCTCAGACTTCAAATGAGCACTTAGATACGATAGCTCTATCATCTTCCTCTCGCTCTTACTCTCGTTCATTGTCTGCTCGTTCTGATTCTTTTATCATGCCCGATACAAGCCTTGTAAAACCCAACATTTCACGTTCAAATTCAGCTACAGAGTCTCCTCGTAATGCTTTGACGCGATCAACTAGTGCAAGCACATCCACGACATACGATAGTATACTTGATGGGCCTGCGCAGATAGCATATCTCGATGCAGTCAACAACTATAACGAGAGTAATGCAACAGATGACGCAGAAGACTGGAAAAATAATGTTCATGTCACAAGCATACTGAGCGAAAAGAAATTGGCAAAACTAAAGAAAAGAGGCATCAATCCTGGTTTGTACCTTGAGATGCGAAACGCTCGGAATGGTGGTACACAAGAGAACATCAACGGAAAAAAGAAAGGTAGGAGTTTATTCGTCGGGGTATTGACGGGAAACTCTTTTTTGAGCTAGTTGACGTGCAGTATTATTATTATGTGTTGGATTTTTTTGTAATTTTGATTGTGTTTATGTCTATACCCATTTGTGCGCAGGCTTAATTCATTTTGTACCCTAGGCATGATTGATATTCGTTCTCACAAACTGCGTACTTTACTGAAAGTATATATTGAGGCAAAATTCGAAACGTCACAAGTGGCTAAATAATCCTTGGCGCATGAGAAATCGAAGGATTGAAGGATCGAAGGATCTTTTCCCACTTCACCGCTCGCTCTGATCCAGGGCTCTTTTTGTTCCAGCGAGCCTGTAAATTTGACAAGAATGATTCAAATTGAATGAGATCTATTTTTCCCAGCGCATGATGACCGACTTGGAATTAGCAAGTCGAAGTAAGCCAACGTCAAATCCTCAAGATAATCGCAACAATGAACCACGTTTACACGCTACGAACCCATATGAGTGGCGTCCAGAATTCTATTTCCATCTAATAGATCCTCAGGATGAAACGTTGATGAATCACAATGAGGAGTTTACCGTCGGCGAGATAGAAATCTTGATCGCAGTCGCGGATGCATGGCTTCTTATCATCAAATCGATGAACTTGAAAGATCTGGCTTGGAATCACTGGTCAGCTGAACTCGAAAGTATAGAATGAAACGCGAGCTCAGAAAAAAGTCCAAGCGGTCTGTGTCGTTAGAAACAACACCAGATATTGCAGAGCCGTTTCATTCTCCTTGGACCGAACTTCTTTTATTGATGGGCATGGAAATGGCTCATGCGTGAGAGATATTTCCAGTGTCTTTTTACGAAAATCCTTGCAGGTTCTCTGGCCCAAGGGATTTTTTACTGCGGTAACTAGTAGGCCTGGATTAGAAAAGATGTTGCTCGAAGGCTTGGAATCAAGGCAAATATCGGGCCAAGTGCAGATTCATGAGGGAAAACATAACTTAACCGATACAGTCGCACAATATATCCAAGTCTCAGACCATAATCTTGGACAGATAATAGATAAATTGAAATATTACAGGGATAGTGGAATAGAGGCGTACATATATGATTCCCAAACCGTTATTCATGATCTGGCATCCGTCAAAAAGACATTTGAAGACACCGGAGAACATATGCTGCATATAAGCATTACTTGGAAAATGTCTGAACAATCTCATTTTTACACAAACGTCTTGAAGAGGAAGGCGCCAGACGATGCAATTAGTCAAAGAGCTAACAAGTCAAACATAACTTCTGATATAGCTCACCCCCCCCAAACGCATCCGTCTTCTTTGCCAAGCGCAGCAAAAGGTAAGCTACAACTTGATAATATACCAGAGGATGAAGAACGTTCACGATTTAAATTTATGCTTGGATCTGATTCACAAACTGCGTGGTTCAAAGAACATGTAGCGGAATTGTACAGGACGCAGCTTAGCCGAAAAGATAATGCTACTCGGCCAAGGCCAATACCTTGATACTAAACGTTCTAACAATTATTTTAACATATGTTGATTTATTCCAAAATTTAATAAATTTTAGATTTATCTTAAGCCTAGTAGGAAGTGCTCCTACTCCTAGTATATATAACATTTACAATACTGTGAATCAGCAATAAATACTGCAACATGTTATGAAGATTACTAGGATATGTGAGAATTATATCTGCTTTGAAGATTTCTTGAGAAAATATAGCCCATTATTCACGAGATTTTAGGGTGAATGAAATCCAGCCTGAGTCCGCCGGGCTGCATCCACCAAGAGAGATTACCGCTGAAAGTTGATCGACCTGCCTATATTGGCAATAACCTCTGGTGGAGTATGGGCAATAAAAGAAACGGAAACATGGAAGATGGAAATATAAAAAGCAGATATTTTATTCAACATAAACCTCATTGATAGCGAATATCGGTCAACTCAAAGGTAATCAGATTAGTAGCTACTATTAGATACTATTCTGTTACGATATAATAATTATTAATTGAATAAAGTTTATGCCAAGGACTACGTAACAGAAAGTGACGTTTCATTTACAAGTACGTACGTCGAAAACATTTACCCCGCTTCAGGGTCCATTACCTCCGGGAACGATTAGAAAATCGCTGCAGATCGACAAAGCTGCTTATCAGTCTAGATTATAAAGCTACATGATACATACATACATAAGCGAGTCTCTTTACCGCCTTTTCCGTTTTTCTATTTTCTTTTCTTCCTTTCTTTATATTTCATTGCTCAGTTGTCTATCAATCTCTTTCTTCATCAGTCCTGCAATCCTACAATTCGTATTTCTCAAGATGTCGTTACCAATTACTAGCCGAGTCATTAAACTCATGCCATTGACATACCGTAGCGTCTTGTCAAGACCATCAATTCCGAGTCGTCACCTTCACATGACTGGACCTACTACCTTTCCGTCCACGCTTTTAGCAAATAGGATTCCAGGTATTGCATCGGAGTACCTCACCAAAGACCACTTTTCGTTAAAAGCCGATGCTCAAGGACGCGGACTCGATACGCGTGGAAATCGCAATGATGTCAGTACGACATCCATTTTATTATCTGCTTGATTGACTAATATGATGATAGCTCGTGTCACGTCTTCACGCCTTTGATCTGCTCAACCAATCCTCTTCTCGTCCATTTACTACCGCCCGTCCCACTCCTCCTTCTCCTACCGACCGTGCAACCTCAACTCGAAAGTTCAACACAACTAGAGCATTGAAAATGAACAAAGACGCCAGTCCCGTCGACTTTACCTTTCTTCCATCTACAATGACAAATCACATCATCGAGGAAGAAAGTGAGGTGACAACCTACGGTTGGGCAGATTCGTGGGATAAAGGATTCCGAGTCCCTGTTTTGACAAACAAAAACGGACTCGTCGAAGAGAAGATAGAAAGTATTATGGATGGACTGAGAGTTGTTGCGCCAGGAATCGGAGGGACAGTGCTCATCCACGATTGAAGAATGATGCTCAATGATAAAAAAAGAATGTTATAACGATGATATGTTTTATTTTACAATTTATATGACGCAGCGTTTCCACGACCTTTATCACCACCACCACCATTCTGATTGAATTGTCGTCCATCAACGTCTGTCAATTCACCTTTCTTTCCAATGATTCCGACTCCTGCTTTTTTCAACGTCTTTTTCACGTCTTCTTCTCCTTTACTTTTGCTAGTTGGTTTATTCGACACTCCATCAGCAATCTTCTGTCCTTCTTCATTCTCTCTCCTCTTTTTCAATCGTTCTTTCGCACGTTTTCTAGATCTTTTGCTCTCTTCTCGGTCTCTTTCTTCTTTACTTACGATTTGCCTTCCTTGAGCTATTTCTCCAGATTTTTTATCGATGTTCGTTCCAGAACGATAGATTTCTCCAGGCGCTAGCATTGCAGTCTCTACTCCGCCCATTTCTCCTCCCGTAGATGTACTAATCGCTGGTCTGGCGTCTTCTATTTTACTTACTGACACGTCTGTTCGAATTTCTAGATTTGTAGTCGGTGCTTTGGGTCGCATGGTGTAATTACTCAACGAATCTAGGTTTGATCTTATTTCCGACCAAAGGTTAGAGATTTCAATTTCCATTTTACGTTCCGACTCAGGGATCGATGCTGGAGCAGTGGACGTGGAAGCGACATGTTCGTCTTCGTAGATCTGAGCTAAAGACTTTTTATTCTTGGCATCGGATAAATTATATCGATCTGTAGATGAAGGGTCGAGAGATGCAGCATCTGGCCTTCGACGATAGATATCATCAAAGTTCTTTGCTATTATTCTCGCTTTTATCAATGTTTCCAACGATTGTGATATCTCTGCTGTTATGATGGGAATTGGTTTACCGGTTCTTTCAAACTCGAGATCTTCTTCCAACAATGAATTGATCGGTCGAATAGATGAAGACGCTTCGCCTGATAAAGCCCATGGCTTTTTACTAACTAATGTAGATTCCAAAGCAGCAATCTCTTTTTTCAACGCTAATTGTCGTTTTTCATGCGTCGACAGGTTTTGTATATTTGTCCGTTCTTCACCACTTCCTTTCTCTTCATCTTCATCTTCATCTTCTGAGAATAAATCTCGATGGACTCGTTCCAAAGCAGCCTCATCTGCCTCGGATCGGTCTTCTTCCACTTCAGGTATCTTCTTCTTGGCAGGAAAGTTGTGAGGATGAGGTCTTCCCTTTTTATTCTTATTTGCTTTTTGTGCTGGAGGAGCAAAAAAGTCTTTGTACCTGATTTCATTCGAGTTACCCATATCGAGCATATCATCCATTTCACCATCTTCTGATCCTTCTTCATCGTCGTCACTTTCGCCTTCCGGTGCATCAAGATCCATATTACCAAAAGTAGGACCATCCTCCTCGTCTGATTCTTGCTCTTGATTTTTCTTAGTTTTCATCGGTGCGATAATTGTCTGTAGTAACGTCGGATCAGCAGCCCAATCAACATCTTCCTCATCACTTGCTGCACCGTCATCTTCTCCTCTATTATCTGCTTGTTCTAGAAATGCTGATTGTTTGTTGAATTCATCAATCGAGAAGAAACCGTCGTTCAGTCCGTTGGGATCCTGTATATATTCTGTCGCTACGACGTCCTCCTCGGATTCATCTTCTGCATCTTCATCTTCATCTCCATCTTCAATATCCTCTTCATCCTCTTCATTCTGTTCGTCCTGAATTCCTTCCTCATCCTCCTCCAATCCGTCCTCTTCCACTGACTCGATCTCGTCGTCATCACTAGGTCTTGCATTCTCATCGTCGTCAATATCTTCAATCTCATAATCTACCCCCTCCTCGCCCAAATCGCTTTCCTCGGCCATATCATCTTCGTTCTCTGATCTACGCTCCTTCTCTTTCTCTCTTTCGTTTCTTGTTTCGAGGTCCCTCTCCACTTCCTTTCTCACACCATCAATGACTCGTCTGACCTGTTCCCAGATCTGCTCCGCCTCGAACCCATCAGTATGTATTTTTGAAATTTTCAACGCATCATCTTCATTCCACGTTCTTAGACGTTTCGTATCCTTTTCATGAACATTGTCTTCATGAACATTGTCTTCATTCACACCATTCGTGCTCGCTCGTTGATGAGAAGTTCGCTTGCGTTTCAGAGATCGTTGGGCCGAAGTACGTTGTTTATGAAGATTTGCGACTGTCGCGGCGAGTGGGTTTATCGAGTAAGTCAAGGCTTGAAGAGAGGAGTCCTGGAGTGGTAATGATGGGGTAAGAAAGGTATAGAGATCATTCTGTAAGAAATGAGATAGTGATGGCAACGTCATGGTGGTCATCTTTTGCTCAATGCACGGCATATCAACAATTCATACATGGTGGAATATTTTTTTTGGATGATATTTAGCAGTTCGGAGATAAAAAGTTTTATATCCGCAGCGGCTGTCGAGCCAAGACCATCTGTCATATCCCTTTATTATTAACGATATTACACTTGCCCTTAGAAACGCGCTCTTTTTATCAAGGGCGCTGTTCCGGTCAGGTGAGAGAATGAATGGCAGCACAATACTACCGAAACCTTTTCTTTTGTTTTTTTATATCTCTGAGGTTTTGAGTTTCGATTTGGCTTGGAATACGCCATTTATCAAAGGATGACTTTCGTGGTTCAGAGGGCATTAGGTATATTTGTTTTGTTTGTGTTCTCTGCAAATTCTTATACGGCGTGTCCATAATCCTTAATGTTATCGTGGTCCTTACCAATCTCAGTATCTATAAATATGACGATAGGCGACGAATTGGAAGGGTCATTGTCACGGAGATCTGCACTTTAGTCTTGATGTTTCTTCATTCGAATGGAGATATGAATCAGCGTTAATTCTATTCACGACATTTCACATTTCGACACATAACCAAGCAGTTTCGTGGTACGATCTCTTGTATGTATAACATCATTAGACAAGACATTATGAGTTCATGATCGCAGGTCTACATGTCATTCTATTTGTTCTAAAAAGACATGTTTATCTACTCCAAAACGCCACTTAATGCTTCAAAATCCTCAATCATTCGGTGCAAAGAGAAACCCATATCGCAGGAGTTGGACTTTACTGATATATCTATTCTAGGGATGCAAATATTTTCTGTCATATACTTCTGGAGCTTGGTTATGTGGATACAAAGCCGGAGTTGCTGAAGCTGTAGCTGGATTTTGTGATTTACCCAAGTTCAATTGCGCGAGCTCAGCTGAAAAGGATGGTTGTGAGAGCCTTGAAAACGAAGGTTTTCTGACACGTGCCAACGAAACAAGGTGGCTGTCTATCAACATCTGCAGAAGGTCTTCCATCATTTTCTCATGGTCCTCTGCCCCTAACTTCTGCCAGCCATATTCTTCCCAGATACCATTGAGGTTAGCAATACCAAAATTATGACCGGATCTTATCATGTGATGATACATCATTTTGTTTGCTATTGAAAATGGCCAAGAGAACCAAGTCGGTATCTCAAGAACACCAAAAAGGCATTTGAAGAAGTCGTATATGAATTCAATAGTTTCTTCCTGACCAAGGGAGTCGAAACGCGCGAATTTGATTTTTGCGGTTGTCAAGAAGAAGGCGTCTATAATCTCGCTCGGAGAGACCAGGTGAGTCATTATGTTAGCTTCTTTATCGTAATAGTCTGATTGCATGCGGCGCGGAAACTTAGTTTCGTGAGAATGCGACACTCTATCCGCAATTGTATTAGCGACTGCCATGACCGGATATAGCCAAGCGGAGGTTACTGCGGATATGGAAGTCGAAAATTCGCTCAAAGCACCCGACGCGACATAATAGTATTTGAATATGAGTTCGCTTTCTTTTGACCCATCTGGTACGTTTCTTGAAGAAACGAAATGCGTGTGCTGATGAATAGTACCATTATGAGCCAATAAATTCTTATCTTCCAATATTCTTGCTTTCTTTTCTCGCATTCCTCTTGCCATACCACTTCTTTCGGCGGGCGGATTTACCCTTCTCAAAGCTCTAGAGTCTAACTCGGGCCATTTAGAGAACAATCGAAATCCCAAACAGGCTACCAGCTCAAGATCAATGCAACTGCCTTCCGTTTCTGCATGTTTGGCAAGATCGGCGTAGCAGTTGTAGTACGGCTTCTCCTCATCGGGGTTAGATTTGTGCTTCAAAGCAGCCTCAACTACCAATTCCGGTCCATAAAGTAGTCTATGACATATACTGCGGTGTTCATCTGTGAGGAAGGTATGCATTCGAGCAAGTCGGCGATTGTCTTTGTATACATAAGGATCGCTCGAATTTTCCTCAGTTTCGCCTTCTTCTAAGTCGTTCGCGTCCGAGCCGGTTACAAAACATAGTAATTCATCCGTTTCCTCGCTCAACGCCTGGAGACCTGCTCGAGTGTATTGCCTGTCAGCGCTTTGCTTCACATGCTTGACGAGTTTTGAGCGTTCTGAATACAATTCTGCGAAACCTGATACCATGTAAAAATGAGACTTGGCGATATTTGCGTCCTGCAAGCTTTTCATCAATTCCCTCACAGTTTGCTCATCATAAGGTCCACGCAGAGATTTCGTTATGTGTTCAAAGGACGTCTCATTCCGATCCGCGGCGACCAGCGCTGCATGGGCTTGACTGCTATTGGCATGATTCAAGGATGTCACGAGAGGCCTGCTGGGCGGGGGTGCTGGGTGTCTGGCTTGACTTCCACTTGGATTCATGGTTGTAGTGTATATGTTGTTGATCGTATAGATGCGACTTCGATACTCAAAATATTGAAATTTATATGTGGCCAAATTCAGCTTGTACGAACATGAGCTGCTATTTATACCCTTGGTGACCGTTACAAGGCTGTGAATGAATACTCGATGTCAATTTTGGTCCCATTCTGCAAGCTGAACTCAATTTTGAACCTTGATCGAAGCGGAATCGTGTCAACGAACGTTTCTGCTTAGTTTTGGGTGGAACAAGTTAAATACTTTTATTTCACCATGCCACAACACTGTACTGTGATGAATTCAACATAATATTGGCCGTAATCTATGTTAGCTGGTCTTTCTTCCCGACAAGGACCATCTATTCCTGTTATTACTGTCCCTAGGACATTTTGGATTTCTTCTCTACTCGAATAACATTTAGGTTTCCCATGAAGCATGAAATACATAGGGATTGATAAGCTTCACTAGATGCGTAGCTAGCCTGAAGCATGAATAAAGTTCATGCCGCGCGTTGAAACCTCTAGAGTTATTCACGATTGTCTAAAGATGTTTATTTCGCTAATGCACCAATAGAAAGGTCTCATATATAAGATTACTTTATGGAGTTATATTTAGAGTAGTATAATGACGTCGAACAGGAAGTCTAGAAAATGAAACATGTGAAACTTTTGTTACAATCGCAAGGCTAACTAGGATAACTATACTAACGGATATTGTTAGAGAAGCTGAAACTAACAGATTTTAGATATGTAGCTTTTCAAACAAGGTTTCCATTCAGGAAATTGACAGGGGTCAAAATGTGTAAGCCTGAATAGAGTTCATGTTGGATGTATTTTTAGCTAAACCAGATTTCAGACTCAGATATTATGACGTACGCTACGTAGAATAGGCTTTTCAGCCGTATTCCCCTCGACTCGAATGTCCGTAGCAATTATGCTTACTTAAAAGCCTATCAGTCTTCTGTCGTAGTTCTCGTTTTGAAGATAACATATATATGAAACCAGAGATACGACAGAGGATAACAAGCAACTCAAGTTATAACTAGTATTCCAACCGTTTGCTCTTATCTATATTCAAGTGAGTAGTTAGTATTAACGATTGTAGCAACCTTGAGAAGAACTTAGAAAGATTGCATGTGACCGAACTCAGATCTAAGGCTGCATCGTTCAAACTTCTCTTACCCGGATCCTCTGCGATTTCTGAAAAGATTAATTGTGTGACATTACGCTGCGTCCGACTTGTCAAAAGGGATACTACACTAGGTGTTATTGCATATGCATGATTTCGCTCGGGCGGAAAAAGTTAAATCTGAGTTTCTAGTATTTGTAGATGTGGAACCAACAAAACCTTGATTTTAGGTTCTGTGGCCTACGCTATGAAAGTTGTTATTCGCCACAACGCCCCGCTGCACACAGTCAGGCTCAAGAAGAGCTGACGTTCGCCTTGATCCCAGCCTCACATTTTCAGCTTCTTGAGCAACACCTTTGACGTAAGACTATCTCTTGTACTTCTCGTCAAGTCCTTCATAATGTATTACAACGAATCTTCTAGTCACGTTCTAAACAGGTTATGTTTGTAAGTGTTTCTAAAATAGATTTAACTCTAAGCTTGGAAACTCTGTCTCGCTGGTACTACGGATCACCCATGGTGGAGACCAAGGTTCGAGTTTCTTGCGTCAGCCAACCAAATCTTTATACTTTTTCGCTTTGTCCTCAATCTGAAACCGCGTCGTACTTGTACCAACGAACGACTTTGTTGGATAAGCCAAAGCCAACAGATCTTGAGAGCACAGCCTTTCGAAGAAGGTTTCTCGCGCGAAAATTGCAGGGGTCTAGTCTTCAGACGTGTTGCTCTAACCAAACAGGATTCATCCCTTGTTGCCAGAATCCACATAGTCGTCAAAAGCCTATTTATTTGAATCTAATTTATTAAACTAGTCCTTTCATTTCATTTCATTCACGTTGGTACTGGTGCGCCATGGATTATGACAACGATCTTTCTACTAAGTCCAACTATACGCTGAAATTCTTTGATTGACGAGGGCCGCCGAGGCCGCATGACGTCAACATGGCTGTCAGAGTAATTTTCGAACGGTCGCGCAAGTCCATTAGCAAAGAAGTAATTATAGTTGCCTAATGCTAGTTCAATCAGCGATTCTCCTATGTTGTTAACACTGGCGACAATATCGTAGTTTCAGGCAGCACATGAAAATTCAATAGCTTGGTCGTGTGACATGAACCCTCATAGTTTGGTGATACTAGTAAAGCGAAACTCAGTTAGGACAGAGGCTTAGGCTTTCTGGGTCGCAATCAAAGTCCTACAAAACATACCATGCCTACAGTACAGTGACTTCAATCGGAATTTATTACTCTGGAGTAAATTCTCCTTCTACATACCTATCCCTTGCGCGGACACAGCTGACGCTGGTCTATTACAAGATGATTGAGAGCTTTGTTCTAGCTATTTAGTCGCGTCGAAGATCTCCCTACCTCTAAGATTTATGCAAACATTCCTAATGTAATACAGTCGCTGGAAGTGGCTTGAGTAATCGTCGAGTACTACATCGATATCAGAAGCCGACTGATGCTTGGCCCATTGCTATATCTGAGCGTAAGCATGAAATGAAGTAGACTGTGCTGGAATTGACGTTCGACTTTGTTACTTGAGCGCAGGCTGTTTGACTATATCATATGCATAGTGCTGCGCGATATTGTAACCAGTAATATTCAAGAAAATATCAGCACTTTTGACGAAATACAGATGACGGACACAAACAGATGACGGACACAATGAAAGCATGATCATGTAACGACAACACGGCAAAGGTATATGGGTAGAGAGATTTGCAACCACAAATGTATAACCTTGAAACTACCCAAAACATTATAAAACCTCCAAAACATTGATAATATTCAAGACCTCAGTATAATTTCAACTTTGATAAAACTCCAGTTCATCAGTATGTTAACGAGATCGAGTTTGTGTAGGAATCAATTTTCCTGGGCAGAGTAGGCTACCCGATTCCGTCCTGCATTTCCGGGACTTGAGAATTTGTGTTCGGATGTGGCTACTCGTGTGACAGCTGGATCGAATTCCATAGCTGACAATCGAGTGTGCAAAGTGCTACTAGATCGTCGTCTCTGTATTCAAGTTGTTGCACTCGCCCAAGCAAAATCTTCATAAAGAACTTTACGTTTTTCAAGCTCGCCAAAGACGCAGCTCATCTGCTGTTTATAATTACTATCTAATGGCCAACGCTGCAGCTTCCAAAGGTTTTCGAGATGCTTCATGGTAAAAGGCTTGTTTTGGAGTCGAACGCAAAGCAATTCCGTTGCTAAAATAAACGGCCTGGAGAACCAGTCTCCAATTGGATGCTTAAGAATAACCAGATTAAAGAATTCACGAATGAATCTAATAGTCGTCTCGGTATCCAGAAGATCAAAGCTTTGAAATCCTAGTTTCCTATCTGCCATGACGAAGGAGTCTATTATTGTTAAGGGCGATATTATATGAGCCCAAATGTGATCTTCCTTACTGTAGTATTGTGAGTGACTGCGCACAGTGAAGCCCAAGACAGGCGTTTTCCGGTTTCTACGAACAAGAGGAGCATCCGCCATTGCATCATGGATCCCAGTGGCCGCCTGAGTGGTTGCGAAGAGACATGCAGCCAGGACCGCGGGTGCGGTACATGAAAATACGCCGAGATATTTTGATGCGACGTAATACCAGTGATATATAGGCTCAAATTCTTTTGCCTCCTCTAGAACTTCATTTACAGGAAAAAAACGTTGATGTTGATAAATATGATTGTGATGAGCCAATAAACTTTTGATTATAAGCGGTGTAGTACGACCCTTTACCTTTTTATCATCTTTATTATCTTTATCACTTTCAGGATCTCTAATAATGGGGTCACCTGAATCATCTTTGCTCTCGCTCTCTTCATTGATGACCCGCCTATTCTTGTCTAGTAAGAGAGGCCAGTTCGAGATGCCATGGAACCCGGACCGCGCTAACTCCGCCAAGTCGACTTGCTTCCAAATCATGAGATCTGCTTCTGCTTCTTCATGTAGGTCGGCAAAGTTTCTGAAGAGTGGGACTTTCAAGGCTACATCTATATTGCTACGCGATCGGTTCCTGGATGCGGGATGTGCGGGCTTCGTGAATTCAGTTTTCGGGCCAGTAAGAATTGTCTTACAGATGTCGCGATGATGCTTTCCAATTTTTATTGGCGTAGCTGTTCCACTACTCAGGCCAAGAAACTTATCCTTTTGGTTTTCTACCTCAGAAGGATTTACCGCCCTTGATGCCATTGTTTCTGTGCGCTGCGAGGACTCGGTTGTGGATTTCGATTCTTGCAGCTCGAAGATCCCCTCAATCATAGCTCGCGTCCTATTCTGTAAAAGATACAACCCGTCACGCGTATAGTCATCTTTCCCTACTTCCTTTTTTGTCTTGTCTGCCTTTTGCTCTGGAGTAGCAGCTTTTACCATCTTCGTGTACCAAAGTTCATATTCAGTGCTTGGATAATAATCAACCGCGACTTCTATGTCGTTGTCGAACTTATCCACCAATTGCCTGCTTTGCTTGAGGAGCTTTACCGAATCACGAAGCTCTTCGGCTATTTTCCGGAAGGCGGCCTTGTCCTCGGAGGTGGTTACGGTATTCGGAGTCATGTTAGACGTATGTCAAGCGTTGATAGTTTTCTTTGCGTAGCTTATTCTGAAGATACGGAACTCCCTGGGGATAGGAGAAGCTATTCATACCCTCTTCACCGCAACAAGGCTGAACATATATGATTGGGAGTTCAGAAGTCAATTTCAGCCTGATCTGGGCGCCAAGGACGCCATATTGTCGCTTTCGTTGCAAGCGAGCCACTTGGTCAGTGCGCTTGTTGTGCGACGATGTACACACCAAAATTTCCAGTAGTTGCCGGTTGAGAAACTAATCCACCTTTTGAACCAAAGTCTTCTTAATTGTTATATAATAGTTACTATTATTGTTATTATGATAGTCAAGTACTAGAACCAATATAACCTTCGCCGGAGCGGTACCGAATATAGATATTGAGACCCTAGAGTTATAGCTAGATTTCCTATAGATATATAGTAGGATCTGAAGATACTTAATATATCCAGAAGTTAATCATCATTATATACATGCTAAGTATTTGCTAGAGTAAATTCTAACGGGTATTAGGGTTTAACTTCGTGAACGTACGCTAGAAAGGCTAAAAATGGCAATAACTAGTGCTAACGTGCCGCGGTAAGCTAGTGCTAGCTGTCATCGGGAATTGCTCGTGTACAGCTTTCCGCTGAAACACTAGTATGAATTCGCTATTGCCGCTAGTGAGATCTTTCTACTTTGTGTAATCATATTTGAAATTTCTCGAGTTCTTTGAGGGAAATTGCTAACGCGGGCACGGAAACCTTACCAAGCTTTTGCTGCAAAGGCAAGGCTATCCAAAGTTATTACCCTTGTCACACTGACAATGACATTGTTGGAAAAGCTAAAACCAACAAACTTCGGGGGCGCAGCTTTCGAAGATATTATTCATTTGGGAAATTGGCAGGGGTCAAAAAGAGGAAACTAATCAAAATGGAGGTCTTGTTGGATGTATTTTTAGCTAAGCGAGGTTTCAGACTGGATCCAATGACGTGTGCCAAGCTGGACAGGCTTTTCAGCCGTATTTTTGCCCACTCATTTGTGTAATTCACAATGTGCTTTCGTTTTGATATCAACACATACACAGGAGCAGAAATACGCGCAAACACAATATCCTTCCCAAGGACTAGCCAAGTTGCCAATGCCGCCTAAACGAAAACGCGAAACTGATAGTGGTAATGAGTCCCTGGAAGAAGGAATGGAAGATTTGGATCTCGAAACAAAAAAATTCCACCCACATGGAGACGAAGGCGAACACCTAGCAATTTCTTATTATTTCGAGCACCTTTTCGTGGATCATATCACTGTAATTTATGGGCCTGATAAGCAGCATCTCGGCACTAAAAAATCTCTAGAGAGATGCCCAGATCCACGCCGATTCTTGGACAAGCTTCTCAAACCAGTGCAGTCAGCGCCAAACGTCCCGCTCGCACCAGGTAGTCATTTGGGTCATGCTCATGGGACGGAGACCCATTCGCAACCGCATCTTGGAGTGAACCCACGGATGCTCAGCGAGCATTGCAGAAAATTTTGCAAAGACTGGTTAGTCGCAGCTCCACTATTGAGAATCCACGACCGTGGTGGCGAACCGACGCATGGATCCTCTCACGCTAATGGTCTTGCGAGCCATCATACTCGCTATCCAAATTTTTCCTGGTCGTTGCAAACACACCTGGGTACAGTTTTCCGCGCGCACGCGATTGGATATCGGCCGAAGGAGATCCGGCACTTCATAGACGTATCAATATCAGCGATTGCTTGCATGACGCGTTCTGGGCTCTTTTGAGCTGGAAACGTTACGTGGTAGATGGGTCCGCACAAGGTGAAAGCGTGAAGGATTTGGCAAACTGGCCTTCTGGCCCTGCTCCCCTTTCCGGACGTGGGTCTAACCACGTTCTCTCCGATCTTGGTTACAAACCTGATCCATATGTTTCATTCTATTTTGAAGGAGGCATTCCTACTGGAGCACTAGAATGCGAGAGGATATACAGATGGTGCAACGCTGTCGAAGCTACTAATCTTGAGATATTCGAGACCGCTAAACTACGTTCTGATCCTGCTTGGCCGACTGCGTTGAGCGACTACTCGATCACAGCACCTATAACCCTCGCTTCTTGCTTGTACGTAATAACCGAACTTGTAGAATGGCTTAAAGAAGTAGTCCATGAAGATGAAGCGCTGGCGAGCTTTCCTAAGATGCAGCACAATAGAAGGGGAATAGATCGTATCAAGCTAGATGAGAATGCATATGGCGAGGTAGCAGAACTTGACGTCTTCAACAATCTTATGAGCCGGGAGAACATTGCGACTGCCTATACCTACGCCTGCCGAGCAGAGCTTTTCGCGACTCTAGATCACTCTGATCGTCTTACTGCTGCCAACTTCGTGCTAAACCTTTTCACCAGTCTCTTCGACAAACTTCAAGCAGGCTTTCGACAGTTAGCCACACTTGTAGCGCTTGTAGTCAAACATAGGCTTCTCAATACTTACTTGGACCTTTCCGATCTTGAAAAGTTCTGGACATTTACCTGGGGGCCGGAAGCACTGAAGGTCGATAAAACAGTTTCTGAGTTGGCGCCTATAAAAATTGCAAAACCTTTTCACGCTTTCCTTGTAACGCATCATATAATCTGTAAAGACAAAGCATGCTTCATTGCGCACGGACAATGATCTTCACATCAAAATCACCCATAGCTCGTACTAGAGCGCCACTAACAGGCAGACCACAGCGTTTTGAAGCCTGGCGTGAAGTAGTATGCTCGAGATGTTACCACCAGGTCATGCGAGAGCAATCTCTTCCATAAGCCCGTGGCAAACATGTGAAAGGCAAATATATGTCATTCAAATGCGCCAAGTCGACCACAATCTTTTTTTCAATCACTTTGTATCATTATAGCCACGAGGAAGCCTAGAGCCTGCAAGTTTTTGGACAACAGAATCGGTCGAGCTTGTAACGGGGGAGTTTATAATCGTGATTAAGTGGTTGTAAGGGTTGTTTTTTGAGGTTGTATTTGCAAAGGTTATGCTGTTGGTAGTTTTGTATTTTACGAAATGTAGTTGAATCTAGGGGTAGTGTAGACAGTCTTTGCTGCTAACGATCTCAAGTATAATCTGCGAAAGTGATCTCAAGAAGTAGCACAGTCCCTGACGAACCCTGCCGTGTTGATTGAGCTCCGATTTATCACCTACTAAGACCATTGATAGATTCGCCACTAACCACACTTGATGAACAGTTGTGCAACTCGTAGTATTTCACAGCATGAACCATCTCATCCAGTCTTTGTCCGTTCTACCATTCTTGAGGTGCGAACTGTAGCAGCATCTTTGTGAACCTTTGCAACTGATCGACTTCCCGCCATGGCTCTACGTGTTTTCGTTTCTCGCTGGCCAGTTCTCGAGAAGTCTTGGCTCAGTGTCAGGAAGAAGAGTTCAGATTGGTGTGTTATAACCTGATTGACATCGATTTTCGCAATAGTGTCTCGGCTAGTAATACCTTAACTCACCGCTCGGCTCATTTTCCAGCTACCTACTAACAAAGGTGTGTCCCGCCTTCGAGCATCGAACAAATCTATGCCCGTTCTTATGGTCGGTCCCGTCGATCGCACAGCCGGCACTCCTCCAGCATGTCGTGTATGTTTTTTGGAGTATGTTTAAGGCGTGCTTCTGGTTTATTATGCTTCACCACTCGCGATAAACGGTTACTCTACATTTGAAAATGAAAAAATATAACAACTTACTTTCTCCGGAGCATCGGTAGTACTTCGACGTATACTTACGCACCATATCGCTTTCTCCGCTTCACGGTCTCTACATTGCACTTTAACAAGCAAGAACAATAGATCATTTGGAATCATAGGTCGAACACCAAAGGCGTAATCACAATGGTGATAATGTAGAAACGTCTCGATTGTATGTCGGTTCGAAGTGCATGAGCGAATAGCCCATCGATATAAATACCTTTCGGATGATAACGCAAGGAGTGGCACTTCATATGCCATAGCTAAGAGCGAATGACTCGTAGTTTCATAGAACTGCAGCCACGAATGTTCAAAAAGATAGAAACATAAGATAAACACACACAAGTGTAGACACCGATAGACACAATTGAATTATGTATATTTTGTAATGTATCGCGAACTCTGCAATGCCGAATGAAATATATAAACAACGCTAGAATATATCGACAGGATGTGATTATGATCCACTACTACTTTCTGTACCATAATCGTGCGGTCTATGTTTAGGATTAGCGGACCGTTTCACAAAATATGCCATGTTAGTATTACCTTGGTATGTCTCATCTTTTTCTGTAATTGCATAAGTGCGAATAAAAGACTCTCGGCCGATGGTGGACATCCGGGAGAATAGACGTCAACAGGCTAAATCATGATGGTAATTAGCATATAAAAGACTTTAGGAGCGGTGATTAAAGAGGTGAAATCAGGATCATTCCGCGGGTTCAAAATTGAAAGATACTAGTTTAATAAAGCCGACAACAGTCATGAGCCATTGTTTTAAGCAAAAGCCTGTATTTTGTAAAGAGACAGTTGGGTGTAGATTTGGGTTAATAGGAGAATGAAAAATGAGCATACCACTATGCGATCACATCCTCTAACAACGCTATAACTGTAATGGTAGTAACCTGACACAAGTTTAGCGATATTGGTAGGAAACAAGCAGACCACTTTCATGTGAGACTTACCACCTCCATTTGCACAAGAACCCATCGACAAGACCCATCGAGGCGACGGCATCTATACACTTATTCAGTTGTCCATTCACCACATATCACTCAAAAATTATACAAACCTGATCATAGACACTTCTCAAAGCACTAGCCATTTTATTCGTCAAAGTTCCCGCAACAATCATAACATCCGACTGCCGCGGAGAAGCTCTGAAGATTATACCAAGACGATCCTGATCGTATCTTGAACCACTACAATGCATCATTTCCACAGCACAACACGCCAGACCGAAAGTCATGGGCCAAAGCGAACCTTGTCTCGCCCAATTTTGTATTTGATCCATTGTCGTCCTGAAATCTAATTAACCACCATTCTTATCGTATATTAGAACGTGACATACAAAGCATATTGCGCCACTCCTTGCTTTCCTTCTTGACTCGGTAAGAGGACTTCTTTGTGATCTCTTCCCGAAATGGTCTTCATGGCAAAAGGAGGTTGTGATGATGCTGATCCGACAAGGCTAGTCTGTTGTGCTGCTGGTTCTGCTTGCTTCGTACTCGAATTCGATATATGTGCGGTTTGAATGGTGGCGTATCGTGTTGAACTCATCGTAGGTCGAGCTGTTCCATCAACCCAATTAGTAAACATTTTTATACTCTCCGACTTATTTATCTACCTCTTAGAGCCATTCCCAGGCCTGGTCCTAATCTACTCGACATTTTGATTCGTATGCGCCGACAATATATAATCTAAGGCGTTTGATATAGTTGAAGATATTCCAGAAGTGGCGATCAATTTGTATAATGTCGTTTCCAAGGCCCTTAAATTCCCATGTCTTGGCGAAAAGTCATAGATCTGTATGTTCTCTGATAGGTTGAACCACGCGGGGAAGAATAGAGTTTGATATATCCAGTTCGACATTTATATTCTATGGAATGAGGACACTTCTGATTTCATCAAGTATATGATGATATGAAACACGATATCATTTGGCGTCAAGTACGTCCACAACACTCGTTTAGCTTATATAAAAACATCACACCTACTAGACATTATGCGACTTATCGGACTGGTCTGTCTCGGAAATGGAGAAGGGCATTTTATATCATCGGAGGATCATTTACAGTTGGCGGGGCTGGACTATTGCTGAGTGATGATGTACGATTCATGCTTGATGCTGTGCAAAGATCAAGTCGAGTTTTGGTCACGCTGGGTTTATGTATTAACGAGTACGTTAAATTCCCCCATAAAAGATCAAAACATTGATGTGATGACAGTTATCGAACGACATTAAAGCACCAAAACGATGGACCAGAAGAATATCACAGATTACTCAAAGAATGTCATCAAAGATGCGCAACAAAAACATTCAATGTCATGGAAAAGTCTGGAAGTATATTTCTAAAATTAGGACAACATCTTAGCAGTTTACATTATTTGTTACCGGCAGAATGGTGTGACACTTTTATACCTTTACAAGATAGATGTCCAGTATCACCGTTTGAAGATATACAAGCCATGGTACAGAAAGATACGGGTCGATCGTTGACAGAATGGTTTAGTGAATTTAATCCATTACCTATAGGAGCAGCATCTCTCGCACAAGTTCATGTAGCGAGATTGAGAGATTCTGGTGAACAAGTTGCCGTAAAACTTCAACATCCCTCACTGGCCAAATACGCTCCTATGGACTTGGCACTGACCAGATTCTCATTCCGAGCACTTAAACGATGGTTTCCAGAGTATGATTTAACGTGGTTGAGTTCTGAAATGGAAGTCAGTTTACCAAAAGAATTAGACTTTGAGCAAGAAGGCAAGAATGCGGAAGAAGCAAGATTATATTTCAGTAAACATCCAGAATTACCAGTCATTGTACCAAAAGTATTTTGGGCAAAGAGAAGAATATTGGTAATGGAATATGTTAGTGGTAAACGACCTGATAATTTAGAATATTTGGATTCTCGAGGTATAGATCGAGATGAAGTATCGGCAGTACTTGCAAGAGTGTTTAACGAGATGATATTTGGAAGAGGAGCGCCATTACATTGTGATCCTCACGCTGGCAATCTGGCGATTCGAGCTAATAATCGATATTTGACGAGATATAATTTTGACATTATTCTTTACGATCATGGTTTATATCGACATCCCCCTTTGAATCTTCAACGAGATTATGCAAAACTATGGTTGGCGGTTCTCGACGCAGATGAAGCAGCTATGAGAAAATACTCAAAAGCAATAGCTGGTATCTCCGATGAAGATTTTCCTATTTTTGCATCGGCAATAACGGGACGGGATTATTCTGTTGTCAAATCATCCATAGCAGCGCCTAGATCTTCTGAAGAACAACAAGCTATAACTGACGCTATTGGTGATGGTTTGATAGAACAAATAATAGGTATGTTGGGTAAAGTTCCACGACTTATACTTCTCATCCTGAAAACGAATGATTTGACAAGAAGTTTGGATGAAAATTTACATACAAGACAAGGCCCCATACGATCATTTCTTATCTTGGCAAGGTATGCTGCTAGAACGGTATATGAAGAACAACTAGATAACCTTCGTGGAAGTTTACTAAGTCCTGTGAATTTATATAGTTTTGTAGGAGCTTGGTCTGATTATACGAGGATACGATTTAAATTAGGCATTTATGAATTTTGGTTATCATTAAAAGGCATGGTCGGGATTAGGACGAGTGTCTAGAATTTAAATATAAATAAGATAGAATGCAGTTTTGCATATAATAACGATGATCAAATTATGTACATTTACGAAAGATATTTTTTTCAACTTCTATTCTAACGAGATTTCCAGTCATTCTAGATATCTTCACGAATCGACTTGCGTTCTTTTATTCATTTCCTTGACTATTGCCCTGACTTTTCTCTCATATGAGGCGGGATCTTTTTTAAACAGCGTATAAGCCTCCGCTTGAGCGGGACTGTCTGGATTAGGCTCATCCAGTAAAGATTGTATACCAACAAGCATATCTTTGATCGTTATAGCCGGTTTCCACCCTTCATCTTCGTTTAAAATCGATAGACAGACTGTTCCGGATGGGTAGATGTTAGGGTGAAAGAGGGGTGGGACGAATTTGCCTATATTCCAAATCAACTTCTCATGCATCTCATCATAAAGTGACAGACTAACATTTAGGTGGTTTTGTAGGGTAATCATCAGGAAACACAATCTCTACTTTCAACAATGCTGTCTCCCACATTGTATTGTCTTTTCCAGGAATAAAACAGTCCCATTTCTTGAGGTCTAGTACTCCAGTAGTTGTCTTTACAGGTTTAGCGACGAAGCCAAAGGGGTGGTTTTTGCGCCATTGTTTACTGTAGATATTTCGTTAGTTAGGTAGTACAGTGGAGGGAAAGGGACACATACCGCTCCTCCTGTAGGCGATTGACGCATAGACTCATGGTTAAAAGCCTTGGTTCTCAGCGCCAGCACTAGATGATTGTAGGAGAGAGACGGGAGGTGAGCGCGAATCGGAGAGTGAATGGTGATGCGGTTGATTTTGCCAAGACTTCACTTGTGATACAATGATGATGATGATTCGTGAAGTTGCAGACCTCGGTAAAGAACTCTTAGACAATTTCCTGACAAGATTATGACTCGATAGCAAAGTGGCGTAAAACGAGTGAATTTTACAATGGTTGTTGGGCAGAATGATATTGGAACGCAAATGGTTCCCGATCCAGATGAAGATGATTTATCTGATCTCGATGGTGAGTCACAAGTCACAATATGATATATGTCTGTGCTGACTGTGATTAGATATGCTAGATGAATTCTCCACAACAAACATCAAAGACAAACCGCAGGGGACTTTTACAAAATCGACTCCAAATTCACCAAAACCCGTAAAGATCGATACACCAAGATCAGAGGATGAAGAGCTCGAAAAGAACCTGCAAGCTGGAATGGCAGAGTTACTGAGTCAATTCGAATCAGACGATGGGATGAAGTCGCAATTTGAAAGTCTAATGAAAGAGCTGGCAGAAGCCGACCACGATCAATCATCAATCAAGAGTAATGATACCAAATCCACAAATGGAGATACAAAAACGGCATTTCAAGATACTATACGTAAAACTATGGAACGCATGCAGAACTCAGGTGATTCTGCCACAGCAGCAGCGACATCTTCATCGAACGAGGATGATATACTTGCTCAAATGCTCAAAGAAATGGAAAAGAATGGCATGGGTGGTGAATCAGGTGGAGAGGAAGACTTCAACGGCATGTTAATGGGCATGATGGAACAATTGACGAATAAAGACATATTATACGAACCTATGAAAGATCTGAATGATAAATACCCAGCTTGGATAGAAAAGAATGGCCAAAGTGTATCAAAGGATGATTTGAAGAGATATCAAGAACAACAAGTTCTGGTAAAAGAAATCGTTGCAAGGTTCGAGAGACAAGGATACACTGATGAAAATCAGCAAGATAGAGATTACATTGTGGAAAGAATGCAAAAGGTATGTCAAATTCAGCTTGATTAATGCTTGGTGTTGTACTAATCTAGGAAATAGATGCAAGCTGCGGGTTCACCACCTCCTGATCTTGTAGGCGATCTTGGAGCAGCGCAGGAAATGTTTTCAGATATGGATGGAGGCTGTCCTCAACAATGACGGACTCCTTCTTTTACCTGTAATGAATGATGAATGTTATGATCTCTATGACATGTGAAAAAAGACACTGTTAGGGGTTGGGTCGCAAATGTACCGAGATTTGGAAATAAGCTTTTTATTATATCAAAATGTTGAATGTATATAGGTGACAGTCCTCAATATAGCAATGTAAATTATGAAATAAGTGTTCGCAAAATGATAAAACGTCCGTCACGACCATCAAAAGCACCTCCTACGACTGTGTGTCAAAAATGTCTCGAAAAAGGTCACTATAGCTATGAATGTACGGCACCGGTTCAATCACGACCTTATATTTCTCGACCTTCGCGAACTCAGCAATTACGTGATCCGAAATTGAAGCAAAAGTTGTTGGGAATATCACTAGATCCTAAGATCGCAACAAATGCCGATAGCGGTGAAGGGAGGTTGGAACAAGAATCGATAAGGAGGTCGAGAAGCAGGTCTACGAGTTCGAGTAGAGATGAGAATAGGAAAAGAAAGAAAAATAATCAGGATGATTTTGATGATAGCAGCTCAGTGGATACAATTTCAACCACAAAGTCAGCTTCAGAGTCACGTTCTAGGTCGAGATCACCAAGACGGATAGACAGACGTGGCCATCGACAGCGAAGCGCAGATTCGAGATCATCAACGTCCAGGTCAAGGTCAAGATCAGTATCTCAGCACAATGAGCATCTACGGCAGCATAGACGGACAGAACGTCCATCAAGTAATACAATAGTTAATGATAACGATGGTGACGAATACGTGTCAAGACGAGATGGACAATCTACTGGCCGGAATGAGCGACGAAGATCAAGATCGCCATCTATTTCTAGACCTTCATCAAGAACTAGGGAAAGGCAAAACAATAGAAGAAGAAGTCCGAGTCCGTATAGTAAAAGACGGGCATTATGATTAAGTAGTCCCCGATCGTAATTTATGAATGATGATTTCCGGCAAAGGTGAAATTGGCCCAAACCTATTGTACAGTATATAGATTACATAACTCATCAAAACGGTTGTGCATGATAATGCATGTACTGTCAGGACCTTGATGAGAAATGACTTGACAATATCATGAATGCTCGGATGTAGCACAGCCTTTGACTTATCAGAGAGATGCAACAGGCAGCTACGTTTATCTCCCGATTACATTATGTTGTGACGTTGTCGTTCGTCATCGGGTTGGCGTGAGCTTGTACCCTGGAAGCAGTTTCGGAAATCTCGTTGTGATTTTTAAAATATAAACTTTCTACTGTACTCTAATAATATGCAACATCAACCACAAACTTTCGCATCATCCACAAGCTCGACAATTCCCAATGAAGTTTGGAGAGACTTTACGTCAGAGATCCATACCTCAATGGCAAGCACGTATGTTATACCCAGACATCATGTATATTTTTCCAAATGCTGATAGTAGATAATAGACAATGTTGACTACAATGACGTCAAACAATTCATTCGAGCAAACACAATCGATGGCTGTGCAAAGCCAATTGATATTCCGGGAAGTGTAGATGGAGCGACAGATACAAGTACAAAAGACTTTGAGCAAAAGGTAGCCGAGATATTGAAAGAGCAGAATGAAAGAATATCATTGTTTGTTTGGAGTAAAGTTGGGGAAATACAACGAAGACTTGGTACGTCAAGACACTCCATTGACTGTGTAACTTTGGTATTGATTTGAAAAGCCCATCTTGCGCAACAATTAGATCTATATACGACAAGACCAAGTAGCTCCAGTGGGTCAAAATCTAGTGTCAGAAGGACCGAAAGGTATAGCCGAACAGAATCAGAAATTCTCAAGTGAGTACACTCCAAAACACCAAGCGAATGTGTTTTCTGATTACAAATATAAAGAGTTGGTGAAGAAATAAGATGTCTATCACGATACATTGGAGTACAGACTGAAGCATTTCGCAAATTGATCAAGAAATATAAAAAATGGACCGGTTCTGCAGGATTGGACAACTTCATGGTGACAATCTCAGGGAATAGTAACTTTATATCTACTGATCTGAGACCTTTTCTTGAACGATATGAAGCGCTTCTTGATATGTGTAGGACTTTATACGAGGATCTACAGAAAAAAGACAAGAATGGACAAGCTCAACTTCGATCATCTGACAATAACAAATCAGAGATATCGCTGGAAGACTCGGCAGAAATTAGACGTGTTCTAAATAATGGTAGTCGTGTTGAATTTGATCATCTCGTAACACAATGGTCTGAAAAACAAGAATCTTGTCGCAAAGCCGTCTTTTGGGTACATTCCTCAAACATTGTCGAACTCCAAATCTTGCTATTACAATTTGTTCGGTCTTATAATTCGACTTGTCGACAATCGTCAATGTTGTCTATGCCAGGTACACCCCATGATAGTTCCACTAACACAAGTAATGCCAGTGCATCGACTTTCCAAGTTGTAGCCGATGGCCCAAGTAGAGATGCACCACCACTATTACATATAAAAGGAAGTATTCGAGATGATACATGCATCGTCTCTTGGACCGATACTGGATCTCAAAATAGTTGTGAAGTCAGGAGAAAGTTTCTAAACCCGCTCCTAATGAGATCAAAAAATGTCATGACCGCGAAACTCGTACCTCAAGTCGAACAATCTGAAGATAATATTGTCAGAGTTGATGCATTCAGAGCATGGTACGAGACTCGTAATGATGTTCAACCGCTTTGCACATTACTCTCACAACGATCACGTTTGTTTTCTCTCGATGATCTTGGTTCTGGTGCACGTTTGGCCGTACTTGATAATAATGTTAGCTTTGCCCCAGGCTTGACGATTGATAAACAAGACGATGAACATAATACCGCATTTCCACATGGTGTTTTAGAAATCTACCAGATTGGTCAACTAAAAGTAGATTTGATCTCTTTACTGAAAGAAAGCCATCTTGTAAGTAGTTGATTTACTATTCTGACATTTGACTAACATAATTCACAAGGTGGAACAAGTTCAAGGATTTTCACTCGAACAACATGCATTATGGACGATGAAAAAGAATAATGATATGAAGAAACCAAATTGGCTTCCTTTACTTGCCAAAGATATACGCAAATTACCAAAACCTGTTCCAACTCTGCTTCGTAGACCGAGTGCAGAGTTTCCATCTCAATCAACAACTCCAAACATGTCTGTAACAACTTTATCAGAGATTGGTAACCTGGAAGATACTCCACGTCATAAAAGACATGCAATTAACCGTCAAACCAGTCAATTACCTACTTTGAATGAATCACAACGTTATTGGAACGAATATGATAATCCAGAAGAAGATGATCGTAGCGAGTATATGATTTATGTAGATCCAGGTGATTCTACACCGATTTGGGATCGATTATGGACACCATTTCGAGGCTTATTCTCTCGTGAATCCACTTCTACCCAACTACCGACTCATCATAACAACAACAATAATAACGCAGAGACTGATCCATTACTGTATTCTGCTCGAAACAAAACTCTACAACACCAACCAGCCGATCCAGTTAATTACGAATCCTCAGATGAAGATGATGATAATTTTAATCCATCCAACCATCTCCTACCCCGCAACAACTCCCGTCATCGTTACCCATCTCATAATCGATCTCCATCTCAGAATAGATTCGATTCTCTACTCAAGGACATTCCACGCTCGAGTATAATTTGTTTAATAGCCTCTTTTTCAATTCTATTCATAGCATTCATTCTTGCATCGACTGGTAGGAGAAAATTAGGCACGGAAGTCAACGCAGGAGTCATGTTTGCTGCTGTAATGAGTCTTTCGTTTGTTTTTATAGCTGTCTTGTCATTATATACTTCTGCTACCGATAACGATAATGACGAACGACATTTGAAAGGAAGTGTCTGGGCTATGGCGGGGATTTGTGTCGTAGTTATGGTGGTAGGAAATGTAGGATTATTGGTTTGGAGAATGTATTAATTACTACCTTGTTTTCTTTATGATATAATAACGGAACTTTGCTGTTAAGGGTGGGCTGGCTGTAACATTATTGTTATTATTTGGATCATGTATTCATTATCTGTTTCGATTCTTTACTGGTATATATCATATTTTTCTTTTATCTCTACCCTAGTATTATTTTAGCCTCGGTGTTGTTTCCATTTTAACCTTATATATGATTATTTGGATGTATATCTTGTAACACTCGTGCATCACCTATCGAGTAGCGAAACATGAGACGTCGGTCCCCCATGACATTACCGTGTCCGTACCGAGTTGTTGATTGTAAACCACTGTGCATTTCTAGACGTTTCAGTCGATTCCAACTCGATGACATTTCTAGTCTTAGCATACTCTCTTTCAGCCATATGTTTTGACTGTATTGCAACACTGTGGCAGACTTATGCCATTATGTACTACGTTCATGTGTAGTCATGTCTCCACCCTCTGGGCAATCGCTCACATCACTCCATCAGAGTGCATCATCATTCACAGATTTAAACTCATGTCGCGAAACTTGTAGTATTCTGATCATCCAATTCCATCCAGTCTCACGGCTTGAATATCTGAAATCATCCATCATCTTCATCCAACCTTTTTTCTCTCAAAGCATCCTCTTCCGCTTCTCTCTCCCTCTCCTTTAGTGCTTCGACCAACACCCCCCCTTCGATCCCCCCATCTCCCTCCACCTCTTCCTCTCCACCCTCTTTTGTGATTTTATTCTGCCCTTGCGTTTGTTTTCGCGCTTCTATCCTCTCTCTGACGATTTGCGCAATCGCATTATCCGTCCTCACGTCCAACACCTCCAACTTCCTCTCCAAATCTCTCTTGAGGTCCCAATTCGGTTTCTTCGGTCGCAGTTTGAAGAGATCTAGATCCATCGCGTCTTGTCCCTCTGTAAGTTCTTTACTACTTTCTTCGCGCGCGGAAGTACTCAGTTCCAAGGCGCGGGATTCTACAGTTTGATTCGCGTGGACGTCTGAAGGGGCTTGTTCGAACCCGAGCTTGGGGCCGCGGGTGGATGTGTCAAAGTTACGGCCTGATAGGTACAGATCTGTGGGTTTGGACGTCTCCTCAACCTCTGCGGAAAGGGTTGTTGAAGAGGGAGTGGATTCATCGTGATCCTCGGCTTCATTGGGTGAAGAAGGGGTTTTGCGCTTCAAAGATTGGGATTTTAATTGTGCTAACCGAGCTTTTCGGTCGAGAGCCGCAGAGGCGAGTGCTGTAGAAGACATGGTTTACCTATTAAACAACTCTGACGAGGGAAGGAAACTAGAGATGGGAGGGTGATTATTGTTGTCAAAAATATTTGGATGTCACGTGAAATTATTGGTGAAAAAAATATAAATATCAATCCTCATTGGTTAGAGTATTGCTTGGATAACATGATCGTTATCAAGTCGTCGCATGCAGTTATGGATCCGAGGCATTGTTCGTCGTGGCGTCTGTCTAGGAAAGATACCAAAACGACTAGACCTGGGTGATCGAGCTATCCAGTCATGCGGGATACAGCAATTTATTGCCAAGGCGCATCTTTCACGATATTCAACCACAAGTCCATCTCCATTACATAAAAATCTCGTTTCAACTGAGTCTGAGAGCGAGTATAATGATACGGTGCTTGTAACGGACAAGTCGTTGGATCTTGGCGTCAATAAAAATGATCTACAATCAAGAAGTGAGGGGGAAATGGGCAAAGTGAGGAGGATTGGAAAAAAGAGCAGAAAGACAAAGATATCACATGAGTTGATCGATAGTCCAACATGGTTCATGAGTGTTGGACAGCCAAAATGGATACAAAATGATCCTAAAGGCGACAGCAATGAAAAGAGTTATTTGTCCTTTGAGACTGGCAATTTCAAAAGCTCGTGGACACGAAGTGTTGCTGCACTTAATGCGCGATATATTAGATATGGTGATCAACAATTATCAAAAACCAGCACATCGAAGCGGAATTTTGATCAGAAGATACCTTCAGCTGCGAACCAGCCCGAATCGGTATCTCAGGAATTATGGCCAAAAGTTATGATTTATATTCTTGATCAAACACCAGAAAAAGCATTGGAGTTTCTTCTGGTCACTCATAAACGATTCATTCTGCCTTATTCAATGGTCAGTGATGTCATCAATCATCTAATCACTCGTGCCGATTTCCTGAATGAATCTATATCACAATTTCAAAAGATAGCAGATGCTTTAATAATTCTTTCACATCGCCCTGACCAGCAGTCACTACGAGTCGATGGTAGTAGAATGTATATACTACTAAACTCGATATCATTGCCTTCTGCCTTTCACCTTGTCAAGACGTTGAGATTAAATAAAACACTTGTCACCGGCTCGTCATTACTTCACTTAATAAATCGATTAGCTGAAGCTGGACTCGTTCAAGAAGCATTTGAAGAACTAGGAAATGTCGCCCGACAAAAGAAATATGTCAAAAATTCTGCCTTCCAGAGCGTATGTACGACGTTATTACTTCATGCTTCAAAAGATAAAAAAGGTCTTCGATTATGTTTGAAAATCATACCACTTTTATCGTCTGCAAACATACCGATCAATGTACAACTTTGTAACATGATGATTCTCAATGCCATTAACGCGGGAGATCTTAAGATGGCTTATCAGATGTATAACACTCTCCTTGAAACTGACTCGAAGCCTGATGAGTTTACGATTGCCACTTTACTGAAAGGAAGTACTTTGATCATGGACGATAAACATAAGATTTTAGATATGATTGACGTTACGGTACGGAGTAAAACACTTCTGACTTCAAAAATCGTAGCTTGCAGACTGTTGCAGACACTGTATAATTTTCACATCAAATCTCGAAATCCTTTGGCATACAATTTGATTGTTGAAGTTTATGCCCAATTCTTTGACATTCGACCGCTTCAGCTGTTAGATTTAGATGTCGTGACGCATCGGCGTCAGAACTCTACAATCCATGCAGCCGCAGCTCAACCTTTGGATATCGTTATTCGAGCCTATCTTCGTTTAAAGGTGCCAAGTCCTCAAGATGCAGTTCGATTGTATAACAAGATTGAATCCATGGCACTCGAGGGACAAGAACCATTTCAGCAAATGCTTGGTGAGGATTATCTCCCAAATGCATTTATCATGTATCTTTCTCAACAGGCAGATTCACTCAATTTGGCGCTTGATCTTTTACGCGATATGATCAACAACGACAACCACAAAGATAGTGTACTCAAGTGTAAACCGACAATATTGACATTGACAATCTTGCTAGAAGCCTTTTGTAAACATTCCAGCTCGACGAATGGGTTTCTCAATCACGCTACTTCATTATTGGATTTGATCGAAGCAAAGATAAATGAGGAAGGACTCTCAGTCGACGCTCGTCCATACATGGCTTTATTAACGATTTATTCACAGAACAATCATGTAAAAGGATTGAAACGATGTATTGAAGCCTTACGTGGGAAGGAAGTATGGGATGAGTACAAAGGTTCTCAATTTGTTAGGAAGCTATCTTTCTTAGAAAACAATCAACAATAACTCGATCGTTTCTCTATCGACTTGACGATATATAGCTGCTCTCCTTCTTCGGTGTGTCGATGCTGAAAGTCGGTGTATCTCTCCTCAGAACTTTAGAATAATATAAAGCGCATGAAGAATACCAGGAATATAACTGGATAGCATTAGTGAGAGACAATATTGTAACAGGGCATTAAATACCCAAGTAATGTCAATAAGACGTTGATAATCAAATCAATGCCACATCCTACTTCAAGAAACACGCCAAGAGGAGGGAGAATGATAGCAACGATGATTTTGATAATGTCTCTAGTAATATATGTTAGCATCGCCGGCTCAAGCATGTCAAATGAACTTACGATGCGGTAAGAGCCATGTTGTTAGAGGATTGTTAATTTTATAATCCTAAGTCGCATACGTTGAGTTCTCGTGTGAGGTTCTTCCAACTTTCGTATTATATATGTACATTATGGTGCAGTCCTTGGCAGGAACGATCATGTCCGGCTATGGCAATTTAAATGGTGTCCTTGATGATTGTGCTGTAGTGAAGTGAAATCTAAAAGAGACGTCGCGAGTCATATAACAAAAATAAACTTTGTCGCCTGAATCGATCGCAAATCGTGCCTCGATAATCTTCGATAAACTCCTTATAATAAGAAACAGATTGCTAGATTATTATCTTTCGTCAATGCGTGAAATCACTCTGGATCTACTCAGACTACATAAACTGATAACTAGGATAATACTTTGGCGATCAGATCCAAGGAAATTATAGAAGGGGCATTCGCAATGATGCGGATCTTTTCCATGTCTCGTGTTATTGTCGATGTCATTCCCTAATTGATTTATATTCACTTCTACGAACCATCTCTTTCTACATCTTCGTCTTCTATGAGATAAAACAGGCAATTGTGGTTTGAAAGATTTTTAAATAAAACACGGATTGGGTGACTTTGTCACTAATCGATATTATTTCTCAATCATGTCTGGGCCGACTCCTGCCTTGATCACGCCCAACAATCAACCTAAAATGTCATTTGCAAGGGTACGTTCTGAATCGTTCATTTGACTGGATTCTGTATTGATTTAAAGTCTAGGTTGCTGCATCTGCAAACGCCCGTGCAAATCAAATTTCTTCTCCCAAAAATGTAGTCAGTCCTACACAACAAACACAGACAACTCCAGCCAGTAACGCCTCAGTCATTCGGCCGAGAGATAAACCAACTGTTACAACACCGCCAAATTTAGATGCAGAGAAATTCACACCACGCCCGAGTAAAATAATACCTGCAATTCCAAATAATTTACCGATTTACTCTACTTACAAACCAGTTCCTGTTTCTGAAGAAAATGTAACAAAAATACCATCATTTGGTATGGATGCAAAAGAGAATAGTATGGATAGTAAAAGTACAACGTCACGAATGACTTTTCAGATTGATGAGAAAGAATCTTTGAGACCAGATGACAGTGCAAGTATAATGGCGATTGAAGAAGATGATGGACCTATATCAACAAGACAGTCGTCACAAACAGGATCAGATACAAATGCGAGAGCTTTTAGCGAACAACTACGGGAAATTGCAGTAATTGATCCCCATTCACGATCTCAACCACATTTGATCATGTCAAATTCAAACCCGGTGAATCGTACACTATATAATCCTTTGCCTGTTCTCGTACCTAGAGTAATGAATGAGTTATCTCCTAACTTGACTTGTGATACGAATGGACTGGTAGTAGGTCCCGATGAGAAATTATTGGAAGCTTTGAATAGTATACGAGATCGAGTCTGGGTTCTTAAATTAGAACAAGATATTACAGATTTTGTCAAGGATGCTACGTGAGTTGACATTACTAATAAATACTGTTTTGAATCTATGCTAATATTGTTTTCAAGAGCTAATACTTTTGATCTACCGCAATGTAATTCATTCTATCGAATGTTGGCCCATAAAATGGCAGATTACTATTTTCTTGGTCATACTATGGATGGGAGTGTATCCGCCGTAAGATTATGGAAAACAGCAAACTGTAGAATGTAAGTCGATCCGTCATCCAAAGGTCATTGATTTGTTCGTGTTTAACACAGTATAGTCCCCCACGCCTGTCTGATTTTGGTGATGCTTCTACTACAGGAAGTACTCCTCCACCAGCAGCTTTGCAAATGAAAATACTTCGACGAAATGGACAAGGTCAGTTTATTGGTTCAAGAGATGGAAGTCTTGACGGTGAAGGTAACAGTGACGTCGGAAAAGGTAAACTTCCAGTCACGAGAGAAGAGAGAGAAGCTCGATATGAAGCTGCAAGATTACGTATTCTTGGATCTGCCAAACCAGATGAGGAAGATCAAACATCTTTTGCAGCCGAAAAAGTCATTTCTAATCCTAGTTCAGCACTTGGACAGAAGAAGACAAAGACTCCCCGAGTTGACAGTGATGATGGGTTTGAAGCCAGATCTGCCTATAGTATGTATAATCATGATGGTTTGAGACGTGATTTACAGAATGAAAATGTCCCGTATGGTGGGGTCTCAAATCATTCTTATAACGTAAATTATGGTCAATATCCCGAACAAGTTTACAATAATCAATCGTGGTATAATGCTGGAATACCTCAGCAGCCGGTTATGCCTTTTAACGGCTATTCTGACATGAATCTAGCTGGACAGATGCAAAGTTTGTCGTTTCAACCTAATCAAATGTCATCTCCGACTTCACGACATCATTTACAGCAAAGCTATCAAGGTTATACAATTTCACCACAACATATTGGGTATTCTCAACAACAACAACAAGTAATAACTCCAAATCAATCCTATGGCTATTATCAACAACCATATAATTATTCCTCGAATAATTCATCAGATTCATTACAACAAAATAGATTGTATTTTAATCCACAAAGTCAAGCTTTTATACCTGGTCAACAATCTTCTTCTCCTCCTGCATTTGTAAGACCATCCTTTTCCAAAGTAAACTCACCACATATAAATGGATATTCAACTGCATTTGCACAGCCTGGTCAGTTTCAAGTCTCTAGACAACCCCAACATATTATTCCACCTGATCCAAATACTTTGAATCATCCTTTACCTTTACCAGTCTTTTCACAAGCTTATTTCAAACAAGATGATCAATTAAATGACAGTAATCAAACACAATCTGAAATCGAGAATAATGTCGAAAAGGAAGCGGAGTCAAAGGTCAAAGAATCTGTAAAGAATCCTGCCACAAATTTAATACATACAGAATCTCCCACAGGCTTGGCAAAATATGCACCAATGTCATCACTTCCAGCAAAACCACCTCCACCGATTCAGTAACAAGTATAACAATTGATCAATACGTGCGCGTGATTAACATTGTATCTAGTTGGCTTGATGATATCATGGTATAATTCTGGATAGTATGATTACTATTAGATAATTATGTTTTGAAAATATGACATGTATTATTCTGTATAAACTTTGATATGTCCATGTTTTACCCCTATCAGTATCTATCAGTCTTGTCTTATGATATCATCACTAGCGAGATGATCATTTCATCCATCTTATATCCTAGAGGCTATCTACCAAGCTCATCAATCTACACTATCAAGAACATCACTTCTTTTGACTATTCTTTGTATTTGATACTTTATTCTAGTAGAGTGCTGCAGTCAAAGTGATCTACAAGCAATTTCACTCGACTCTTGGTTGTTCTTACGAGCTGGTGAGACTAGCAGTTTAACTATACACGTGTGTAGAACTCTTGAGAGTGTCAAATTCAGGAAACATAAAGTCGATTTGCGCGGTGCTGTTCTTCGCAATCCTATCTCGCGTCGTACTCTGAAAGAAACTACGCTTTGTTATCAAAGTAGATAGACGTATACATAGGAGATATCTGATATGTAGAGGGTTTTGATCGGTAAAGTCATCTGTCAATCTCCCAGCTGACTGCTCAAGTCAACTCGATGTCTAACGTCCAGCACATAGTTTCCGGCATAGGTAGTTCTTGGCAATTAATTCGTAATGTGATAGCTTACTCTACTATTATCAAGCTATTCTGTTGATTTCGACACTGGCTGAATCTCTGTATCTCGCTCTATCATTTGAATTTGAATTAGTGAAATCATCAATGTTATATAGCTCGATTCTATGTATTCTATGGAGCTATCTAGTAACGTTACTGCGGTTGTAACAATTATGCAGGTCGTAAGTCAGTAGTTCTTCTTATCCTTCGAGATAATTTTTACTGTGGATTAATATTGTAATTCCACCGTTTCTCAGCTTGATGCACTTTGACGCAGGGTATATTTCTATACTTAGTTTATCCACGGGCATGAGAGCTGTACCACATACTGTAAGGAGATAGTTAAGCATGAGAGACATTCACCGTTGCGAAAAAAAAAAAAAAAAAGCGCGATTTTAGCCGTGCAACGAAAGTCTTTTCTTCGTATCTCTCACCACAAAAAAAATGATATCACATATTATTACATCATTGTGGAAAGGATCCACAAAACCTTCTCCACAAATTTGGACTTGAAAAGGGCAATGCACCGCGCGGCTTGATCTATTTATAAAAGTTCAAACGGGTTCTAGATCGAGAAACTCTGTTCCGCGTCCCACATTTCTTATATGCCACGTAATCGGCACTCAATGTCCATAAAACTCATGTCAAAATTGCTCTAGTGTCACTGAGATGAAGTTGAAAGGAATATGCTGCATATTCTTCTTATAATAGTGCGTATATGATGTGGCGAAATCAATCAATTTGATGTATGAAAAGAAATTCATGAACCCCAGCCGGTGAGAATTCAAACTGTGGGAACGGGAAAACGCTTTTTTTGTCATGAAAACACGGGTTTCGCAACAAAAGTGTAAATAATCTTTAACGATTCGTCATCCATCCCGAGTTGATTAGGCGATACGATTTGTCGCATATTATAAACCTCGGGGGTGCATGTCTATCATGTCGTAGTGGAAGAAATGTATATATCCTCCTCATCTTCCCAATCCATCTACTTTCTATTTATTCTCATCCCAATTCACAAAATCTCACTTTTCTTTTCAGCAAAAAGTATTATTATCGTCTCTCGTTCGATATCATATCTCAATCAGAACCTTTTCTTTTCGACCTACCTTGACAGATATCAGTGATGATGACTCGATCTCTCTTTGTCGCAGTCGCGTCTTTCGCTCTCCTCGCTTCGGCTGCAGACACATCGTCAGCCATGACACCGGCTCCTTCCAACACAGCTGCCCTTGCTTGTAATCCTGCACATCAGTACCCTGCTGGCCAAGAATGTATCTCCACAGCCGGAGTACTTAGTCTAGTGACGGTTACTGGATCTGAACCAACACCTGCTACGTACGCGTGTAATCCTGCACATCAATACCCTGCTGGCCAAGAATGTATTTCCACAGCCGGCACGCTTAGTCTCGTGACGGTTACGGGGTCTGATGGCTCAACAACTACAACGTCAAGCAAGGACGACTCGAAATCCACAAAGACTGACACTACCACCAAAACCTCGTCTGATGCAGTAACGACCACGACAAAAGATTCGTCAACAAAAGATTCCTCGACAAAAGAATCGTCGACAAAGTCTGCGGATGCTACGTTTACAGGTGCGGCGGAGAAGTTATCCCAGGGTATGGGTGTAGCGCTTTTGGGAGCAGTCGGTATCTTGGCGTTGTAATTTTACTACATGTCAGGGCAGGATACTTGTCGTTGAATAAATGTTGTTATTATAATTTATAGAATCTCAATGAATTGTTTGTTGTATTGTTTGTTAGGATATATAGACATGATATAGATCTACTGTTAATCAATACTTTTGAGCAAAAGCAATACCTCTCAGCTAAAAATGACCGTTAACAATGATATGAATGTGCAAGGTTGAACCCAAAATTTGTCACAAACCTGATAGTGTAGCTTTGATCGGATTTTTGCACAGATATTGTCTGGAGGTGAACCTACTCGAGACACCATTGGCTACGTTCCATCGTCTCCTTGCTCAAGATAAGGCAGTGCGACCACTAATCAACACAGTCTCGACGGCAAATAATATCAATCAACCATAGACTTTCATTCGGACAGAAGTATTTATGACTTCCACTTCAAGGCTTTGATCTCTTTGTCTTGTAACACGACTTACATGTTAACTCCGGCCCTGTCATCTGCCGAGAAGGAAAAGTCTATGATTGAGATTGTGAACTACCTCGATACTACAGTCGAACACGAATTTTAGTAGTCTTACGGAGCACAGAATCTAGTCGACTTTGATCTTGTCATCTAACACCTACAGTGAATAGTCTAGTAACGATGCAAGCGTACCTAATTTTAGACTTTCTGGGAAAGGTTCCTTTCGTAAATACGTAACTACTTTTCTGAACAGTTATGGCTAGCGTAGATACTAAAGCCAACGCTAGAGTGTCAATGTTCGCTTCCTGTTCATGTCTTCGAGGATAGAGTAGTCTGGTTTTATAGATAGACGAAAAGAAACCTGGTCGTGGATGAAAAGATAATGTTCAAATATCAAAGTCAAAACTTTGTACCATATCGCGCGTACAATTGATGATCCGGCCACCTCGAAAAGATGTATGGGATAATTATGTACATTTTTTCTAACGTGGTGATATCATGACTTTGGCTCCTACCGGCAGAGTTCTGTCAATGGAAATACTTGTTAACATGGCTGACCTCTGAAATCATCAAAGTTACCGTGTACTACCCCGAGATGCAAACCATAAGGTTATTACTCCTACAAGTGTAAGAAATCGAAAAATCTTCTTTTTTCCGGAGATTCTATTGTTATTAATGCCAAGACTCCTCTCATCACTGTGAAAACTTTTGATTGTGAATTCCCATACAAATCCTGGTTGTGTATTAAATATTTTGTTTTTATGCCAGCCGTGAATAACGCTTTAGATGTAACTACGACAAACTCGCCTGAAATGTACGACTGAGAATGGACTAGAGCTTGAAAAGAAGTTGGCCCTCAAAAGTCTAAAGCTTTTTCGGAGTGGTTAAAGTTGAAGTCAATTTACTTGACAGTGAGGAATAAAAGGCAAATTTGCTCCATCGCACGCCTAAGTAATGACATCATCACAACCACTCTGCACCGCATTCTGACCCATACTGAGGATTCGGATGCAGCCACTACCAGACTTCTGCATGACTAACATCGGGTTGTCAACTGTTATAATCTATATTTAGCACCGTGGTGCATCCACTACCGGCAAATAAAATGCCGATTTTGCCTTGATTTGGGAATCAGGCGTAGAACACCACGTACGTTGTCAAGTGTGATGTACACCTCTTTCGATCTATTTCAAACCCTGTCAGGATTAGACTTGTTCCAAGTTATGCTCGAGTCCGCGAGACCTCGGACTTGATCGTTATTCGATTGTCATGGATGTTTGGTAAGTTGCTAGGGCTTTTTCTTCATTCTTTTTACGTGCCGACATACAAGGCTGAGAACCAACCATGTGCCTTTGTCGTGGCGGATATTAAATATGAGCGGACCAGTTAGTCTCTGTCGTCCAGTTTCTAACCATTTTTCCTCCCTTTTGCACGCCTCACCAATTAAATTTGTTGAGCGGAAAACATGTTGTCGGCACTCGTATCAAGTAGTACGGCGACAAGCTTGTATGCTTCTGGGCAGGGGTATACTTCATCTTCTCGCCCTCCGTCAACTGTCGGACCAGCTGATCCTAAACGCCTGTATCATCCTCAGCCCAGTGTCACAACATTCTACACGATGCCTACTCATGCTCCTAAGCTGACTTTGGCGGAATTTTTGGACCGTGTCCGCGCAGGTAATGAGCATATTCACGTAGATGGAGATATGCAAGATGCCGTGGAAAGGGCCGTGAAAGACGCCACTCCAAAACATTGTGCAGAGTTGAAAAGTCTGGTGAACAAAAAGATCGCAGTAGCGATCGGTAAATTGCACGGAATCCACAATGTCAGGTATAAAGGAAAGGATATGTAAGTGCTCGCTCAAACGTTTTATAAAATTACGTCTTCTGAGGTGTTGTAGTGTAATAGAAATGACTGTCTCAAATACTGACGCCAAGACGCTCCTAGATGCTTATGATGTGATGATCTATCTTGGTGAAATATTCAGGAAGGGTCAATGTGCATCGATGATTGACGAAGATGTATTGTTGAACTCTATGATCGATCAGGCGAGGCAAACACGTAGCGCCCTCAAAGAGCATGAAAGGCTTGTTTCAGGTCAACATCCTGCGGCATTAATTACAAAATTCAATGACAACCTTGCAGAACATGAAAAGTTGCTCAATATTGGTATTCACGCATTCCGCATGTTAGACTGTGTACAACTAGCAGGAAAAGCGATCGAGTGGCTCCGGTGGTTCCACGAGCTATTACAGCAGCGACCCCTGTTTGAGTGGCGCAATGATGCGTAAGTACTCGAGGCACTGAACTAGTAGTAATTTATCAAGATTGATCTCCTAAGGCCTCTTTACGCCGTCACTACGATGCATATTTTGGAGTTATGTCTTGGATACAAGATCGACATCAAGTCGTGAGTTAAGCATATGTATAATGAATTACTATTTCTCATAATTCCCGCCGTCGAATTTATCAACATCATAAAATCTTGCTTTGACTGTTACATCCAATCTATTCCCTTTTAACCTTGCTTTTGTGGCGAAGAAGCCATTTTTCGTATTCGCGGCTTGAATTGCCTATGTATCATCAACATCATATCGTAACGTGTAACAAAGAAAGGAGATGAACTTACTCTATAAGCACTCAACGGTGAAGTCCACTTGACAAAAACGCTCGGACCAATGTCCTTATTTTCTTGACCATTTATATCGACATACAACCTCTCGACAATTCCATATTCACCCATCTTCTCACCGATATCCTGCATTAACGTCCCTTCTGACATTTCATGCTGAACGTCCTCTATATTTCCCAATAACCCTTGGAAATGCGCTACGACGCTCCATTCCCGTCCGTCTGCGTCTTTTTCCTTTCCATATCCTGTCTGTGCTCCTTCTTCCTCGAGTACATCTCCCTCTTGACCTTCATCTTCGTTCTCTGTTTTCCTCCTCTTGCCGCCTACAATCTTACCAATCCCACCTGCAGGACCGATCCATCCTCCTCCTTCTGCATCGGGTCTTTTCTTTCTTTTGCTAGACGTTTGATGACGAAGTATAGTTGTTATTCCATCGTTTTGCGCACCGAGACCATGACCTTCTTTCCAACCGTATTTTTTAAGTAATCGACGGGCAAAATCTTTTCCGGTCGACATTGCACGGGCTGTGGAGGGATCTTCTTGTATGGACTGTATATCAGGAGGGTTAGCATTGAGGTCATTGGTTGTTGGAGGAGCGGAATATCGGACAGGGGCGGCGGAAATGGTTGATGAGGATGAGAATGCCAAGTTTGAAGGTGCGGGAGGTGGTGGCGGTGGAGGCGGTGGCGGTGACGATTGATGACTCTCCCAATATGCTGTTGTATCTGAATGGTTATTGGTACGTATCCCGGCGTGACTCGTTGGTACATCAATATCCATCCCAGAATTAAATTCATTCACAGGTGGTGCAAAATTGTAGTTGTTCGGAGGAGCAAACGCCACTAATAATCGTCAATCCATTCAGTCCACAATACTAAAGTAAAGTAATACTCACTTCTTGGCTGTTTTATCTCCTCCTCATCTTCATCACTCGACTGATATGCTCTTCCATACCTTTCCCGGAATTGATGTGCATGTAACCTCATTTTCCAATCATGAGTGGCCTGTACCTGCTCCTCACTACCTTGATAATCTTCTAACCTCGTCGGTCTTTCTGGATCATAGACTCTATCCCAATCTACATATTTCGAATCTTTATTCCGATTCTTATTCTTCTTTCTCCCTCCTCTTTTTCTTCTCTTCTCTTCGTCCATTCGGCGATTATATTCTGCTGCAAAAGGGTCTTCATCATATTCATCATCGTTTGTTTTCCACTTGTCGATGGTGTTATTGTGATGTTGAGTGATTGGATTCGAAATGACCTTTTCGGCAGCTTTTGCAGCGATTAATCCGGCATTATTCGTCCCTTTCGGTTTTGATTTTTGAGTTACAGTGGGTCTTTTGATAGGTTGGAAACGCAAAGAGGCTATGCGATTGTCATGTTATGTGAGTAGATCTATCCTTTTTATTTGAAAACAAAAGGTGGTAGGAACGGTACCGTCGGGCTTTTTTTCTTCTTGACTTGTTTCTTCGGCCTTTTTGAATTCATATTTGACAGGCGCACTAGATATTGTACCGGGCGCGGTAGATGGGTCTAGTAGATTTGCATACAACGACGGCATGGCGATGTTTCTTCTATTTTTCACCTATGGGATGTTCAATGGAAGTCAAACTATCTGGTGACTTGATCAAAATGAGATCACGTGCCCAGAAACGTGCGGAAATAACTTAAATCGCAGAAATGATCTCAAAAAGAAGTGATATGATAATTGTTAAAATTCTAATATACAGATTGCAATCATATTTATACAACATATACTAAATTAACCCAAGTTGACTATTCCATGTTTGGACAAGTCAGAGTTTCATTTCTTCAAGATCATTAGTGTTTAGTGGCTTTTTGTTTCTTATTGTGCTTTCTAATCCGTTTTGAATGCTTCTTTTTACCCTTTTCGAACCAATTTTGCAAAATATCCCATCGTGTCAAGCTGTCACCTTCCATAAAAAGATGAATATCCTTCCAACAGGATGAAGTGACAGGCCAGGTTTCATTTGACCACTTTGAAATGCATCGCTCTTCGGAATTTATGATCGATAATTGATTTTTGGCCGTCATTTGTCGACGTGCAACTAGCTCTCTTACATGACCAATTTCCCATACCAAGGCGAGAAGATCATAATTCGGAATGGACCATAGAGAGTGAAGGGCATCGTTTTCATCATGTACAATCCTTGACCAAAACAAAGGTTCGATTTGACAAATTCCAGTCTTGTCGACGGTCAATTGAAACCTGCTTACTAACCAGAATGGTACTGGTGGTGGTGATCTACAACTATAAGCATGTAATTTCATACCTGCACTTTTTGCTTCATTGTTATATGGATGCTGCATAGTATAAAACCAGAATTGACCATGAAGAATGGTTATACGCATGATTTCACACCAATGTTTACATTGAACGTCAATATCTGGAAGAATACTAACAATATCAGCTTCTTTTAGAAAAGTGATAATACAGTCATGATCATTGATAAAGTGCCATACTGCACGATCATATCCAGTTTGTTTCTTCAAACCGAATTGCAATTGTGAAAACATATCATCTCTTGATTTCCAACGATCTTCACATTGACCGTCCATTCCAGGTATTCCTCTGTTATCAAAAATCATATTTACACTATCGCAAAGTCTTGCGCCGACAGAATTGTTTTTAAAGATGATGCTGATTCCATATAGTCGTCCTTCTTCAGCAGCTTTGATATGCCATGCTGGAAGTGATGGAGAGAGCTCAGGACGCTGTGCAGCCGTCATTAGTTGCTTAGGCGAATGATATTGCACTTCTTTTATGTCGGGGTTACCATAAAATTTAGTTCTATAAACCAAAGTACGCTTGTTGAGGGTTTTCTGGTAAAAAGTACAAGAAAGTGAAGGCAATTGTGAATCTAATTGTATTGACCAGCTGAATGAACCAGAGATGTTTGTACTTTTACCACCTGCTGCACTAGCAATACTATCAGGCGAAGCATAAACAGTACTTGTCTCGTCTTTTCGAATGATTAAACTTCCACAATCGACCTCATCAGCAAGTTTAGAGATTATGGATTGACATTCGAAGTTTGGGGTATTCGGATAATCTTTACCTCTGACACATGTCAGAGATGGTTGCATGTCGGATGGTAAGTTTAAAGGTTCATTATTCCATCTCAGACCAACGAGATTTTCACCCGAGAACCATTGATCGGGCATTTGTTCGGCATTCACCACATGACTTCCTGGTTTTAAGACGGTCCCATCCTTGAGAAGGGGTTCTAGAGACTCTGCAAACTCGTAGACCATCGTGATAGATAACAAGGTATCACCTGGGGACAACCATTAGATGTTGGTGGAAAATAGAAAGGGAAAGATCTGCAAGTGGAGGAACAAAATATCGCCAAGTAAGTTCACATCACAGTTTACTGTTGATACATGTAATTTTTGTTCCTTCACTTTTGACTCATGTTCTTCTTTGCTGTTTCACTCTGGAATTGAAACCATTTGTTGAGAGCTGACTAACACAGCTTTCACATTTCCAACATATGAAAGTGTATATTACGAAAAACCGAAAAGCTGATTAGAACCCTCGTACCACATCAATATCCGATCATTCGATTGTCGGTTGTACGACAAGCCTGATCATTTTTACAATATAGATTACATACAGTGTTATGCCGATTATCATATACAATCACATAATTCAATATGTATAATCATCAATTTGCTGCTCATCCAATCATCAAAAGTCGTCGTAATCGCCACCATAACCACCGAATAGTCCTTGGTTCCTCATACGTCGGACCCAGAAAGGATCATATGTACGCACATCACGTCTTTCAGATAATCCAAGCTCGTGACCTAGATTCACATAGCCATCTTCCCCAACATGACCATTTTTACTCAAGGCGACGATATCTTCTACATCGTTTTCCCATGACGTGCGACAATAAGGACACGTCACACCTCCAGCTTTGCCAACGTTGACTTTTGCCCATGAATCAAAGCATGATTTGTGAAGATTGTTTCCACAAGCTGCTTTACAGTAAACAATATCTTCGACCTCCTCGTCTAATTCTTCACAACAGACTCCACAATCGCCTTCGATAGGTCTTCTACGTGATGCATCGTCTGCAGCACTGCCATCTTGACTTTGACCAGCAGCAGGATATGGAGGTGAAGCATATTTGAAAATATATCGAAGTTGATTTGTCGTGAGTGAATTCTGCCATCGACACTGTTCAGCAGCATCGACATCATCCGCTTCGACCACATCGTCTAATAAATAAGAATCTGTAGAAGGCTCTATACTAGCCGGACTGGTAGTCGTTTCATTCCGATGTTTTGTTTGTGATTGTCGTTTAAGGACTTTATTTATGACGTATACTGTATGTTTACATTCGGCCACAGACTTGAATCCACCTTTTCCCAACTCTTTTCTATACGCTGGACAGTCACAACTAGGTCTGTGGGAGATATTGATCGTATATACATTGCCAGTTGTACCAGCCAGGATAACCTCTTCCGAAGGGCAATTCTTGTGAGCGAATGGACATAAAGGGGTGCTGTCGTAGCGTTTGCGATCGATGACAATCATACGTTGCGTGTTGGCGCGTTCTAAAAGGGTCAGATGGGTCTTTGGTGGATTGACACGAAATCTAGCAGATCATATAAGTTACATTTCATATATAATTGACGGTTTTCATGACAATACCTGCTGAGTCTTTCCTCGCCAACTTCGACTGTACGTTTCTTTTCTGTTCTACCGGACTTGACCTTATTTTCATTTGTGCTTGACTTTTGCTGGGCCTTGTTCACTTTGGCATCGTCACGATGCGCCACTCTACGTTTAGATGGCGGTGAATCATTATCCGCCATACCATCCACAACACCACGCTTACGTTTAGCAAGATCATCGCCAGCCATCCTAATATTTAATACTATAAAGGATTTTGATCCTGGTGATTACAGCAGTATATGAATCGAGATATTTGTTGAAGATGAGATAACTAGACTATGTATGCGATGTAAATAAATATGCCCCACATTATTTTTATCGTAATGTCCCCACATTATTTTTATTTCTCCACATTATTTTTATTTCACTTGACAAAGTTCACCTACTGGAATAGATACGTGAAAGCAGCCTATTGAATTTTTATTGAAAATCCCATGACAGAACATATGGACACAGTCAAGGACTATGCGATGGTCGTCACAAGTAATAACTATGTACTCGGTAATGATAATATACAATGCTAAGAATCATGCTTCTAAAAAATACAAATCAAATTCATTCGAGTCTTGAAGAACCAATTGCGGCCCTATCCTTTGGTGGTACAGATATGAAAGATACAGATCGCCATTGACCCTTACGATCGTCAACGACAGTGACTGAAGGAAATCTCCTGATCGTGACATCCGATGTAAGAGATACACCATCCTCATTCTTGATATGTGCCTCGTTTGATATGTCATCCAATCTGCTTACGTCCGTTGACTCTACATTCAGAGGCAAACGACGAGGACTAGTCTTTGCCCGTGGCGCAGAGGGGAGAGATTGACCAGGAGATTTTCGAATACTCTTGACCGAAGTTGGTGTTGGGATTTTCGATTGTACCACGCTCTTCGTACTTGATGTACGTTTCACTGGTGTCTCTGGTAATGGAATGTTTGTTGCCAGTACCATGACATCTTCACCGCTCACATTAAGACCTCCCGAGGAAAGACATTCTTTTCGGTATATCTGTGACAAGTATAGAGCACTTTTTCTGTGATGAGTTTCGCCTATGATGGGTTGAGTACAAGGTAGATGAATGGTGCCGTCATTGTGAGAAACCTTCATCTTGTTTTTGGATCGGATGGTTTCTGTCGTCTTCTGCTCCCGAATCGCATTCTTGCTTTCGCTTGAATTTTCAATACTCGCTGGAATAAGCATTGGAGCAGTTCCATCAATTGTCAGAACGGCTTCATCATAAGCACCATCAGTATATGTCTTTACTTTATGCGCATTTCCAGACCAAGCTGGCATAACTGGCGAAATCATCTCGAGTTCTGGTTGTTCAAGTCTTCCTCCAGTATTGATAGACGTCCTTCTGCCTTGCATATTCCCAGATGTTAATAGTGTAACGTAATATCTCCATATCTGCTTGATATTCGAAATTCTTCGATTCGAAGTCTAGCCGAATCGGCCACGAATGTCCCTTTTTTTGTCATCCGAATTCTGTATTAATTGGATGCCTTCTGCAAAGTCTCGACTGGAGATTCCATCATCTGGACCTGCCGAACCACATCTTTGCTTACGATTATACGAAGGATATCTCCCCCAGGAAGGCGGAGCCAGCTTTTTCGGAGGAAAGGTATATTTATTGAGTAAAGTTGAATTTGGGCGGACAGGTATTGGCATGTCAATACTTTCATCATTTGAGCTAAATTGCACAGCACTTTGACTTCTTTGACGTGACGAGGTCAGCGTGAGTGGATCAATATCGTCAAAATGAGAAGTATGCTGCTCCGGGATACTCGCTGGTCCAAAGGACATGTTAAACACGTCAAGCGGTAAGTTCGGTTGGTGATCATCAGATGTCTGCAGAGGTCTAGACCTCAACAATGCTGCTTTTTCTTGTTGATGTCGTTGAAGAGCCTTTTCCATGAGTGAAGAACCACTTCCAAGGGCGTTTGGTCCATACAGAGGAGCTGCTCGACTCAAAGATCGATGTAATTCAGGAAACAGTGAGCGATCATCATTTCCCAGAGCAGCACCCGAATTGCCGTGATCCATGGACAAACGATGCCTTCTATCATCACCTTCAACCGTCAGATGTCTTTCATAGTTCTCCAAATCTCTACGGTGTAATGCAAAGTCGTCAGATACTTGTTGATCTAATTTCATCTGGTATTGACCAGCTCCAGATACTGCAGATATATTCGAAAGTCTTCGCTGAATTACATTCGGTATTGATAGACCACCTCTGGGTGGCTGTTCATTCGGTCCATCATATTGGCTCATCTCATCATTGGCACGTTTATTTGATGTAAAGATATGTGCTGACCGCCAACACTTTCGAAGAAGTCGATGGAAAGATCTGCGTTTTTTAATTTTTTTCTTCATTGAACTTGGAGATTCCCACGTCATATCTTCATGAAACTTACTTGCTCTACCTATACTTGTAGAACTATCTGCGCTGCGACGAACCAAAGCGGGGCTTCTCGACAAAGATCGAAGCAAATTATGGGACATTATAGGGGGCTGAGCATTGCCTGATTTGTCACGTGACATATAAGCCTCATCTTTGTGACTGTATTGTGATGATGTATCCAAGCCTCTTTGTGCAGGCAAATCAGCCATCATGACCACAGTGTCGCGACTGAGGTTACTCAATGATTCTTGATCAGTACTTGGTGCCGGTTGTGCCGTAGTTTGTGTGGCTTGTTGACGGCAGTGGTTACATCTTCCATCGAAACATCTATGGTCAGCTTCACAATCAAGGAAGGCTGTAAATGCAGAGAAGAGCTGATACTCATCAGCATTCTTGATCGTGTAGGTGGTTCCATCTAGAGAAATGCCGGTCGGATGTTCAATTCTTCCATGGTAATTTTGATGCACCCGCGGTTCATTGAGCATTGCGGCTACTGGAAGGGTCCTTTGATGGGGACCAAACCCCTTCTGAACGTCTACGGACCCTTCTGCGAGTAGAGAATCACTCCTCGACTGCCTCAACGAAGTGCTTCTGCGTGATTTCTAATCGACCTTTTCGTACTGTAAAGTGCTTATCTTTCCCCTACAGATATGTTAATAAAATGTAAACAACAACATCATTCTGATGATGAGTTCTGTAATTCTACCTTTCAATCTCCGGAGCGAGCCAGTCAAAGTTTTGGATATTTGGACGAGGCAAGTTTGTAGCAGGAGTAATGACACGTGGCGCCCTTGAAGTCTGACTACTTATGTCATGGATCTTGACAGAATGGGCATCGGAGTCATATTCTTCCGCGGCATTGATAAGAATCTCTGCAATGTCTTCAACAGAATTGGAATTGACAAAAACGGGTGGTGATCGAACAAAGAATTGCGGACATTTCGATCTTATACATTGCAAGCTTCTGAAAGGGATCAATGATTTTCTGCTCAAGCGCCTTTTGATTTTTTGAACGAATGGCGGAGATTTGATGATCAGCTCATCCAAGGGCTCAGAATCTTGCTTTCGTAATGGAATAGAATCGGGATGATCGTTTGGTAACGATGCTCCAACAAATATACGGCTTAACGCCATTATAAACTCCAATAAGATACAGATAAATGATACATGGGCTTAATGCACAAACAAAATATTGATCATTTGAATAGAAATTAATTGCAAAATTGGATACCAAGATTGACAGCGTGTGATAAATACGTAAATGGGAAAGTGCATACCGCGAAAAACCGAAACTTACAATCTCATTGAGATCCAATACATCCATCATTATTACGATGAATAGATCAGATTAATATTCTGTGATATTATCTCCTGACACATTATACTGTAGCTTGTCTAAAAATAATTGTGATCGTGTCATGACTTGCGATTGCGGAGTTCGCCGTCAGATCTACAGCGCACGGATAATTGATCTGCAAAAGTAGGAAAATGGTTGGCCGGGATATGATATCATGGCACGATTTCCCATCGCACAATACCCCACAATGAGTAAAAGTCAAATCTTTTTATTGTGTGTGAGTCGAAACATTATTATTACATCTCCATCTCCTCTCACTTTCTATATTATATTCTTCCATCAAAATAGAATATATTACATCTTGGTACATTTACAAAGATGGTTCAATCAGCAGTTCTTGGTTTCCCTCGTATGGGTAAATTGAGAGATCTCAAGAAAGCTACAGAAAGTTATTGGAGTGGAAAATCATCAAAATCAGATTTACTCGCAGAAGCAAAAAGATTACGATTAGCGCATTGGAATATACAGAAGTCGGCTGGTATCGATATTATTCCATCAAATGATTTTGCTTTGTATGATCAAGTTTTGGATCACATTCAGATGTTTAATGTCTGTATATGAAATATTACAAATTTAATTCCAAAAGCTAATGGATTATTCTAGGCTGTTCCTGAACGATACACAAAACACAACCTTGATACCATTGATGAGTACTTTGCTATGGGAAGAGGTCACCAGAAGAATGGGGTAGATGTACCTGCAATGGTAAGTAACAATTCACAGGTCATTTTATTAAATTAATCTAACATTCTCGACAGGAAATGGTAAAATGGTTCGACTCGAATTACCACTACGTAAAGCCATCTTTCCAAGACAATCAAACATTCTCTCTTGTCTCTGAGCCAAAACCAGTGGTACAATTTAAAGAAGCAAAAGAGGCGGGAATTATCACTCGACCAGTCATTCTTGGACCAGTTTCTTTCTTGACACTCGGAAAGGCTGACAGAGATCAGACTGTCGAGCCAATTACTTTACTCGAGAAAGTCTTGCCTGTCTATGTTGAGCTTCTCAAGCAACTTAAAGCAGCTGGAGCAGAGACTGTCCAAATTGATGAACCAATTCTTGTTTTAGATTTACCTCAACAAGTCAAGGAAGCGTTCAAGCCAGCATATGAAGCTTTGAACAGCGCCGGTCCTCAATTAGTTGTCACTACATACTTTGGTGACATTGTCCAGAACCTTGACGTTGTTGATTCTGCTTTACAAAACGTTTATGCTCTTCACATTGATCTTGTCCGCAACCCTGAACAACTCGATGCCGTTCTTTCACACCTCGGACCAAAACAAATCCTCTCAGCTGGTGTGGTTGATGGTCGTAACATCTGGAAGACGAATTTCAAGAATGCTTTGGAATTGGTAGAAAAGGCGGTCCAGAAATTAGGAAAGGATAGAATTATTGTTGCTACATCTTCATCTCTCCTTCACACCCCTCATACATTGGCAAATGAGAAGAACTTGCCGTCTGAAGTATCCGACTGGTTCTCCTTTGCGTGTGAAAAGGTCATCGAAGTTTCCACAATTGCAAAGGCTGTCACAGAAGGACCTGCATCTGTTCGTGATCAATTCGAGGCAAACGCTAAATCTATGCAATCACGTGCTACATCTAGCCGTACAAACAACTCTCACGTCAAAGATAGACAGTCCAAAGTTACAAAAGAGATGCACGACCGTCAATCAACATTTACTGATCGTTACGCTCAACAAGTCAAGCATCTCAAGTTACCTTTGTTCCCTACCACAACCATTGGATCGTTTCCACAAACTGCAGAAATTCGCGTTCAACGAAACAAATTTACAAAAGGTGAAATAACTCCTGAAGAATATGAAAAATTCATTGAGCAAGAAATTCAAGAATGTGTCAAGATTCAAGATGATCTTGGTCTTGATGTATATGTTCACGGTGAATCGGAGCGAAATGACATGGTTCAATACTTTGGCGAACGTTTAGATGGATACGTCTTTACTACTCACGCTTGGGTCCAATCTTATGGATCTCGTTGCGTTCGTCCACCTATAATTGTTGGAGATATTTCCCGTCCAAAGCCAATGACGGTCAAAGAAAGTAAATATGCGGCAAGTATCAGTCAAAAGCCAATGAAAGGAATGCTTACTGGACCTATTACTTGTCTAAGATGGTCATTCCCTCGTAATGATGTCCATCAATCCGTTCAAGCCCAACAGCTTGCTTTGGCTCTTCGTGACGAAGTCGTCGATCTCGAAGCCGCCGGAGTTTATATCATTCAAGTTGACGAACCTGCTTTACGTGAAGGATTACCTTTGAGAACTGGAAAGGAGAGAGAAGCATATCTTTCTTGGGCAGTCGATTCTTTCAAACTTGCAACTGCAGGTGTTAAGGATTCTACTCAGATTCACTCTCACTTTTGTTATTCTGAATTCCAAGACTTTTTCCACGCGATCGCTGCTTTGGATGCTGACGTCTTGTCGATTGAAAACAGTAAATCTGATGCTAAATTGTTGAAAGTCTTTATTGATGAGGCATATCCAAGACACATCGGTCCTGGTGTTTATGATATTCACTCTCCTCGAGTACCATCTGAAAAGGAGATTTGTGATAGAATCGAAGAGATGTTGGCATATCTCAAACCTGAACAATTATGGATAAACCCTGATTGTGGTCTCAAGACTGTAAGTTTTATCATCCATGATATATTTCTTTGTAGATATGTTTACTAATCAATATTACAGCGTCAATGGAAAGAAACAAAAGAAGCATTAAAGAATATGGTCAATGCTGCCAAACACTTTCGTTCACAAAACAAGGCATGATTTATATTTAATCATGTTTGAGGATTAAGTTCGATTATGACATTTCAACCAGTCATATTTCGATACAGCATTGCGTTTTATTCAATATCAACAGATGTTATAAAATGAGATGAAATTAGAGGACGATGGAATTAGTTTTTTTTTGTGTTTTTCTTGATGATGACCTTAACGTCGTACATGAGAATTTGTGATGTTTTTTATATAGTTTATTTAAAAAAGAGTAAAAGTAGAAGAATGCCAGATGAGTATTTTGTCAATTCTATAATCCTGTACCCTTGACTTCTTCCCGACACAAGTCGATATGATCTTTCGGTGATATGATTATCTCGTTTTGATGGACGTTATAGCCTTGTGTAAGTTATACCGGTAGTCTCTCAAAACGTACAAGTCATGAACATTCACTCACTTTTTGTGACAGGACGAGTCTTTGCTTTACTCAGTGAATCTACAATGCGGACATGGACAAGTCTCACATGTCTAGTCAAGACGGAGGTGAAAGTATCGAGACTCCTCACCGCGAGTACAAGTTTGATAAGCGTGAGTACAAGCAGGAAAACCATGTGATAGTAAACAGCAAGGCTTCGAGCAGTATAACCCATGGAACTTCCTGTATTATATCTTTCCGTCTCGTCACATTGATGTACTCACAACGTCTCCAAGACGGGCATAGGATAGAAATGAATATATAAATCACATTTTATATATAATATTCTACCGTCGACGATTTGCACCGCGATGATAATTAATTGAAGATCGAGAACTTTTAATCCCTCTTGTTGATTTATATTCATCCGAGGGTTTCGTCTGGTATTGTTGAGTAGATGATCTATGATTTGTAAAAGTCGGTGGAGGTAGGGATATTCTATTCCCCTGTGGTGTAGATGATGTGATATAAGATGTTGATGGATGGGGAGGTGATGTGTGATGGTCTGTTCGTCTGAAATATCCGTTGTCATCTTGATATACGGAACCTGGTTGTTGATGGTAATAGACATTGTTATCAGATTGCCATTGTGGAGGTGGATAATGATGAGTAGTTTGATGATGATTAATAAAAGGTGAAGAAGGGAATGGAGCAGGATTTGTCATTCGAGTGACTGCGCGATAAGGAGGATTTATTGTAGGATTCTCAACTATTACAGGACTGCCAAAATATCGACTGTGTTCTATAGATGAGCCATAGGGTTGTGTTACTTGTGGATGAGGATTTTGTGAGTATAATTGTGTATATTGTGAGTGAGGAGTCATATTGTGTCGAACAAATGAAGGGTCTGATATATATGGAGCTATTCTTTGCGGCGATATTTGTGGAGGATGCTTGAAAACCTGGTTGGATACTCCAGGATCAGTAAAAGCCTGTGGATCATGTCTGTGCAAGGTATTTATCTGATCATGAGGGCGATTCATACTAGTAGACACATCATCGAGATCTGATTGTGATTGTGCTTGTAACCGAGGGATTTTAAAAGGATTTGTAGGTTGCTGTAATACTGGTTGTAACTTATCATATCTTTTTCCATTAGATGGAGAAAGTTTTGGACTACTACGTTTCCTTTTTCTATTTGCTGGAGTCATGGTAGTGTCAACCAAAGCTTTTAAACTATCAGGCAACTCATTAGTCCCTTTATTTGTGTTGATGATTGTCTCATCAACGGCAGAATCATTTCGTTGTGCAGTATAGAGATATTTCTTAGCAGGCACATGATAACCAAAACTTGCCAATGCTTCTCTTAGTTTTTGATTCTCTCTGCCAACAATCAGTCTCAATACACCATCAAACAAGAGGTTCACAACATACTCTCCAAGATCCTTGAATTGGCTTAGATAATGTGTAACTTCTGATTTGACTCTTTTCCAATCATCATGTTCCTCTTTTAATTTCTGCAACACACTATTCTCCTTTTTCATTTCCGTAATTCTTTGACCAAATTCTTGTATTCGTTTCTTATACGAAGAGAGCTTGTCTTGTAAATCCTCCACTTCTTTTGTCTTTGCTACGAGATTTTTATGATTGTTTAATGCAGTTCTAGTAAGTCCAAATATTTGAAACTACTCTCAACTGTCAGAACTATGTGCGACAATAGTACAAGTAGTTCAATTGTCATACTCTCATAGCTACAGCGTCTGGATTATCAGAATCAAACGATATTGCTGGAAATGTAAACCAATTTTTCGGAATGGCCGTGTCATATTCTCCAGTTCGATTCCCCCGTATCCAAAATAAATCCTTTTCTTTATCGTCTTTGTTTTGAGACACACAAAAAGGACATGATGCTTGTGGACGTTGACCTTTTTTATGAAACGGTACTCCTACAATTATCACATCTCAGTCGATACTCTTTGTACTATCTAACCGATTGTTTGACGCACCTCCTCCATCAAAATGTAAACTACATATAATATGAGCGCAACTGGTGAACCACATTTTGATCGGTTGCATGTATCCTGTCGCGACATGATTCGCATCGTTTGCCAATTCATCTTGATGAGTTTTTAATAACTTTGAACAGATTGCGCATGAAAAGATCAAGTCTGAGGGTTGTATTTGTCGTGCATCTGTATTATGCGCCATTTAGACAGACACAAGTATCAAATAAATGGGAGTGTAAAATATTGAAAGTGAAGTGAACAAGCCAAATATAGAAACAATAACGCCAAGAATGATTAATGGTTTGCAGAACATCAAGTAATGTAAGAACGACACGTGAACGCCTTTTACATACTATAATGATCCTTATTACAGATATGATTAAGCACGAGAAATATAAAAATGCGCTGTAAATGCTTTCTACCTACTATTTATACCGACATCCCTCGCTTGATTGGACTATCTATTATACAAACGTCCGACAAGTATATCTAAGATTGATCAGCATTTATTCTAAAGATGGTAGTAAAGATTGATAGAAGATAACATACTTCCCAACACCATATGCTTGATCATGATCACTACTCAACTCGTACCTCTTTTCTTTTGTCGAATCTTCCCATCTACTAGGCGGCATGGGCGGCAATCCATTCTCCCCCAACACTCTCTTTGCGATCCCGTTTCCTTCCCTCCCACTCTCTTGCATCAAATACATCCCCAACCCTCCACCTTCTTTATCCTTTTCCCTCACCGCGACAATCTGTTTCTTCCCTTCCTCTCCTATTTTTAGAATATCCTCTCGCGGATGCGTCTTGCTCCCGAGACTTAACAATCCCACGACATCTCCTTGTGTAATGACCGATAGTTGGGGGTATTTTCGTCGTGTGTCTCGTTTGTAATATGCGTTTTCGGCAATGTCGCCTGCAGGAATCGTGACCGGGTCGGTGTATGATAGGGGATCGTTGGCGCCAGGACTGGGTATGCGAAAGGTGCTGTTGAGCGGTATACCGGTTGATCGATTGGGATCGACGGCGAAGAACTTGTTGATTAGTTTGTAGATTCCTTTGGGTTGGAGGGTGTATTTCTACATATGTCATCAGTCAAAAGATAATGATGGAGAAAAGCAAATTCGATAAACGTACTTTAAAGTGAGCAATGCCTTTTTCGATAGGCTTGGTCGCCATGATGGCTTGTGATTGATGCGATGATATAGTAGTATGCACCGGACTGTAGTTGGGTAATTCATAAAGTCAAAATAACGTTACTCATCGTATTCAGTCACGTGCAGATTTCGACTTTTGAAAAACACCAAGGATGAATACTATGAAAGTCGATAGAAAACATGTTATAATTTCATTTCTATACAAATGTTAAATTACAAGATTACATCTTTTGATATTTCTATAATGCATGAGATCTAATATAATGCCAAATATTTACAGTTAGAAGAAGAAATTTCGAAAAAGAATTTATTATATGCTTAGTTGATTGTCTTTTATACTTTTTTTGCATTCGTATTTTCATGGATGAAACATCATAAATTGTACAAGCCCAGCCTGTCAATTCATTACATTTCTAATTTATCGTTCAAATTATCCTGATATACCGTTTAGTCAAGTGTCAAAGTATCATCGTCCTATATTCCATTGAGGTTTCAATGATGTCTCCAAATCTAGTTTCGTGCCTACAGCATCTTTTGGTAATCTACTCATTCGATATGCTCCAGCTCGTATAGCGTTACTTTGTACAGCAGAGATGCCACTACGATTGCTTCGGTAACTCCTGACACTTCCAGTTTCGCTGAATGAATCACCTCTATCTTTGAATCTTGGAGGTGGAGCAAAATCCAGGCCAGTAAATGTGCCAGAACTTCTCAATGCATGACTATAGATTATGTTAGTAACGCTACCGAAGCATTGAAAACTAAACATCACTTACGGACTAGGCATAATAGCCAAATCATCAAAGCTATTACCAAGCGGAGTATGGGCTTTAAAAGCTGGACTAAAAGCGCGCATTGTACCAGTCGGACTATCTGGAGCTCTTCCCAATTGACGCTCCCTGAATGTCACGGGTGGAGCATAATCGAACATCAAGGAGGAATCTTCTCGCAACAAATGGGGTGTTGGTAACGAAGACAAAGGTGCAGGTGGTGGTCTACGAATTTGACCTTGTGACATTTGTCTCCCACGGGATTGACTTGACATGATTGATCCATGACTTTCCATCGATTGTTTTCTCATCGATTGACCAGGCATTCTTGGTGGAGGAGTCATGGCTCTTCTTTCCATCGGTTCGGCAAATGGGCGTTGATGTTGTTGATATTGCTGATATTGTTGATGTTGTTGATATTGTTGATATTGTTGATATTGTTGATGTTGTTGCTGTTGATTTGCCGTAATATAAGATCCAGTTTCAGGATCATACACGACACCATCATCTATTGGTTGTTGATAATCATAATGATTGTTATAGTCTGCAGGATTGAAATACGGCATTGGTTCAGGATATTGACCGGGAGGATTAGGTTTTGTTTCATCAAAATACTCGCGATAGAATGAACGTATCCGATTTGCACGTTGTTCGGGATTATCCGAAGGATCATCAGGTGGAAGTGGTCTCATACCCATGACTGACATTCTGTTCATATTGTCTTGGACTGGCATTTGTATATGACTTTCTACAGGGGGCATATTATGGTCATGCATTGGTGGAGTTGATGGCAAGGGTAAATCGAAATCAAACTGTGGTTGCGAATTATGTTGTTGGATTTCTGGTTGAACAATGGCGTTGGGAGGATTTGCTCGTGCTAGGCTTTCTGGACTGCGGCTCGTCGGTGGAGGGACATTGATTCCCAAGGCATCTTCATGAGATGAAAATTGAGGAGAATCGTACATTTGCTTCTTGGTTACTGGTTCGGGAGAAATGTGTCTGACTGGGTTGGGGAATGCTGGAAGAGCTTTTGAATCAGAAAGCATATCTCTTGGTGTCAAGGGAGCCATTTCATGATCCGGCGGTGTTTCGGATCCATATTTTCTGACTGACGATGCGGGAGACCAAGTTCTCTGTAAATCCGATGCACTAGTATTTCTAGAAATTGGTGGTTGGGGAAGAAGATGTTTATTTTCATAGATTGACGTAGATGAGTGGGACTGGTTGTCGGACGAGTAAACGTTTCCGGGCTGTTGAAGTAAGCCAACTTTTTGTATATCATTCGATCTAGTACTGGCTGCAGATATATGATCTGTCCTTAAACGACTAGAAGCCCTTGAGCCATGTTCTAGAAATGTTACAGGTCGATATGGATCATTTGGATCGTTCATGGTTCGAGACAATGATTGAAGACTTTCTCGAGAATCATGAACACCAGCAGGTAGAAGATAAGGACTTGGAATATCCATATCCATTGACATTCCGCGATTTCGCGACAATTTATTCGAACTAGTATTGATACTCATCTCGGGTTTACCTTTGAGTCCTCCTTTTAATGGTGCAGGTACATCTTGCAGGCCGAAATCCAGCGATTTGTGCTTATCTTCTGCATCTTCCCGACGCATTTTTCGTTTTATCCGACGATGTAAAAAGAAAAGGATGATCAACGCGACTACGACGGGAACACTAGAATGTTGTCAGAATGACATGACATGACACAGTTGATGACAACATACGCTGCAGCTATTCCAATGGTTACACCTCCAGGTCCACTTGCATCTGCGTTAGTCTCACAGTTGGACTTTCCATCAGCACCGCAAGTATGTGCGGATCGTTGAACTAAAGATGGTGCATCTCTTGTGGTTTGAGTGTGCAATGATGATATATGATTATGCATATTGCTCGGTCTTTTATGCGAGTTATGTAACTGCGCGTGTCGTAATTCTTGATTAAGATTTGTTTGTTTCATTAGCTGTAATATTATATCATGGAATATATTGTAAATAAAAGAGTATAGATGATGTATATTATTAATCTTCTTCTTCTTCTTCTCTCGTAAATGATTATCTGAAAGTGTCTGTCGTTAATGTTGTTATCGATATTGAATTATTGATGAATGTGATTCAGGGGTTGTTTTGCTCCAACAAATTGTGCTTATTGTCTGGACAAGGAATGACTTGAATGAAAGATTATATATGCTAGAGATTATTTGCCAGTCATTAATGGATAAAGGAATGAATGCTCAGAGTCGTCAGTCAACTGTAGCAACTACCATCTACGGTTTTACGTCGACAGCAATTAGATACCCGAGGGGTTATGTAACAAAAAGGCAACCTAACAAAAAATGATATGAAAACGAGATTTGCTGTGTTCCGGACCCAAGACAAAAACACAGCAGAACCAAGCTAGACCAAAAGGGGAAAGACGTAAACTCAAAGAAATTCTCAGACTGTACTCAACAAAAACCTTCTCCGCATTTTTGGTTTTTAGCTGACCGTGGTATTTGCTTCAATGTACAGTAGCAAACGAGATCAATAAAACAATTCTATATGTTCTATATGGTCTTGGAGTTATCATACAAGTAGTTTTATGCCTTTCGATGACCTTCTGTATCTCAAAGTAAGATTATGGTTGTGCTATACATCCCGGAAATATTTCCAACTGTATTCATCATTGCAATACTGTATAATAAATCCACGAATCAAGCTTTTAATTTCTCCACATTCATGAATAATAAAAAGGGTAGATCATTATCTTGAGGCAGATCATTCATTAGCCATGCGATTCTTCATATGCAATAGTCTACCACATTTTGAAGCATATTTGTGTTACATTTGTATATACATGAATATCTACAAATCCACCTTTCAAATTATGCTTACGATCATTGACAGAAGCATGGTTTGCTATTGCTTGCTAATCAACAAAGCAAAATCGTGATTGAGTGGTACGTTTCACCGGTCCGGAACGGTAATGTCCCGATTACCGCACGTGGCTGTGGCTGGTGTCCTTTTGCCTCTGTGAATATTGTCAACTTGCCAAAACGTGGGATTATTTACTGCGGTCGTAGCTTCATGGCGAGTGTTAAATAAAGGTTGTAATCATAATATGACACGTTCTACTGTACATTCAACCAATAGACGATAATAACTCTGCTGTGATGTGGCCTTTTTCCAGCAGTCATATACTCGCTGAAGGTGGAAAACGAACATTGCCTACTGATTCCGAGATAACAAAATTGAATGCTGCAGTGTTGCAAGATGAAAGTGGTAGTAGAATTACATTTGAAAATGTTGTAAAGACAGACACGGCTTCCAGATGTGTAGTCGTATTTATACGGCATTTCTTCTGCGGGGTGAGTTATGCATATAAAGACATGTTGTGATTGTTATATATATATATTAAGAACGTGGTCAGTTTTGTGAGGAATATGTCAGAGCACTTGCCAAAGATCTTTCTAAAACTACTCTGTTGAGCATGAAGCCGGCTACAAAACTTGTAGTTGTCGGTCATGGGGATTATAGATTAATTAATGAATATAAGAAAAGAACTGGATGTCCATATGAGATGTATACGAATCCATCACGATCGGCATACAAGGCACTGGGATTTTCAATAACGCTCAAGAACAATGGAGCCAAGCCAGTGTATTCAGATCGATCCTTCGTGTCAGTAGTTTACACAAGTTTCCTTGCTAATGTAAAAGCTGGACGATTAGCCCTCTTTGGAGGTAGACAGGATCAGAACGGAGGAGAGTTGATTTTTGTGGATGGACGGTTATTGTTTATTAATCGAATGCTTGTGACAGTTGATCATCTTGGTGTTGACGAAATGAAGAAACAATTGAATGAATCCGAGGCACATGTGCAGGAGAATTCTGTTTTAGACGCAAGTCATGGTCAGACTACAGTCGAATCGATCTAGACAGCCCTTGATGTTTCGGATGTTAACGATAACGAAGCAAGATTTACATGATTGAGTGTGAATGTAGAGCACAGGTGTCGTTTATTGCAGCATGATTTAAAGGTAGCATTTATGGATTTAAAGTCTTATACTAGTCGTTATGCTATGTTCCAGATGCTTCGGCAAGAGCATGATTGTATAAGAGGACGAATAATGAGTAGATACTATCATCAAGTAGTGTACTTTTACAATTGTATTTATTATGGGCTAATTAAATAGTCAAAAACATTGTTTGATCGTGGCTGATTTTATTTTCGGTTTAAAAATTAATAAACAGTTCTAGAACACTTTCGTCATGACGATCCGACGTATGGTTCGACAGCCAAGTTTACATGTTTCGCAAACAAATTCGTATTTATTAAACATTACTTCACTATTGTTATTCTCGCGATCATATAGCGCCTCTTTATAGGAAGCTCGTGTAGGAATGTGTACAGCATAATGATGATATGACGATTACGACATTTGCTTGATTAAAAGAGGCGATAAACAGCTGCGTTTGGCAAGATGGAAGTGCCTGCGCAGGCCAACTTGCGAATAACAAGTAAGATATACCACCATAAAGATCGATATAGTTATTGGATCATTACTAAGATACCTCACAGTCATTGCCGCTGATGGATTATACAAGCGAGATGTTTTCCGTAAGATGATTAATCAATAATGTTGAATTAAAAGATCCCTGGACTAACATGGCATGATTATAGGGTTTCCCGATCCATTTGCTGTTGCAACGATAAATGGCGAGCAGACCAAAACGACTGGAGTCATCAAAAAGACGCTCAATCCATATTGGAATGAAAGCTTTGACATGTGAGAAATATATAAATGTCTCAATTATAATTTCTAACCTCTAATCGTGTGGCATTTTTGTTATAGGAAAGTTAACGAGGAGAGTATTTTGGCAGTACAAATATTTGACCAAAAGAAGTTCAAGAAGAAGGATCAAGGATTTCTAGGAGTTGTGAATGTTAGAATAGGCAGTGTTATAGATCTTGATGTTGGAGGAGAAGGTATCTTACACTTTTATGATGCTTGTGAGGAGTGATAGTAACAAATGATAGATATGATTACTCGCGATTTACGAAAGTCAAACGATAACCTCGTTGTCAATGGAAAACTTATACTCAACATATCAACAAACCTTCGAGGTCCTCCTTCAAACAGTCAAGCTCAACCTTCCTCGAATAGTCAAGTCCAATCTCCTGCAAATAATCAAGCTCAATCTCCATTGAATAATCAAGCCCAATCATCATCGACCACAAGGTTGAATGAGGGAAACTCTACGGATTCTCCTAATAGATCTTCTAGTGCTCTTTCACCAAGCACACCCTCAGCTCGACCTACAGAAAGTAACACACCACTAAATGACTCAAGACCACCGCCTACATCTCCGGCTCCTATTACTGGTCCTGTCACTGTTTCATCGCCGAATGCAGCATCATCTTCGACAGCAGGTCCTTCAAATGCATCTTCTGCAAATGGATTAAATCCACCACAAAGACGCGAACTTTCTGGCTTCAGTTCTTTTGAAGATGCTCAAGGTCGATTACCGGCTGGATGGGAAAGAAAGGAGGATAATCTGGGTAGAACCTACTATGTAGATCATAATTCTAGACAAACTACATGGACCCGACCGACAGCGAGTAATGCTACCGAGCAGAGAACTCAAGCAGAGGCAGAAACTCAAGCTCAAAGAACACAACATCAAAATCGTATGCTCCCAGAAGACAGAACTGGGCCAAATTCACCGTCGGCTCCAATAGTGTCTCCATCTGAAACTACAAGTCCTAGTGCTATTTCCATGTTGGCGACTGGTGCTACAACAGCTGGAACTGGAGAACTACCTCGAGGATGGGAAGCAAGGAGTACACCGGAAGGAAGATCTTATTTTGTTGATCATAATACTCGAACTACAACTTGGGTTGATCCTCGACGACAACAATATTTCCGTACATATGCTAACAATGCAAATGGAACATCTCTGCAACAACAGCCTGTTTCACAGCTTGGTCCTCTTCCAAGTGGATGGGAAATGCGATTGACAAGTACGGCAAGAGTATATTTTGTTGATCACAACACCAAAACAACTACTTGGGACGATCCTAGATTACCATCATCGCTAGATCAAAATGTACCACAATATAAACGTGATTTCCGTCGAAAACTGGTATATTTCAGATCACAACCGGCATTACGTATATTATCCGGTCAATGCCATGTAAAAGTGCGAAGATCACATATCTTTGAAGATTCTTATTCGGAAATCATGCGTCAATCACCTGCTGAATTGAAGAAACGCCTTATGATTAAATTTGATGGTGAAGATGGTTTAGATTATGGTGGTCTTTCACGGTTAGTTTTTATCCTCTTGTGATTATTCAAGTTTGATACTGATTTTGTCGTAGTGAATTCTTCTTTTTACTCTCTCACGAAATGTTTAATCCTTTCTATTGTCTTTTCGAATATTCAGCACATGACAATTATACTTTACAAATAAATCCCCATTCAGGCATTAATCCCGAACATCTTGGTTTCTTCAAATTCATCGGTCGTGTACTTGGTCTTGCAATATTTCATCGTAGATTTTTAGATTCCTTCTTTATTGGTGCATTTTATAAGATGATATTACATAAAAAAGTGGCACTTCAAGATATGGAAGGTGTAGATGCTGAAGTATTTAGAAATCTTCAATGGACTTTGTAAGAATCATTAAGATAATCAACATTGATCATCTACTGACAATCTTCACTTTTAGGGATAATGACATTACAGACGCAATTTATGAAACCTTTTCCGTAGACGATGAAGTCTTTGGTGAGAAAAGAACCATTGATCTTAAAGCAGATGGTCGTAATATTGAAGTGACTAATGACAATAAAAAGGAATGGGTAGAGTAAGACAACTGTCATCAACTATATATTTTAAATTGATACTAACATGAATGCCAGACTTGTCACTGAATGGCGTATACAAAAGCGTGTCGAAGAACAATTTACTGCTTTCCTTTCTGGATTCCACGAACTAATCCCTACAGAATTAGTCAATGTCTTTGATGAACGTGAATTAGAATTGTTAATAGGTGGTATATCAGACATTGACGTAGAAGATTGGATAAAGAATACGGATTATAGAGGTTATGAAGAGAAAGATCCTGTCATACAGAATTTCTGGAAGGTTAGTTTTCTTACTCTTTCTTGTTTGATATTATATACTAACTCGTAATTCAAGTTGATACGAACATGGGATTCTGAACAAAAGTCTCGTCTCCTTCAATTCGCTACCGGAACTTCTCGTATCCCAGTAAATGGTTTCAAAGACTTACAAGGAAGTGACGGTCCAAGACGCTTCACTATCGAAAAAGCTTCTGACGAAACCGCTCTCCCAAAGAGTCACACTTGTTTCAATAGATTGGATTTACCTCCTTACAAGACTTTTGAGATTTTGGCGGAGAAGTTGAATTGGGCTGTTGAAGAAACGGTTGGGTTTGGTCAGGAGTAGTTTAATCTCTATGGTATAGATAGTAATGAAGTAATTTTACCTTGTAATGTACAAAGGGCAAATATATATAGCATGCTCTTTCGATCATAGTAGGTGTACTAGTGCATGTTATACACTCACCATCTCCTCAAAACGCCGGTATTGTTGCGTCACAGTCACGGATAGATATAGGCTGACTTTGTCATTATAATTTGACAACGCTTACGCTATGATTTAACGACTAAGTAATAACTTGTGCAAACTTGATCAATTCGAAAAGCGGGATTGGACAGTATAGATGGATTCGGAATTTTTGAAATACGGAATCATCTATGGTAAAAACAATACTAACGAGGATACTAAAGCAAAGCGCACTGCGATAAGCAACACGATAATACATTAAATCATTAACTACGTGATAGCGTGGAGGTGGGGTGAAACAAAGATCTTAACTTTGTCCATTTGGAGTCCCTTGCTTCTACGCTTTGGTTTAGAATCTGTGGCTTCATTTGTTGGTTGTATAGATCTATATCGTGTTTATATGTACCTCCTGGATGAGGTGTCGCTTTATAAACCTCGTTACTCCGCAGACCTCCCAATCGACCCTGGTACGCCCAAATAGTGGGAAGCCGGCTATCAACGTAAGTACCGCAAGTTTAGCGAGATATTCACTGACGACAAGCCGCAAATTTGACGGCATCGCGTGGACGTGCCTCCCAAGATACCACGCAGCCATGCTGGACACGTCGCGGAGCAGGTCGTTGTGTAATTCTTCGATTGTTGTAGTCTGTGGAAACGTAGGGAAATGGTAGCTCTCTAGCAAACTCCCCAAAGGGATATTTTTAAATTCATGTATTCCCGCAACTTGAGTCCAAATTTTCCTCATACGTTCGTGCTCTTCCTCAAGATCCTTCGGTGTAAACGCATAGGTCGCCGAAAATTCGGCCGCAATTTCTGCTTCATAGCTTTTCTGCTTTTTCTCGCCGGAAATGTTTGGAGACATGGCAGGTAAGAAATTGATAAAATTGCAATTTGTCAAAGGTAAACTGAGTGGTAATTTCAGTACAGATATTGACGGCTTTATATAGTTTTTACGAGATGTCAGAGCCAGGCTGGAATGGACAGCCGCAAAATCCATCGATCCCAATCCTCTCTCGGGCCGTTCCGCGCGGACTGGAATCATTCGAAGTTCGAATCCGTCATTTTACACAGTAAGCAACTTTGCACAAAAAGGCATAGCATGTTGAGTTTCGGCATCCTATGCATGATGTTTATCCACTTATCCATTCCCGACATGTCTTGCTACGAGTATACCGTATAAATTGGCATGATACGATATACACCCATGCCGAGGGACGGGTGAGGTGATCCTCCAAAGCTCCGTTTAGAGTTATTTCGATGCACGATGACGTCCTGCCAATAGGTCCAAGCGACGCACACACCGTCTCTCTTCTTCTGAATCTTTACACTTTCGAGGCGGACCCCGCTTCCCCCACATGTTGATCAATCTCTGGGGTAGGGTGCTGACTGTTGTAATAACGTGTGGAGCACTAATAACGACTGTAATATGATAGTCGAATAATAATTGATTAATTAACTAGCTAACTACGTTTGTGTGGGAATTACAGAAGTAAGAATTTTCACGGTCACGTGCATATGATAATAATTAGGTAAATACTCACAACACTGACGAAAAGCGGCTTGCCTTTTGGTCACGTCGAAAAAGACCTTCATTGCGTTCCCGAACTTAGCTTTTTGGCGTTATAACGCATGGTATGACTCACTCTATCAAACCTATCATTCAGCTGCAAATAATCATCTCTTGAGCTGAAATGAAGTCTATAATCAGCTAAGTCACCCCTTGGTTTCTTTATTAAGGAATTTGATTTTCTAGACACGATATTTTCATAGAATAGTCTTACTAATTTAAAAATTAAGAACTCACTCGGTATCTTACTCGATTTTTAGTCTTTCGTAAGCTATTCCTCAACTAGTCGTCCATTCAGTTTGTGGTGTTGTCTTTTCCGTTTCAATTAATAGACAAGTAGGGTAACATGCTCACTACTCCTTAGCGTATTCACTAGATGAAATATTTTTTATAGCCAAAAGAATAATCGATATGTTCTCTTCGATACGAATATCTAATCCTTCTAAAAGTAGCTCGAGTTCACGTTTTAATATAGTCTAACTTTGTTATTATAATCTTTCATGTTTATAGATTTGTTGTCATGTTATAACTAATGCCTATAGTAACCACTCATAACCTCAAATCATTTCGAAAGCTCAATGCCTTCTTACGATAATCAAGCACGATGAATACATCAGACATTAACTAAGGGAGAGCACTGAGATGTGACACAAACTAGCTGTTATGTAGAATCATCTAAGTAGTCTGAGGACCATTCTCGTGACTTTTCTTTTTTTTGAACTGCCGCTACCGCTGCGTCGCATACCTTCAAATAATCGAGAAGGCTTTGTGGTACGACTGTGGTTTTTAAAAGCTCGTCCACGCGATTTTTCTTGGCCATGTGCCACCTGGAGCGCCTGGCAGTTCGCAGGCCTGAAACAAACACACCCACGGCAAGAGTGGCGAAGTACTTACCGGTTTCAGTTTTCGTTGTTTTAGTCATCTCGGAGTCCTTCCCCATATGTTCCAGACGCTTCTCAATTAATTCCTGCAGCGCGTCCGACAGTGCTTCTTCTATCTCCTTGAGTGTCCCATGACTCGAAATTGCCGCAAGCTCGCAGTCCTTCAATAAACCTCCCAGGCAGATCCCACGAAATCGGCGGTGGTTATTAAGCTGTTGACAAATGTTGCTCATTCGTTTGTTCTCTTCTTCTATAGCATCGAGTGTCTCCGGAGGCGAATACATCTCCCCCTCATCTAATTTTTGGTACTCCGAGCGCGAGAATGCGATGTTTACAGTATGGCGAAGATCTCGAATTGGGGTCGGTAATCTGCTGGAAAATGGCATATTGATAAATTGCAATTCGACAAACGCAAATCAAGTGTATTTCCCATAGGTATTGACCGCCTTATATAAGTTTTACGAGATGACAGAGGCAGACTGGAAAGGAGCCAGTCGCGAAATCCATCGATCCCGATCCTCTCTCGGGCCGGTCCGCGCGGAGTGGAAACATTCGAAGTTCGAAGCCGTCATTCTGTCCAAGAAGCAATTTTTCACAAAAACATATGACAACCGGATGTTTATGTACCTACTGCATTTCTGACATATCGTTTCACGACTGTACTAGACAGATTAGACGAGATCCGTGCCGGCGGGCTGAGTTATGTGATCCTCCAAGAACGTACAGCTCGATCGACCCGGAATTAAGGTTCAGTCAATCCCAAAAGTGTGGAGAATCTTAAAGTTGCTGCATCCTCATCCTCCAAGGTTCTGTTTCGGATTATTTTTGGGGCATGATGACGTCATGCCGACAACTTAAACGACGCACATACCGTCTGTTTTGTTCTGAACCTTTGCACTTTCGAGACGACCCGCCCATGCCCCCTGGTCGGCCACATTTGCTCGATTTTTGACCAAGGGTATTGAAGCCCCTGACTAGGTTTGCTGTGGTTCAAAGCGAACTGCCTTTTAGATCATACCGGCCGGTAAGCCGACTACCTGATTGATGAGATTACTCCTACCAAGCTCAAGACTGTAGAAATGTAGCTGACAGCCTTCATGACTTTCGATTGTCATTCGCGAACCTGATTTTACCGCGCCATTATTCACAATATGTATATGCTGTACATCTAGATTAGCTCTGCCATCCTGGCCTAGGAGTTCGCTAAAGTCCCTAATCTAGACTGCACCGACAAAGCCGTGTATTAAATGTCACACTTAATTCAAACCTACTAGATATGTTTAACAGCATATTCCATAGCTTAGACATATTCAAGTCAGTGGACTGCTGAATGACGAGTCTTAGTAGAGATTGATCAACACTAATCAATCATTGCGCTCTTGTTCTCTGTCAAGGATGCTTCTAGTAAACATAGTTAGATTAGAAATACTCATTACTAAATCACATCGTAGACATTATTCGTATGATGAATGACCGCCTAAAACGAGTGAAATACACCGAGAAGGTTGATGATTAGACTATGATAGCATTATATGTGGAGAATAGATTGGACACATATGTCTTTAATATATACAGCAAGGACATCACGATGTGAATTACGACTTTAAATTCTGTTATACCTGTCATATTACTATCTACTACGGTACAGTATAAGCTTGATTGTTTCTCCATCTCCGAGATTGATATACTTATATACGATTGATTTGCACTATTCGATGCTAGTTGATTCGTAAGCTAGCGTTCTTCATAATTTCGTGAAAGTGTTAACAAGATCATGTTTGGAGACTTTATTCAGAGCTTTGCTCCACCCTACGCTGAATCCTCTACCTCGAACACCGACGCGCGACTGACCCTATTGCCTCAATGAACAGTTCAAATTGTTGCCGCCTTACTCCCTTGATAATGGCAGCTTCGACTCCTGCTGTAATATCGTTCGGTCACTGTGTAACTATATTCTTCCCCGGAAAATGATACATTTGATGACATAACATGTTGATCTATGAAAAACAACGAATTTAATAACAGTTTAATAACAATTTAATAACAATTTAATAACAATTTAATAACAACTTAATAACAGTTTAATAACAATTTAATAACAATTTAATAACAGTTTAATAACAATTTAATAACAATTTAATAACAATTTAATAACAATTTAATAACAATTTAATAACAATTTAATAACAATTTCCAAAACCAAGTTTATGCGTACAAGTAACTTACATGTATTACAAGATGGCCATTTGCTAGAGATAGATGTACATATTGAGGAAAAAGGATAGTCAAGTGCAATGAATTACCCCTTCAAAACTATCCTTCAGTTGTTACTGATCATTTTTTGAGCTAAAATCAAGTCTGTAATCAGCCGGATCATCCAGGAGGTTGCTTCATCAGACATCGATTCTCTTGACACGATATTTTCAAGGAACTGCTGTACAGAAAAAGTAACTCACTCGTAACTGACTCCATTTTTGAGCTTTCGCAAGCCCTCCTTGTACTTGTCTATTCAACTTCTAGTATTGTCTATTCCGATTTAATTAACAGGCAAGTGTGTAACATGCTTACCACTTTTCGTGCGCAACACCCGATAGGACAAATTCTCCAGCCAAAAGAATAATGTTTCTTGTGCTGCGATGCGCTTATCTAACTCTTCCAAAACTCGTTCGAGTCGGACTGCTGATTCCATTTCCCGCACCTGTTTCTTGTCCGGTAGGAGTTTCTCGGAGTTATCAAGTTCGTTGAAAGTATACAATGGTTCAATGCTGGTAGCAAAGGCTACAGCAACCACAACAACAAATTTAAGAGCGAGACAATTGTTGAATTCGACCTTGGCTTTTTGGGAAACGTTAGGGGCTCGTGTAGGAACATGATTGGTTAATGTAGAGACATGAAGGGCTGTATGAGGATCATGATCGGCTGCTCCAGGAATATTGCCCGGTTTTTTGTCTTTATGAGAAACATGAAAATAGTTATGCCAAAGTATGTAGTTCAGAACGTGAATGTTGAAGTGCATGGTGTTTGAGATGGGAGGAGTAATGAAGACGATTTTACTCGAGTCGATATGAACATTTTCAAAGCACTCGAGTTTCAATGCCGCCTCGAATAGTAGCGAGAGTCGATGTTTCTCCTCAGACACGTTGCGTTGTATGTTACCTTCTTCGTATACTTCAACAGCCGTTTCGGATGGTTGAGTGTTTGTTTCGCGTTCTACGCCGCTTGTTCTATAAAAATAGCTTGGATTATCGTAGACTTTCCACGGATATAGTCTGATGTCATGAGACAGCTCAACATATCTCCACTCGATTGCATGTATTGTTTCAAGCTCAAGCTCACATTCAGGTTGAACAAACTTGTAGCGGAAGGGCTCGCGCTCGAAACGACACATTTGACCTGAAAGCTTCTCCATATCGACAACGCGTCCTAACAGAATAGGCCTCAGAAGCTCAGCCTCTTTTGCTGCCTCTGCTTTGTGCTGATCCGCAATACATCGGTCAAGGTGTTCTAGCAACCGTTTTTTTCCTGCTAGTGACGGATGAAGGTTCAAGTATCTACCAACAAGCGGCGGAGCTCCATCATCTGGTCTTCCGCTCTCAAGTGCTTTAGCAGTGTGTAGAGATTTCCCCTCAAGGTTGTAAGCAGCTGGCTTACCCTCCTCGTCGACATGCACATGCACGTGCAGATTTGCCATACTGGTACTAGTTTTTGTAGAGGTATTATTGCTTGCAAGTTCCCTAGGCCCTGAAGGATTCAAATGCGTCGATCCTACAGCTTGAGGTTCGGGCTTGGGGACAGGATGTGACGGTAGCAATGACGATGACGATGATGATGCTGTTGATGTTGTCAATGATAATGGTGTTATTGATGGTGATGATGATGATAGTCCTGGTTTTGCCCTTGATAACCGAAATAATGATGATAGTGATTTTGATTTTGATGATGTTGATGATATGGTCTGGTCATTTTTACTTGACGATGACGTTAGCGCAGAGATCTTGAATTTCTCTGTAAAATTTGGCATAATTTCGAAATTGTCTCAGAAGTACAGCAATTTTTAAGGACCTCCGAAAGGGATATAAGACACCGCCAGGTTGACACTAATTACTTTGATTTGTGTAGGACGTCTATCTTACCGGGCAGATGTAAAAAAATTTGTAGACGTGTACGATAGCTTGTCAATGATTTAAAAGCCGGAGCCGATTGATTGCAGGGTGGTCCTGCATCTAGTCCTGAAAGATTACAAATCAAAAAGATGAGGGGACAAGTCGAAGTTGAGAGTTCGGCAGCCTTGTTACATATGGTAGAAACGCCAAAACGTGCCAATGATGTCATTGCCAAGCCGAGCTCAATTACTCACGACCTCAAAGCTCGCCAAGAACAAGCCCATTGGTCTGGAAATATGTGGTCTTTCTACATACAGTATTTCATTCTACCTTAATGAAACAATCCTTCTTGACGAGTGTGATCGAAGATAGGTCTGCACGAACATCGTACAGAATTACGTACTCTATTTCTATTTCGGATGTAATATTGCATGAAACCTGTCCTTTGCAATCAATGACTACTGAGGTAGCGATCTCCATATAAGATTCGTTGGTGTCCTCTCAGTTTGACATATACAAGATATGCTCTGAAGCCGAACATAGATAGTTTGCATACCGTGAGAATCTAGTCTTTTGGGTCGAAAAAAGAATCTCCAGATATCATACTTGACCGTTAGCGTCACAACATCGATAAGCATCATTGTTGGTCTTAGACACTTGGTTTGCTGTTCGCAATGGCATGGATGATCCTTTATTCAGAAGACACTTAGGGTTGTCAGTGCTGCTTGCAGAATGTCTTGGTTGTTTGCAGCTTATATTTTCCCTGCATTGACTTTGATAATCAGTGACACTGACCCGGGTTACTTACCTTAACAACTGCATAGCAATGACGAGGCATCTAGCGGGGGTGTGCTGAACAATACTGTAATAATTTCTAGGACGACGAGCATATTTATCGTTTACCCGTTATTGCTGTGGAGATCACCAACGGCTGTCAAAAAAAGTCATGATATAAACTCAATGACGCTCGCTCGTTGACAAGCCAATTTCCTAGCTGTTTCGTCTTTCATTTCCTGATTTCAAAAGTCACTCTTTTATATCTCAACATAAAATATCTACACTCGCTTCAAATATTCTTGAAATATAATAAAATTAAAAATGCATTCTTCATCAGCTTTCTTGCTTGTTGGAATCGTCGGACTCGTTAGTGGACAAGCTACGTCATCATGCGCGGCAGCAAAGTAAGAGTGTCATTAGATTGTGATGAGAAACAAAGACTAATATTTAGCTAGTATCGTCAGCGCATGTAGTTCTGGTATTGCACCTCGCATTACAGGATGTACTGGAGGCGACTATAACTGCCTTTGCTCTGCATACACAGACATGAAAACATGTTACAACAACTGTCCTAATGATTCTAATGGATATGGAGTATCTCAGCAAGTTGTAGCGTATTGTAATGCTGCAGCCCAGTAAGTATTCATCTTTGTCATTTTAAAGTTACAGAATAGAAGATTAATGATGTATTAGAGTTGCATCAATGTCGTCAATGTATAGTGCACAGTCGACCTTTACCATTACCACAACTACCTATAGTACAAGTACTGCTTCCATGATGATGGTTTCTGCTGGTAACTCAACCATGACATCCGTGACTTCAAGTGCTATAATGTCTGATACAAGTATGGCAAGCTCAGCTGTCATTGTACCTTCTTCATCAACTACTAGTTCTGTCAAAACATCAGGCTCGGTTGTTACTGCAACTGGAGCAGCGCCAATGATGACACCTGCAGCAGCTTTGGCTGTCCTGATTGGAGCAGCAGCACTTTTATAATTTGTGGGCTCACTTACTGGATGGAATTGATCATTTTGACTGGATGTGATGGAATATGATTATGGACTTTCCTTTTTTTCATATATTCCTTATCTTGATGCTCATGTCCTTGTTTCAATTTAGTTGTTCTATATTTTATATTTTATTGAACATTAATGAATGCTTATCTATTCTTTCAAATTGAGCAGAAATCGCCTCCACGTGATCTTCTGAACTACGCCGAAGTCGGCTGTCGTAATAAATAAGTCAATAAACGTTTACAGTCAGAGTGATTCTTGCAAATATCTCTCGAGTATTATTAGACAGGCCTAATAAAATCATAACAGCAGAGATTTGTCTCAAATATCTCGGTAGTCCTACGGCCATTATTGAGCGACCTGAACTCATTATGATTCCACAACGTGATCAAATTTCACGATAGCGCCAAGCAGAGGAGGCCACATCTCAATATTACTCGTTTGTATTCGCATATATCGATCAAGGCCTTTTGTTAGGCATATACCCGACTATAAACACTATTCTATGATTTCGTAGTATTAGCGACAACATTGTATGATCGAAAAGATGCAGAGCACGACAACTCCAATCACAAATTCCCGCGACCATGAATCTTCTTCAACTTTATCCAAATACCCTACCAGACCTGTATCACATCCTATTTCCCAACTTGCTTTGTTTGCAGCAAAAATGCCATCCACGTCAGTCAATAGTTTCTGCGGGGCAATGGCCGGAATGGCTTCTGGAATCGTCACATGTCCTTTGGACGTAATAAAGACAAAATTACAGGCTCAAGGTTCATTTGCACACCAGCAGAGAAATAATAGAAGTGTAGGGGCAGCTTCAAAGGCAATATATCACGGTCTGTTTGGTACGGCAAAGACTGTTGTCAAACAAGATGGATTTTTGGGATTGTATAGAGGTCTTGGCCCGATGCTTTTGGGATATTTACCCACTTGGGCTGTATATATGGCTGTATATGATAGTTCGAGGGATTATTATTATAATCAAATAGGTCGGTCAAGACAAACCCTCAATTAAGATGTAATTTACTAATAAATTTCTTAGATAACAAGTTTCTTTCTCGAGTGTTGGCATCAATAACAGCAGGAGGTTGTTCTACTTTGGCTACAAATCCTATTTGGGTTATCAAAACTAGATTAATGTCTCAGGTATCTTCTACAGCGAATGAAAGTGCTAGAACTCCTTGGCATTATCATAATACCTGGGATGCAGCGCGTAAAATGCTTCGAAATGAAGGTATAGCCTCTTTCTACTCTGGCCTATCACCTGCACTATTAGGTCTTACTCATGTCGCTATTCAATTTCCTTTGTACGAGTACTTCAAGACACAATTCACCGGATTAGAAATGGGAGAAGTGTCGTCATCAAATAACACAAATTTTTCAACAAATTCATCATCTTCATCTTCTTCTTCATCATCAAATACAATCGGTATTTTAGCTGCTACATTCTTATCAAAAGTTTGTGCTACATCAGCAACTTATCCACATGAAGTTTTACGAACTCGATTACAAACTCAACAACGTCCCCATTCTCAATCTCCACATTCATCTCCTGTATCATCGACATTGACAAACTCGGTCGAATCAATAAACGAAACTCCAAAATATAAAGGAATCATAAAAACTTGTCGAATAATCTTGCAAGAAGAAGGTTGGAGAGCTTTTTATAACGGAATGGGTACGAATATGATTAGAGCCGTACCTGCTGCAATGACTACAATGTTGACTTTTGAGACTTTGAAGGGTGTTATTGTGAATTTACAAGAAGAAGGGAGGGGGATTGAAAGTGTAAGATGAGGATATACATTAAACAATATCAAACATCATATGATTTGTATTATATGCTACATGATCGTCTACAGCAATAAAGAGGGCGAGATTACCTCGTCTGATGGTAATGACAGCTACATACGCATAGTAATCTTGTTCATACTATAAGTGTACATCTTTCAAATGACACGACGTCACAGAATTATTTAGACCATCTCTTTTTCGCCAGTAATGGACGAATAGATTAATACACGACAAGACATGTACAAGATCATAATCAACTCGACTTGACGTTTCAGTACGAGAACGAGTTTTATATTAAAACAAAGGATAGAAGGGGCGATATATCACGATATAGAACACAATTATAATGAACTAGACTGATATAAATGATGATGAATGAACAAATAGATTAAAGGTCTTGTCAAACTTTAACATCTTCCTGTATACTATGTGACGGCATGATCTTGACCATATCGTCCCTAGCATATCACCGAGATAGTTTCTTGAATCACTTTACAAGTGTCTCCACTTCAAGTCAAGATTATATATGCTTCGGAGTGTATGCTTCTCAATCAAAGTAGATCTATACAACATGCATTATTGATAGTAAGCATTATGAGAATGACAAGCTGTCGATTGTAATCTATAAAAGTATATACACAACATCCACCAAGGCAATAAATCCTAGCTCGTCGTAAAAGGATAATTAAAACTCAACCCATTATTAAACAATGTGTTTGCGTCAACAATTCCCATGTCTAATCCCACGTTCATATCCAAAACCATACCATCGTTTTGATCCTGTCGCTTGTCTATCCCATTCCAAATTCCCAAGACATTACTAACTCCAGCATGAGTGTTTAAAACATGAGAAGGGTCGATATAACCCATAACATCATTCGTCGTTATTATCGGAAACTGCAACGGAGCTGTCAACGCACTAGACTCGATTTCTTTTTCTTTTTCTTTTTCTTTTTCCCTCTCGCTCTGCTGTCTCGTCTCTTCGACTTTCTTCTTTTCTCCTTTCCAATACATTTCAAAAGATCCCTCGTTGTCAAACATCCACACGGAATGATGTGATGCTTTCATGTGTTTTTCCATTTCGGCTTGTCGACCGTCTTTGTACGCACACAACACCAACTCACTAGATATAAGATGATGGATGTGAGATGGAGGACGGTGGAGGGTATAATTAGAACACGGACAGGGAATGCCAAAAGTATGTTGTTTCCGCCGGTGTGAACTCATATTACTACTATCGTCACATGCATATCCACAATCAGGACATTTGAAATGTTTCTCTCGTTTGTGAACGGCATTCACGTGGGTTCGTAATTGGTTTTGAGTGGTGAATACCCGATCGCATTCTTCACAGCCGAATTGTTTAGGGTTATGTCTCGCCTGATGGACTTTTAATTGCGCTCGAGTCGCGTGACTACTTCCACAACCAGGGAAGTCACACGTAAAGGCTTTTTTCCCGGAATGGACATAGTAATGTCGTTTTAGTTTGTGTAAATGTGTATCCGAGAATGGTTCGGTAGGTGCGCAATATGTTTTACCGCATGATCGAGCATGAGCTTCGTGACAGATGTGCGCGGCTGATTTTTTGGTATGTTTTTTGACGCAACCTTCCCATTGACATATATATCTTCCGTTTATCTTTTGTAAATGATGCTCTTCGATATGATCTTGTAAAGCATCTTCTGAAACAAATGAACCGACATTACATCCAATAACTCGACAAGTATGATTATCCAAAGGGGTTGATATTGACGAGGAAGGAGTCAAAGGTTGAGAATGTGAATTTGTGTGTGAATGATTGTGAACGTGAGAATGAAGTTGTGAACGAGTTTGACATGGCTGTATGTTGTGATGTCGATCAACGTTACAACCCGATGATGATCCGATATCTAGAGAATCAGTATTTGAAGAATATATTGAATTAATATCTAATATCTCTGGTGTCGAAACACAGTCGAAACAATCATTAAAACAATCTTGATGTATCCATGAATAACAATCCTGAACACATGCCGTTGAAGGATCAGAACAACTATCCGTACAATCTGTCGGAGCACATAAAGAAGGACAATCGATATTACAATCGACATGACATTCTTTCGGATCGCATCCATCATTACAATTCGTTGAAACACATTCATCCTGACAATCATCCTGACATTCCTCCTGACATTCATCCTGACAATTCGTTGTACATTCTTCTGTACAATTATCAAAACAAGAAATCATATCGTTAAATAAATGATCATGATTCGTCTGCTGATCACAAGTCAATTTACAAGGATCATGACAGACATCCGTACAGTCTTGCAGACAATAATCTTGAAAACATAGAGATTCTTCAGCACACGGATCGTTACAACACACGACTGTCTGTCCGTTTCTGATCTTTTGACGTTTTGACGGTCGACTTTCCATATTTGTACAATCTGCTGTATGACAGGCTGCATCACATGTGAAATCTTCAAAACATAATGTAGTATTCGACGACAAAGGTGTTTGGAGAGGCATAGGAGATTGAAACGTAAAGGGAAACTCCATCTTTGACACTCTTTGATCGCAACAATCACTACAACTCGTGTCGATTGGATTCAAACGACGGTCCAGCCTTGTCAAAGATTTATCAACGACCATTTTTTAATTATTTTTTTGACTTTGGGACGGATTTCAGAATAGTGGGATGAATTTGTCCATCAGGGTATTGATCTTACGTGATGAGATTGATTAGAAAAAAAGGGTCTGACGGTAGAAAGTATAAATTCATTACAGTGGTCCAAATGTATAGATTGGAAAGGTGAAACATGATCGTCAAGACATGTGACAAATCTTATTTTCATTTTTAGATAATAAGTTATACTCATGTTCATGATTGAAGAGACAACACAACAAGGATATTGTGATAAAATGACGGAGAAACAATGGTATTATTAGTAACGTATTACCACTTTAATTACATTAATGCTTGCTAATGACCAACTTGATAGGAAAATAAGAATGATTGATAATTAATAATCAAACCTATCAGGAATAATGACAGGTGCCAAAAGTGTCCAGCCAAACATAAAATAGCATACCCAAGAACTAACAATCTTTGTCCAAGAGTTGAAATATGTCCTCCCTACCGGTGAAAATGCCAATTGTTCTTTCCCTTCCTGACCACCCTTTTCTATCTGTTGAGTGAGTAATGTTGCTACCCACATTGTACTTAATAAGAATATGATATGGAACAAAGTATAATTATATTGCGTTGCATTTCTTTCATCATCCTTTCCACGACGTTTGCTTCCTGGTAAACGATCCTCATCATCACTATCTTCTTCATCAGAAGTACTTTCATTCAAGGCACTTGCAGGAAGAGAACCTGCTGCAACAGCTTGACGAAGTGCAGCAGCTCGCATTTCTCGACGGCTTTCTGGTTGACGATCAACAAGACCAGTAGGTTCGTCGTCATCAAGTTGTACTTGACCATGACTTTTACCTGATCCGAGAGCGAGACCATAAGTCGCAGCTCGAGTCGTCGTATAAGCTACAGTGGCAAAAGTGACAATTGCACCAAGTATAACAGTAGTTGTTCGAGCCCCTGACGCACGTATGAGAGGATTACATTGTTGATCATCAGGTTCCATTGCCACTGCAGAGAATGTGAGATAAGTACAATACACACAAACCATGGCTGCTTGAGCTAAACCAGCTCTAGGATTTGAATCTTGTATGGCAGGATGTACTGATATGACCGAAATGATTAACAAGAATATTAAATTAATCTACAACGAGACATGTCAGTAAACATATATCAAACTTTGAAAAGTCATTATGAGAATTGATGGAGAAAACTTACAGTAATTGCTGCTTGATTCATCGAACATCCAGAATGAGCAAAGAATATATACATGACAATCGTCATTGCTATTGCTCCAAGATACATGGCCAATGTAGATCCTATCAACAATGTCTTCCATATATTTGATTCTTCAATTTCGACCTTGTCCAAACAATATTCTGCCCAAGTATGTGCAAGATCTACCAACAAGACCAATCCAAGTAACAAGAATAGTATCGCTCCGATGAGGGCCACATAGTTGCCCCATACAACAAAGAAACTATCCGGTATGAGGAATGTTAGGACGATAAAACCAAGCCAGGCTATCAATTTTATCCCCCAAAATCCATTCTGTATTGATGATCTGTTATCTCTTGTATTTCTTACTCCGATCAGCATCAACGCCAATAAAAAGTGAAACAATCCCAGAGCAAAATTGATTCTTTGCACAGCTACAAATCCATAACAAGCTCTTCCTTCACCACAAGTTATTGTTGTATAATCCAATAAAGCATGTTGTAGTTTTTTAATCGCCCAATCCGTAATCATGACCCACGATAATATCGAATTTATCAACAATATTATCGCATATGCTATCCTTGTAGCCATACTATTGTTGAAGCGTCCACAACTTCTACATATCGCACTACAAGTTGCTGCTCCACAACAACTAGCGGCAAAAGTGATCAAAGTTCCCACAGTTGGGACTGCCAATAATGGCAGAGATACTAAAGCGCCCATGATAGGGCCTTTTATCAGACCAAGACAACGATTTCTTTGACGGAGGAGTAAGGATGAGGATAAAAATGAGAAAGAGGGTCTTTTCAGCCTTTCTTTTCTCCGCGTCAATCTCTTTGGAAGCCGACGCGATTCAAGGATTTCCCCAATGAGCCGTTTATGAGGTGGTCACAAAACGTCATACGACGGACAAAAGAATGTTTGCACTGTTTGAATTGACATGTGTCAGCCATGATCATTTTCGTATTAATTTCCCCATGTATTAAAAAGTTACCTTTTACAACGATGACGTTTCATTCTTCATTCATGTGTTGTTGATATTGATAAGATGGGGGGATAGTGATATAGAAGAACCTCATTTTGTAGAGCCAGAATGAGTACAGATGGATTACTGGTCCAAAGATACCTCTCAGTAGCTGCGGCTACATTGGTTGCAATATCATGGTGAGATATACCTTTATCGAGTCGACTTTATGTACAATAAACTGACAATGTATTCATAGCGGGACAAACGTTAGTCAATCTACAATTTATGGTCAAGTATTAGCAATCGTCTAAGTCTCGAATATAGTATGCATATTCAGCATGGGCACCTCAATTTGCCGATCGATTACATCTTACTTCGACTCAATTAAACATGATTGTATGTCCATGTTCATATCAATATATATCATCAATCTCATGATATTATTACAGGGTAATGCTGCTACTGTTGGAATGTACGGATGTGGTATACCTCTTGGAATGTTAGTCGATCGAAAAGGACCTCGAATAGCAGGATGGATAGGAGGAATAATGATGGGAATGAGTTATTATGTTCTATGGGCTGCATATTCTGACCAGCCACAGACATATTCAACAATGACTTTATGTATTGCTGGACTCATGACAGGTCTTGGAAGTAGTTCTGGATCAGTAGCAGCTATCAAAACATGTGCTACCAATTGGCCACATCATAGAGGTGCAGCGACCGCGTTACCTTTGGGAGCATTTGGTTTGAGCGCATTTGCATATACAAGTATTAGTGGCCTTATATTCCCTAACGATGCCGGTCATCTTTTGTGGTTTTTGACGGTTGGTACATTCACGACTGTCATGATTGGAACAATGTTTTTACGTTTGTTATCTCCTCCGCCATCTGAACATATTTATACGTCTCTATCTGGCAAGCATACAAGGTCGGTTTCCATAACGAGCTCTACATCTCCTCCCAAGCCCCTTCGACATAGAACACGATCATCTATTGGTAACTCGTCGGATGAACAAGGTTAGTAATAATTTTTCATATTTCGTCATCATAATCCAGAACTCAACTATTGTACATAGATATGGAATTGCACAATCCGGTTGAAGATGATGAGCAGGATGATTTCTCGGGAGATGAATCATCCCTTGTTTCGTTGTCAGAATCAGATATACGACAATCAAGAAAAGAATCTAGAGATGAACCTGTTAATAACTTTTATCAATCAGATATAAAAGGTCTTGCTTTATTACAAAAGGGCCAATTCTGGACATTATTTATATTACTCGGTTTGTTGTGTGGTGTAGGATTAATGACTATTAATAACGTTGGAACGGATGTTCGAACATTATGGCATCATTGGGATAAAACCTTTTCATCAGAACGTATTCATCAGGGACAATTACTTCATGTCAGTATATTATCCGTCTGTTCATTTCTAGGTAGATTGTGCTCTGGATTTGGATCGGATATACTTGTTAGAAGATATAATTCTACTAGATTCTGGTTATTGGTAGTTTCTGCTTCATTTTTAGTCACAGCACAAATCTTTGCGTTGAGTATAGAAAACCCACATCATATATATCTACTTTCTGGATTTACTGGATTTGGATATGGTACATTATTTGGTGTATATCCCGCTATAGTAGCCGATACTTTTGGTGCGGCTGGTTTGGGAATAAATTGGGGAGCAATGACATTAAGTCCTGTAATTTCTGGTAACTTGTTTAATCTTATCTATGGGAAATACTTGGACGCAAATAGTGATCATCCTGAAGGCTCTGAGCGAGTGTGTCTTGATGGCCGTAGGTGTTATGCATCTGCGTATAAATTTACGCTTGTTTCTACTATTTTAGGTTTAATATGGGCTATTATATGTGTTATGAGAGATTTACGGGATAAGAAAAGTCTCTGAGAGAATATAATATTATATCAAGAGTAATTAAAATTCAGTAATATCTGACGTATAATTAATATGTATATGTAGACTACAGGACGTGAACATATAAACAATTAATTAGTTCATAAGCGGAGATGTATGTTTTAAAACTCCGTGAATATCCGTAACTCCGAACCATGACAAAGCTATCTATCATTATGTCATTGAAAGTCAATTCCCCACCCAATTATCAGGTTACAACTAGCTTCTCTTCCTCCCAACATTTACAAGTCGTCATACATCTCTCTTAATTCTAAACTAAAACATACTATAATAATCATGGCAGCTATTGAAACATTGGTAAATGTCATCAAAGGAGAAAATTCAATTCTCCCAACGACTACACTTGGAAAAGATGGTCCAACTGTTAGTCGAATGGGTATTGGATTGATGGGTTTGTCTATGGCATACGGATCTCCAAAATCAGACAAGGAAAGAAATGCATTTTTAGATGCATTGTATGAAAAGGGAGAAGTTTTCTGGGATTCAGCTGATGTTTATGGAGATAATGAAGATTTATTAGGTAAGTTTACCTTTTTCCGACTCTTTCATTTCTTATATATATACGTTCTCTTCGATTTATATGAGTATATCGAAACTGATGGATTGTGATAGGAAAATGGTTCAAAGCCAACCCTTCGAAACGAGACGATATTTTTCTCGCTACTAAATTCGCAAATAAATGGGATGGAAAGACTATACAAGTCGACTCTAGTCCAGAATACTGCACCGAAGCATGTAATACATCGTTAAAAAGACTAGGTCTGCCTACTGTTGATCTCTACTACGTTCATCGATTAGATGGCAAAACTCCAATTGAAAAAACAATGGAAGCCATGGTTCAACTTAAAAATGAAGGAAAGATTCGATATATTGGTCTGTCAGAATGTAGTTCCGAAAGTTTACGTAGAGCTTGTAAAGTCCATCATGTCGCTGCTGTTCAAGTCGAATATTCGCCTTGGGCACTGGAAATTGAATCAAAGACTATTGAACTTCTTAACACTTGTAGAGAATTAGGAGTCGCTGTCGTGGCATATTCTCCTCTCGGGAGAGGTTTCATGTCTGGCAAACTAAGAAGTAGAAATGATCTAGAAGATGGTGATTTCAGAAAAATGTCTCCAAGATTTAGTGAAGAGAATTTCGGAAAGAATCTGGTCTTGGTGGATAAAATTGCTGAAGTGGCAAAAACAAAAGGATGTACGAGCTCACAATTGACTTTGGCTTGGTTGATGAGACAAGGAAGAGATATTATTCCTATTCCAGGAACGACTAGTGTGGAAAGATTGGACGAGAATTTGAAAGCTTTGGAAATTGAAATTACGGATGAGGAAGAGCAAGAAATTCGAAAGATTAGTGAAAGTGCAGAAATTTTGGGAGGTAGATATCCTGAAGGTATGACCTCGGCACTTTATGCCGATACACCTGCTTTGTAACTATTTATTGAATAAGTATATACCACTATGAATTGGACATTTATTGATATGCGATCCTCAAAGTGAACCGAATATGTTTGACTGTCATCACGTGGATGAATATATTGGTTTTTTCGCGTTTCAACGCGTCAAAGCCTTGTCTTAGAAGAGACCGCCACTTTTAGACTAGTCAAATATTTATTCTACAAAATTCACCATCGTTTCATTCTTCACCTTGATGTATTCACTACACATTCACTCACAACAATAACTCAAAGCGAATATAAAATGCTAGCTCTCCATCAAAACCCTCACGACACTTCTCCCTTTCAATACTCGACCTTTTCCTCACCACCACATTTCTCACCATTCTCTCCATCCATGTCCTCTCCCGTCCAACCTCCCACAGATCAACGTGAAGAGCAAACCCCTCCGGCTCACGAACAGAATTTCCACCGCCGCTCTCTCCTCCTCTCATCCCCTTGTGGAATCCGCCAGTCTCTTTCTCCGAATTCAATATCCGCTTCTCGGAGAAGTACATACCTGACTTGTTCGCGGCGACTACGGGATGAAAAAACCTTTTCTGCGCGCGCAAAAACGTTGGAAAAGGGAGATTATCGCTCTGCGATTGAAGATTCGAAACAGTGGATCCAAGACAGAGAGAGGGATGAAGAGGGGAATCTAAATGGTTTATTGGAACGAGAAGCGGAGGAAAAATATCGCGAAGACGGATATGCAAAAGGAGAAGAAAAAGATAGGGATGGGCAAGAGGTCGAGTGGATGGCGGAGATTGAAGAGGGGACTGTCAACGGATTGGTGGATTTGTATTACGAGTCGAGAATGCCGGAAAAGGAAAAGGACGAGTTTGATGTTTCGGATGGAGAATTTGGTCGAGAAGAAGATTTGATGGGTGGAGAAATACACTCGGGTCATGTTGTTCAGAATGAAAAGGTGGATGATGATAATCATGGTCATGAAGATAGAATGGATATAGAAGATTAACTAAGGAATGAGATGATGGATGTGTGTATTATTATTGTATATATATATCAACGAGTTATGAAATATAATGTAACAACATTCATTGTAAACTGTATATATTCAATATAGAACAGGTGTGCTCTTGATTGTATCATCACAATAGACTTTGCTTGAATCAAAAGACGCCCATTACGAATCTACAAAAGATGGTTCAACATACGATACTTGTGTCTGCATTTACCTATATAAAGTAATCAACCTCGAAAAAGAAAGTCATACCATGGCCAGTCTTTTCTTGTTTATCTTATATAAAGAGTTATACACATAGATAGTCTGTCTTTATTTGAATCATATATTAAGCATAGGATTTAAAGAAAAAAGGACATGGAAATCAAACGCAATTTATTATAATAAACCGATTTATTATCAACAACATCAAGAATATCAATCAACCCATTCTAAGTTAAGTTATCATCATCAATCTTGATTATTCGACGTCAAGTTATCATCATTTACTCTTGAATATAAACGTCTTACAAGACTAAACATTTCTTCTTTTCCTTCTTCTTGCTGAGTAATGCAGCACGAGTAGCATGTTCAAACACTTCTCTAACTCCATCGTTGGTTTTTGCAGAACATTCGAGATATTTGACTGCTCCGATTTTCTTGCGAACATCTTCGGCCTATTTAATAAATTGTTAGTCAATTAGTTTGATTTTGATATGAATATAAATCTTACCTGTTCAGGAGAAACTGGTCTTTGTGATGTTTTGTGAAGTTCTTCAATCGTCTTTTGATCATATCGTAAATCTGATTTACATCCTACGAGAATAATAGGAAGATGAGGGCAAAAATGAAGGACTTCGGAAATCCACTTTTATAATTTATAATATTAGTATTTCAATCAATAAAACAATCAAAACTAGTGGACGTACCTTTTCTTGAACATTGTCAAGAGAATCAGGAGAATCGACGGCAAAACAAATCAAAATAACGTGAGAATCTGGGTATGAAAGTGGTCGGAGTCTGTCGTAATCTTCTTGTCCAGCCGTATCCCATAACGCTAATTCGACATGTTTTCCATCGACTTCGACATCTGCGACGTAATTTTCAAACACTGTAGGGACATAGACCTATTTTATTTTATAAGCATGATATTCCTTGTACACGTTTGTTTATAATTATAATTATAATTCCGTAATGATTTTGTTATGTAAATTCGGGAGAAAAAAAGAATATAACTGACTTCTGGAAAGGTTCCTTTTGAGAATACACTATCAAATCAAGTCAGCTCATGATTAATAGAGATGAAAATATGGGTTAAAACCGACATAAGTAAGCAAGTCTTTCCACATGCACCATCTCCGACTATAACTAATTTGCGACGGATTTCCGCCATCTATTTGTTTATTCTGTTAGTTTCTCGTCATGATATATTTCTATTTGATGATATTATATGTTGCGACCAAAGACTCTGAGGAGATATATATTGATATTGATTGATAAAAAGTTGATAAAAATAGTCATGAGCGCACCTTTCAAAGATCTCTTTGATTTTACTTTTATATCCTCCAGTAGTTGATGCGACTGATATTCAAATCCAGAAGCCGAATTCTGTCTTATTGTGCTCAAACGCACTATATAGTATGCGGTTGTATATTAGTAGTCGGTATTATTGTTAGGTTCAAATGTATCTCAGATGTGATTTTATAGCTTTTGTTGGGATGAGGCGCGGTCCGGAGCGTGCGCACGAGATTACCCTCTCAAACTCTAAAAATCGATCAGTCCAGGGTTTTTTTTGGGTAATACAATTTCTTGGCGATCGACTGTCTTTCTTTTAATTTGTTCTACTGTATATATATATAGGTACGGCTATAGAATTATGATATCGTAGCTATATACAAGTTGGCTTTTAATTACCATTGTGATGGAGAATATTGCAGTGCATCTTTGTGATAAACCTAGAAAACTACCAATTGCAGACATAAGCGGCATTCTCTTAAAGAAACGGTCATGCGTCATCTCGTCATGCAAAACGGCAACTTCTGCAGACTGTGTGAAGTTTCGTATTGCAATATCTATAGTACAGTGGTACCATGTGTTCTGATGTATTTGTTCAGGTTCAGAAATTGGTATCTCTGTTCATGGTCCGAACAATCATTCATGCCATATCGCGGTGGTCCTCTCTGATGTTTACTTTTGTCCCTGAATGGACTTGTAGTATTTATGCCAGACTAAACAGATTTGCTGATCAAATCTGCCTGTCTAAAATCCATATGTTCTTACACACACTCCAATCATTTGGTAAAAGCATCGAGATGTCTTTATATGATGCTGGTGATATCTTTTAAATTATACCATTCGTCCGCTCATTTATTAGATCCACTTCCAAACCATCCACCTTGCTTCCGTTTCTCCTCTTTTAATTGTTCCATCCACCTCTTCTTACATTCTCGATAAGCATCAAAGTAATCTGTACACATATCTCTTGCTCCTCCGTTTCTGCGTAAACATTTTAAACTTCGATTGGCAGCTTCTTGACATGGATCTAGATATTCGCTGTTTCGCTTGGCTTGGAATTGTGCCCCGCTTTTACTCCATTCGTCCTGTTCGGGTGGAATACTTGATGTAGGTAGTGACCCTGTCGTACTAGACGGCTTAGACATTACCACATGTAATAAGCAAGTTAATTATCAAATATCTAAGAGAGGAGATGGAGATTATGCCAATAATGATAAGATAAGATTAATCGATATTTAGCTGCGTGAACTATGACGTGGGGCAATGCGTGAATTTGTGAGAGGTTCACCATTATGTAACAATAATATATCTTCAATATCACACAATCATGCACTCTGCCCTCCGCCCAACTCTTTTTTAGCGACATGAAAAATCTTCACTCATGAGTCGTGTAACTTTATAATGGCGGAAAGTGAAGCAGAAAGAGTAAGATACCTTTCTGCAGTCTGGTAACTTTATGCTCATCCAAAAATTAGATCCGGAATAAGCGATTGGCTAAACTAGGGGCTGCCTCTTCCAATCCTGTCGCCAATGTCTATACCGATGGTCAGCAAGATGCACCCAAAGACTCCTCTACAACCTCAATACTCCCTCCTCAATCGCAACACATAAATCCGTCCACAAAACTCGACATTACAAACACAAGAGCAGTAAATGAAAAATCCACTACTACAACTCCGCCGAAAATAAATATTACATCCAATAAGACTACCAACAAAGGTACAAGTATCGATCCCAATCGGCACGATCATGGATTTACGGAAGACCGACAATTGCGGCAAATATTTCGGATTTCGTTGCAAAACGATCAGATCAAGGATTCGTCAGGAATAAGATTCTTTCATGTCGCGAGCTTGGCACAAGAGTTGGAACAAGCCAATGAACCAAGAGTATTGACTGTTGAACATCTAGATCAGGCTCTGACCGAGGCTGGAACATTGGCGAATGCTGCAGGAGAAGACGTATTCGGATATCTATTGGGATGCTGGAAAAGAGTGTGCAAGGCCGTTCGAGGTCTCAAATCATCCGAATTGGATGGTCCAAAAGCAGATGGTTTAAAAGAAGCACGTCGATTATGCCTAAGTTATGCTGTATTTGCCTGCACAATGCCGGAAATGTTTGATGCGCTTCCGAAAGAAGATAATCCAATCGCGGTACATCTATTAAAGGAACCAGAAAGTGAATTTGGTATCGATGCAGACTTTTTAGCAGAGATATCCTCGAGATTCGAAGAAGACGAGTCTTATTCCGAGGTCATTACTCTTGCTATCCAACAATTAAGCACAATTTTGGGGACTATGACCATGAATGATCATTATAAACCCTATATGACTGCTCTGCGAAGCCTTGTAAGGTATCCGAAAATTGTAGTAGCAATAACTGAAATGGATCGGTTTGTGCCAAAGAATGAATCCGCACCTGCGATAGAGCATCAAACTATTCTTGGACCCTGGTTCCATCTCTCTCCTATACACCCCAAGGTCGCAGAAAACTACTTTTCTAGCCCAAAAACACGCGATAGAGGCTACATCAGTAACGCCCAACAAAGTCTAAGAATGACGTTGCGAACACATCAAGGAGAATTATTCGAAATTACAAATGCGATAATAAAAACAGCCAAAGAACCTCGAGAAAAGTTACTAGATTGGTTTGCACTTGTGTTGAATGCGAATCACAAAAGAAGGGGATTGCAAGTTGATCCTGCTACAGTATCTTCAGATGGATTCATGCTTAATATCACAGCCGTGCTTGATACATTATGTGATCCTTTTGTTGATGCCGCTTTCTCAAAAATTGATCGTGTCGATATAGATTATCTTCGCCGTCGACCCAGAGTGTCTGTACGTGACGAGACAAAATTGAATGCAGATCTGAAACAGTCCGATGCGTTTTATGACCAACAATTGTCAGGCGATAATAATTTCATATCAGAACTTTTCTTCATGACTGTCGCAGCACATCATTATGGTTCTGAAGGTGTAAGTTCGCGATTGACAGAGTTACAAAAGACGCTCAAACATATGGAAAAAGAACTTGAAAGATTTGAAGGTGAAAGGACTAAATACTTAAGTCAACCACGATTATTAGCAGTATTTGATCAACGGGCAAAAGAATTCAAGGATCGAATAGATACAGTTCACAGTCTAGTCTATGCAAAACAAGGCGCTCTTCTTGATGATTTGTTTCAAGCAAGATCAATGCAGTTTATGCGATTTGTTATCGTTTGGGTATTGGGAATTGCTTCTGGAAAGAAACTAGCTAATGAAAAATTAACATTACCTCTTCCAACAGAAGTACCAACAGCTTTCAAATGTCTGCCTGAATATTTCTTAGAAGACATTGTGGACAATTTTAAATTCATCACGAGACACATGCCACATATCGTGACGACAACTCAGACTGAAGAGTTAATTCAGGTCTGTATAACTTTTCTGGCTTGTCCACAATATATCAAGAATCCATATCTGAAACAAGGTCTCGTCTCCATTTTATGCAATGGTGTAGTTGCTACACATACAAGTCCTAGAGGTGTTCTTACTGACATGTTGAACGGTATGGAGTTTTGTCACAAGCATCTTTTACATGCTTTGATGAGATTCTACGTTGATTGTGAAATGACTGGAGCTCATACTCAATTTTATGATAAATTCAACATTAGATCTGAAATAAACCTTGTGATTCAATCTATTTGGAGTAATGTTTTGTATCAGAATAGATTAGCACAAGAGGCAGAGTAAGTCGATACAAACCAAACCTATTACCATGACTATATTGACATGTATGTTTAGTTCAAATACCGACTTTTTTGTTCAATTCGTTAATTTATTGCTTAATGATGTGACATACGTATTGGATGAATCATTCAGTTCATTCCATAAAATACACGACTTGACCAGTGAACTCAAATCTTCATCTTCAAAACTCGACGAAACAAGTCGCAAACAAAAGGAAGAATTACTGGAAGATACAAAAGACAAGGCAAAGTCTTATATGAGATTAACTGTCGAGACTATTTCTATGCTGAAACTCTTTACAAAAGCTCTTGCAGGTGCGTTTACAAAGCCGGAAATCGTTCAACGATTAGCAGACATGTTGGATTACAACGTCGACGCACTCACCGGTCCCAAATCGTCGAATCTAAAAGTTGAAAATCCAGAATCATACGGCTTTTATCCCCGACAACTCTTATCGGAAATAATGGATGTTTACCTAAATCTCTCTTCGAAACTCGCGTTCCATAAAGCGATAGCTCGGGACGGTCGATCTTATAAACCCGCCAATTTTGAACGAATGACTGATTTGATGAAAAGAACAATCATGAAATCTCCAGAAGAATTATCTGCTTGGTCGCAATTACAAAAATCGATCGCAGATGCACATAAACTAGATCAAGAAGAAGAGGAAGATTTAGGTGATATTCCGGACGAATTGTTGGATCCTATAATGGGAAGTTTGATGGAAGATCCAGTCATTTTACCTTCCAGTAAACAGATTGTAGATCGAAGTACGATTAGAAGTCATCTGTTAAGCGACCCTACTGATCCATTCAATCGTGTCGCTTTGAAGATTGAAGATGTGGTGGATGCAAAGGAGAAGAAAGTGGAGATTGATGACTGGCTCAAGAAGAGAAAAGAAGAGAGAAGATTAGAGAAGGAGGAAGAGGGTGAAAAAATGGACACTACTTGAAAGGAAGTATTTAGATTTAGTAGATGATATTACAATATTAAAGTAGATGGAAGTTAACTTAAATCGTAATATCAGATCATGCTCTTTTCATTATACGATTATACTTTGAAAGATCCGAACTAGAGTAGGAACAAGAAAAAGAGATCAGAAGTTTATACTAGAGTTGTAGCGATTGTAATATACTCCGACAGTAAGCTCGAGAGTTCTGCATATCCATGAGAAACATGATGTCCTACCCAAGGTAGAGACAAGAAACAGGAATGCAATGTCTCGAACCACAATTCATTTCCTGTCCATCGTGCAGATTGGTTTGTGGGGGACAAAGTATATTCTATTTTTACCATTTTTAATTTCAATTTTTAATTTCAATTTTTAATTTCAATTTTTAATTTCAATTTTTAATTTCAATTTTTAATTTCAATTTTTAATTTCACCCAAATAAGCTTTTATGCACTCGACTCAGCCTGCCTTGTCGAAAGCTCGCAACAGACAGGGTCCAATTCCTCATGACGTCGTGGCCGCATTGGAAACAGAAGAATTTCAGATTCGGCCTAGTGCCCGACGGGAAATTGGGGTAAGGCTATATTCAGAACGCGAAATGTGAAGACAAAAAATGCGCCATCGTAGCATAATCTTATCAAATGTGCGTTCATACGAAGCGTTGATTGTTTATTTTCCGAATCGAGACCGAAAGTCATATCGGAAAGCCAGGTGTAGTTCCTTAATTAGAAGGGCTTCAATTCAATATCAAAGCTAAGATGGGGACCCCATGCACCGCTTTCGAAATTGTTGAGCTTCGAAGCCTTGGCGTTACTGTTGGAAATCTACTTATAAATACTGAGGTACCCACTACTTCCAATCCTTTCAATTTTCAACTTTTATCTTTACCTCACAATAACCGGTCACATTTTTTTGTAAGTTAATCCCACTTTTATACACGTTATCGAGACTTGTTCCTGTTATTAATCTCTTCCTCGTGCCTCGAAGATCGTCTATATTCCCCATGCTTAGAGTCGAAAAACTTGCTTGGAATTCCCGCGTGGGTTCTAAGGCTAAAGCTGAACAAGACATTATCGAGAAGCATCAACTTCAAACGATGAAACTGGAAGACGAAAGAGTGAATGAGCGATATTGCACACTTAGGGAAGGAATTCCTCAAGGAGACAAGCTATGGGAGGATATCGCTACGCAACATGCCAGCGTTCGCGAGAATATTACTTGTGTACACAACACGCAAGGACAGAAGGAGAAGGCCGAATGGGAAGAGGTTTGTTCGACAAAATCCTGAATTTGAAGTCATACTAAAATATATCTATATAGTTTAAGAAGAATATGGAAACCGCTACAGGATCTATTATCAGGCTACATAATATGATGCTTATTTACGAAAATCATCCGAAACTGTCAGGAATCTTAGAAGAATCTAAGACTCTGTCGATAAAATTCAAATCTTTACAAGAAAAATTTGATAAAGAACACCTAAGCTCGGGGGATGAACGTAAGGCCATCCAAAAAACCAAAGTTCATTTGGATACACTAAAAGCAGTATCGAGAAGGTTACAAAATGTTCTGACTGTCCTTGAGGAGATTGCACAAATAATAATGGAACCGCAGCACGGCATTAAAACGGCTAACTCGCAGCGTGAAGCGGATCTCTCACTACATTCTATCATCAGAGCATGCGAGAGTATAATTAATCATGTAGAGGTTTTCAGTGGAATCTGCAATAAAGTCATCGCGCCGCAGTCGACAAACGCTCCTGGAGTCCATAGCGATCGAACGACAACGGGATCGACTACACAGGAATCTACAACTAAGAGTTTAAACGAGATTGTAGATGCCCAAAGTTGGACAGGAATTGAGTCTGAGTATTCTAAGTTATTGGGTAACAAACAAGCAACCATGGCTTCTATAATTGACGAATGAACGCCTACGTCTGTTATGTTAAACATCTCTACTGTAATAAAGGCTTGATGTAGAAACAGATAATAATATAGTGAGACTCGATAACGCATGTTTTGTGACTTATAGTTGTCAGACTATAATAATACCCTAGCGCCGCGTGACTGACTGGTCGTCGGACTGCATAGCCTAGGTGAAACCGTGTCAATCATGTTGTCGGTATTGCGATTCGAATGTAGTAGTAGACTTAATGTCCATATAATAGACGCGTGATGTTCCGCTTCGTGAATGGCTATGTACGTGATTGACTGAGGCTCTACAATATGACAACGATCCAACGATTTGTCGCAATGAAACAAATCAACAGAATACCGCCGAGCGAAAAAGTGCAAACATGATAACTCGCGTGCAAACGACGGCAGGCCGTAGTGACCACTAGTTAATAACCTTATTTCATAAAATCTGAAAACGTCATATCTTAAAATACATAATTGACATCTTTATAATACTATTCTAACTAGTATTAACGTAGCTACACTCGGCCTCCTTGTATGTTATGAAGTTACTGTAAGCGTACTCGTTCTATACTATTAACTCATATATTATAATAGCTACGAATGCCTTTATTATATACGCTATTATTGTTCTTAATTAGCTTTTTAGACTTTATTATGTATATTCACTTTTTTTCATTTTATTACTATTTTTAATAAATATTCTCTTTATTATGCTTTTTTATTATTCTTAGTACTATTATTAGTATAAGTATATATTCCTCTCTTATATAAGTCCTTCTCTCTTCTTTTATAATACTTATTATAAAAAAAACAATAATAGATCTTCTATAGCATAGATAGGTGCCTATTAACATATCTCTTAGTAAAGCTTAGAAGGTATCTAGCGCTTGTATATATACTAAGAACGCTACTCGTAGTACTACTAGTTAGCTTCTACTCCTATATAAGCTATACTATAGATTCTCTAATAGCTAGATATAGTAATTACACTATAAGTAACGTACTATATAGGAGATTTATAAGACTATAGATATCGTACCTAATTCTACGAGTACTAATAGGTTAATATATAGCTCTAAGGAGGATAATAATAATAATAATAATAATAACAATAATAAAAGTATTAATAATAGTAATATTAAAGAGATTAAAATAGCTAAATTAATAGTACTAAAGTAAGTATAATCGTTGTTTTTACTTACTATATATTAATTTAATTAATAAGTATTATAGAGTTTACTACGTTAGTACGCCTTAGTACTAATAATGTAGCTAACTTCTAGTACCTAGAAAAGACTCGTTATATTAAATTAGTAGTATCGTAGTTATCTAGAGATAAAGGAAGTCGTTATTCTAGCTAAACTCTTAAAACTTATAACTCCTATAACTATATTATAGAAATAAATAAAGGGATAACTATGCCTAATCCTTATAAGGCTTATAAGAAGGCTAGTATAGCTTATAAAGTCTTTATATAGTATCTAGATAGTATATATATATACTATAAACGCTATAATAAGGCTTGTTATAATATAAAACTAGCTACATAATTATAAGTATAACTATAAGTACGATAAGAATGTTTCTTTTATTATATAGCTTTATAACTAGTATAAGGGGGCTTTTCTTTTATTATATAGTATCTATAATAAGTATAAGACTATATTATTTTATAAATTAAATATATATTAGATTAAATATATATTAGATAAAATAGAAACTATAAAATCATAAAAACGCCTTAAATAGCTAAGAAAATCTTCTATTATCCTCTCTCCCTCTTATTTTATTTACTTCTAATACCTTCTAGTAGCTTTATTAACCTTATGCTATTACTATAAGTATTATAACTAAAACCGCTATTATAGATTATATAGCTTATATAAGTCTTTACTCTAGCCTTTATAAGTATAATAACTTTTCTTATTCTTTAAATAGCTTTAGTAATCTTCCTCTTTTTTAAAGTTATATTCTCTACCTCTTTTAAAGTTATAGTAATAGCTATACTAATACTAGTATCTTAATTAATATTATTAGAAACTTCTTAAAAGAGCTAATAAGTATTAATTATAGTATTATTATTAATAAGACTTATTATTTAAGGAGGCCTATTATAGCTAATAGTCTATAAGTAGTAATTAGTTTAGATTCTTAATAATAAGTATAATTCTTTACTTATTATAGTTTACTATAACTTCTTAGTCTTAATACTTATACTCGTTTCTTAAAAGAAGTTAGAAAGTAAATCTAAAGGTAATAGAGAAAGTTATACTAGTAATTATAAAGTAAATAAAGTACTAGCTAGAGCTAGAGTTAAGTATAAAGGTAATATCCTTAGTAGTAAGACTCTTAGTAGAGTTTTAAAGAGTACCTTTAGTAAGATAGAGCCTTTTCTCTTTATTACCTTAATAAGTAGTAATATTAAGGTAATATTTACCTTTACTTTTACTTTTATTATTATTAAATAGCTATAATATCTTTACTAGTTTCAAATAAGGAGAACTTAAATATAGCTAAGCTTATCTCTATTAGCTAATCTATCTTATTACTAATCTCTTTAAATAGATATATATACTTTAGGCCTTTCTAATAGCTATACTAGTAAACGTATATATAAGGAGATCTCTTAATAAAGAAGTTAATTATATCCTTTATACTTAAGCTATAAAAGTCTAAATTAGTTATAGAATTATACTATTACTTTAGGACTACTAGTAGTTTATTCTCTTATATAATCCTTCCCTTTTTCTTAGATATTATTATGAGTATAGTATAAAGTAATAGGTATACGTTAAGACATTAAGGTAGAGTAGGAGCTTATATTATATAAGTACTTATAGTTAATATTAGTATAAGTTTTAAGGCTTTCTCTCTACATTATAATATAGTAAGGCTACTAGCGTATATAGTTAGTATTTAAGGTTAATCTTATATTCTTTCGTTATTAGATATTAGTAATATAGTAAAGAAACGACTTAGAAGCTTAGATAGACCCCTTATAAAGGATTAGTAGTTAGAATAAGTAGTTAAATAAATAGTTAAACTAGAAGGTATAGTAGTAAGATTACTAAATACTTCTTCTATTAACGTAATAGTAATAGTACTTAGTAGTTATATCTATATTAATCTAAATATAGTTAATTCTTATATAAAGGTATTACTAATAAGTCTTTGAAGATTAATAATACTATAATTACTATAGTACTTATATTTACTAAATTTAGACTTATAGTTATCTTATGTTATTATATAGAGATGTGATTATAGCGCTATATTATAAAGAGTATAAGAGTAAAAGAATAATAAGTATAATAATAAGAATAAGTAATAAATTAGATTAAATAACAAATAAATAAGTAAAAGTTTATAAATTATTAATAAAGAAAAAGAAGAAAGATAAGGAGATAGCTCTAAAATATACTTCTCTATAGTACTCGCTACTAATACTCGTTACTATACTATCTTACTACTACTAGTACTCGTTACTATATTATTATATTAAGATCTAAGGTAAATTATAGCTATTTTATAATAATTTTAATTAAATTAATATTATTAATAGCTTATTATATTTTCTATCTAGTACTTATACTAATTAAAGTCGTTATTAATTTCTATAATAAAGTCCTTACTACCCTTATAATATGTACGTTATATAGCCTTACTAAGCTACTAGTTATAGCTATATAACGGCTTAAAAGATTACTATAGTTCTACTCTTATTTATTTAAGTAGAAAAGCTTATTTTTTTTAAGGTATAAATATACTTAGTAATAAATTAGATTCTCTTTATCGTTATAGCTTATACTATTAAAATTACTAAAGATTATAATAGCTAATATATAAAATACTAAGGTGTTTATAAAGAGATACTTATTAAGATCTATAATATAAATTAGCTAGAATTTATTTATAATTATAAGTATTAAATACTAAAACTATTAAATATCTACTAATAGTTATTAAGTATAGATTCTAGTACTAGTATACCCCTTTTTTTATCCCTTTACATCTCTAGATAATTATATAGATATAATAGCTAGCTATAAATAGCCTAAGGTTATTTCCTTTAACGTCTAATTTAATAACTATTCTAAAGTCTTATAAAGTAATTAAGCTACTTCTAAAGTATTAGTATATATATAGCTAGAAAAGAGACTTAATCTATTATCTCGTTAGCGTTATATAGACTATCTACTATAAGTTTAATAAAGTACTCTCTCTAATATCTAGCTTACTTCTTAGCTATTTAACCTTACTAGCTCTTAATACGTTAATTTTACTTACTAGTACTAAATCTAAAATAGTTACTTAGCTTAAGGAGTTAGCTATTAGTCTATAGATAAGTAAAGAGCTTAATTAATAATAAGTATCTATTATTAGCATAGTTTTAGCTCTATAATTAGTTTTTAAAAGCTCTAGTATTATATGATTTTTATTATCTATTAGTTATTTAATATATTAAGTTATAACTAATACAAAAGTATAACTAGTAATAATAATATATATCTACATAATTATCTTTAAATATACGTTAATTATAGTATAGATTTATATTCCTTATAGCTTAAATTTATAATAGCTATTTATAGACTATATAAAGTTTAGTCTTAGTATAATAATAGCTCTATTAGTACTCTTTACCTTTTGTAACTAAGTAAGTATAGCTTCTAGATTAAGAAGTTTTACTTCTTAAAATATTTAGTTTCTTTAAATACTAGTTAGCTTTATATTAACATTTATTTATATAAGGAACTTACCTTCTTACGCTATTATACTTATACTATCTATATAAAGTAAGGAATTCTTTACTATAATACTTAATTATACCTTTATTATACTTAATATACAAAATTAAACTTATCTTCTAAGAATATTTAGCGTTAGTATTAGTACTAATTTGTTTTAATAGACCTATACTCTTCTAAATTTATTATAAAGCTTATATAGCTATCTTAAAGCCTTTAGTAATAAGTATCTTTATAGTCTTATAATTGTTAGCCTTAGAATCATAAAATAATTCTTAGATTTAATCTCTTAACTCCTTTATATTAATAATATAAGGTTTTATACTAACTCCTTAGCCTTATAGCTATAACTTTAATGTTATATAACTAATTCTAATTACGTACTAATTCTATAATAATCTAAGGATATTATTATAAGTATTTTCTTCACGTAGTAATTCTTTGATTTCTAGCTAATATAACTTAAGATTAGTTTTCTAAGGTAGCATATTAGTAAAAGATGATATAGAGAGCGTAGAGTACTTATTAGAAGGGTTATATTAATAGATTTAATTAAGTATAGCTTATAATAAGAGAAATTATGTTGTTTTTGACATTATTTTACAAAATTAGATAATTGTTATAACTAATAAGCAAATTTACAAATTTAGATTATTACGTAATCGGCTAGTGGTACATATGGCCCACTATACAAACATGCTAGCAGAACCCCAATCATAGAGACAGTGCAAACATAATTTCTGGCGTGCAAACATGTGATAATAATGGAAAATACTCTCGAGCCTGGTTTGTCCTTCTTCGCCTTTTTCTCTTCATATTTCTCTAATAATGCTCGTAGTGACTATTGATAATTATATATACTGCTTAACCTAACGCAAAATTACGTAGATATGCTTAACACTTTGTCAAAAAATAGCTGTTCAAGATATAATTATTCCTAATGTGAATCCCATTTTTTTTAGAGGCGTCCATAGTTTTGGCTCTTTTTGACTTTCCCCCTTGAAACGGAATTCAAATTAATTAAAAATCTGCAAACCAACTCGAAGTTCGAACCTAATTTACAGCCTTGAACCTGTGGTTATTTAAATTTCCTTCCTCCTGCTTTTCACTTGTTCTCTTCTTTTATCCCTCTTTTGCATTTTTATTATCACTATCTCACTAGTCTTTCGTTTAATACGTTCGACGCAACATGAGTACTAGTAATCACCGAAGCGCATCCGCAACTGGCGATTCCCGGAGTGGAACACATCCCCAGTCTCTTTCAAGATTACCAAGTCAGGAAAATGTACTGCCGCAGGACCCGTCGCAATGGGATTCCGCTATAGACAAACATCTGGACTATTACAACTATCTATATAATGTGCACATTGTGATCGATAATAAACTTGAACCAGGGTACGAGAAATGGAAATAGAGTATGGATAGTTCGGTCATGCTAATGATTATATAGAGACCGTGATCAGCAATGGGAAGAGGGTACTTTGAAACATCTTCATAGAATTGAGAACGATCTCACACCAAAACCGGCGGAGTATCACAAGTTGCTGCAAAGAAATCCAAAAGGTTACACGCCCCAAGAGCTCGATGAGCGTAAGAATTTGTACAATTCCATACATCGCAGGGCTGTTGCTATGAATTCTGATAGGATAGAAATGATAAAAAAGAGGCAGAGGGGAACATACTAAACAAGTAAAGGTTCAGTCTACGCCCCTAACCGTAGATATCCTCATTGTAAAATTCCTCAGTATTTCACAAACCTAGACGATAATCTAAATCACATATTTGTAACTCATATACTATGGGATATTTTTGCTCATTCATCACGCTTCTCTGCCATAAACACCGCGTCTCTGATGTTATGAAACACTAAGAAGCCACCCCTTAAGCTATCCAACAGATAGACATGAGTCGCGGATATACGCCCGTACGCCATAATTTCAGATAGACTTTCAGTGACATCGAACCTGAAACATTAGTTTACCTTTTCGAAGCTAGCGGGGTAAACGGATAATCACCTCGAGCCTTGTTTGTCCGTCTTTGCCTTTTTTATTCTTATTTTCCGAAAATGACTGTAGTGGATATCTGATAGTCATATATACTACTTGACTAGATGCACCGCGACATAGATATATACTTCATACTTTGACTCTTGCAAAGATAATAATAATAACTTCGAGGATACAGTCCCCAACGCTTAATTCTATTTTTAGAGGCGTTTTTGGTTTTTGGTTTTCGCTCTTTTCGACTTTACCCGAAATGGATTTCTAAATTGTAAGCTAATAAATAACTCGAGGGGTGAACCTAATTTGCAGCCTCGCCCAACAGACTTGAATCCCCTTTTCCCACTTTCGACTGTCTCTCTTCTTTCGGTCCTCTTTTTCACTTTTCTCATCACTGTCCGTCTAATTCTGTCGTTCGATACGTGCTGCGCAACATGAATACTAGTAATCATAATACTTCTACTGGATCGACTTTGCCAGATGGAAGTAATGACCATGAACAACCTAATTCGCCCTCCGGACGTGCTCCTAGCCCTGACCACAACACCATGCCTACTGCTATAGATCCATGGTGGTCACAGCACCTGGAAAAAGTCAAAGATGGGGTCCGCGAAATTAGAAAAGCGATAAATCCAATACGAGGAACAACTAACAATCGGTATGTGGATTAAACTTTCACTATGGATAGCTTGGTCACGCTGATGATTATATTGCAGAGCGCATTTTCCTCAGAAGAAGGAAACGATAGGCACTGATCTCGACCAATGCTGTGCTTTGGTTAACTGTAATCACGAGCTGTTGGTTAGGCTACGACAACACGCGCGAAATCATACTATGCCGGAAAGCGACCTTATCCAGTTGAAGTGTTGGGGATCTGCACACGAGCTGGTTGCCATTCAGGTCGCAAGCGTTGCGGCAAGTCATGCGAAAGCCAACCCCGGCGTACCTACTGATAATTTGGAAATTATTGTTCAGACTGATTTAGCTCAGATCTTCAACGATTGGTCACAAGGTCGCTCGGCTATAAAACTCAATCAAATCATCGCTCAGGCGGAAGTCAGGTTCGGCAGTGCTATAATATCAATAATTCATTTTTATAAGCTGATTCATTCTTTAGTGTACAATCCTTTGGACAGCATGAAAAAATCCGCTTCGATACCACCGCTATTAGGAGCCATTTCAAGTCTAGCAAAGAGCGAGTCGAACTCCTAGGGTCGTTCGGACTATCAGGTCGTAAAACTCGATATTGGCTGGCCCTGGTCGAGCTGAAGCTTGGCGCCCAGGAATGCAGAATAGAGAAGATGGAGGAAAATTTGGAGAAAGCTGACAAAGCCCGGGCAGAGTCTAAGGTCACACGGTCAGATAGTCCAGGGAAACCCGCGGGATCATCGAGCACTCAGGCCCTTAATCATCATGTGCGCACGGATGCTTCAACGGATCACTCGACATCGACCCACGGGACTGTATCAAGACAGGGATGGCCAGAAAACACGTTTGATTTGTGTGCGGCGGTAGGAGATGTAGATCATTCGGGCCGAGCGAAATCTTCCGCAAATTTCCCGAATTGATGTATTAGAACAACCTGTAGCATAATCTGAGTATAGAATATGAAGTCCCATCATACATTCATTTGCGTTTTGTTGTTTAGACTATAAGATCTACTGCATAAGTAGTGATACCGAAAGTAGACCGATTATATTAGTAGTTTGACATTGGGAAGAGAATGGAGGATCGCCAGTAGACCACGTTACTAAGCTGAGTAACTACAACAAATCGTATGTATACTCTAAAAGTTTATTATGACGACTGACTATTTCTATGATTTCTGTCATTTTTCGAGGTTTGGCTTCTATAATCCAATCTGAAGGCGTAATCTGTCGGATTAATGGCGAATATATATAAGGTGGTCAGCTAGTAATTTGGTAGTTTATGTATAGTCGGGGATTATTATCAAGCCGTCATAAACATTTTTCACGTCAGATCACCTGATAGTATATTTTCGGGTTTCACATTTTTGATTTCAAATTTCTTTTCAAGTACAGAACGCTAAAATCTAGGTTTAAAATCACCATAAGTTTCGTCCGATATTTTGAGGATTTGCTTGATACGTTGGAAATAATCTGTCCCTAACATAGTCAAGTTCGATGATTCAATCCAACAAGTGCACCCACAGAACCTAAAATGCGAGGCTGCAGTAGACTAAACTATAATTCCACCTCTACACCCGCAAAAGGCAGTTTAATCTTGGGTGAATCTTGGATCTTTCTTAGTCTACTGAGTTCAGCCTCGCTCCTCTGGGGTAAATCCTGAAGACGCCCTCCTTCCCCGATTCTTTCTCTTCCTTTTCCGTTTCGCTCTATACCTCCCAAAACATTTTTATATATTTCACCACATCTAAGCTCTGAAAACATGAGATCCACCATGACGGAAAAACTTACTGTCGAGGCAGCTACAGACCTTATCAAGGATACGCGGCGGGTTCGGCAGCCCACGACTTTTAATATGCTAGGTGAAGCGTTTGCAGCATCGCCCGTACGCTAGTCTTTACGCAACGGCCAAGGACCGTGAAGAAAATGCCAAAGAATCACTTGATCAGTTGTTCGATGGGTCTGATCCCCGCGTGCCAATCCACGTACGGTACAAAGCGCATGATCTCGTAAACATGATGGATAGGATTACCGTCGATTACCATCGGGTTCGCATACTGCTAGTTAAGGTTGAGGCTGAAATTAAAAAGAGGTTCGACAGTCATAAGTGTTACCAGGTCTTTGTTATAAGCTGATCGAGTTTCCAGTCCAGATCGTGTAGCGTACTTCGATGATCTGCACGGCGGCATCCTCACACTTGTCCGAAAGGCATTTGACATGGATGAACCGCTGATTGGTGGACTGAGTCGGGCTACAGTCGATTCCGAAGCACATGATGCTTTCAAAGCCTCTCATGCAAATTTGCAGTCAATATTTACGCTCGCTGAACCGATTTTATCGAACGTAGAGAAACTTTGGAAGAGTCACAAGGAAAGTCCGAAAAGGTTCAGCTTCGGAAGATTCCAGAGTACAATTAAAGTTTCAGGGATTTCAGGCACTTCTAACTCATAGGTTCCCGTGGAGCTAGCGAATGCTCTGTCAAGTCCCAAGGATTAAATGTATTAGCTTAATCTATAGAAGTCGTCAAGTAGAGAGATATATAAGTCCTATTATATAATCATTTGTTTTTCGTGGTTGATACTACAAGACCTCATAGATAAGTGGTAATATCACAAAGCCACGCGGGAAATTGGCTGTCCAAAGTTCAGCTAAGGCGGGGCTTTTTGCAGAGTTCAAAATAGGGTAAACGTAACTTCACCTCTTCCTCAGAAAAAGGTCTATTTATCGCGTGAGAACCTTAAATCTTTCTTAGTCACAATTGTGAATGTTGCCGAGCTTATGTACCCGCAAAATCAATCTAACCTCGGCGTGAAGCTTCAATTCCTTTGGCTTGTTGGTCCTTTGAGTTCAGCCTTGCTGGTCTGAGACAAATCCCCCCAGTAACCCTTCCTGGATTTCTCTCTTCTTTTTTCATTTTTCCATAGCTCGCTATATCTGACCACGCTTGAATTCTGAAATAACATACACTATGGGTGAAGAAATCTCTGTCGAACACGCGAAGAAGCTTCTCCTGAAAATTCGAAGCCTCCGCAACCCTAAGCCTCGTGACGGTCCCAAGCTCCGTCGCGATTCTGACCCCCGTAGCAAACCTAAACCTCTCCCGGGAGTCGAGTTCCACAACCAGCTACTCGACTAACTTCAGGAATCGCCGTACGCTAGTCTTTGCGCAGCACTTGATCTGTGTCATGAACGTATCGATTCTTGGCACATGGAACCACCGATTAAGGGGTCTTCTTTCGACGGGACAAGTCCGTACATCGACTGGGCTGAGTTCGCGCACCAACTAAGCGGTGTTCATGTTGACTACATTCACATCGGGCATCTGGTACAGGCTGTTCTGGTTAAAGCAAGAGCTAGGTGCGACAGTCATATGTGGTACTGAAATCTTTTGCCATGAGCTAATCAGCCGTCTAGCCCAGAAAATGCAAAGTATTTCAGTACGCTGCACCAATATTTTTCGAAATTCGAAGAACTATACACTAAGCAGAAAACGCTGCTCAACAGCCTGATCAATAGTATGCGAAAGTCCGTGGATTCTAACAAGAATACCAAAGAGTTCACAAAATTGAATCCGAAAATTAGTTATTGTCGAACATTGATACAAAGCATCAACGAAGTGCTTGAAATTCTCGAAGGAATCATGACGCAATTAAAAGAAGCTATGGGAGGCAAGCTGGACCGTTGGAAGTTGAAGAAGGTCCTGAAGTACTTAAAAGCGCAGCTTGGAAATCTGCAAAGGCATCTCATAAATCCTGATTCGATTATGCTTGTAAGGCGGTCGCGAATTACCGCATCAGCTTGATCCTCCTGTCGTTGATCTCTGAAATTACGCAAATCCGATCATATAACTACTTGCTCCTTGTCATTCATACCGTGAGACCTAGTGTGTAAGACACATTCCATGAAAAATAGAACATCCCTATTTAGAGCTCAACGTGTATGTAGAGACCTCCGTCAGGCCTTAATACTGGTACAGGTAACTACCCGTCATAAAAGGGTATTCCCGAGAACCGAGGTAAAATTGCAGAAACCTGGATAGCCTGATTGTGATGATGCTGCGAGACAAATCCCTTGTCATTTCATCTGCTATTTTTAGAATTTGACAAAGGGGAGAATAAATGACTCCATGCACGATGATGTCAGCCAACAAAAGTGCAACCAAAGTCGAAAGTTAGCGTTACTTTTTCGAAGCGAAGCTGATAATAAGAGGCTACAATGTCTTTGTGGATGGGGAAGTCGTACATGCGAATCCGAAATCGAAACAAAAATATCGTCATGTGAAGTGTATCACTAGGACATACTGTATACAAATTTCTTCAATCCGTAGGATGTTCTAGAATACAAGTCAATGCGAATGCATTCATTACTAATATCTCACCCCCATGCTAGTTAATCTTTTACAAGCTCTCATTTCCATACCTCTTGCCTTGTCCATCAACCTTTCATCATTCCAAAAGAATCCAGCAGCTTGATTCACCACTTTTTGCCGTTCATCCTGTTCAACCTCACATTCATACCTCAATATATATTCATACCTCTTTTCCGCCCGATCATCTAAACCATTTAATTGTCGAGACGTCAAGTCTTTTATATAATTTGGATCGACATAATATTGAACTCCGAAACGGGATGAAGTTCTCGACAACGTCAACGGTGGGACAGGAGTATCGAATCTGAATTCTGTTCTAGAAGATGCAGATGAAGTTGACGAGTCAAAGATGTTTGAAAGAAGGGAGGATATGATGGGAAAGACAAAGAGGAGTATTATCGGTAATAAAGCACGGAGAATTGTAAAAGGAGATGCGGGACCTTCTGCTGCTGCTGGTTGTGCATTTGCTGGTCTTTGTCGAGGTCTAGCTCCGCCGAATTGGTGAAGACGAACACCCGGACCTCCACCACCAAGATTGAATACAAATCCAGGACCTGTGTCGAACAATCCCCCTCCTATTTGGACAAACTATTAGTAAAGTGTGTTATTATGGAAAAGATGATCATGGGACTTACCAAAAGGACCACCTCCGCCAAACATTCCACCCATTCCTCCTCCAAAGAATTGTCTAAACATTTCTTCCGGACTTATTTCTTCTTCAAACATCTGTCCACCTCTTCCACTATTTGAGGCTGATCTTGACGCAAATCCAGCAAATGGAGAAGCACCACCACCATCGCCACCACCTCCACCAAATCTATTATCAGGATCTCCTCCGAATCTATCAAATTTTGACTTTTTGTCTGGATCTGATAATATTTGAAACGCCCTCGACACCACTAAAACATCACTATGTTAATAGACATTCCACAGAAGTAAGCATTAGTAGTTATATTTACTCTTAAAAGCCCCTTCTGCTCCTTCATATCCATTTTTATCCGGATGCGTCAAAAGACTTAATTTTCTATAAGCTTTTTTAATTTCTGTTTCCGAACAACTACTCTTGACGCTTTCTAGACCTAATATATCGTAAAACGCAGTCGGTGAGCATTTCCGCACTCTTACTACTGCTGCTTTTTGTTCGTCTGTAAAGGGACGTGAAGATGTTGCATCGTTGTGTTGTTTTGAATCATTTTTGGAGGTGGAAGAGCGGGATTTTGCGGTGGAAGAAGTAGGTTGAGAGCCAGAGGAAAAGGCTGATGACATTTGATTAATATATTAGAGGTGATTGAAGGTTATTATTCGACAAGAAAGAAAGGGAAGTATGGTTGATGGATATTGAAGTTGACAGCCTGTTTCGTGGCTTATTATTGTAATTATTATACTGTCATTGTTTAGACAGTACCAAAATAATCGTCCCAGAAATGTTACGACAACAGTTCCCTTGTTAATGACTCTCTGATTTATCGATCAATAATCAAGACATCACTACGGGAATTATTATGTATGCAATAACAAAATAACTATCTCGTATCATTACTTTTCGTACACCGTAAAATTTATCTCATCTGTGACGACATGACATTAAACAGCAACCAGCCGGATCGTGAGAAGTGATTGATGTTTAATTGGGATATGATAAAACTGTTTTTGATGATATAGAGACGAGAGAGGGAAATATAAAATTCAAAATGACTACTATAAATAATCCAACTGCAATTGAGCGGCTGAAGCAGATCGGAGGTATGTGCTTCTTTTTATTACATTATACGTTATTTCATGCAGATTACTACATTAAACATATACATCTCCCATATTTCATTACATACTCTTGGTACATTCCAGCACTTTGTTATCTTTGTGTAGATGTTATTTTACATACCCCATTTGTTATGGGTAACCGTTCATTTCATATACATCTTCCTTTCATAGTACTAACTTTCCACAACATCCCCTCTCCTTTTGCAATATCTCTGTCAAACTACCTACTACTTTCCTCTATACTCCTACTCTTCCCTTCCCTTCACATCATCCTCTCCCTTTCCCCCCCTTCTCTTCTCATTCTCTTCTCGAAAGACTCATCTATCTTCATACCCCCTCTTTATGCAAGTGTCGTCAACTGACTTTACTAGACTCTGCCGTCTCACCCACCATCCTCGCCACTCTCATCACACCCCTCCATCTCCGCCCTTTCCGACCCCTTCCTATGCTCTTCCCTCCTGTATTCTTATTCTCTACATATCTAAACCTAGCCGGGTTTAAAAAAGACGCAGCCGGACTGTCAGCTGCTTGGGCGGGCATGTATTTCATCCTAGCATCACGGAGGAAAAACGTGGAGAATCTTTCTCTCGTGAGAAGAGTTCAGGGACGGTTCTTTTCGGCGAGGGGTGTTTTGAGGGGTGCGGCAATGGTAGGGTGTGCGGTAGAGGTGGTGGCGGGTGGAGTCTCGTATGTTTATGGAAAGAGAGATGTTTGAGTTCATTCCATACTATTTAGTGTTATGCATAGTCATTACTTTGGTAAGATTAGAGACTATAACAAGATAGATTGCATGAGGTAGTAAAGAGTATGTTGAAGGGCATTTTTATCAATATAGAACAGTTTCATGCACAGATTATATTGTGTAACACGGAAAGATCAAGTGAATAAATAATTATTATCATAAAAGACGACAAAGACATACAAGATGATTAATAAAAAGTTTTATAAACCAAAGTATATCTGAGAATATATATATATATACAAATTTATCATATATACATACAAATCATACTCATTTCAGCATCAATCATAACATGCCTACTATAATGCCAATAATGAATAACTCATTACTACTATATTGTGATATATTGTGGTAAACTAGTCCAAAATTTGCCAAACGTCATTATTTAGTTGTACAAAAGAGTCTTTTTCACCAAGACAAGCAATGTCGGGTGATTTACAAAGTCTTTTACTTGTTAAGTGTAAAACATCAGATCTTGGACGTTTAAAGCCAGATTGACTACCATTCCCATTCATATTACTTTCAATGACAGAGCTACCGTTGAGCATCTCAACATCAATGACAGTAGTAGGAAATGTGGAATTAGTGACAATCTCGGGTTCAAACGTAGATCTGTTTCTCTTTCGTAAAGAGGATGAACCCGACGTTGGTGACGTGTTTGATATGATACGCAGAGGATTATTAGCATTAGATGATTTTGTTAGATCAACATCATCTAGAATATGTATTGGTCCGTTGTTTGTCAGGCCAATATCATCTGGAATATGGATTGGTCTTTTATTTGTGCCGTATGATCGGGTGTTATAGCCGATCGGATTTGGAATCTGAGACAAATCCTGATTAATAGATGAGCAGGTCAATGACGAGTCAAAGGTATGTAGATTATAAGAGGGGTTTTGTAGATTCAAACAAGGAGTTTGTCGATTTAAAGAGGTATAAGCAGGAAAAGATAGAGTCGAAGCGACAGAAAGTCCGCGAGAATATCCCAAATAATCTGTCATCATGGAAGCTGGACTCGACCATGAACTTGACAGAGAAGGTGTTATAGAAGAACATCTCTTTGCAATCAAAAGAGAAGCAGCATTCATACAGAAATATGGATTTGAAACTTGACTTGTGTTTGTATCACGTGTGTGACAAGAAGAACTCACTGCAGGAGTACTTGACGACATTGACATTGGAGTCATGGATAGAATCGAAGATGGAGCCATTGATGGTGTAGGTAATGGACCAAGTTTCGGAGAGACCGGACTTGTGATACCATTTCCCGTCGACTTTTCCTCCACATTTGGAGCGGTAGATTCTGCTCGTTTGCCAAATGGGTTCAAGTCGACAAATGTGAGGTCAAAAGGTGAAAGTATTGGTGGTGTTGTGGCGGGTGTTATTGTCTGTGTAATATGTTGATCATCGGAACATTTTTGACCAATAAAACCATCATCAATCAGGTGATTCAACAGCAAATCATCTAATTTAGGGTTTACAATGTGAATGATTGATTTCCAGAATATTTGTGATGATGAGTCTAATCCAGAATGCGTTGATTTCATCATTACTTTTGTCCATCTATTATAGACATGTTCGGTAATATGAACGTTCCAGTTGACAGCATGTAAAAAAGCCCTTTCATTCGAGGCCATTTCCTTTTTCGTCAATCCAGACATTTTACACCAAGCTTGGGTGGAATAATTACGATCTTGCAAGTATTTCGATGCTAATAACAATGACATGAAGAAAACTCTACGACCGCAACCAAGAAAGTTTTGTTCTGCGACAGAATATTCCGACAAGTCATTTTTATTCAAGAAAGTCTTGATTAGAATAAGATAATACAAAGCAACTTGAAGAGTCGAGAAACTTGTTCTTGAACGACGAAGTGCTTCTTTTACATATGTTTGTAATTCCAACACTTTACGACCGTTACAACTACGAGTTGTTCTTGTAGATCGTGGCCATATAGCAGTTATTAATCCAGTGACAGAGTCTAACAATCAAGATGATCGTGTTAGAAATGATTATAATATTACGGACATAATATATATGGATTATCTTACCGACTAGTTTATTGACAAAGTCATTCTTTCTTTCCTCTTGTCTACATAATGTTGGGGGTTTATTGATTGATAACGACCTTCTCGGGTGATTATCCAACTGAATACCTGCCTTTGTTTGGTTCTCTTGAATAGAAACAGGTAATGCCGGTTTTATAAATTCAAATTGATCAAGACTTGTTGAAGTTTCAACGCTTGGTTTGATAGATGTGAATGATAATGCTAATGTTTCACATTCATCATTTGTTGTATGTATAGAAGAATTTGATGATGTACATGATATGACAGAAAAGACATCATCGTGTGAGAAAGTAGGTGAAGGAGATTGTGAGATTGTCGTCGAGATTTTAGATGAACAAGGTTTATTTAGTTGTTCATCGATGGGAATGATGTTTGCATGACTTAGATCTACAACTTCAATTTCCATTTCTGTGATGGATCAAAGAAGACTGAATATGAGTGACCAAGTCTATGATTAGAAAGAAGAATCCGGAAAGTAAATCGGTAAAAGTAATATTAAAATCTCGTACAATCAAATTCGTAATATATCAGTCGAAGAGAAAGCGTCAAGGGAGACGCTCTAGATACGAAGTATATGATCAAGTAGATGATTGAAATCTAGATTTATGCTGGTGATGACCCGACAAAGCGGCATTCGGTGTAGGAGGCGAAAACATTGACAGGACCTGCTTTTTCCGACAAATATTGTGTCATGGTAATAGAAGTCATCCCTGCAAAGGTGTCTGTAATGTAAATGTATGTCCTAGCTCTTTATATTGCTACTTTTTTGAATAAGGACACAGAATGGTGAATATACGATCAGCTAAATTTTACAAATGACAAGAATCTGTTTTGATAGATTTATTGTCTGTAAAGCGTCCTATCGTAACGATGAATGTGCAAGTCAGTTCTATGACTCGAGATATTACGTATTTCTGGTACTTTCGATTTGCGAAAAGTCTGAAATATGACCAGATATGACTAATTTCAGCAGGACATTGTATTTTTGTATCGAAAAATATGATGGACTTTGGTTGACAAAGTAACGACTGCCAGCACAGAAGAGTGTCGGGTTATGCGATGCCGGTGAAGGGATGATAATGTTATGTATGTGGCTCGTGATCGATTGCGGTGAGGATAAGTTGTCGTGATGGATTTAAAGTGTCGAATACGTTTATGCTTGATTGAGAAATTTATAGTGGTCGGCGCGAAGAAAGGGTTGATATTTGATGAGTAGATGACTGCAATAGTAGACGGTATCGGCCAAGATCAGTATAAATCAGTGTGGTAACACATTTTGTATTGCGTGTTGATGACAAGATAAGAAAACAGTCATATCAAAATCCTCATCATGTGGCAAAGTCTCCTCAACCCCAGTTTCTGCCACTAACTGCGCTGGCTTTGCTTTCACAGGGCTGAACAAGGTTATTAGTCATCCATTTTTGCCTTTGATCTTCCCCGCAAATGCTCGACGCACGGATCACAGCCGCGAAAATTCAGGTTTTGCGTGCGAACATGTCAAAAACCGTAAACGGTGTCATCTTTATTTGTGATAAGCCTTGGTACTGTCGTAACTCTTCATTGCATTCTTTATGCTCCAAGATCATTCACATTCGATATCATTTCACTGTACAATTTCAGTAACCATGTTTACAAGGCACAGCAGTCACAATAAAATGAAACCCTTTATTTACGGACCTAATGACAGAAAGCATGATTGATTAGCATATACATTAGCCAGCCCAGCGTACCATCTCTGTCTCCCATGTGTAACCATTCGCTCAACTGGGAGATTGACAAAATACCAGCAATAAAGATAATCACGCTTTGACATAATTTGATCCATTCACAGTATTGTGTGTGATTGCTTGCCTCACAACCAACTTCCATTGAATTACCCCGCAAAGAAATCTATGCCGCCCCGCTTACGTCAGTTGATAATGACGTTTATGAGCGTCAATCTTACAATTTTACTTCGACTGTAGCGGGGTACTATATAGCTGAGAACTCTTCACTTGTTCATTCCTCGTTCAATATAATTTATAAACAAAGCAATCATGTCAAATCCATTTGAACCCGGTCAGTCATGTCTACTACCATGTTTTACTTATCTGCTAATGACAAATGACAGGTTTTCAAATCCCTGTCACCAAGCAGAGTCCTCCAGGACTGCAAAGCGAGATGAAGGGACCAGAGCCGGTCAATGATCAATTGCCAAGTTCTGATGGTGGATTTCAAACATACAAAGCAGCGGGTAAATTGGAAGGGAAGAAAGCATTGATTACTGGAGCTGATAGTGGAATTGGAAGAGCTATTGCGTAAGAATTATTCTTAAAAGTGTGTTGTTGTAATATTGACTGAACTTGAAAACAGTATATTATTCGCAATGGAAGGAGCGGACACCTTTATCTCATATCTTCCAGAAGAAGAATCCGACGCACAAGAGACAAAGAAATTAGTAGAAAAACATGGCAAAAAGTGTTATCTTCATGCTACGGATTTGAGAGAAGCAAAGAACTGTAAAGAACTGGTTGAAAAAGCGGTACAAACTATGGGTAGAATCAACATTCTAGTCCCAAATCATGCATATCAGATGATGTGTGAATCTATCGAGGATCTTTCCGAGTAGGTCACCCATGTAATATTGCTCGCACCGCCAAATTCTAACTTTGTCTAGGGAGCAATGGCTTCGCACATTCAACACTAACATCCATCCATTCTTTTATTTATGTAAATACACTCTTCCACAAATGAAGAGAGGCGATACAGTCATATTCAACGCAAGTATCAATGCCTATATTGGTAGACCAGATTTGTTGGATTACACGTCAACAAAAGGAGCAATTGTCTCGCTTACACGAGGACTTTCGAATCAATACGTAAGTAAAGGTATTAGGGTAAACTGTTGCGCTCCAGGACCTGTATGGACACCATTAATTCCTTCTACAATGAGTGAAGAGGCTCAAAAGGAGTTTACAGCTCCTCAAGGAAGACCATCTCAGCCAAGTGAAATAGCTACTTGTTTTGTCTTTTTGGCTGGACCTGATAGTTCAGCTATATCTGGGCAGACTATTCATTGTAATGGTGGAACAGTGGTCAATGGTTAGACCTCTAGTCACTGATACAAGTATCAGCATGTGGTATGATCATATTTATGATCGGTCTAGTTGACGGAAAGAATATAATGATTCATCGTAAAGTCAGAGTAGAGATACACTAAACTACAAGATATATTAATTAATCATCACCATCAATCATCCCTCCCTGACCGGTAATAGTGCTATTAATCGTCCCTGAATAGCTTTGTGTTCTACTATGAGTGACGCCCCGTCTATCACTCTCTGCACCCCCAATACCATCTCCTATCCTATTCATTCCAGAACTCCTGACGCTCGACTCGTAGTAATTCCTCAGACTTTCTCTCTCCCCTTCTATATTATCATTATCCTTTTTATGACCGGAAGTATATAAAGAAGTAGATGCAATACTTCTACTACCGCCCAAAGATCGCGTATCTACCGGCCTATCATCATCGTTATTTACAGAGATAGAAAACGCATTAACACTTCGACCGTCAGACATGTCTCTTTCTTTGAGTTCCCGATCTCTTTCTCTCATTTCCCCGACTGTAGTCGCTCGGTAAGACGTTGACGATATAAGCGGATCTCGTTCTCTTTCTTTTATGCTTGGCCGCATGCTCCCCGCGTAGAAACTATTTCTGTCGGAGACTAATGCGGGTGCGCCGACCATGGAAGTAGATACCGAATAAATACTGTTTCTTTCTGGGTTGGGAGCGCTTCTTATACTGTTGTTTCCTCCCGAAAGACCGGGTACTGAAGACGATGGTTGTGGTTGTTGCTCGATGGTGGATAATGGGAGGGATTCTCGACTTCCTCCCCATAGACTGTTTGGAGCCAATGCACGGACGGAAGCGTCAGTGTCGATTGATCGTCTTCTGGCCCTCTTTGACGATGAGGCGAGAGTCAGAATACTTGCATCGTCGGTGAGAATATTGTTGGCTGTAGCGGTTGTATAAGTTGATGGATGACCTGCCGATGGAGTCAAATGTGGTGGTAGGGCAGATAAAGGAGTTGTACAGGTTGAAATTACATTTTGTTGTGGATTTTGATTAGTTGCGTTGAGAAGGACGAGATTATTATTGTTGTTATTACTGTTACTATTGTTATTAGTATTGTTGACGGATGGTACTGGTGGAATATGATTGTTAATTGATTGAATGGTCGTTAATGTTGTTGCTAATGAATGTTGTGAATCGTTTGGTGACGAGAATGTACTTCCTGCTCCACCTCCTGTTGTTCCACCATCCAAGGAACTAATTCCACCTCCTGTTTGGGTAGTAAATGCTCTTGATTGTCCTGCATCTGAACTAATTGTATCTCTATTTGTACCTATCGTTGGTGCTATTATCGATTGATGTCCTTCTGAATTGACATGTGATCGAGTATCATTATCTCCCATGTTCGAGTTGTAGTTTGTTTTATTCCTGTTTGAGGGCGGGACAATCTTCGATGAAGAATGTCCATTTTGAGTTCCAATTGTATGATTGACCTGATTATTATCAACACCAGTAGAGCTTGATTGTATGGAATGTTTGTGGCCTGGCTTTTTATGTTTTGACAAGTCGATTGTTATTTTTCTGAACCAATTAGTAAGCTTATGATGTGGTCGATCGGAGTTGTGCTCCGTCGTCGATGTCGTTGTTGATGCTCTAATCATGTTGGATGTCTTGTTATGGCTGTGTCGTAAAAGAATGTATATTAGTCAATGAATGATTGCGAGATCTTTGACCGAAATTAGCATGTCTCGGGATGGAGTTTGCGTTTGCATAGGTACCACATTTGATCAGCTGGACGTAGTGATAAGCTTTCACGTGGCAATTTCAAGAAGTCTATCTATACCCCACACGGCATTCATTTTTTGTCCAAATGGGTCCCATTTTTGGAACCATTTTTATTTCCATTAAAAAATTTAAATATTTAATTATAGATGAAAAAGATATAACCAAAATAAAATTTATTATCATACCAGATCCAGTCAAGTAGAAAATTGTAAGATTCGCGAGGTAGGCACGATTTGACTGACATCTTAAAAAGACGTCAGCACTTGTGTGTATGTAAAAGTCATGTCTAGTCTCCGTTCTGTCTCTTTCTTTGTGCAGCATCAACGTCATAAGACATGAGTTCATTGGATACTCATGTTGGAAATGGAAATCTTGGACCTTTATTTAATCATTCTGATCATATATCCAATCCACTGAATCAGCGGCTCAACCAATTGCCAGCACATGTGACTGCTAATATCATATCGTCTATACATATAACATCTCTGCACGATGTAGTCGTTGGATTATTGAAAAATGCGCTGGACGCAAAAGCCACGATTATTCATGTATCGCTAGACTTGACCCGCAATATTTGTAGAGTCGAGGATAATGGGGATAGTATTCTGAAAAGCGAACTAACAAAGACGAACGAATTGTGCCAGATGTTACCTAGATCTGAAATATCTTTACCACTTGAGGCGTCCGTCCATGGAGGTTCGGGCATGTTCTTGGCATGTTTGTCGAATCTATCACTTCTTACAATCACTACTAAGACTAGATCAAGCACCGAGTTCGAGTCAGTAATTATGCATCGTGGAAAAAGACTGAACTCTGCGACATTGCCCCTCCAAAACAAGCTAGATCCATTCCCATTTGCTCACGGTACGCGTATGCTGGTAAAAGATCTATTTGGGAACGTGCCAGTAAGGTTAAAATATCATGATCGACTATTGGACAACAAAAACGCATTCGATCAAAAATGGAACAAAGTCGTTTTGTCAGTGTGCGGCTTGATTGTAGCGTGGCCAAGGGATGTGACAGTCAAGATGATTAGTCTTGGCACACCTGGAACAACGCTGGAGATCTTTTCGGGCAATGTGTCAACCGAATCAAATGACGTTATCTTGACCTGTTCATCCTCATCGTATCAAAAGACACGACATCAAGTCTCACGATTTCCTCATCTACTCTATAGTGCAAAACTCATTACAGAGCAAATTATCGAGTCATTTTGCCCTTTTACAATCGCCACAGATGATGTCGAGATTTATGCCACAATCTCCAAAATTCCGAACCCATGTCGAAAGCTACAATTCATGTCTCTAGGCATTCATCCCCTGATTGACAGCCTGTATGAACATCAGCATTATTATGATATTATCAATGACGTGTTTACGCACAGCTTCTTTGGTACCGAATATCATCATTCACAACATAATTGTATGAATGATCTCAAATACCAGAACCGTGTAGGAAAAGGAGTACATCGATGGCCAGTATTCATGATCTCAATTCATCTCAAAGATAATAACTCGCATTGGTGGCGCGGTGCTTGTTTACACTCCGATCAGACGATTAAAAATGCATTGACTGAATTGGCCATAAAGTGGTTGAAAAGGAATTATTTCTTATCAGCGACATTGAAATTACCCAGTCCTGACAAATCGTCGAACCTCGTGGAAATCATGAATTCTACCACAGCCTCGAAAATGAAGCCAACGACAAGCCATGCAATCCCCACCCCATACAAAGCTTTCCAAACATCAAATAGAATCAAATGCAGTAAAGATGTCACAAAATCTCAGCTTTTCTATCCGTATCAACATGGAAATACAAATAGGAATGTAAATAACCGTTTTACGAACATAATTAGTGCCGAAACCATTGGATAGGATTCACAGGCTCAAGCCATTGACCAAAATATAATTACTTGTTTAGATCCTCGATCAAGCGAGACGTTGAATATTTGTAGTAGAACAGGCACAGTGTTAAAGAAGAGTGATCAGTATAACTATGATACAAGAATGGTATCGAAGAAAAGTACAAAAGCTCTCCAGAAACATAACTTATTCGATATCAAGAACATTGGCATAGAAAGTTGGTTAGGAAAAGCCTTGGATACATGGCAGAATCCAGTCTTTCAAAATGCATCTTCTACCACCAACAATTATGATATACAGTCTAGAGATAGTAAACATGGTACTTGCCCATGCTCGGAATCATTGTTATCAAATGTCATGGTTAACCAAGAGACGGTTCGTCTAAACAAGTCAGACCTTGCGCATGCTCGGGTTATTGCTCAAGTTGACCGTAAATTCATATTAATAAGAGTCACCGATCAACTTGTTCTTGTTGATCAGCATGCAGCTTCGGAAAGAGTTATTTTAGAACATTTGTTTACGGGAATGTTTAATAAGAAAACATCATGTCACCATAATCAGGTTGTGACATCGTGCTTATCAGAACCTTTACAGTTCAGATTACCAATTGCTGAAAAGGAGCTTCTGAAGTCGAAGATCAGCCATCTTCTGGTCTGGGGAGTCAATTTGGAGATGATTGGAGATGAGGAGCGTCAGGATATTAAAAATGTGGAAGATTTTGAGATTAGAGTCTCACACCTGCCTTCAGTGATTGTAGAAAGATGTATTACTGAGCCTCGATTAGTCCTCGACTTGATTCGAGCTGAGATGTACAAGCATTTTGTGCCTGACACCAAGATTCCTGACGCATGTCCTCCGTCAGCAAGTAATAAGAGTGATAATAATGATTGGGTATCAAAATTGACATTCTGTCCACAATTCATCATAGACATGGTCAACTCTCGCGCTTGTAGAAGTGCCATCATGTTTAATGATGTATTAACACTTTTTGAATGTCAAGACCTGATCCAGAAACTATCAGGTTGTGTCTTTCCGTTCATCTGCGCTCATGGTCGTGCAAGTATGGTACCAATAATCACACTACCTCAACAGAACTACACCACATCCAAATGCAGAACTTTCAGTGTGACAAAGACACCTGCGAAATAACTTTACCAGATACATTTCTGCTTTTCAACATCATTTATCGCATAGTTAAGTATGACTTTTCTCCAGGTTTTCAAACAGACATTATACATCGGTATAATTCTGAGCCTTCTATTAGCGTATTTTAGACAGACTACACCTTTTCATCAATTATCCGATATCTTTTGCTCTTTCCTTTCCCTCTGCAGTTCTTGAATGCTTCTGTGCTCTCCGCTAAATTTCTTTCCTTGACTTTAATGACATGCTTTTCAGCTTCGTCTCATCTCTGTCAAATTATTATCCTGTGTGTTCCTAGAACTGAATATTGTTGATGGCAAAAAATATTAGCGTAGTCATATGGAGAGATTTAAACATGAAATCAATCAAGAACGAAAAGGTCGAAGGTCGGACAGTTTTCATACAACCTTGAGAAGCACATGATTTCACTCAAAGGTCCGCTTGGTCGTCTTGAGGCACAACCGTCTGAAGCTGAGCAGGAGGACTCATCCGTTTGAAGAGGTCTGCATATTCTTCATATCATGCCCGCAAGAGCGTGGGGCTGTCCTTCTAGATATTGCACAAATCTTCTAAAACATGCTCGATCATATGTATTTTTATTTGTGATAAGAGCATTGATATTTCGCCTGCTGATTTGTTCTATCAAAGAATATAATGCGGGGACGTTCAGTCCACTCTATTATAGGCTCATCAATCCGTCAAGGTTTGAAACCTATGTACTGTTTCGTCGCCGGAACGCCTTTGACATGAGGCTTGGACGACTTAAACGGGGATGTCTTGGCATCTTTTGTGATTGACATGTTTTAGCATGTTATATAAATATGGTTTATTCGAATTTGATAATAAAATGTATGGCTTGGGAATGTCTGGGAATTTATAGGAACGTCCCGAATGGGGACTACGTGTCGTTTGAAGACCAATCACCGAGGAGTCCTTGACAAATCCTTGCGGGAGAGTCTGCGGTGGAGAAATCCTAAAGTTTCAAGAAAAAGGAAGAATGCGCGTGACCGAGAGTTAGATCCTGACCAGACCAGATTTGCCGGGTCTGCCAGGATCCTCACTAATTATATCGAAACGCTGTTCTACTTGGTGTCTGTACTATCTAGACACTCGGCACAACACATTATCAAAGGGTTATGTCTAATGCTAGACAGATAAAGTGTTTGTATCATACGCCTGGAATAGAGTTCTTTAAGGCCAATCTACAGTAGATAAAGAACAAGCCAATAGCAATAACTTACAGATGGCTGGGGGTACATATCGAAGCATAACACAGTAGGAAAGATTGAATAGAGGTTACATGTCAATCATAAATTCCATGGTTACCTCTACAGTCTTGCAACCTTTCGAGAAAGCCTACTTAGAGCCTGAAGGGCTGTCCGGTATCTCTCTGGCTTTCATTAACTCGTCTGCCTCCGTGTCTAAGTGCTGTTGGATGGCACCAACTAAAGGCTCTATGGCCGACTTGAGATCTGCAGCGGACTTCTTTGAAAATTTCAATGCTACAAACACGTTGCCAAATTGAACCGCGAGAATTTCCAAAATTGCATTGAGAGCTGACTTTCTCTTGGTATCGGCCTTCTCGCGTTCTTGGCGAGCTCTACTTAGCTGCTTTATTACTTCCTGTCTCGGGATTCCCTTTTCCGCAGCCGCATTCACTTTACTATCGATTTTATCATAATCTTCACACTCAAGCTTATATTGTAGCTGTCGTTTAACATAATTGCGCATGGATTCAACAGAATGCAGGTTCCCGTGGGCTACGAGCCTCATGAGCCGCTGCGCCCCTTCCTCTGTAAGGTCAAAAGATTTTGCGATAGATAATGACCAAATTGGGTTCTCTAATACTGTTGCGAGAATGGAGTTGTAATGGATCCTATGTCTGTGTGGCTCGTGATTATCCAAATCGAGGTCCTCTAAGAACTGGTCAATCATTAATTTACTTCCGTGCTGGACAATTACCCTCGCTTCGCGCTCAACTTCAGAGTGACCATGCTCCCGCTCAATCACCGTCGAAAGTACTGATTTTGAAACAACAACTGAAGTCTGTCATACCTCGCGTAAAATAATCCGGTTGTTTGTCGATACTGTTTTCAAATCTTTTTCGTAGACAGCGATGGCGTCAAGGGTGTCTTGAGTAACTCTGGTCATTTCATCGTGGGCCAGGACGGCCAACGTGCAATTCAGGCAATTCTGGTGTATAGTAGTCTTATATCCCATATGGTACACACCACATCCATAAACTACGAAGTCTTGTATAAATCGTATATCTTTGGACACCTGAGGCTTGGTTTCCCGAAACGCGAACTTCACGCTACGTTCCGATGGTGGATGGCTGCTTGTAGCTTTCTCGGATGACATATCTAGGAATAATTAGACTAACTATATTAGATCAAAGTTGAAAATAAGTGGGATTAGGATGGAAAATATGGATATGTAATATCGTGGAGCGAGACAAGAAGTTTCCATATGATCCTTTGCGGGTTCTCACCAGAAGACCCATTCTTCGTTGAAACTCGGACGTTTCGAAACGGGACTAGCTTTAGATCCTACCGGGCTCTGATGTGTGGATCACTGCAGCCGTGGAAAAGCGGGAAGGGATTGGCAGGATGTACAGCGAAATCCTTCAAGTCTTGAGAATGAGTTTGAGTTTCACGTCAAGGTGATTTGGAGTCAATCACGCAAATCTACGTTGTGTCTTCGAGTTCAAAAAAAAAAAGGTGTGCAGCTGCGGAGAGAATCTAGGAATGAATCCTGGAGGAATCTCCCCCAAAAAAGCCCTAGCTTAGGCAAAGCTCAAATTGTAGGGGAGGAGAGTTTGGATGATGTTGCTGTACTCGCGAAAGACTGTGAAACCCCACAAACTTAATCTAGGGCACGGCACGGGGAAGAGTTGTTCGAAATGAAATATCAGTTAAGGCTACGTCAAAATAGCTGATTCATGAGGTTACTATAATCATTACATATAACCTACATTAGTCATTTAATTCAGTTTAAATATTACCCGATTATCATATCACATCCTCGGAATGATTAGTGATAATCAGTGGACTATCAGTAACCAAATGGTGGATTGTTGAATGACTAGTGTTTAATTAATAAATGGTTAATCACTAGTTTGTTGTAAATAACTAGTAAATAATAGCAGCGTTGTTACTGTAGATTTCAAACGTGCTTCTGTTGTACTTAGCTTAGCATCACTATCATGTTTTTACTGATTGATATTTGCGCCCCCTCTTCGGATCACTAGATATTGAGATCATGACTATGTGATGCTGAATCATCTAGTCAGAATTTGTGATATTTTGCTAAAGATTTGAGGATGCTATATGCTTAATGATTATTAAAGAACAGCATAATAGGTTTTGTTCTAATATCATAGTGTTTCTTAAGCTCACACATGCTAAGTCTATTATAGTGCACAAAACGTATAGAGTAAGCACAAATCCAACGGCAGGATTGCAATATGCGTAAGTTAGCAAAGACACAATCAGGAGACATAGAGACTTGAGCTCAGAATGTTGATAATCACGTAAGTAGTGAGGCAGCAGTGAAAAGCACATGTTTATTCATATACTATATTGTTCATACCTAAGATGTGCCTTTTTAGGCATGTGGTTTTGATGTAGCTTTTTTAGCAGATGGCCTTGTTGTGCCCTTCTTTGCACGTGGTCTATACTCCCACGATTCTTTCCTAAGGCCCTTAGGCTGGGATGTTGCGTCTGCTGGTTGTAAGCTTTGCTTAAGTAGATCAATTAACCTAATGTTCAATTTAACAGTCAGGCGGACAAATAATTGATTCGTAAAGCTCAAAACCTGCTCAACTATTCTGGTCATGTTAAATTGCAATTCTTGAGCTCCATCGAAGATTTGTGAAACGATGTGATGCATTATTTCCCTCAACCTGTCGAAATCCACATCAGCATCGCTAAGCTCCGTCTCACGAATCTCTAGTAATCGAGTTTCTACATAGTTGCGCATATGTGCTATGATTATCGTATTGTTATGGGCAATATGGGAAAGTAATTTCTGAAACTTATCTCCATCAAGATCCAAGGCCTCACGAATATCAAGTTCCGGCTTCATTGTTTTTGATTCGAGTATTGAATTGAGATCTTCGGCATAAGGCTCGAACACCTGCACACATCTTTTGATACTACCATCGATATCCAAAAAGAGATTGTCGATCTCAGTCTCACATGATTTCTTGAAGGCCATTGGCGCATCTTTCCACTGCTCGAAGTTCTTACCATGAACTCTTTTTGCTACCTTATTCGAAAGTTCTCCAATCTGAGCAACTGTTCCTGATAGTTTATGCTCAAATTCTAATCGTCTTTATCCGCCTTGTTCGACTCTTTATATGATTTAATTCGATCGCGGATTTCGGCATAAATGCCTGCTTCTTCCACCTTTGTCCGAAGCTTTGTTTTGCAAGTCTCGGCTTCGCAGCAGCACTCCTCCTCAAGATCTTGGTGCAGGATCTCGAGTGAATTGGCTATGATCTTCCTCACGAAGCTATTTTCGCTCCGGAAATGTAGAACCTTGGATAAGGTCGATGGCATTTTGAATTTGCTTTGTTTTCGTACACGTAGTTTGAGGAATTAAATGAGTAGATTAAATTTTGATTTTTCTGTCAGAGCTCGTAACCTGGACGAGCTTGAGAATTTATAATTCGTCTCAGCGAAGGAATGCGTCTCATACTCTGGAAATTCACCTGAGATGCCCTTGATGTATTCCTACAGGATCACTCAATGGATCACTCAATGGATCCAACTCTGATTTCTTCGACCGGAGTGTCGCAGGACTGTAAGTTTGGATCCTGCGACAAATTTTTTCGAGGACTATCCCTTAACTGAACATGTGTGGACCAATCAAGAGCGGGAAAGGATTGGCAGGATGTACAGCAAAATCCTTCAAGTCTTAAGGGTTGAGTATGAGTCTTACATTGAGCTGATTTAAAGTCAACTAAGCGAACCTGTGTTCTGTCCTCGAGTTGGCATTGATGAGTGCCTTGTAGATGCAAAACACACTTATAAATACAATATGTTATGTTTCATTTCCATAACAAAAAACATAAAATCGGTACAGCAGGTAGTGTCTGACCGGACGCAGTGATGGTGTGGAGAAAACCCCGGATGGATCCTACAGGATTCCCGTCCCGAAAAGGGCCCGAGCTTTGGGAATGCTTAAATTCCGGGGTACGAAAGTTTAGCTCCTACGAGACCTTTTCGAAACTCGGACTTTTCTACTGCACTATGACAAAGACTGCTTGATGTGGCAGGATTCAAAACGATGACGACAACAATGGAATTCGAAGTGATCCCTCGATCCTTCCCGACGCATGAAAATGTGGACAAACGATTCTGTGACCCATGTTTGCTCAAACGTGACAACACGAGAAAGGATCGATAAGTTCAGAACTTTTTTCTCATCGGCTTATTGATCGCGACGATGTTAGAATCGCATCTCCCTGGCCACCACAAATTGACAGTCAAATTGTGAATACTTCTAGAATCTGCTTACGTAAATTGTGTATCAAGACGACTTAGCAAACAAAGAAAAAAGAACAATGTCACTGCGATAGTAGATAGATTGAATAAATGTATTTGTTTGCCATAGATTGTTATCTCGGCTTTTTTTGTACATGTAGCCCTGGTATAATCAGTTGATGCGCTTTTACTTCTTAGTCGTTCCCGGTTTCCCCTCCTTGGGGTCTTCCAATGATCGCTTCCAAGGGGTCCTTTGTATGGATGTGATTGCTTCGACAATATGCCCAGCCTTGCGTAACTTGACGGCAGCATCCTCGATTGTGTCTTTCATTCCAGACGCAAGGGTTTTCAAAGTCTGCCTCAATTCGGTCCTTACCTTGGACTTATGCTCTCCTACAGCGGCCCGGGCTTTAGCACTTATCGTAGACTGGGAATCTTGTAAAGGGAGACCTGACCTGGCTCACGTATTGTGTGTTGTATGTGAGTCAGCTCTTTATGATAACGACTACCATATCATCCGCCATTCTAAAAGTATGAATATACATCACTTTGTTACGACGATCGTTTGAGCGTCGTATTCATTGATGTGGCCTCGCTATTCGAGAAGATCATTTTGATGCCCGATTGCCCACATTATTGGTGCCCTATCGTCGTCAAATGTGCATTACATCTCCCTTCCCACCTTTGCAACGCCTCTTCCAGTACGGATTGTTCTTTTGTATCGTCTTTGACTCCGAACTCATCTTTTATATGCTCATGCTGTTGAACATTGCCACTAGACAGGCCAACTTCTTTGTTCAATGGCACCTGTCTTTGTAATTGTCGATTGTTGTTCATCAGACCTGCACCAGCACCGATCTCTCTACCTCGAACTGTTTTGGACATTGGTCCACTCTTCCGAACGTCATAAGCGTCTCGTATCCAATGAATCAATAATATCAGATTGTAGTATTGTTTGGTAAAATATAATTCTCCAGCAGCAGAGTTGATAAGAATAATATTCTTTTTATTCAATATTTCTTTTCTTCCATCAACCAGCTCTTGATCTTGGAAATTGTACCCTGGTCTTTTTGTATCAAGATGATGCGAATCAGTGGTTGATACTGACGGTGTGAGAGATGAGCTAGTTCGTGTGATCTGATCCGACGTAGCTGATTCTGTCAAGGTAGATGGATATGGAATAGCTGGTCGTGGTAGATGATTAGGTAGTGTTAGAAATATCTGAAAATGCAAACGATTAGTATAACGGTGGAAGTAGAAAAAGAGGCAGGACAGAAGTGTCTAACATTTCCGTTATCATGTTTAGCCTGATAGGAGGCTTTTATGTCGAAGAATGCTTCATCGCTGAGAAATGTTCGACCGTTGTGTGATTTTTCTTGTCTGGCAGCATCATCTAAATCTTCATCACTAGCTTCATTGATGAGAGCATCATCATCGTCTTTGACAGTTTTAGCATAGTCATCAATCTCTTCAATGTCTAAACCTGTGAGTTCACTCAGAAGATTATCATGTTGTGTAGTCATTGGTTGGGGAGTATTCGAGAAACAAGAGTCCTCGAGGAAGGCGGAGTTGGGACATATATAAAACCATGGTTAGAATATACATATAATCATCAAGCACTATATCACAATATATAATCACAGAGGTGAATCAGGACGTGATTGACATACATCTTAACATGTTTTATTACAATATAATATGTATCAGATGCAGGTGACTATATTGAACTAGAATAATGTAATTGACTACTACACAACCATATCACCGCATGATGATTCGTTCCCTATTTAAATTAACTAAATCTAGTTGAAAGGATTGGTGCGAGTTCCCCAGTAAGTCAAGAACATACTGAGACCAACGGTCTCGAATACTCTTGCCAAAGCACCTACAGCGATGGTATCAAGAGGACGCTTCTCGGTGAAAATTTGAGCAATGAACTGAAAATGATATTATTATTAAGAAATTCAATAAAAATGAATCGACGAAATTGAACTTACAGATGGAGCAGAGCTGGCAAAGAATACAAGAGATCCGAGGTAAGCGGCACCGGTATAGGTCATAGTACCAGTAGCGTTAATTAAAGCTCCAACACCATAAGATTGAACGGCAGATCCGACGAGAGAAGTTCCCCAAGCAAGTCCAGCTGAAGCAGCTTCTTTGCTCTTGAAGAACTCTTCTTTGCTGTTGGCAGCTTGGGCTTGACGGTAAGTGTCACCAAAGACTGGACCAAGAATGGCAAGAGATGCGACGTGGTTGAAGATTGTTCCAAGGGCAATAGCCGAAGGTTTTACGGGTGGGAGGTCTTTTGGCAATGAATCAATATCAAATCTCTCTGGTTTCTGATTAAGAATACTTACAAGATAAAGTTGCCATTATGTGAAATGTGTTGGTGTTTGATTGAAGACGAAGATTTGATTTGAAGGGTTTGTTGTTGATGATAAAGAAAGAAAAAGAAAAGCCAAGTTTGAAAGGTGGAGCTTCCAAAGCAAAATTGAATTTGGTGGAAAACGATCGAACCTGGGAAAAAGGAACGCGACTTTTGGAGGAATGACATCATTTAGTTAAAAATGGAAAAGAAAAATGACACTCGGACCAATTTGTTCACATGACCTGATCATAGAGTATTGAACTGTACTCATTTACCCCACCTTTTACAAACTCGACCAACCTACAATTGAGTGTGCGTAATAGGCTCATTTACTATTGTCCTTGAATATATATCTGGGAAATATGAGCAAACAGATATTACAGTTAGCGAAAGATATCCTTCATCAATATATTGAAGCACCTCAGCATCGTATCTTGATAGCTATATCTGGTATTCCAGGATCAGGTAGGTCAATCTAGTCATTCAAATTTCATAATAAAAATATGATAAAATCAAAAGGTAAATCAACAATCGCGAAACTTGTTACCAAACAAATCAATACACTATATCATGCAAACAATCATAGTGATGCAGTAGATATATCAATCATGGTCCCAATGGATGGATTTCATTATACAAGGAAACAATTATCTTCAATGTCTGATCCAACATTCGTTTTTGCTAGACGTGGGGCAGAATTTACATTTGATGCATCGGGATATTTATTACTTGTTGAACAATTAAAGAATGATACATCATCTATAATATATGCTCCTAGTTTCGATCACGCCATTAAAGATCCAATGCCTGACGGTATTGTAATTCCCTTTTCGGCAAGAATATTGATTGTTGAAGGAAATTATACAAGTTTCGGTGGCGGTGCGCCTGAATGGAAAAAAGCTGCATTGTTGATGGATGAATTGTGGTGGGTCGATGTTGATTTAGATGTGGCAAGAGGTAGATTGATCAAGAGACATGTAGAAAGTGGAATATGTTTGAGTGAGGAAGATGCCACGAAAAGAGTTGAGCAAAATGATCTTGTCAATGCTCAAGAGATTATTGACAAAAGATTGGCGATTGATAGAGTAATCATTAATAACAATAATATGCCTTAATACCTCTCCTTTTCCCAGTCCCATACTCAATGTTCACATCCCATCATTGTTATAGAATGTTTGTTGACACACAGTTTCCAAAAATGTTAGAAAGCACGTGATTTGCAACCGTTCATTTTAGGCCTTTCTCCTTTTCATGGTATTATAACTATACGAACAAGGGTTATATCATTCATTCACCCATTCACTCTACGACACTCTTTTATCTCATTCTATCCAGCCGATCATTCATCAGCACATTATGATTTCTATATTATACACTATTTTGGCCTTTATCGCGATTTTTATTCAGTCTGTCGTTGGACAAAGTTCAAGTGCTGCCGGAAACCCTCCAGCATGTTTACTACAAGCAGTCAAGTCAGTAACTGCATATCTCAATATATATCGTCCAGCCATACTGATATTATGATAGCTCATTTGCTAGTCCGAGCAACGTCAAATCAATATGTAGTCAAAGTTCTTCAGTAAATGATCTTTTAAATTCTGGTTGTGGAGTCAATGTTGCGACTGCAATGGTATTATTTAACTCAATATGTGGTGATGCGGGTGTATCAGTCAGTAAGTTATATAGTCCATCATCCAGAAATGAGAGAAGAGGCTGATTATCTGTACAGCATTGACGGCAAGTTCTTCTGCGACAGGATCATCTTCAGGAAGTTCAGGAGGAAGCGCATCTACAACAGCCACAAATACTGGTGGAGCAAAAGCATCATCAACAACAACAACAACAGCAACATCAAAGACAGGCGCAGCAAACGCAATGAACACGGGATTATCAATTTATGGCTTTTCAGGAGCTGGCTTAGCAATTGCAGGATTAGCCGTTATGTTGTAGTTGTACATAGCTTCAGGAAGTGGCTGATAACAAAAGATGATACGCAAGAGTCATGGAACAATCTGTTGGATATGCCTTTCTATGTGCTGATTAGATCTAAACCAACTATACTCCTCGAATCTCTCAAAGTAATTCAATGTATACGACCACTATTTACGTAGCACTGCCACCCCCTAGTATGTTTGATAGTCTGTGTCATGTACGTCCAAACCCTTTTAACCATTGTACCGTCATATATATACAGTAAATGAGATGATTCCTTTGTGGCTGTGATGCGTTCATGAACTATAATATCACAGCCCGTTCATGCGCCGTCCAAAAAAAAATGATAATGATTATGACCAACAGGTGGTCTGTGCTCCAAACATTTCCCCAACTTTTTCTCCAAAGTTCATCCTGTTCTCTGGGAACATAAAATTAAATAATCCTCTGGGAGCCGCAAAAATAAACTCTCCTTCTTTCTCCACTTGTTTCCTTTTGACTAATATCCGTTTTTAATCATTTCAAAAAAATAAATAAACGGTTACACGACAGTAATGTTATCAGATAACCATCAAATTACTCCAGTATATCATTTATGCGAATGTTCACGATTATAGACGCGTCCCACGGGCTTCTGACGACACGAATCAGCCGATCTTTGGCTACTGGGCCATTAAAAGGACGCGATGGAGCCTGTTTTCGGTGAACACGGCGGTCAACATCAACAAAATCATGATCTCCTCGATAACAATTCACAACATCAATCGTTTGATACCATATCTCCAGAGGCTATTCAACAGTATATCAACCTCGGTTGCTCCTCTGATGATTTCGGACAAGAAATGGATTCGACCCAGTTTATTACAAATCCGGGTTTGATAAATAATCAAAACGCAATTGAAAGTCACGGATTAAATCTATCTTTACAAATACCACAACAACCGCAAACTATAGACCCCAAAGTGTTTGATCTATCCGCGTCGTCATCACATTATAGTCCACAAACATTCCATCAACCACAAGTTGAAAGTCAAAACAACAATAATTTGTCCAACTTTGGTCATTTCAATTTCGATACAATCAATGATCAAGACTTGGGCCTTTCGCTTGATTCAAATTACATTATTCAACAATCTACCGAACAACAAATCGCACAATCCCCTCATTTTACAATAGATTCAGCCCGTCATTTATCCGTCGATGATTTAAATTCATTACATCCGCATACTCCAACGCCTCCTCATTTGTCTTCAAATACTGCTTATTCTTCGAGGAATTCTAGTCCTGGTCATTCCCCTTCTCCTTCGCAACTAATTCAATTCCAAAAAAACCAACAATTGCATCAAAATAGGCTAAGAACGCCATCAGAATCTCTTGATCCTTCTAGTGCAGCATTTCCATCTGGATTCGTCAATAATGGAGGACTACAAAATAATACATTGGGAAGCGGACTAGAATGGGGTATTGGAGCGGCTTTCAGACAGCATAGAAGAGCTGTATCTGATGCTCCTTCGGATATTTCTTCATGTTCACAGTCAAATCAAGCCTCTCCCTTTTTGGAAAATAATCTTGGATTCGATACGAGTGCTCCACTATCTCCATTACTTGACAATACTACAGAAGCTTCTCTTTTTGGTAACTCTATTGATTTTAATAATTTTAACATTAACGATACAAATGCAGCAACGGCGTTTAGTCCTACACATAGTATTGTTGGCTCTAGATCTCCACAACTATCTGTGACACAACAACCACTTCCTTCATTTATTGACAATCATAACAATACCAATGATATCTCAACATCATTTAATGTTGATAATACTTTTGGTTTGAATGATATATCTTCCCAACTTGGATTAAATACTACTAATCATGGTATGGAGCATCATTCTCTACCAAACTTGAATGTTTTACATCATCAAAATTCGTTTCCTACTTTAACACCTACAATATCACTTGATCAAGATGTTAATCATGTAGATTTAATGACGCCTCCTGAAATAAACATTGATTTTGCACCTTCACCTTCACGTCAACAATCTTTACATCAAAGACAAAGAGCGGCATCTCATAACGCACTGATACCACCAGAAGCTTGTAAGTTTATTGATCTTGATATAGCCGTTGATTAAAAGTTAATAATCATATCAATAGTCAGGAGAAGACGTGCAAAATCTGATCCTTTTTCGAGTGCAAGACTTGTTATACCTCATCATAATAATCTTAGATCCACAAGTCCTTCTGCTCATTCTGATTGTTCTGATAACGATTCATTATCTCCGATCAGACACACTCGCCCTCGAAGTATTAGTACTTCATCAGATTCTCGTCAATATTTGTTAGACCTGGCAGATCCAGAAAGAATTGCAACAGGTACCAACAATATTACTAACAGTAATCATGTCGAAACCAAAAAGAAGAAGAATGTTGCAAATTATCAATGTCATCTCTGTGACAAGAAATTTACCCGACCATATAATTTGAGATCTCACTTGAGAACACATACTGATGAAAGACCTTTTGTATGTAGTATATGTGGAAAAGTATTTGCAAGACAACATGATAGAAAAAGGCACGAAGGTTTACATACGGGAGAAAAAAAGTTTGTATGTAAAGGTAATTTAAAAATTGGACAATCGTGGGGTTGTGGTCGTAAGTTCGCCAGAGCAGATGCTTTGGGAAGACACTTTCGATCAGAAGCTGGAAGGGAATGTATAAAACCCTTATTAAATGAAGAAGCCCAAGAAAGAAGGTTACAAAGTCAATTAAACGCTCAGAACCTTCAAAACAATAACATCATTAATAATGGTAATAATCAGGATAATAACATGATGATGGATGTTAATCCACAATCTACGATTAATCATCAATCATGGTATGGGAATAATAATATTAATACTCCAACTTTCAATCGGACAGAAAGTACAAATACTGACACAAGTCTTGATATTAATTCAACAGCAGTATTTCAATTACCTGCTGCTTTACTTGAAATGTATCCTGATTTGGCTACTTTTGATTATAATTCTCTGTCGCGTACGACTTCAGCAACGACTGCAACTGGGAATGATTTTCTCGGCGGGTTTGATGAAAATAAAAGTGATTTTGACAGTGCTTTGTCTTGTGGAGATTATGGAGATTATGATTTGTCTGATAACGATCATAGTATTTATGGGGAAGATATGGATGCTGACGACAATCATTCACAAATTGATGCTAATCATTCCTTACAAACTGGCAGTATCAATGTAAATGCCAGTAATTGGCCCTGACGATGATGAAATCACTAATATCAACTCGACTGTATAAAATGTATTCATAACATGGTTTCTATTCTATTTGTTTTATTCTATCACTAATATCAACCAATGCATTCATTTCTTTTGCCCAACCATTTTCAAATTCCCTTTCCCCAAACCTTTTTGAATTCTTTCTAGCAGCTTGTCTCATCTTCCACATTTCTTCTTCGTTAGTCATCAACGCATTTTTGAACGCTCTCGCATATTCTTCTTCATCATTAGCCCACCAACCGGTTCCTTCAATCACGATATCCTCCTTTGGCCCTCCAGAGTTGTTAACTACACAAATCAACCCTGCTGCTTGATATTCTACGACTCCAATGCCAAAATGTTCGTTCCACATTCCATTCACTCCTATACTTGCTCTTTTTAGAATATCCAACATGACCGTCCAATCTGCATTGACTATAAATTCTACTCTACTTTCAATTCCCATTTCACGACATAGATCTTCTAACGTAGTTACAAGTTTCTTATCTACATCATCACGAACAGATCCTATCAATTTTAAAACTGGCTTTTTCAATTTCCCATCTCTACCTTTTACTGTCAAACCTGGATTGTCTTTTACAAATCTAGCAAATGACTTTATGATCAAAGCGTGGTTCTTTTCAGGTCTGAACTGGCTGATATATAAAAGGTTCGGATCTCGTAGTTCTTCCTTGACCAAAGGTATAACTTTTGTCAAATCTTCTACAGCGACTGGAGGAAATAATACAGAAATGTCTCTGCACGATCGATTTCTCCTTCTCCTCGCTCGATCCCATAGCTTTATTATATGACCTTGTGTCCATGATGAATTGGTCATTGCTACAGATATAGAACTTCCCGCTCTCGTATACATCCATGCAAACATCAACCAATATATTTTCTTACAAATGACTATAAAAGGTGATTTACCAACGTGAATGCCCCTCTGATCATGAGTTTTGAACGACAAACTACTCAACATATCTGTAGATATAGTAGGATAATGAACATATGCTCCTGTAGGAACATTTGGGAACAAAACTTTTGAAAATGAAAGTGCAAATGCATATCCCATTGTATCAATCAGTATATCAGGGACTAGTAAGTTGAAAGCATCCCATGCCATCAAAAGTGACCCCAAAGATTGTCCTAATAGTGTAAATCTAGGCCAATTCTCGGCAAGAACGTGTTTACGAGAGGATAAATATAAAAATACGATTCTAGAAGGGTTCAATTGGATGTTAAACCTTGTAGAAACATTTAGTAACATTTTTGTCTTTTGGATCTCTACATCTCCGGTATAAACGACACACAACGCTTTGGGATATAATTGTTGTGTTGATCGTATTGCTGCCCATAAAACTCTTTCCCCTCCTCCTCCTGCGTTACAAAAAGGATGTAAGAATCCTATTATTCCTTGCCATTCTTTCTTTTCACTTTCTGTTGGTTTTTGAAGAGGTTTTTCGGAGGGAGATAAAATAGAAGAAGGCGAACTTTTCGAAAATTGCGTTGAATCTACCTTTTCCCACTCTTGATCTGTAGGAGAAGTGACCTCTTGTTCAGTCAACCTAGTATCTCTTATCTTACGAGCATCTTCTTGTTTTTGTGCTTGTTCAAATAATTGTTTACGTTTTAGTTCCGATCGAGTTTGTAAAGTTGTTCCAATCAATCGACATGTTGAAAAGAATAGCCATGGTAGACTCAATAATGGTAGAATTGTAGCTGAAATAAAGAGGACAAAAAACAACCACGTCTCCATCTTGACAGGATTGCAAAGGCTTGACCTGAATTAGATTATCATATGCTTTGTGGCCATGAATTATAGGACAAATAATGTAATAGTAAGTGCTATAACGCTACGTCATGGACAACCGTTTCTACCCCGCATTCACGTTCATGATAAGCACGTGATATCATATTCTTCTTTTCCCATCACTCCTAACAGTTGCATTGGTGATCACTTTTGATTAATAGCTAGTTCTACAGTCATGAATTATTATACGATACTCTCTAGTGCTGTATCAATCGACTAAGTTGAGGTATACCAGAATCTGGCCGGACAACATGTCCAAACGATCAATTGCCAACAAAATCTCGTCAATCACAGGTGATACCCTGATTCGATCCCTATCTTCATCTTCTCCGACCATTTCGTCACGTCCTTCATTCAGACATTATATTAAACATTCCCCTTCATTTCTCCAACAACGTAGAAACATTTTTACAGCCAATCCTTCCCACGATCCCGCTTTCTTCACCATCATTCCAGCCAATTATCTCTCCCTTCTCGACTCTTTATCTATTCCATGGCTTCTCATTCTTCCTTTGACAGCCATTACCGTCCGAACAGCTCTTTATCCATATTGTGTAAGAGGTAGACAGAGAGTCAATGCAAAATTGATCATGTTTCAACCTTTGATTGACGCTCAAATGTCTCATGATATTTTACGATCTGTCGTACATTCCAAGTCCGGACAATCGATGCAAAAATCACCGGGCATGAAACTGAGGTCCTGGATTAAAATCAAATGGAGCAGATGGCGTGTTGGACGATATTTTGAGAAAGAATTTGGTGTAAGAAGCAGGAAATGGTCTGTAAGAATATTGTCATTGGTAATCTTATTAATAGTCTCGGAAGGTTTGAGGAGAGTATGCGGGTTGAGAGAGGGTTTGGTAGGTTTATTACTGGGAAGATTTAAACCATATCTCGCGGGGGAGGAAGCAAGACGACTGAATGAAGATCACGAATCCAGTAATTATCGAACTCTCAACGATAATCATGTCATACCATTGGAACATAATAATTTACAATCTTTTATTACGTCGAGAGTAGATTACAAAGAGGGGACTTCTTGGCTACTGCCATCATTGAGAAATGGTGGTCTTCCATGGTCGGAAGATCTTACAAGTCCTGATAAATATAAAATTCTTCCACTTTTATTTAGTGGAAGTTTGTTCTATAGTCTCTGGACTGCTCAAAACGAGGCAGAGCGACAGCGTACAGAACAAAACACGTCATCTCCAGAAAAGACACAGACGGGAGAAGCCAAGGTCATTAATGACGAGAAGTTGCAAGTTAAAAAAGCTCCAGACTCTAAATATACATGGCAAAAAGGGTTTATCTCAATAGTATCTGGTCTAAGCTTGATTCCAGCTTGGGATATGCCTTGTGCATTACTGATTTACTTTATTTCAAATCTAGCTATCGGTAAATTACAAAGTCAACATGTCATGCTCAAATACCCAGTTATACGTCCGCCACAGGCATGTAAAACAAGGGCTAGACTTATGACATCCCAGGTCCAGGTCAAGAGATGAGAAGCCCGCAAGTGTATAACTGACCGATCTAGGATTAATTATAGGCGCTGTATAGGTCTCATCAATGTGAATATGAGTCTTTTTGACGTTTACTGTTCTTCTTCGGTAGTCTTGGCCGAAATTGGTCTTTGCCCTTCGAGTCATTGAATGGGTGGAATACGTAAAGCATCTGGTTAAGTACACATGCATATGCTATAAAGATACTTGTATGATTATAAAGTCTTTGATATGGTATAGCTGCTCCACAAGCCCGATTTTGGGGTAGACATACCGGGAGATAAACCTTTTACGTGCCTATACGACGCTGAGCCAACACAAATTCAGACATGACTAGACCGCCACCATAACTCTTTGATTGCAAAGATGCCACAGGTTTGATGTGACTAGATTTCCGACGATGAATGTCTATGCATATGTTTGTCGGTGTTGCGGCCTTTGAAATATTCATCATCATAAACCATATAGTATACGGAAGAATCTTATTTCTTAGATTTGATATGCGCAAATCACGCTCAACGGCTGAAGACTTCTCCCTCGGGCTCTTCCCAATCTCCTTTCCATATGAACGTATCAAAAATAGCGTCATCATACTTCTGTTTTTGAAACTCGAAAAGGTAATAATCTGCCGACGCTATAGGCCATAATCCACGTCTCGAAGATTCTCCATAATCAATTTCGAAAGTCAAGACATTGTCCTTGTACTTGGATAGTTTATATTTACACTGTCGTTCACCACAATATGCCATCCATAGGTCCGAACTTTCTTCAAATATATCAAAATACCATGTTTTTACCTTGTTCCAATATTTCCCTATATAACATTGCATATTCATGATTTCGGTCTTGTTATTAAACATTCTAGATTCGTTTAGCTCTCTGGCCATGTCAACCCATCGTTGTGTCCATGTATTAGCAGATTCAAGAGCCAACTTGGTAAAATCTTTTGGCTTAGTAGTATCGAGAAGAGTATCGACAAGAAGCATACTGATCCAATCGGGACAATCTTGATTACCTAATGTATTCGACATAATCACGATTGAACATTCATATCGCGGAATCATAGTAACGCTTGTCAGGAAACTTACAGCACTCCCGGAATGGTATAATATCTCAACATCTTCTTTTAGATCACTACCAATGGTTGGCATTTGCTGGACAAGCCCTTCATTGACACTGACTTGTGACATGACCCAAGGTAACTTTGTGTTTACCCAACCGAGGGCATACGAGTCTTTTATCTTTCCGTCATCAGCTTGGGATATTGTTATGTGGGGTGATAACAACTTGACAGCATAACAAAAGGGGTTCAGAGATGAGCTTTTTCCGGTCGACGAACTTTGTTGTCTCGAGGCTTTCATCAGCGCGTGTGTATATTTCAATAAATCATTCACACAAGACTTGAGACCCATTGCTCCGACCATGATCGTACCATCACCTATCCTCGGCATTCCGAATCTGACATGCTCTTTTTCTAGAATGTCAAACAAATAACCTTCTGCAACATCTTCGCGGTCCATAATATCTACGTCGAAAGTCGACCTTTTCATCTCCAGTGGAATGAATATATTGTCTGTGATGAATTGGCCATATGTCATTCCTGTTACTGCCTCAATGACATGATCCAAAAGTCCATAGTTGTAATTACTACATGACCATACTTTACCTACTTCATGTATCCGAGGTAAGTAAGAAAAAGTCTTTAAAAACTTGTCTCCACGAGGAATCATTATATTTCCGTGATCGCGTTGCCAGAACGACGACTTTCCTCCAAGACCAGATGTGTGTGTCAACAAGTGTTCAATAGTTAATGTAGATTGTATCACAGGGTCAAAATGTTGAAAATCAGGCAGAATTGAAGCTACTTTTGTATCCCATGTGAGTCTCTTCTGGTGGACAAGAATGCCAATCCCAGCAGCAGTCATTGATTTGGCTATTGATGCTGCAAAATACATCGTATCAGAACCAGGTTTTTTATCAAGTTCTATGCTCGCTTTTCCAGCATTGTATTTATATATCACACCGTGGTGCGTTGAGATGCCAATTGATAGACCAGCCGTGCCTGATAAGTCCATCAACTCGTCAATCAAGGGTTCAATCATTCTCAAACGTGGTAATAGATCTTTCCCAAACATGATTTCGAAGAGTACTGGTCCGTTCAATGAATATCTCACGTTGAGTGTCTCACAACCATCAATCTGGACGGAGGAAAGTCTGAAGTCTCTTGGTCGATCTATTTATCACAAAAGTGGGGCCATGCGATGATGAGATACGTATTCATGGTTGGGAATGACATGCCTTGGTAGACGGTATTATAGCCCACAAATATTTTAATTACTCAATGATTGTAATTACTTTGTTTACTCTAAATGACAGCATATGATAACGAGCTACGATGCAATTGGTGACATTAAGACATGTCTAGCAAATGCGTAGAATATATGTTTGGGTCTATAATTGGTTATATGCAATGTTTTGGCAAACGTGCATTCTTTCTTGTCGCTAGCGCAATTGTCTGACGAGAAACGGAAACCATCCGTCAATCCCGTCTTCTTCATAGATAAGAGACGTTGAAAATCCAGAAACTATATCGAGATGGATCATCCAGTTCAACGTAACTTTTGAACGGTTATTTATTTTGTGCAACGGCTAACATAGGTACCAAATGTCTTGCGATTGGTATTATACAACAACGTTTCGAAAGAAAGGAAAGGACTATAGAGCGTTCAACCTTTGGACATGACCCAATCTATCATGATTAATCATGTTGTAAGATGAAGAACCAACCTGCCCTATATGTTGATGAAAAATTTGATCTGATCTGATCAGTCATTCAACCGGCCCGACTGAATGAAACGTTAATGAACGTCTCGCAACGTAGTTACGAGCAATGTTCTGGTTCGTTTTTATGATAAGTCAATGAGAATGTCGTTCGCAATCATTTTGATACTTTCTTCATCTTTCTTTGCTCATCAAGGCCGTTCAGAGTCTGTACAGTTCCGAGCGGGACTCTGCAGAAATATCTAGTCTTCGTCGTCAAGACTTCTCAAACAGGCATTCCATTTATCAGTAGCGATTGATTACTATGGATACACACAGTCAATTACCACCATCTATGGTGAAATTTCTCTCCGAATTGTCTTCAAGTATTGCTATACTATCTGGCATTAACATCGCTTTTTTTATTGCCATGACTGTCACACTCGCTCTTCGCTTATATACGCGTTTGAAGATCGTTCGTGTATTCGAAGCAGAAGATTGGACTATAGTTATTGCATATGTAAGTTTGCTAGTGGCTGTTTGGTAAATATGGTAATGCCTTACACAAAACAGATCTTGGCCGTTACTGCCACAATTATAACCTTTGTTGACACGCCAGTCATGTATCGTACTACACATGGTGATTTCTCTGATATCTTATACTCTGGAAAAGTAAGTCACACATATCTTGAAACTGAGGCTCAGGCTGACCTGGAATTAGCTCATACTGTCCTCAATTGCTGTTTACATAGCAAGCGATATGGTTACTCGTATATCGTTTGGATATTTCTTCTTAACAATCTTCCACGGTCATAATCACAAGCGTACTCGCATATTCATATGGTTTACCATGATCTCAGTACTTGTTACTGGACTTGTTTATATTCCGCTCATGGTAGTCAAGGGACATGGAGCAGACGCTTTCTCGGTTACTATACACGTATATCGAGATGATACACTTTTTTATGAATCAGTAGTCTATACATGTCTGGTAATCTTCGGAGATTTCACATTGACTGCATTGGCAATCTATATTATCTTCAAAATTCGTCTACCCATGATAGGAAAGTTCTCGGCAGGGTTTCTACTCGCGATCCAATGTCTGTCAGGAGTGGCTTCTATTCTTCGTTTAGTATATTCGTTCAGGATAAGACAAAACTTTACACAAGACGTCGCAATCGAGAGTCTGAGATTGTCGCATTGGTCGTTAGTAGAAGTTGGGCTTGGTATCGTTACTGCAAATATGGCATTGACGAGACCTTTATTTTTACACTTGCAAAAGAAATTCTTTCCTAAACCAATCCAAAACGATGTAGTGTCAAAATCTATAGGCAGTAGGAAAGAAAATGGTTCTGTAGTTCGATCTGTAGCCAGGTCTAGTTTTGAGATTGTAAAGACACAAGTCATCACAGTAGTAAGTGAAGATGTAGATATGAAAGGGTACGATGGATTATGCAAGACTGGCCTTGTAGGGGATTCCTTTTCCGAGGCAAATAGGGCTTGGTATTTAAGAGACATCTAGTCGATAGCTTATGTCACGCACTGCTCAATTTTGCTTATATCATACACTGCTCATTTTATTTTCTCTTTATTAGCCTCTTAGATCATGGCGTGTACATTAGTTCCCAAGATGTATATACTCGTATCATATCCCCCCTTCATGTCATAGTGGCATGAATACTCTAAACGTTGGCTTCGGTAATATTCGAAACATCATATATCAAAATAAAGAACTAAGTTTTGGCAAAATCCACATCCCGAATATCAGCATTTCTACACATTGCAGCAAACCTACTACCTTCAGTATTCCATAATTCAAAAGGCGATCCACGCTCAATCACCTTGCCATCATCGACAACCGCTATCAAATCACAACCAAGTACTGTTTTCAATCGGTGGGCAATGATGAGTACAGTCCTTCCCTTCTTTACAAATTCTTCGTCAATGACGGTTTGAACACGTTCGTCGATGGCGTTATCGACGGCACTAGTCGCCTCGTCACATATTATGATTTTGGTATCTCGAACGAGTGCACGGACCAGGGCCAGTAATTGTCTTTGTCCATGTGAGAAATTTGTACCACCTGCTAGAACAGGCGTTGACAAGGTTATCTTCTGGGCTCTATCAGTTTTCACAGCCGCTAGATCTTCAGGACTGGCAGTCGTGTTGCTAGCAGTAGGGTCATCAGGCTTTAGTTCAATGGCGTCGCAAAACCCCGCTTTGTCAAGTGCTGCTATCAATTCTGGATCTGAATGCATACTAAAAGGGTCAATATTATCTCGAATTGTCCCTGCAAATAAGGTCGGATCTTGTGGAACTATTGACATGCGCGATCGCAAGTCATGAAGATCAACCTTGGCGATATCTTTGCCGCTAATTGTTATATAACCATTTTCATCAATTTCAGTCAACCTAAAAAGTGCACTCATGATTGTACTTTTTCCAGTTCCAGTTCTTCCCACAATTCCTACTTTCTGACCAGACTTGATATCTAGAGAAAAGCCCTTCAGCACAAAGGGCAAGCCAGGTCTATAACGCATAAAAACGTTCTCAAATCGAATGTCTCCCGTTTCTGGCCAATTTGATTCCGATATTCCAGCATTGACAGTTTGTTCTTGATCAATCTTTGTACAGTAGTAATTCAAACGTTCTACGCTATCCATGTCCATTTCCAGATCAGTCTGACCTCTAACATAAAACTGTGCAGATGTTCCAGCGCCTATTACATAGCTCAAGACAAGCCCAGCGACTGCCGGACCTAATTCTAGTCGGACAGAAACGATAAGTATACCAGCAACAAGGATATACAACGAACCGATACCATCTATTCTCAGACTAAACCAGCGCATACACGCATACTGGATCAAATAAGCACTATTGTGGATGTTGAGAGCATGTCTTAGTCGATCGGAAAATATCTTTTGTACTCCAAACACGCGAATAGTTGTGCTACCAGTTACGCCTTCGGAAAATCTCGAATAAACATGTGAACGAAGGTTACTCTCGATTCTTTTGATTTCTCTACTCGATGTTCGGAAGTATCGACTCGTGAACCAATAACAACAAACCAAGGGAGCCAAGGCAATTAGAAAGTAAGGATAATACACTGCGGTTAATATCATAGGTGCAAGGAACCCACCGCCAGCAAATAGCATGACTTCAAAAGCATCTGCGAGTCGGCTGTCCATAACATCAACGTCTTTTGAGAAACGATGAATGATTCTTCCAAGTGGCGTAGTATCGAAGAATGAGATCGGAGCTGACATAATACGTGATAATGCAAGACTATGAAAGTTGAGGGAGGCTCGGGTTCCAAACCAACTAAGAGTAAATGAGAATAGAAACATTAGACATGTATCAGAGACACCCAAAGCGGCGTAAATTCCAATCTGGATAGAGATTAACGTTGTTCGTAACAGTACGGTCAGATTGACTTACATAAGTACCGTTTTCAATCGAAAATCTTCTCGATATCCACCACGACAACCATAACGAAGTAATAACGACACTACCCTGTGAAATACATAATAAAAACAACCCAATTAAAGGGGAATATCTTGTGCCGGATGCCTTGAAATATGCAGCCCACACCTTTTTATCGATGTTATGAGTTGCACGATCTTCTTCTTGCATTAGTGCTATTGGTTTTGACTGATCGTCCACCTTTTCTGTCTTGGCCGTTTCGTCAATGAGTGGATCGACATCTTGTCTATATCCAGTGGTTTGTAATGAACCCATCATTGATCGAAACTCTTGACTTGATTCTAGTAGTTCTGTAAATGTACCGACAGCCTTTACCTTCCTTTGATTGTCCGAAGACTCCATCAGGATTATTCTGTCACATTTACGAAGGATATCTAAACGATGAGTCGCCATAATGACACACTTCGATTTCAAAAGGCCACATATAGCCTCATCAAATATCTTAGTTCCAACATATGAATCGACCGCCGATAATGGATCGTCGAGAAGTACGAGGTCGGCTTTTGAATAAATAGCTCTTGCAAGACTTATTCTAGCCTTTTGTCCACCTGATACAGTTATACCCCTTTCTCCAAGTTCTGTACAGTCACCATGTTGCCATGTCGCGATATCAGGATTTAATGCGCATGCTTCAATTATTTGGTCATACCATTCTTTATCATAATGCATCGAACTTTGATCCAAAATTACGTTTTGTCGTAATGTAGCATTTTGTATCCATGATGACTGTGGACAAAATGCTTTTTCGGAACAACTTGTTACGACAGAGCCTGACATCTTTCTCATTTCACCTGCAAGTGCATTTAAGAGGGACGATTTGCCTGATGCAACCGGACCTATCACCGCTGTAAGAGTCTCTTTTGAGAACGACAGGTTCATTGGAGATAAGGAAAACGGTAATTTCTGATCTTTTCCGGTTTCTTCCCATGTAAAACTTGCATTCTCCAATATGAAAGCCTGTTTTGAATCATGATCGACGGTATGATTAACATCTTCCTCTTCTGCGTCCAAGAATTTATCAATTCTTTTTATCGAAGGCCACGCATCAACAACCTTTGTCAATTGAGATGGCCATTGATTCAAAGGTACTCTCAAAGAGATGAACAAGGCTAAACTCGAGAAAATCTTTGCAGCAGGCAGGTTGGTAGAACCATGGAGTACAGCAAGTGAGTATGTAATGAATGTAAGCATTGCACCAAACACCGGGATACTTAATGATATACTAGTAACAGCATTTCTCATACCATATATTATCCTTAACTGTCTAATCTCTTCTTTTCTGATTTGATTCAGTCTTTGATGAAAACTATTCTCCCAAGCAAAGAACTTGACAAATCTCATTGATGAAAATATTTCTTGACATAATGCAACTCTTTTTTCAGTTAGTTGATTTATACTATGACGTTGAGATAATAGTCTTTCGATAGTTCTAGCCAAAAGTGGTACAAAGATAATCACGGGCACCATTCCAGGTAGAGCAGAATAGCCAAGATTGACAAGTAGAAGTATCAACGTTATAACTACACCTAAAGGAGCACCCCATGCATTGTGTGAATGGTACAATCCCAGATCTATACGTGATGTATCTGTCGACATTAAGCTTGTTATCTTCCCATCTGTCCATCCTCTATTATTATCATTACTCTCCTCGTTATGACTTCCTGATTTTGCTCTTCCAGATAACTTCATAGCTTTCTCATAAATGACGAGTGTAAGTCCTGCTTTTGCCTCTCCTCCCATCGTTGCCATACGGTAAAATGCATGTGTCAAGAATGATCTTTGTACAAGTTGTAATCCTGCAAGTCCAAATGCCCATCCCAACCCCGCACCAATTCCGGGTCCTGGCTCATTCTTAGATCTTGCTGTATATTCATCTTGAACGTATTGTACTAGAAACCTCACAGTCCATGGTGTCAAGAACTGCGCAACCGTTCCAATAAAGTATACGAGACCAGCAAATAAGATCTTTGTCTTGAATGTATCCCAAAATGCATACCGAAAGGGATATTTCTGTGATTGTTTCCTCCGACGATCAAGATTTGCTTTCAGTCGTTCAGCGAATATCTCGACAGATCGTGAATCGTTGATTTCGTATATATCTTCTTTTTCAAGTGGTCGACGTGATCCCACAGATAAAAGTGGTCGGATCCAAGCGAATGTTAATATTGATAGTAATGATGCGTGTGCTTCTGGTGATGGCTTGGAGTGGTCGGGAATTGCAGGGATACCTCGTGATTTGATCAAAGGCAGATGTCTCCATCTTGACACCGTGGACTTTTCATCAGTTCGCACCGTGCATGATTCTTGCATTTCTTGCTGATATATAGCCCCTCGTGTTTGTGGGGTACTAGCTTTAGCCGTTGCCATCAACTGTCATATAACGTTAGAGTTCCATTGCATCAAAAAGTCTCGACAAATTCTTTTTTTTTTCCCTCACCTTCGGAAATAGCCTCGGTGATAATTGTTGGGTGATTAAAAATAAATTACTTGTCTCACTTCATGATCGCCAAGACTTGCGTAAGCATGGAAACTCTAACTTGCAAGTTACCAACTAAGCGTAACTGTTGTTTGATCAATCAAGATGAATAATGCAAAGTAGATGTTTAAAAGCCCCCGTTGAATCATTTCATAAAGTCAACTTCTATACTATACATACGTCTATCACATATCTCACAGCGGCTAGTATCGTAAGAGGTTCATTTTCATCGCTCAAGACTAGGCGAATGAAGCATACGAAGTACTGCTATCGCGTCAAGGAGTATGAAAATCAAGGAGGCGAGACATTTATGTATATTCGACTATTTAGCTATCAAGATAAGTAAAGATAAATATGTTAAGGTATGGTTAACATATGAATAAAACGGCGGAGAATACAGGTTGTATCCATAAAACTGTTGAAGATAATGGCAACTTTAACACTTGAGTAACGGTATACCGAGTAAATTATGGGATACCATTGGTTCTCGATAATGCTTTCGCCGTTTATCGGTAAAGCCGTCCAACGTTACACCGTATTTCTATAAACCCTAACCATGAATCGTAATACATCCGTAAAAGCAGATGTTCGTCTCACCTCCCTAATATAGACCCTCATGATTGACGCAGTTATATACAATAACAGGTCGTGAGCCTGGTTCGAATAGAGTCTAGTAAGTGCCGAGTTACGGGTCTGTGATGCGACTAGGTGAAATTCTATTATCATATATTAGTCGTTATTAGTACTCCACACGTTATTACAACAGTTCCATGTGGTTTCCGAATTTTATTGTAAGTCTCTCGTACCTATCCATTCCAAACCTCTCCTCCCATCACTCTTAGGCTAATTCCTGTCGTGAGCATCAAAACAGCCTGCTCCGCTAGATTCTTTCGATCGAATTAGTAATGCCGTTAGTAAACCATAAGCATTGAACATCGGCATTCTTGTCTCTATCGTGTTGACCTTTCACATACTTGTCTCCACTCGACTCCGTATCCTGCATGTTTCGATATTCAGTATTGGTCAATTTTGATTGCTACGGAGATCCAATGTTTCCTTATTTTGGGACCTTCTCAAGAGGGAGCTAATTTTCGCGATTGGCGCGTCATGAACATCACTGCTCAACATGCTACTGGTTGACGTTGAACAAAATGTAGGAATATGGACTATAATCGAGCCAGGAGTTGTCACAGTTGCAGCTGCAATGACATCTTTACGGCCAATATGGAGGAAGATTCGAGATCTACATTGGCATCCTGATACTACGGCCTACGCGGACAGTAAACCTACACGCTAGTCCAAAATTGATAACAGACCATCATTTCGTAGGTATAAACACAAAAAATAATCTTATTTCTGACCACAAGCTCTTTACTATTAGTTCAATCATTATTCTAATGATCATTGCCACTGTAAAGTACAGTGAGAAGTGTGTGGATTTAAAAACTGATTTTGTGCGTGTTTGAAAATCCAGTACTGCTTTAATAGTATACTGTACTAGCCGTGTAACTTTCTGTAACCTGTGCACATGAATATTGTAGATATAGCTACCGTTATACGATAAGGATATTTTCCGTGGTGCATTGAGAACTTGTGATAATTGTTACAATAATGATTACGTTGAACTAATCTTTTGTGAATGATAGTAAGATACTGGTCGGAGGATTTACTTTTTACATGTAAAGTAACCAAGCTGTAAAGATACTAACTACCTAGAAATAAGGTTTGTTCAAATTCATTGAGTACTGAAATAAGGCTTGTTCCAATTCATCGAGTACTAATATCTTCGAGAGCTGCAAAGATGGTAGATACAAAAGATGCTAAAAATATTTCGGACTATGTGATGCGCCATGCGACCTTCCAGGACGTGGAAGCAATGGCGCACGTTCTGGATGACGCTTTTCGAGGATCGCCGTCTGCTCGCTACTGCTGTCCACCATCGGATGGCCATACGGAGGAACACCGTACAAAAACCCATCTCGAGACTCAGACGCGTCGTTCTCATAGTTATTTCCAGAGCGCGCAAGATGGAAAGATGGAGATTCTTCTTATTGAAGAGATATCGACACAAAGGACGTCAAATAACAATGGAGTCGTAGCTATGGCAGTATGGGAATATCCTCGAGGTCTGTTACTATTTACCCCTTTTTCATGATACTTGACCTTTCCGACGTCTATCTTTTCTAGTCTTTAGTCTTTCCCTTCTAGATAATTGACCGTATTATGTAGGAAAGCCTTTGAGCAGGAAGACTGACGTATTTTTCTCAATTTAGGGCCGTTTTCGGAACGGGAACAACTTCCTGCACGTACCGATCCATCCGTCCACGCTTACCCCTGTAACATCCCACATTACCTAGCCTTCCTTGGCGCTCAAGTCCGACATAAGCAACTAGACTTCAACACTCCGTATGGGACAGACGGACACTTGTACCTCGAGTGCCTAGTTACCCGTCCCCATGCACAAAGAAAAGGCTACGGAAAGATGCTAGTCCAGTATGGCATCGACAAAGCGAAGCGATTGAGTCAACTGACACCGACAATCCAAGAATCCAAAGACGATGAACGTCACGTAGAAGTAGTAGTTGATGGAAAAAGAGAGGGGACTGAAGATGATAGGAAAAAGTGGAAGAACGTCAAAGCTATCACGCTTGATTCTACCCCTGACGGAAAGAGATTATACGAAGGGCTAGGTTTCAAGGTCGTTAGTGAAGAATTTGTACAAGCTGAAAATGAGAAGGGGACAGAGACAGGTCTACAGATGCAATGGTTGGTCTTAAAGTTTTAGTGTAAAAAGTGTACATTACTTTAGTCTATCTAGTTATGTTATACATGAATATAGATACAGTAAGTGCGAAATGGGATAGCATGTACCTCACTCCTCACGTCTCGCTTCCCCATGGCAGCCACGGCGGTGTAACATAACTTCCGCTACACGGAGCTGTGACAAATTGTTTACTCATCACACCAGTGTAGAGTGAATTATCAGCCCAGAGCATCTGACTCCCATCGGGTCCGTACACTCCCTGCCATAAATTTGCTTTGCCCCCTACATTAGTGTAGACTAGTCTCACTGGCAAATACGTGCCCTGCATCAAATAGTATGTAAAAGTGGTAGGACCCACTCCAGCGGCTGTTTCGCGGTTCGTCCGTCGTATATCATAATTCGTCCCATTCCAGCCGGAGAAGGCAGTAGCACTAGTGTATATATACACGTCATCGTCGGTATATTGAGTTATAAACGTATAATAGCCCGTACCGCGAGAAGCGTAAATGTAAAAGAGATGTGAAATGGAAAAGATTTGATTTGGTACCAAAAGACCCGTATTGTATATCTGGGCGGGTGTAGTGATACCAAGAAAGCGAATGGACGATGCGACACCAGTTGGTGTGGCGGCAGCAGTGGAGTAATATGTCGAACTCGTAAGGTAGGTTGTGAGGGAAGTCGTTGTGGAGACTGTGCCCGACACGGTAAAACTACTGGTCACGGTAGATGTTGCATTTGATGTGATAAGGAGTGACCAAGAGACAGTGGAAATACGCGGTATCATGGTCTTGTATGATTCGACATTGGCGATAGTCTGGAGCAATCCGGAGGATGAACCCGTCGGATAAATTGCGTAATTGACGCCAAAGTTATTGCAGGTCACCGAGGGTGTGGGATATATCGTTAATGCAGTCACTACACCCGTCGTGGCTGTATCTGAAGGCGATATTATTGTCGTGATGGGACTTGCAGCCGTACCGGAATCTGTAGAAGAAGATACGGTGCCGAAACCAGAAGCAACATACCCAGAAGAAGAAACAATTGATAACACTGTCGCAGTCGGACCGAGGAAGCTTGTCGTTACAGTATTAATTCCACCTCTTGTGATAACAACTGTGGTGAAAGTCACCGTCTGAGGCGTTGGAAAGATGATGGACGCCGCAGTAAGCCACTTCGTCTTCCAAGCTATGTTGTCTGTAGCATTCAGAATAGTCGGCGTCGTTATAGAATTGAATGTTCGAAGGTAACATGTACCGTCAGAGAAAGAAAAGCCAAGACATTTACCGAGCGGGAAACTGTCACAAATACTGAAGCAGCTGGCAAAAGAAACCGCGGCAGATGATGCAATAACAGGGGCCGAGATGAAGGATTGACCACAAGATAAGATATATTCGGTATTACTACTAATACTGGACAAAGCTGGTGATTTATAATTCGAACAATTTGCAAGATTGCCAAGTTCTTGCTTGGTTAGAGCATAACCGTAAGATTGTGTCAGATTGTACAAAACTTAGGGTTAGGGTTAGGGTTAGGGTTAGGGTTAGGGTTAGGGTTAGGGTTAGGGTTAGGGTTAGGGTTAGGGTTAGGGTTAGGGTTAGGGTTAGGGTTAGGGTTAGGGTTAGGGTTAGG